>Ga0182736_1002321_pt1 | contig 14833 bp, 10 predicted proteins | sample eDN5th30CKraftBY_FD_128882 | JGI IMG/M metagenome (GOLD analysis project Ga0182736, IMG submission 128882) | Enriched backyard soil microbial communities from Emeryville, California, USA - eDNA 5th pass 30_C Kraft BY (version 2) (version 2) | ecosystem: Environmental > Terrestrial > Soil >...
CGCGCCTCGTTCAGGTCAACTACCGTTACTTCAATTTGCGGGCATTGTTTGGCTATTACAGCCATGGTAGGGCCGCCCACATAGCCAGCACCGATACAGCAGATTTTTTTTATCGTCATTTTTTAATCAAAATATACTTCTTTATCTCTATATATTTACAATTCGTTTTCATCCCCCCACCTGTTCCTTCTATTGAGCAAAGGCTAGGCGTTATCCACAGGCTGATATCAGCAAAATTTGCTTACCATCAAAAAACTTAAAAATACAAGCTAAAGCGATCTTTTTTGTGTTTTGGATACCAATGCGGTAAGAAAACAAACCTACAACCGAAAAGTCGCCGATTAGATTTCTTATAAATGCTTCACGCCAGTGCTCCTATCCACGACATCAACGGATGAGTTCTCTATTCTTAAGCGGCATTTTTTCCAGTAGCTCCACCACCTTACGCTCTACTGTAAAATTCTGGAGTGCCTTTAGGTGCCGTTCGTGATGCAGATCAGAACCAATAAAATCTACCAAGCCAGCTTCTAACAATTGTATAGCGGTATGCTTCTCGTGCTTACCATAATAGCCCGTTAAGGAAAGGGCATTGATCTGGAGCAAGGCACCCCGATCTTTCATCCTTTCAGCTTTACCAGGTTTATTAAAAACAAAATGGTACCGTTCTGGATGGGCTACAACGGGTCTATAGCCAGCGGTTTGCATATCAAACAATACCGTACTAAAATTCGGTGGTTCGGCCATCATCATCGTTTCCACCAATGCCAGATCATCGGCTAAGGTCAATAAAGGACCCTGTTTCATTAAATCCTCGAAGGCATCGTCCACCATATATTCCGCTGCATAAGCAATATCTACATGAAAATCTTTGGCTGCCAGGGCAGCTTTCAGCTTTGTAGCCGCTGCAGCTATGGTTTCAGGGGTGTTGGGGTGCAGGTCGCTGATAATATGTGGCGTAGCGATAAAGCGTTCATAACCCAAAGCTTTTAATCCTTTGATCAGGGCAATAGCGGTTTCCACGTCTTTTGCACCATCATCAATACCCGGTAAAATATGCGAATGCATATCCGTTCGGAGTAACTCTGCTATAGGGAAACTTAAGGTTGCTGATTTAAAAATAGAAAGCATTGCGTTTTTGATTAAAGTAAAAAATTAAATAAGTAAGCATCAATCATAGGCGCTTTATTTTAATCGTTTATGTTTGGCCAAAGCATAGCAACTACTATTCCAAAATATTAGATTGGCCAAATTACCGTCCACGTTCAATATCGGCTCGCTATATTATGCGCTTTTTTCAAAGCAATTCCACTATTTTAAATTGGTTGATTGCAACAACAATATTACAATATTTTTTCGTAAAAGCAATATTTATTATTATAATTTAAACGTTTGCTCACAAAACCTTAACAATCGTTTAACATATCCTTTGGAGAAGTATTAAAATCTTAGAATACTTCCCTTTGCTCATCTAACTCCTCATAGGGAGAATTCTTACTCACAAATTCGGGCACAATAGCTTTCATCTGCTTCACCACCGCCATATTATCCGAAGCCTTATTCAATTCCAGCAGTCTATCAATAGCCATGCAGGCATCTACATAATCGTGACTGATTACCCGCGCTATACTGATCTTTTCGTGGTGTGTAGGCAAGGTCAATTCATCCGAATTTAATAATTCTTCATATAATTTCTCGCCCGGTCTTAAACCCGTATACACAATGTCAATATCCATCCCCGGTTGCATTCCTGCCAGTTTAATCATTTTACGGGCCAGATTAACAATTTTCACAGGTTTACCCATATCGAATACAAAAATCTCCCCACCCTTGCCCATGGTCCCTGCTTCCAGTACTAATTGCACCGCCTCCGGAATGGTCATAAAGTAACGGGTAATTTCCGGATGAGTAACCGTAACCGGCCCACCCTTTTCTATCTGCGCCCTAAAGCGTGGAATGACCGAACCATTTGAGCCCAATACATTACCAAAACGGGTTGTAATGAAGCGGGTATTTTTATTGAAATGCGCATTGTTCAAACTTTGGGTATAAATCTCCGCAATCCGTTTAGACGAACCCATCACATTGGTGGGATTTACGGCCTTATCGGTAGAAATCATTACAAATTTCTCTACGCCATATTGTACAGCCAGATCGGCTACGATCCTTGTTCCCCGCACATTGGTGGTAATGGCTTCGCACGGATTATTCTCCATTAAGGGTACATGTTTATAAGCAGCAGCATGGTACACCACCTGCGGGCGGAGCATTCTAAACATTTTCTCCATGCGCTGGTAATTACGCACATCGGCAATTACAATTTCGCATTTCACACCTGGAAAGGTCTCTTCCACCTCCAATTGCATTTCATGCAAAGGCGATTCCGCCTGATCGCATAGAATCAACATTTTGGGATTATAAGTCATCACCTGTCGAACAATCTCCGAACCGATCGATCCTGCTGCACCGGTTACCAATACCCTTCGGTTATGCAGATCAGCTTTCACTTTAGCATTGTCTATCTCGATAGGTTTACGTTGCAGCAAATCTTCAATACGCAGGTTTTTAATCTGCGATTCGCCAATGGTACCTGAAAGCCACTTATCCGGTGTAGGCGCCGTAACTACCTGTATTTCGAGCCGCAAACAACGTTCAATCACTACTTGCTTATCACGCTCATCCAATCTATCATTTAACAGCAGTAGCTTATCGATATTCTTTGTAGCCTTTAATTTGGGCAGGTCTTTCAGGTGATACACCCTCTTCTGTTCAACCAAACTATTTAATTTGGCGCGGTCCGTATCGATAAAGCCTTCTACAATAAATTTCGAAGCCACGCTACGTTCAAGCGCCTGCTTTACCAATACCGCTTTATCATCCGAACCGTAAATCAGCACATGAATTTTATCCTTTTTAGAAAGCCGGTCGTGAAAGTACTGGAAGGTACCTTTCGCCGCAATGCGCAGAAAGATCAACAGCGAAGAGCCAATAAAGAAATTCACCAGCAATACCTGTCCCACATTTAAACTGTGTATGTTAAAATAAGGTTGTACAACAGCTAAAATTACAATCGTATAAATAATGCTCGCTACTAGCATGGCAGTAAATATGCGCAGCATATCGCGCATATTGGAGTAACGGATAAGGCCTACGTGCACTTTTAAACAATAGAATACGGGAATACAGATAGCCACATAGAGGTTCGTATAAATTAAAAAATGGCCTCTTAAAATTTCGGGAAACTGGAATTCTGCCGAAATGAAGTAAGCCAGCACAAAAGACCAGCTGGCCAGTACTAAGTCGATTAAAAAGATAATCCAGCGGGGGAGCACCTTATTATCCAGTAGAATTTTCCTCATTTGTTTGTATTTTTATTTTACTTCTGCATCGGCTCTTTTTTCGAATCGACACACCACCGTGCCAAAAGCATTAAATTTGAATTTCTTAATAAATTCTTAACAAAAGTACCGATCTAGCAATAAACAATCCTTCTACGCTATTAGTTTTCAAAATTAACTAAAAATATAATAACTACCTATACACTAGACATTTCTTGCTTTTCAATCCATACCCCAACCCAATGTTACGGGCTATCTTGCACTTCGTCAATCCCCTATTCTGGGTATTTTTTCTAAAATTTCCGGCTTAAGTAAATCGCTATAAAGCCTGCGCCTTAGGTTAACAAAATTAATGCCGAATTTAGAATCGTTCCAATTATTTTTTCACCAGCTAATTTCTGAACAAAATGAATGAAGGCCTGACAGCAGCTTTCAGTTAACAATTTCTTAACTTTGATCGTTCCGAAAGGTGTCTAGTCTACAAGACACTTTCAATAGATTTGGCTTTTTTGGGTGGCTTAATTCCATTTAGGTGTACATTAAAACGTACAGCCCAAGAAAATGAAAGCCCCAATTGGCCTAATTATTCTGCACAGTCTCCAATTTTTAAATCGGAATTATTGTGGAAAAATTCTCGGCTAATTCTTTTTTTCACCATCCAGTTCTTCAAAAACAGAATTTTGGGAAAGGAATTCAGGTACTATCGCTTTAACCAGTGTAACCAATTCCATTTTATGCCCGTTCGGATCTGCCCGTTTTACCAAATCACATAACGCATCGATCTTCTTTTTCTTTTCCAGCACATCGTCGGTATTGACCAGTGCAATCATAATTTTTTCATGATGGGTTTTTACCGTATTTTCATCACTGGCCAATAATTCCTCAAAGATCTTCTCACCCGGGCGCAGTCCCACCACCTTAATGTCGATATCTTCCGGATATGCCAGTCCCTTAAGGCGTATCATTTTTTTGGCCAGGTCTATAATTTTCACCGGTTGTCCCATATCAAACACAAATACTTCACCCCCACTGCCCATAATCCCTGCCTCCTGCACCAATTGGCAGGCCTCCGGAATTGTCATAAAATAACGGGTAATATCGGGATGGGTAATGGTAATCGGACCGCCTTTTTTAATCTGTTTTTCAAACAGGGGGATAACTGAACCGTTCGAACCCAATACATTTCCAAAACGGGTCACGATATAATTCGTATTGGATATTTTGTTTAAGCCGGCAATCGCCATTTCCGCAATGCGCTTGGTAGCCCCCATCACATTCGTTGGGTTCACCGCCTTATCTGTGGAGACCATCACAAATTTCTCTGCTCCATATTTGTCGGCCAGCTGTGCCACATTACAAGAACCCCATACATTGGTCAGAATCGCCTCATAGGGATTAGCTTCCATTAAAGGCACGTGTTTATAAGCCGCAGCATGAAAAACAAATTTGGGTGTATATAACTGGAATACACTTGCCATAAAAGCCACATCCCGCACATTGCCTACCAAAAACTCCAAACGCTCAAATCCGGAAATGCTGCGTAATTCCTGCTGCACATCATATAGAGCCGACTCAGCCTGATCCAGCACCACCAATCGGGCACATGCCGTAAGTGCAATTTGCCGTACCAGCTCAGAACCAATGGAGCCTGCTCCGCCGGTAACCAATATCACTTTATCCCGAAGTGCGCTGGCAATTGTTGGATTATTCAATTCAATGGGCCGTCTGCCCAGTAAATCCGTGACCTTCAATGTCCGCAACTGTCGCGTAGCGACACCCCCTTCCAGTAAACTGGCCGATTGCGGCATAATCTTAAGTTTTAAGGGTAGGGCTTCCGCCCGCTCGGTAATCTGCCGCAAACGTTCTGGCGACTGATCGTCGATGGCCACCACCAGCTCCTGTGCCCCGCCAATCTGTTCGAGCAATTTCGGCGAAAGCTCATCCAGCGCTCGTACGCGTATCCCTTGTATATGTTTGCCTATACGTTTAGGTTTATCATCCAGAATGGCTACCACGCGGTAGCGGTTACGGGAGCCTATTTGGAGAAGATTAAAGGCCGTATGCCCCATATTCCCCGCCCCGAATAAAATTACCGTAATAGCACTGCCTTTGTTATTCCAAAATAAATTGTGGTAAAAGGCCTTATATAAGAGCCTTGCACAAGCCATGGCTACTCCCGTCAGCAAAGCATGGAGCAGCAATTGCGTCTGCGAAAAATGGAAACCGAAAGTAGTGAGATCTAAGCCTTCACTTATCTTTGTTAGGAGGAAAAGGCCTATAAAAGCAGTTACGACACTTTTGGCAATTACCAATAGATCGCTCAGGCCCGTACGGCGTATGATGCTGCGATAGGGTTTAAAAAGATGAAAACAGCACCAATACACCAGCGAAGCCATAGCAGCCTGTAAAAACATTTCCCGCCACCACGCGTCGCTCCGATATTTAAAAATCAGGACATAGCTTAGCAGAAAGCTTCCCCATACCAATAAGAGATCAATCACTAAAACCACCCATCGGGGGCCTTCTTTACGCAATTCTTTTTTCCATTCCATTCTGTATTGCTGAATCGTAAGTCTTCTATTGCTTATATGCGGCCGTCAAGCCTTTATTCTTTTAATGCAAATAACTGTTCCACCACCTGTAGCTTGGCATCCATAGCAGCCATTTCCTCCTCTTGCTGGCGGATGAAGGCATTTTCTTCCAGTTTCCCCACCACGGCGTCCATCTCGGCATCCGAGCGGTAAACCATTTTTCGAAATGTATTATCGTAATCCTTTTTCCTTGATCGTATAATCTGCGCAGAAAGCCACTGTTTGGTTTCCCGTGTTTCTTCCACTAAAGCTTGCAGTGCATCAACACCATCCGGTAGTTTGCCTCCTTCCAACAACTGGTAAGAACAAAGTGCATGTTTCAACTTCACCAAGGGGTAATCCGCACTCCATTGATGATACCAACGGTGCAGCTGTTCCCAAGAATCCAGTTCGCCCGAACGTACCCTATCCAATAGTTGCTCCAAGTCTTGCACCGGTATCAACTGACCACCCACATTATCAAATAATTCAGGCGTGCAACCCTGGGCAGCGGCCATCAAGTCTTGCAAATCCGCTAAGGAATTATCCTGCAGAAATTCAATGACCTGTATCCCCATATAATAGCGAATCATGCGCCTATACACGCGGTAGCCCGCATGCGGTTTAGCCAGCACCACCTTGCGCTTAGAAGCTTCTACCCTCTCCAGGTAAACCGGCCCGATATCAGCGGGTTCATCCGCCGAGAAATAGGCGCGCGCCAGTTGTTTCAGCGCATGCTGATCGAGGTTCTCTCCATTCGCCAATTTCTTCCCAACGGCCTCTTCCATTTCACTTATGCCGGCCAACATCTCATTCACCGTATCCGGGCCCAGTACATCGTACTCAAAATATTGATTTTTAAGTCTTCTTTTATCCCGCGCAGCAAACTTGCCGTTATTACGCATAAGTGCATATGCATTATACAAAAACCAATAGCCCGGAATAATTATGAGCTCATCTTTCGGTACATCGAGGCTTACCAGGGAAAAAGGTAAACGGATATCCAGTTCATACAGAAAATCCCCTTTCACAATCAACGTATACGAAGCAAAACGCGAGTTATGTTTTAAGCTAACGCAGAGCCCGGGCCAAAATCCCCTTTCGGCGATAAGCTCTCCATCCGGACTGCGGGAATTATGGTTAGAGCCAACGGTTGCACCAGCCGCCACATTACTTTGCCCTTTAACCAAAGCCGCACAAAGAAAGGAATTATTATGATGCTGTTCGTGTGCTGGGAAAATGAGGGAATTCAGCACCTCACAGCAGGAAATCGTTGAATTATCTCCCAGAAAAGAGTTGATTAACCGGGCACCATATTTAAGCTGGGAAAAAGAAGACAGTACAAAGCGAACGGCCTTTACCCCATAAAAGACTCTGCAACCGAAGCCAATAATGCCATTCACCAATTCACAGCCTTCACCAATTTGGGTAGCGCCAGCAGCGCTCGAATTGACCGTCACATTTTTGAGTTTATTAACCCCTTTGATATAGGCATGCGATCCGATATGCACATCCTTGATTGTCTTTGAATTCTTAATCACCGTGCTATCGCCTACTACACTATAATAGCCCCTAGTTTTATCAAAGCGTTTATCGGTCATTTCCCGGAAACGTTGTTGCAGGATTTCATCGTCGCGGTATCGTGTCCAGAGGTAGGCATCCGAGGCCTGCATTCCTTCGAAGGGGATAACCGAACGATTTCCATTTTCGTTACAGAGCTCCAACACGATGCGCTGGCTCTCCTCTTCCCCCTCCTTCAGCATGCCGTTTCCAAATTTCGCAACCGGACTGGTCAGCATTTCATTAACCGAAAAAAGGATCACCTCGTTTCCGAGAATAAAATGCGCCAGGTAATTTACCTGATGAATGGCTACATCATCGCCGATATCGCAGCTTACAATGTAGCTATTGTAAATACCTACCGGTAGCTTAAGATCTTTGTATTCCAACACCGATGCCGACATACGGCCGATGCGGACCAATCCAAAAAAAGAAGAGTTCCGGATCAATTCCGGCATAAAGGCATCGGTAACCTGTATTTCATTCCAATTGGCAGCATAGTTACCGTTCCGGATTAAGCTCAATCGCTCATGCGCCGAAAGTGGCCTATAGGCATAGCCATTATCCTGTTGCTCAAAGCGCCGACTGGATTCCTTATTAGCGGCATCGGTATCGTTCGGATCGATCCAGCCATTGCCCAGCTCCTGAATATTTCCTTTCCTTACTTTTGCCATATCCTTATTCTACCGTTACGGATTTGGCCAGGTTCCGTGGTTTATCCACATCAGTCCCGCGGCCTATACCAATATAATAAGACAAAAGCTGCAAAGGTATCACCGAGAGCAAAGGCGAGATGATTTCGTCCGCTTGCGGCACTACCATCACATCCTCGGCCAATCTTGCTCCCTCATTATCCCCTTCTGAAACCACTGCGATCAGACGCCCCTTCCGTGCCTTTATTTCCTGCATATTACTTACAATCTTATCGTAATAAGGGTCTTTGGTTGCAATAAATACCACCGGTAAATTTTCATCTACCAATGCAATTGGCCCATGTTTCATCTCCGCTGCCGGATAACCCTCAGCATGAATATAGGATATTTCTTTTAATTTCAATGCCCCTTCCAATGCGATCGGGAAGTTATAGCCTCTGCCAAGGTAAAGAAAGCCAAAGGCATCCTTATACTTCTGCGCGATTTGCTGAATATTCTCCAATTGATTTTTCAATATCCAATCCACCTGCTCAGGCACTTTATGCAAGCCCTGCACTAATGCGGCAAAACGCTCCGGCGCTAGGGTACCCCTCATTAAAGCCAGTTTCAATGCAAAGAGCTGTAATACCACCACCTGTGCTGTAAAAGCCTTGGTGCTGGCCACGCCAATTTCCGGACCGGCATGCGTATAAGCACCGGCATCCGTCATTCTAGCAATAGAAGACCCAACTACATTGACCACGCCAAATATCGTTGCCCCTTGCTGCTTGGCATTTTCAAGCGCCACCAAAGTATCTGCTGTTTCCCCACTTTGCGATACGGCGATAATAACATCCTCTGGCCCAACAATCGGGTTCCGGTAGCGGAATTCAGAGGCATACTCCACCTCCACATTAACGCGGCACAGTTCTTCAATAAAATATTCTGCGAGGAGTCCGGCATGCCAGCTCGTACCACAGGCAACGATCACAATCCGTGATGCCTGTTTCAATTGCTGTTCAATGGCGTCCATTCCGCTCATGGTTAGGCGGTAGTGCTCCACATCCAAACGGCCACGGAAAGAATCGAAGATCGTTTGCGGCTGCTCGAAGATTTCCTTTAGCATAAAGTGGTCGAATCCCCCTTTTTCGATGGCCGCCAAATCCATATCCAATCGTTGCACATAAGGCGTAATCACTTCATTTCCGTAGTTTTTCAAGATCAGCTCATCGGGGCGTATAATCGCCATCTCATAATCATTGATATACACCACCTCTTTGGTATAAGCCAACATTGGCGAGGCATCGGAGCCTAGGAAATGCTCATTTTGGCCCACACCAATTACCAAAGGTGAGCCCTTACGTGCCGCAATAATGGTATCGGGTAGTGCGGCATCTATTAAAAGAATTACGTAAGCCCCTGTTACCCGCTTTAGCGCTATACGTGCAGCCTCTTCAAGCGAACAGTTATTGTGGATTTTGATGTCTTCAATAAAATTGACGAGTACTTCCGAATCCGTATCACTGTGAAAGGTGTAACCTTTTCTTTCCAGCTCTGTTTTCAGGGGGGCGTAATTCTCGATAATACCGTTGTGGATCATGGCTATATTACCCGAATTGGACAGGTGCGGATGCGCGTTTCTATCACAAGGTTCGCCGTGTGTTGCCCATCGTGTATGGCCAATTCCCACCGACCCTTCTACGGGCTGTCCTGCGGCAATCCCTTTCAAGGCCGCCACTTTTCCTTCTTTTTTATATAAATTGATAGCACCATTATGGAGCAATGCTACCCCAGCACTATCATAACCCCGATATTCGAGCCGTTGTAAGCCCTCAATCAGTATAGGATAAGCCTGTTTGCTACCTACGTAGCCTACAATTCCACACATAAGTAATTAATTTTGTTTGAATAAGTGATTTATTGGTGTTTGTTTTCAAATTTTGGATTTGGATTTCTTATTAAGCCCCTCAGCAACGCCGACAAGGAAACAAAAATTAAGCCATTTTACTAAGTCACCAAAGCAAGAAATCTAGTTGCCTATTACCTGATTACTTTCGATCCGACTACCGCATACTACCCTTGCTCCACCGGCGATATACGCGCCGGGATAAGTGGTCACAAAATTCTTTACTATAGCATAGGTTATCGTAACATTCATAATAACCACATAGCTACCTAAGTTGCTACTGTTTATCCGCTAAATTTCATATTTAAGCGAAGAATTGCCTAACGATAGCACCGATACGCTCCCTTTCTTCGTCTTTCAGGTTAGACCCCGAAGGCAGGCATAGGCCATTATTGAATAAGGTTTCCGCTGTATTTGTACCATAATAAGGCGCATTAGCAAAAACCGGTTGCAGATGCATAGGTTTCCATAAAGGTCTGGATTCAATATTGTCTTCGAGGAAAGCCAAGCGTAAATCTTCGCGTGTCTTTCCCGCGATTATAGGATCAATTAGGACTGCTGTTAACCAATGATTTGAAAAGTAGTCGGGAGAAGGTTCAGAGAAAACCTCCACGCCAGCTATTCCTTTAAACAAGTCAACATAAAAAGCATGCATTTTTCTTCTTGCTTCTATCCGTTTCCTTAAGACTTCCATTTGGCCACGACCAATTCCCGCACAGATATTTGACATACGGTAATTATAGCCAATATGCGAATGTTGATAATGCGGTGCGTCATCCCGTGCTTGTGTAGCAAGAAATACCACTTTATCCTTATCTTCTTGGCTATGGCAAACCAATGCCCCGCCACCAGAGGTTGTTATAATTTTGTTACCATTAAAACTCAGCACACCAAAGTTCCCAAATGTTCCACAGGCTTTTCCTTTATATGTCGAGCCAAGCGCTTCCGCAGCATCTTCTATAACCGGAATACCGAATTCTTTAGCAATGGCTAGAATTGCGTCCATTTTTGCGGGCATGCCATATAAGTGGACTACTACAATGGCCTTTGGCTTCTTCCCTTTTGAAAAGCGGTCGCGAATTGCCTCTCGAAGACATTCAGGATCCATATTCCAGGTATCGGTTTCCGAATCTACAAATACGGGTATTGCCCCCTGATAAGCGATGGGGTTTGCCGAAGCAGAGAAGGTCATGGATTGACAAATGACTTCATCTCCATAATTCACACCACATTCAATTAAAGCAAGATGCAATGCTGCTGTACCGGCCGATAAGGCTGCTACCTTAACATCTGTCTTTAGAAATCCTTCAATATCTTGTTCGAACTTATTGACATTAGGCCCTAAAGGAGCTACCCAGTTGGCATCAAATGCTTCATGGATATACGTTAATTCGTTGCCTCCCATGTGTGGCGAGGACAACCATATTTTCTCTGGCATGACTGTTATATATAATACAAAATTACTAATATATGCTCTTTCTTATCAATATTGATTTATGCAGGTTCTCTTTTCTAATACTTTATGGTATAATGCCTCCTGTACTTAGTGACTTATCAAACTCAATACCCCTCTGAAATGCCCGAAATGAGGGTCTTAGCGATATTCTTATTTAGCCGATTGATCGTGTCAAATTCCCATCACAAGTTATACTTGGGATTCATGACATACGGCAATGAAACAAAAACAAAAGAGAAGAGTTACAATATACTTCATCCGAATCAATAATATTTTACCTTACTGATAACTCACTTTATATAAAAAAGCAAATATTAATTTAGTAATGGAAGAATCTCTCGTAAACAACGAATATAACAACACGGCAGATATTCTTCTGGAAGATTAAAATCCTGTAAATGGATATTGTTTCCCCTGTCAATCAAGCAAATACTTTTCCAACCTAATTTATTCGGTACCAAGAAATCTTTTTTTGGATTATCAGCAATATAAAAATATTCTGTAATCCCGTTTTCAACAAATTCTTTAAAATTTCTTTCATCAGGTTTAGATGAGCCAAATTCTTCAGAAATAATAATTTTATCAAACTCCTCTTCGATACCTAATGATTTTAATTTATTACGTTGGGTAATAGAACGACCATCAGTAATCAATCCTAATTTATATTCTTTCTCCCTACAAAAATTTAAAATTTCACGAGCTTCCTCGGACAATTTTATAGAAGGTTTATGATGATGATAAAAAGATAATAAGTCTATTTTTGAATGACTAGTATATCGCCTCGTTACAATTTCAAAGATATCTTTCCCATTTTCATATAAACCAATCATTTCACTATACAGTCGGTCTTTATTATCCTCGTCCAAAATTATCGCAATTTCTTTATAGGCTGATTTTAAATAATCAATCTCATAAGTTAATGTATCATCCAGGTCAAAAATAACATACTTACTCTTCATAATCTCGCACTAAAACCTCGTCATCATAACGAAGCATCAATAAATTATCTTCCCATCCGTCAAAATAATTAATGGATTGCTCCAAAATATATTCCTCAATAATGTACCTTGGATAGTTAGCTCCTGAAAGATAGCTCAGTGGATACCCACCACCAAACCGAGGGTTTATTTCAATTCCTATAATTCGCTTAGTCTCCTGATGAAAGAAGAATTGCATCGTCAAACACCCCATCGCTCCATCGATATGGGATAATCTTGATTTTACATATTCCACAATTTCATTCTTATGTGTAATTCCCTTATTGACTTCTCCCGCTCTTACAAAAATCCTTTTCCTAGGAACAACACATTTCAAATCGCCAAATTTGTCATAATATGTATCTACTGTATACTCATCATATATATTATGATCTATATATTCCATAAACATAAGCTTCGAATTCTGGTAATGATAATCGGTAAGCTCAGTTTCATTGGTTATTAAAAAAATATCCTTGCTCAAAGACCCATCATAGGGCTTTATAAATAACGGGAAAGTAGGACTATCTTTATCGATCTTCCTAGGAATATCAATATTATGTTGTTTAAAAAATTGATTAATTACTCGTTTATCACGACAGGCTTGGACAAACATCGGTTCAGAAATAATTGGTTTAATCCCTTCCCTATCAAGTAATTCTTTATTTTGTGCAATGACCAAAAGTTCAGTATCAATAGTCGGAATGATGATCTTTACTTGAAGTTCTTTACAAATTTTTATTACACTTCCTATATAATTAGGATCAGAAACTCGTTTTACTGAGCGGTAACCGTCTGAAATATGACAAGCTGGAGACATGACGGGATTCATATCTACAGTATATACCTTAGCTTCTGGAAAAATGGCTTTTAATTCCTTTTGGAAGGCTCGCACTAAAGAGACTCTTTGTCCGGCAGACGTTATTAAAATATTATTCATTATCATTTCCTTTAAAAAATTCCATCGTGGCCTGCCCTTCTTGCGAGATCCCCTCTCGTATAAAAACCTTTTTTATAGTCAGAAAAAAAATTTTCGCATCCAATCCAAATGAGAGATTGTCGACATACCATACATCGTAATCGAATTTCTGTTTCCAGGAGATAGCGTTACGTCCGTTCACTTGCGCCCAGCCCGTAACACCAGGCCTTATCTCATGTCTACGGGCCTGACGCGTATTATACAGCGGCAAATATTGAACCAATAAAGGACGTGGACCGACCAATGACATATCCCCTTTTAAAACATTAATCAGTTGTGGGATTTCGTCCAAGGAGGTTTTACGAACAAAAGAGCCTATAGGTGTAAGACGCTCAGCATCTGACAAAAGATTTCCATCGGCGTCTTTCTTATCGTTCATTGTTTTGAATTTGACAATTTTGAATACCTTGCCTCCCTTGCCGGGGCGAGGTTGAAAGAAAAAGGGATATCCATTATTAGCGAAAGTCAAGCCAATCGTGACTATCAAGAATAATGGTGATAAAAATAAAAGTCCAAGAAAAGATAGTAGAAAGTCAAAAAATCGTTTAAAGAAATATTTATACATTTTGCATTTGATAATTTAAATAATATTTAAAAACCTTCTTTAGTATTTAGCTATCTTTTTTAAATTTATGCTCAGGAATCCTATTAGAAACCGGCGGTGGTATCATATAATCCCCATAATTATTTGTTAAATATTCGTCATATCCTTGAATACATGATAGCATAATATCTTCAAATGGGATTAGAATATAATCATTAAATACTCTCTTTTTATATCGAATCGAAACTCCTCGATATTCGTTTTTATAGGCACACAAACACTCTGTACTACTTTCGTTATCAAACTCAGCAATAAAATCATATATTGATATCTTCCATTGATATGGTAGAATCTTGCCAAAGATAAAAGGAATGAATAATAAAATTTTTTCCTTAAAACTATATTGGCTCCATTTTATATTCTTTTTTAGAGAACCTTGCAAAAATCTAATAACAAATACCTTTAGATTATGGTTTAGAATACTGTTTGGAGCATTTTCAAAAATAAAAATGTCTAAATATAATTCTCTATAATCATCATTAACAAGATAGAATCGAGGAACCCAAAGTAAATTTTCAATTCTAAATTTGCCTCCTCTAACTTTTAAAAGCTTTTCATATTCGCTTCTAACCATTAAAACATCAATATCATCATCCCACGGGATAAACCCTTTATGACGTATTGCGCCTAACATTGTACCACTTGAAACACTATATTTAATATCATGCTTGTCACATAGCTCATGGAACTCTTTTAAAATAAATTTTAATCGCTCTTGAAATTTTTTTAAGTCACTCATATGTAGGCACCATTTAAATCCAAAAATTTTCTAAAGAGGTATTCAAGGCAATGTTATCCGATATATTCAGACGAA
>Ga0182736_1002322_pt1 | contig 14830 bp, 17 predicted proteins | sample eDN5th30CKraftBY_FD_128882 | JGI IMG/M metagenome (GOLD analysis project Ga0182736, IMG submission 128882) | Enriched backyard soil microbial communities from Emeryville, California, USA - eDNA 5th pass 30_C Kraft BY (version 2) (version 2) | ecosystem: Environmental > Terrestrial > Soil >...
CATCAGTTCCGAAAAACCGACAAAAAACACCACACCCCCAACACGGGGCGCCAAGGATGCGGCAAAAAACAACAACAAACAAAAACCACCAAACACACTATTGAGTTCTCAAACAACACGCCCGGTTTTCAGGCAACCCCGCCACTCTACTCGGAAGCCGGAGTTGAGTCAACTCCGACTTTTTCGGGGCTACCGGAAGGTCTTCCAGACTGCTCGGCGATCCGCGTGCGGCGCGCCGGCCTGGTCTATCTTACACGCTCGATTTCGGCTCCGAGACCGGCCAGGTACTCCACGAACAACGGGTAGCCGCGATCGATGTGATAGACGTCGTGAACCTCGGTGTCACCGTCTGCGACCAGGCCCGCAAGCACCAAACCGGCGCCGGCGCGGATGTCGGAGGCCCACACCGGTGCACTCGAGAGCTGCGGCAGACCGCGCACCACCGCGTGGTGTCCGTCGGTGCGGGCGTCGGCCCCCAGGCGGATCATCTCTTCGACGAACCGGAAGCGGGCCTCGAAGACGTTCTCGGTGATCATCGAGGTGCCGTCGGCGATCGCCGCCAGACCGATCGCCATGGGCTGCAGATCGGTGGGGAAACCGGGGAACGGCAGGGTGGCGACGTTGACGGCCTTGGGCCGGTCGTACTGGACCACCCGGAAGCCGTTGTCGGACTGGGTGATGGTCGCCCCCGCGTCGTGCAACTTGTGCAGGACGAGCTGCAGATGGGCCGGGTCGACACCGGTCACCGAGATGTCACCGCGGGTCATCACCGCCGCGATCGCCCAGGTTGCGGCGACGATCCGGTCGCCGATCACCTCGTGTTCGGTCGGGTACAGGCGCGGCACCCCGGTGATCTTCAGTGTCGGGGAGCCCGCGCCTTCGATCTGCGCCCCCATCTGGTTGAGCATCGTGCACAGGTCGGCGACGTCGGGTTCGCGCGCCGCGTTGTGAATGGTCGTCACGCCGTCGGCGAGCACCGCGGCCATCAAGATGTTCTCGGTGGCGCCGACCGAGGGAAATTCCAGCTGGATCTCGGCGCCGCGCAGCGCCTCGGCGTGGGCGACCACGCAACCGTGCTCGATATTGCAGGTGGCGCCCAACTGGCGCAGGCCGGCCTGGTGCATGTCGAGCGGCCGGGACCCGATCGCGTCACCGCCGGGCAGCGCGACCTTCGCGCGCAGGCAGCGGCCCACCAGCGGCCCGAGCACACAGACCGAGGCCCGGAACTGACGGACCGCGGCGAAGTCCGCGTCGTATTTGGGTTCGTCCGGCGAGGTGATCCGCACCGTGGTGCCGTCGAGTTCCACAGTGGCGCCCAGCCCGCGCAGGACCTCGGCCATCAGGGGCACGTCGAGAATGTCCGGGCAGTTGGTGATGGTGCTGGTGCCCTCGGCCAGCAGCGTCGCAGCCATCAGCTTCAGGACGCTGTTCTTAGCGCCGCCGACGGCAACTTCACCCGACAGCCGATTGCCGCCGGTCACCACGAAACGCTCACCCACCCGCGTCAGTGTAGTGACGACTCGGCCCCGATCCCGAAGGAATCCCGGCGCCGACCGAGCCCGCCTCGCACCCGTTGCCGCGCCCGGTACGGTTTGGACCATGGCAGTGCACATCACCCGCGTCTACACCCGTACCGGCGACGACGGCACGACCGGGCTGAGCGATTTCTCCCGGGTTCCCAAGACCGATCCCCGCCTGGTGGCCTACGCCGATTGTGAGGAAGCCAACGCCGCGATCGGTGTCGCGATCGCGCTCGGTAAACCCGACGAAACGGTCGGCGCGACACTGCTGCACGTCCAGAACGACCTGTTCGACGCGGGCGCCGATCTGGCCACTCCCGTGGTGGCGGACCCCAAATATCCGCCGCTGCGGATCACCCAGGACTACATCGACCGCGTGGAAGCGTGGTGTGACGAATACAACGAGCCGCTGCCGCCGTTGAACTCGTTCATCCTGCCGGGAGGTTCGCCGCTCTCGGCGTTGCTGCACGTGGCCCGCACCGCGGTGCGCCGCGCGGAGCGCTCGGCGTGGGCAGCAGTCGACGCGGATCCCAACGGGGTGTCCGTCCTGCCTGCGAAATACCTGAATCGGTTGTCGGACTTGATGTTCGTGCTGTGCCGGGTGGCCAATGCCGATGGCGACGTGCTCTGGCAGCCTGGTGGCGACCGGACCGACCGTCCCAAGAAATAGGCGGCGCCAACGGGTTTCGGCGGCTCAGTAACTCTGGCGGCGAGATCGCGGTGAGGGGCGCGCCTCCAGCCAGGACAAAAATGCGGTGCGGGCACCGCGGTCCAGTGCGATCTCGAACCCGGCCCGGCGGTCCTGGGTGATATCGCACAGTTCGAGCACCACGATCTCATCGGTCATGATGTCGAACTCGTCACCGCGGGGGGCGCGACGCGATACCACGTCCACGCCGCGGCGGGACAGCCGGCGGTCCGGCCACAGTCGCACACTCGAGAGCCGGTAGAAGGCGGCCTCGCCGCCGCGGTACCGGACCACGCCATGTCGCCAACCGTGCCCGCCTACCGCCGGTAGATCACGCATGATCGCCGCGGTACCGCCCTGGCGCAGCTTCCACAACCGGTAGCTCAGCGCGAGGACGGCGCCGAAAAGCACGGCGACGAGCACGACCATGCACATCATGGGCGTGCTCATCGATTCATGCTCCGCTAATCGATGACACCCAGGGCGCGCAGCCGCGCACGGCCCTTGGCCGCAACACGGGGGTCGCCGGACTGCGCATCGTGCCGGGCGGACGCCTCGTCGATCTCCTCGACGAAGTCCACCGACTCCGCCAGGATGCTCACCCCTTCTTCGGTGACCGACAGGAACCCGCCGTGGATCGCGATGCGCAGGTCATCCTCGTCCTGGCGCTCCACCTTCACCATCGCGTCGTCGACCAGCTGGGCGACCAGCGGAATGTGCCGCGGGTAGATCCCGATCTCGCCGACGGTGGTCCGGGTGAAGACGAACGTCGCCTTGCCCGCCCACACCTTGCGATCGACCGCGACGATGTCGACGTCAAGCTCGGCCACTACCCACCGCCTTTCGCCGCCACAAGATTCCGGGTCACAGCTTGGCGCCCAGGCTCTCGGCCTTCTTGGCCAGGTCGTCGAGGCCACCGATGAGGAAGAACGCCTGCTCAGGCAGGTGGTCGAAGTCGCCCTTGGTCAACCGGTCGAACGCCTCGATGGTCTCCTTGAGCGGCACCGTCGAGCCGGGCTGGCCGGTGAACTGCTCGGCCGCCATCATGTTCTGGCTCAGGAACCGCTCGATACGCCGCGCCCGGCCGACCAGCTGCTTGTCCTCTTCGGACAGCTCGTCGATACCGAGAATGGCGATGATGTCCTGCAGGTCCTTGTACCGCTGCAGGATCCGGATGACCTCCTGGGCGACGCGGTAGTGGTCCTCACCGACGATGGCCGGGTCCAGGATGGTCGAGCTGGAGGCCAGCGGGTCCACCGCCGGGAAGATGCCCTTGGAGAACACCGCACGGGACAGCTCGGTGGTGGCGTCCAGGTGCGCGAACGTGGTCGCCGGCGCCGGGTCGGTGTAGTCGTCGGCGGGCACGTACACGGCCTGCATCGAGGTGATGGACCGGCCGCGGGTCGAGGTGATCCGCTCCTGAAGCTCACCCATCTCGTCGGCCAGCGTGGGCTGGTAACCCACGGCCGAGGGCATCCGGCCCAGCAGGGTGGAGACCTCGGAGCCGGCCTGGGTGAACCGGAAGATGTTGTCGATGAACAGCAGCACGTCCTGGCCCGCCTCGTCGCGGAACCACTCGGCCATGGTCAGCGCCGACAGCGCCACGCGCATACGGGTGCCCGGCGGCTCGTCCATCTGACCGAACACCAGCGCGGTGTCCTTGAGCACGTTGGCGTCGGCGAGCTCGACCCACAGGTCGTTGCCCTCACGGGTGCGCTCACCCACACCGGCGAACACCGAGGTGCCACCGAAGTTGCGGGCGATGCGGTTGATCATCTCCTGGATCAGCACCGTCTTGCCCACACCGGCACCACCGAACAGGGCGATCTTGCCGCCGCGCACGTAGGGGGTGAGCAGGTCGACGACCTTCAGCCCGGTCTCGAGCATCTCGGTGCGCGGTTCCAGCTCGTTGAAGGCCGGCGGCTTGCGGTGGATGCCCCAGTGCTCGAAGTCCTCGCCGTAGCCCGGCTTGTCCAGGCAGTGGCCGAGGGCGTTGAACACGTGGCCCTTGACCTCGTGGCCGACCGGCACCGAGATCGCCGCGCCGGTGTCGGTCACCTCCACGCCGCGAACCAGGCCGTCGGTGGGCTGCATCGAGATGCAGCGCACCAGGTTGTCACCCAGATGCTGGGCCACCTCAAGGGTCAGCGTCTTCGCCAGCTCCTCGAAAGTGATGTCGGCGTGCAGCGCGTTGAACAGCTCGGGCACCGCGCCCCGGGGAAACTCGACGTCGACGACGGGGCCGGTCACGCGCACCACGCGGCCGGCGGTTGTCTTGTCAGCGGTAACAGTCATTATCTTCTTCGCTTCCTAGTGCTTAGCGGGGGCTTACCGGGCGGCGTCGGCGAGCGCGTTCGCACCACCGACGATTTCGCTGATTTCCTGGGTGATTTGGGCCTGGCGCTCGCGGTTGGCCTCCAGCGTCAACGCCTTGATCAAGTCGTCGGCGTTGTCGGTCGCCGACTTCATTGCGCGCTGGCGCGAGGCCAGCTCCGATGCCGCCGAATCGAGCAGCGCCGCGTACACGCGGGTGGTCAGGTACCGCGGCAGCAGCGAGTCGAACAGCGTGGTGGCGTCGGGCTCGAACGAGTACAGCGTCCGCGGACCGGTCTCCTCGCCGACATATTCCACCAGCATCGGGGCGATCCGGCGCGCCTCCGCCGACTGCGACAGCATTGAGCGGAAGTCGGTGGCGACGACGTGCAGCTCGTCGACGCCCAGCACCCCGTCGGCACCCGGATGGCTGCCGTCGTCGTCCACTCCGGCCAGGAACGCACCGACCAGGGTCGAGGCGATCGTGGCGGCGTTCTCATACGTCGGCTGCTCGGAGAAGCCGGTCCATGAGTCGGTGATCGTCCAGTTCCGGAAGCTGTAGTAGGCCAACGCTTTGCGGCCCACGACGTAGAGCACCGGGTCCTTGCCCTCGGAGCGCAGCAGGGCGAACAGCTCCTCGGCCCGGCGGAAGACGTTGGCGTTGTACCCGCCACACAGACCACGGTCGGACGACACGACCAGGACACCCGCCCGCTTGGGCTCGCTGCGCTCGACGAGCAGGGGGTGGTCCAGGGCCGCCTCGGCGGCCAACGTCGTGAGCATCCGGGTGATCTCGGTGGCGTACGGCCGCGCCGTCTCGAGCCGGGCCTGCGCCCGGCCGATACGCGAGGTGGCGATCAGCTCTTGGGCCTTGGTGATCTTCTTGATCGACCCGGCCGAGCGGATCCGCCCGCGTAGTTCCCGAAGTGTGGCTGCCATGGCGGAGTTACTTCTTCTTCGCCGGCGCGGCCTTGCGGACCTGCACCGCTTCCTTGCCGAGTTCGTCCTCGTCAAGCGCCTCGACGTGTTCGTCGGGCACCACCGAACTTCCGTCGGTGGCGGCGAAGCCCTTCTTGAACTGGCTGATGACCTCGACCAGCTTCTCGCTGGCTTCTTCGGAGAGCTTCTTCGAGTCGCGGATACCGCTCAAGATGTCGCTCTCGGAGGCCCGGATGTGGTCCAGCAGCTCGGATTCGAAGCGGCCCACGTCCTCGACCGGCACCGAGTCCAGGTGCCCCTCGGTGCCCAGGAAGATCGAGACCACCTGCTCCTCGACGGGCATCGGCGCGTACTGCGGCTGCTTGAGCAGCTCCACCAGTCGGGCACCGCGCTCCAGCTGCGCCTTGCTGGTGGCGTCCAGGTCGGAGGCGAAGGCGGCGAAGGCCTCCAGCTCGCGGTACTGCGACAGGTCCAGACGCAGCGAGCCGGCCACCTCCTTCATCGCCTTGATCTGTGCGGCGCCACCGACACGGGACACCGACACACCGACGTTGATGGCCGGACGGACACCCTGGTTGAACAGGTCGCTCTCCAGGAAGCACTGGCCGTCGGTGATCGAGATGACGTTGGTCGGGATGTAGGCCGAGATGTCGTTGGCCTTGGTCTCGATGATCGGCAGACCGGTCAGCGAACCGCCGCCGAGCTCATCGGAGAGCTTCGCGCAGCGCTCCAACAGCCGCGAGTGCAGGTAGAACACGTCGCCGGGGTAGGCCTCGCGGCCCGGCGGGCGGCGCAGCAGCAGCGAGATGGCGCGGTAGGCCTCGGCCTGCTTGGTCAGGTCGTCGAACACGATCAGCACGTGCTTGCCCTGGTACATCCAGTGCTGGGCGATCGCCGAACCGGTGTAGGGGGCCAGCCACTTGAAGCCGGCGGAGTCCGACGCCGGGGCGGCGACGATCGTGGTGTAGTCCATGGCGCCGCCCTCCTCCAGCGCGCGGCGCACGCTGGCGATGGTGGTGCCCTTCTGGCCGATCGCGACATACACGCAGCGGACCTGCTGGTTGGGGTCGCCGGTCTCCCAGTTCTGGCGCTGGTTGAGGATGGTGTCCACACACAGCGCGGTCTTGCCGGTCTTGCGGTCACCGATGATCAGCTGACGCTGACCGCGGCCGATCGGGGTCATCGCGTCGACAGCCTTGACACCGGTCTGCAGCGGCTCGCTCACGCTCTGGCGCTGCACCACCGAGGGCGCCTGCATCTCCAACGGACGGCGGGTCTCGGCCTCGATCTCGCCGCGCGCGTCGATCGGCTGTCCCAGCGGGTTGACCACGCGGCCGAGGAAGCCGTCGCCGACCGGCACCGAGAGCACCTCACCGGTGCGCTTGACCTGCTGGCCCTCTTCGATGTTCTCGAAGTTGCCCAGGATCACCGCACCGACGTTGTGCTCGTCGAGGTTCAGGGCCACGCCCAGCACCCCGCCGGGGAACTCCAGGAGTTCCTGGGTCATCACCGAAGGCAGGCCCTCGACGTGTGCGATGCCGTCGCCGGCGTCGATGACGGTGCCGACCTCCTCGCGCGCGGTGTCGGCGCTGAAGGAGCTCACGTACTCCTCGATCGCCCCCTGAATGTCGTCAGAGGAGATTGTCAACTCTGCCATGGCTTTTCGTCTTCCTGCCTTCGAAATTGGTTGTGGGCTCTGGGACCGGGTAGGTCTTGGTCAGTCGGGCAAGTGCGTCTTCGCGGCGGCCAGGCGCGACGACAGCGTCCCGTCGATCACCTCGTCGCCGACCGAGATCGTCAGCCCGCCCAGCAGTGCCGGGTCGACGCCGACCTGCACCCGCACCGGGTGGCTGTAGATCCGGCTCAACACGGTGTTCAGCCGGGTGCGCTGGGCGTCGCTGAGTTCGGCGGCGGCGCCGACGTTGGCGACCACCTCGCCGCGGCGCGCCACCGCGAGCTGGGCGAGTTCGGTGACCGCCTGGTGGGCGGACTGGCCGCGCAGCAACTGGACCGTCTGCTCCAGCAGCGCGGTCGTGATCGAGTTGGCGCCGGCGCCACCGCCGATGACGTTGCGCAGCAACCCGACCCGGCGGGCGGCCGGTGTCGCGGTGTCACTGAGCAGGGTGTCGAGGCGGGGTTGGGCGTCGAGCACGCGAGAGAACCGGAACAGCTGGTCCTCCACCTCGTCGGCCGTGCCTTGGTGCTCGGCGGAGAGCAGCAGGGTCTGCCGGGCGAGGTGTTCGACGGCAGCGATCAGGTCGGCCTCACTGGACCACCGGGTGGAGGCCGCGTCGGTCACCAGCTTCAGGGCGGGGGTGCCGATCTTGCCGGAGAACAGCCGCTGCACCAGGCGCACCTTCGGCGTGGCGTCTTCGGTCGGCGTGGTCAGGTGCCGAGTCACCACCGTCTCGCGCGCCAGCAGTTCGGCGACCGCGGTCAGGTCACCGGCCAGAGCGGACAAGCCCTGCTCGTCCAGGCCGCCTGCCGCCTCGCCGAACTTGTCCAGCAGGCCTGTCAGTGCCTCCCGGCTCGCGGAGCGCATCCGGGCCAGGATCGGTGATTCGACCTCGACCGACTTCGGGGCCATCGCGTCGAGTTCGTCGAGGAACCGGTCGACGGTGCCGGCCTGCCGTTGCGGGTCGGCGACGTAGTCGCGAACCAGGTCGGCCGCCCGCTGCACCGCTTCCGCGCCGAGGCCGGACCGCAGCTCACGGACCAGCTGGGCGCGCATCAGACCGACCTGCTGGCCGCCGGCGGACTTGACGCGTTCGGCCTCGACCTCGGCCTGTGAGCGCAGTTGCTCGGTAATCCGCTCGGCATCGGTGCGGGCTTCGGCGGTAACCCGCTTCGCCTCGGTCTCGGCCTTGGCCAGCGCGGTGGAGTGCGCCTGGCTGGCCTCGGCCAGTCGGGCGGACGCGGCCGCAGCCTCTTCCAGCTGCCTGCGCACCGACTCCTGCTGGTCGGCCATCAGCTTGCGCACCGGCGGAACCACGAACTTGACCAGCAGCCAGACGATGACCGCAAAGCCGACCAGCTGCCCGATGAAAATCGACATCTCTGTTGCTACCGCCCCGTACTCGCCGCGGAAAGTGCCTCGACCTCAACGCCGAGGATCCGGCTGGCCAAGGTGGCAGACAGCGTCTCCACCCGGGCCTGCAGCTGCTCACTCACCGCATCGCCTTCTTGCTTGAGCTTGTCGGTGGCGGCCTGCAATGTCGAGGCCACCTCCGCCTCGGCCGCCGAGCGCTGCTCGTCGATCACCTTGCGCCCCTCGGCACGAGCTTCGTCGCGTGCCGTGCTGGCCTCAAGGCGCGCCGCCGCCATCTGCTTCTCGTAATCGGCATCGGCGGCCGCGAACTGCTCGGCAGACTCCCGGTTGTCGGCGAGCGTCTTGGTGACCATGTTCTCGCGCTCCCGCAGCACCTTCATGATCGGCGGCACCACGAAGGTACTGATCACGCCGAGCACGATCACAAAGATCGCGAGCACGACGAAGAAGGTGCCGTCGGGAATGAGGAAGCTCTTCTGCGGGCCTTCCTCAGCCGCCTCGCTCATAGCGAGGACAGCAACGCTCATGTCACCCATCTTGTGCGTTACTGCTGCGCGGCGATCGGGGTGGCGAAGACGAACAACGCCATGAAGGCCAGGTTGATGAAGTAGGCCGCCTCGACCAGACCAACGGTGATGAAGAACGGGGTGAACAGGCGACCCTGCGCTTCGGGCTGACGGGCGATGCCGGCGATCAGGGCGTTACCGGCGATACCGTCACCGATACCGGCGCCGATGGCACCGCCGCCCATGATGAGACCGCCGCCGATAAGGGCACCGAGTCCGATCAGATTGGGATCTGCCATTTCATTCCTCCTTGCTAGCTGGTAGTGCTCTACCAGGTCTGATGTGGTCGTGCAGGTACTACTAGTGGTGGTCTTCTTCGAGCTCCATGGCCTGGCTGAAGTACAGGATGGTCAGCAGCGCGAAGATGAACGCCTGGATCAGGCCGACGAACAGGTCGAAGGTCTTCCAGATCGCGTTCGGCGCCACCATGAAGTAGGGGCCGAGCAACGCGATCAGGCTGACCAGGATGCCGCCGGCGAAGATGTTGCCGAACAGACGCAGAGAGAGCGAAACCGGCTTGGCGACCTCTTCGACCAGGTTGATCGGCGCCAGGATCGCAACGTGGCCCTTGAGCAGCCGCAGCGGGTGGCCGAGGAAGCCGCGGCGCCAGAACCCGGCCAGGTGGTAGCCGCAGAACACGAAGAGCGCCAGGGCCAGCACGAAGTTGATGTCGGCGGCGGCAGAGGTGATCAGTTCATGGATGCCGTGCTCGTCGGCGTACTGCACCGGCAGCACCGACAGCCAGTTACAGACCAGGATGAAGACGAAGATCGTCACGGCCAGGGGCAGCACGAACGGGGCGATCTTCATCCCGATGGCACCCTCGATCTGGTTGCGCATCTGAATGGTGATCGCCTCGAAGAACAGCTGCACGCCGCTGGGGACCCCGGTCGAGGTGACCTTGGCGCGCAGGAAGAGCGCCAGGGCGATCACGATCACCGCTGCGATCGCGGTGGAGGTGATGGTGTCGATGTTGACCTCACCGACCAGCGGCCATACCGCGGTCTCGTGGTGGCCGACCTCGATGGCCCCCTCAGCCAGGATCGACTCAGTCATTATTCGTCCCTTCAGCGCCGGACTCTGACGCTTGCGCGCGGAGCTTTTTTACCACTGGCAGCATGGTGGTCAGCACCAGCACTACCTCGAACAAGGCCAATCCGAACAGCGCGCCGAGGCCCTCTGGACGGAACTGGTAAGCGATCGCCAGGCCGATCACGCTGATGACCAGCAGACGAGACGCCGAGTTCAGCGCCATCTTCTTCTTCAGCGGATGATCGGAGGCGGTGATCTTCAGCGCGGACCGGCGGATCAGCAGTGCATTGCCCAGGCCGAGCGCCAAGCCCAGCCCGAAGAACACTCCGAAGAGCGGTCGGCCGAATTGAGCGGCCGCAGCGATTGCGGCAGCGGTCAGAGCGACACAGATCAGTGACAGCCGAATCGGCTGGAACACCACCGACGGCAACACCAACGGCGCATCCTGCGCTGGTGTCGTCACCGCCTCACCCCAATCTCGACTTGCCCTGCGTCACTGTCGTGAAGTTGCCCGCCGAGCGTATCGGATGCCCGAACGCGCTACGGAACCACCTACAACACCATCGTAGACGGTGCTACTACCGCGCGTCGTAGGGGCTGTCTTCCAGGCCGTCCTCGCGACGCAGCAGCGGAATGAGCGTAACCACAATCGCGATGAGCATCGCGCCCAGCATCACCGCCCCGGTGTAGCGCGGGTCGAAGAAGATGGTGCCCGCGGTGCCGAACGCGACTATCGCCACCCACAGGTAGATCAACAGCACCACCCGGCGGTGCGAGTGGCCGATCTGCAGCAACCGGTGGTGCAGGTGCATCTTGTCGGGGCTGAACGGGCTGCGTCCGGCGCGGGTGCGACGGATGATCGCCAGCAGCATGTCCAGCGCCGGCACACACACCACCGCCGCCACCAGCAGGAACGGAGACAGCAGCGCGAACACGTCGCGAGCGCCGTACGCGCTCTGCGAGATCGGCCCCGCCGCGGTCGTGGAGGCGGCGGCCAGCATCAGCCCGATCAGCATCGAGCCGGAATCGCCCATGAAGATCTTGGCGGGATGAAAGTTGTGCGGCAGGAAGCCCAGACAGGCCCCGGCGAGCACCACCGAGATCAGCGCCGGCGGGTAGAAGAGCACGTCGCCGCCGTGATCCTGCAATAGGCCCACGGAGAACAGGCAGATCGCCAGTGCCGTGATCAGACCCAGTCCGGCCGCGAGCCCGTCGAGGCCGTCGACGAAGTTCATCGCGTTGACCACCGACACCGTCAGCGCCAGGGTGAGCAGGATCGACGACACCTGATCCAGCACCACCGTGCCGACGCCGCCCATCGGGATGTAGAGCACGCTCCAGGCGACGCCCATGGTGACCAGCACGCTGGCCGCGGTGATCTGGCCGGCGAACTTGGTCAGGGCGTCCAGGCCCCACTTGTCGTCGAGCAGGCCGATCCCCATGATCACCCCGCCGGCCAGCACCACCGCCGGCATGCCGGTGGAGTACACGAAGCCCCGGGTGAGCGCGGGCAGCTGGGATGCCAGGAAGATCGCGGCGACGATTCCGACATACATCGCCAGCCCGCCCATCCGGGGGGTCGGCTGCACATGGACGTCGCGTTCGCGCGGATAGGCGACCGCACCGAACCGCGTGGCGAGCCAGCGGACCGGCCCGGTGGTGAAGTAGGTGATGATCGCGGCGGTCAACCCGACCAGCGCGAGCTCACGCAGCGGCACTCCGGCGCCACGGTCGGCAAGCGCGAGCAGGCTGGTCACGGCGCCCCCGTCAGCGCGGCCGGGTCCAGCCCCAGCACCGCCCCGATCTGCTCGGCCGAGACCGGCCCGGCCCGGACGATGCGCGGCGCGGGCCCGGTCAGATCGACGATCGTCGAGGCCTGCCCCTGCTCGGCCGGGCCCGCGTCGAGGTAGACGTCGACGGCCTCGCCGAGTTGGCGGCGCGCCTCTGCGGCGTCGGCGGCCGGTGCGCCGCCGGAGACGTTGGCGCTCGACACCGCCATCGGGCCGACGGCTTTGAGTACCTCAAGCGCCACCGGGTGCAGCGGCATGCGCACCATGACGGTGCCTTGGGCCTCCCCGAGGTCCCACTGCAGTGACGGAGCCTGGGTGACGATGATGCTGAGCGCCCCCGGCCAGAACGCCCGGATCAGCTCGCGGGCGGTATCGGGCACCACCAGGGCCAGCCCGTCGATGGAGTTCCACGACCCGACCAGCACCCCCACCGGCATCTCACGACCCCGCGCCTTGGCTGCCAGCAACGCGGTCACCCCGGCGGCGTTGAACGCATCGGCGCCGATACCGTAGACGGTGTCGGTGGGCAGCACCGTCAACCGGCCGCTGCGGACCGCGTCGATAGCCGCCGCGATACCCGCCGCGCGCTGATCGACGTCTGCACAGTCGAAAACCTCTGTCATGGTTGGCCGTTCCTGACCGCGGTCACGAACCGGGGCCGGCCGGTCAGGTCCGATCGGGACACCACGTGATCGAACGATCCGGTGCTGCACACGGTTTCGACCGTCGCCGCCGCGGTGGTGTCGTCGTGTTCGACAGCGAACAGGCCGCCGGGACGCAGCAGGTGTGCCGCCAGGGCCGCCAGCGGTGTGATCACCGACATGCCGTCCGGGCCGCCGAATAATGCATGCGCCGGATCGTGCTGAGCTACTTCAGGATCCAACTCCGCGCCTTCGGGGATGTAGGGCGGGTTGCTCACCAGTAGGTCTACCCGGCCGGCCAGCTCCGAGAGCACACCGGGCGCGGTGACATCCGCGCGGATCAATTCCACCGAGGTGTCCGCGCAGTTGCGTTGCGCGTAGCTCAGCGCGGTTTCGGAGTCATCCACGGCGAGTACCCGGGCGCCGGGAAGACCGGCGGCCAACGCGATCGCCAGCGCACCCGAACCGGTGCAGGCGTCGACGATCACCGAGGGCGGCGGAATTCCTTGGGTCCTAGCCTCTTTCAGTACCCATTCCAGCATCGCCTCGGTTTCCGGCCGCGGGATGAACACCCCCGGACCGACGTGCAGCGTGACCGGGCCGAACGCCGCGGTCCCGACCAGATGCTGCAACGGGATCCGGGATCGGCGCGCGGCGACCAATTCCCGGTAGCGGCCGAAGAAGACGTCGCCGGGTGGATCCAGCAGCGCCAGCCGGCCGCGATCGGTGCCGGCGGCATGCGCGGCCAGTTCCTCGGCGTCGTATCGGGCCGAGTCGATTCCGGCATCGGCGAAGACCGCTGTTGCGGAGTCGATCGCGTCCCGGAGTGCGCTCACGACGTCCCCTGCAACCGGGATTCTTTGTCGGCGGCGGCCAACGCGTCGAACAGCGCATCGAGGTCCCCGTCGAGAACCTGGTCGAGGTTGTGCGCCTTGTAGCCGATGCGGTGGTCGGTGATCCGGTTCTCCGGGAAGTTGTAGGTGCGGATGCGCTCGCTGCGGTCCACGGTGCGGATCTGGCTCGCGCGATCGGCCGACGCGTCCGCCAGCGCCTGTTCCTCGGCCACCGCCTGCAGCCGAGCCGCCAGGACCTGCAGCGCGCGGGTCTTGTTCTGCAGCTGGGACCGCTCGTTCTGGCAGGTGACCACGATCCCGGTCGGCAGGTGGGTGATGCGCACCGCCGAGTCGGTGGTGTTGACGCCCTGGCCGCCCTTGCCGGAGGACCGGTAGACGTCGATGCGCAGGTCCGACTCGTCGATCTGGACCTCGCCGACCTCTTCGGGTTCGGGGTAGACGAGCACGCCGGCGGCGGAGGTGTGGACCCGGCCCTGGGATTCGGTCACCGGCACCCGCTGCACCCGGTGCACCCCGCCCTCGAACTTCATCTTCGACCAGACGCCGTCGGCGCTGTCGCCCTTACTGGCGATGGTGATCGTCGCGTCCTTGTAGCCGCCGAGGTCAGAGGTGGTCTCGTCGAGCACCGTCACCGACCAGCCATGCCGTTCGGCGTAGCGGATGTACATGCGGGCCAGGTCGGCGGCGAACAGCGCCGATTCCTCGCCGCCCTCGCCGGATTTGACCTCGAGCACGATGTCGTCGGCGTCGTGCGGGTCGCGGGGGGCGAGCATGTCGGTGAGGGCGGTGTCCAGTTCGGCGACGCGGGCCTCCAGCTCGGGCACCTCCGCGGCGAAGGACGCGTCGTCGGCGGCCAGCTCACGGGCCGTCTCCAGGTCACCACGGGCCGACTCCAGCTTGCGGTGGGTTGCGACGATGGGCGCCAACTGCGCGAACCGGCGCCCGGCCCGGCGGGCCTCGACCGGATTGTTGTGCAGTTCGGGGTCGGAGAGCTGAGTCTCCAGCGCGGCGTGTTCGGCCAGCAGGGCATCGATCGCCTGAACGCTGCGGGTCATCTCACCTCCATCCCCGAACACAAGCCGACGCCCGGGCGACGTGCGGACACGTTCCGGGCGTCGGTGAGGACGCTACTTGTCGGCGGCTTCTGCGCCGTCGGCAGCGGCGCCGACCTTGCGCTTGCCGTAGCGCTTCTCGAAGCGGGCGACCCGGCCGCCGCTGTCGAGAATCTTCTGCTTACCGGTGTAGAACGGGTGGCACTGCGAGCAGACCTCGACCACGATGTGGCCGCTCTCCTTGGTACTGCGGGTGGTGAAGGTGTTGCCACAACCGCAGACCACGGTGGTCTCGCCGTAGGCAGGGTGAATGCCAGATTTCATGATGTCCTCTTCGATCGTGGGTCGCCGGGTCGCCCGCCCTTGGGCTGGACGTGAACCGGAAC
>Ga0182736_1002323_pt1 | contig 14828 bp, 14 predicted proteins | sample eDN5th30CKraftBY_FD_128882 | JGI IMG/M metagenome (GOLD analysis project Ga0182736, IMG submission 128882) | Enriched backyard soil microbial communities from Emeryville, California, USA - eDNA 5th pass 30_C Kraft BY (version 2) (version 2) | ecosystem: Environmental > Terrestrial > Soil >...
ACATCGAAGGTCGCTCGCCACTCTTCGTCGCTGATATCGCCGATATCCTTGAAGGTGGCCTGGTGCGCGGCGTTGTTGACGAGAATGTCGATGCCACCGAGCTCTTCGACAGCGCGGTCGATGACCGACTTGCAGTGCTGCGGATCGCGTAGGTCGCCGGAAATGAGGATGGCCTTGCGGCCCTCCTTTTCCACTAGCCCCCTCACCTCCTGCGCATCTTCGTCTTCGTTCAGGTATGCGATCAAGATATCCGCACCCTCACGGGCATAGGCGATTGCCACCGCACGGCCGATGCCACTGTCCCCGCCCGTGATGACGGCCTTGAGACCCTTCAGCTTGCCGGAGCCTTTGTAGCTGTTCTCACCGTGATCCGGCCGGGGGTCCATTTCCTCGGTTGATCCGGGCATCGGCTGCTTCTGCGCCGGGAACGGTGGCGTTGGGTGAGTTTGCGACATCGTAATCACTCCAGTTTCTTGGCCCTCAACAACTGTCGTTGCGTACTGTTCCGGTCGGGACTTTTCGATCGGCCTCACGACCTTATATTAGCGATACGCTAGCCACCGCATGGAAACCGACTTGCCCGATCAATACGCGCTTTTTGCCAATGCACCCTTTCTTCCCGCGGGTCTGCGCTACGCCGCAGATTTCATTTCGCCCGACCTCGAGCGTGAGCTCATCGCGTACGCGGCGGAGCTTCCGTTGCAGCCATTCCAATTCGGGCAGTACGAGGGTAAGCGACGGGTCGCATCGTTTGGTTGGCAGTATGACTATACGCAACGTCGGCTCCTGCCAGCGGAGCCAATTCCGGGCTGGCTTACGGCTGCGATTGAGCGGGTCGAGTCGTTCGGAGGTTTGGGCACGCGAATCGATCAGGTCCTTTGCACCGAGTACGAGGCAGGCGCCGGAATCGGTTGGCACCGGGACAAGCCGCATTTCGGCCGGATCTTCGGCCTCTCGCTCGGGTCATCCTGCCGGCTGCGCTTTCGGCGAAAGGCTGGCGAAGTCTGGGAACGGGCCGCCTTGGACGTCGCCCCTCGATCAATCTACGAGATGTCGGGCTCCTCCCGCCTTGAGTGGGAGCACAGCATCCCCGCGGTCGAGGCGTTACGATACTCACTCACGTTCCGAACGCTGAGGGGAAACGTTGACGATATGTCACCCAATACTCGGTCTGCTGCCCAATGATGGCTCGACGGACCGGAAGCGCCGACCTTCCTCTGCATGGCGGACGCGTACCGCCGTGGCTCGCCGAGCGCATGGCTGTCCTCGGCGCGGTCATCACACAGGCGATCGTCCACCACTACGGCCGCGACGCGTTTCTGGAGCGTCTCTCGCACCCCTTCTGGTTCCAGTCTTTCGGTGCCGTGATGGGGATGGACTGGCATTCATCAGGCATCACAACTAGCGTGATCGGCGCCCTGAAGCGCGGCCTCGGGCCGCTGCAAGACGAACTTGGCGTCTATGTCTGCGGCGGACGCGGACGCCACTCGCGTCGGACTCCCGAGGAACTGACAACGCTGGGCGATCGTGCCGGATGGGATCCAATCCCGCTGGTACGCGCCAGTCGATTAGTCGCCAAGGTGGACAGTGCGGCAGTGCAGGACGGCTTTGACCTCTACCTCCACGGCTTCTTCGTCACCAGCGATGGTAAGTGGACCGTTGTCCAGCAAGGCATGAATGGCGACAACCGACAGGCCAGACGATACCACTGGCACTCGGAAAATCTCCATAGTTTCGTCGACGAGCCGCACAGCGCCATCGACGGCCCCACCCAAAGCGAAGAGATCGTCAATCTCACGGACCGTCGCGCCGAGCGTTCACGCTTGATCCAGCTGCAATTGCTGAGCGACCTCGGAGCGAATGGGATCGTGCGGGAATACGAGGCGATTACCGGCCAAACAACCGCCCAGCCCGAGCTGCCGCACCTCGTGATGCCTGCCCATCATGACGTCCGATCGAGCGACGTCTTTACCCGTCGACTGCACGGCACGCTCGCGGCCGCCGCTGAAAGCGGTCCAAAGGACTTTCCCGAACTGCTTCTTACGCCCGGCGTCGGCGCGCGTACCGTGCATTCTCTGGCGATGGTTGCGGAGGTCGTCCACGGTGCACCGTTTCGTTTCCGCGACCCTGCACGATTCTCGTTGGCGCACGGCGGCAAGGATAGGCATCCCTACTCGGTCCCGATCAAGGTCTATGACGAAACCATCCGGGTCTTGAAATCCGCCGTGCAGAAGGCAAAGCTCGGAGTAGACGAACGTATGCACGCCCTGAAACGACTCGACGACCAGGCGCGGCAGCTTGAAAACAAAGCGGGCGATGGGCCCTCTTTCGAAGCCTTCGTCTCCAACGAGAGAACCAAATCGGCTGAATACGGCGGGCGATCGGTCTTCGGCTGGGAAAGCGATCTCGCAGATCAAACGCCACGAAAGAGCGGCTAACGGCTCGCGGCCGAACGAAGCCAGGGCTGCCGGCTTGCGAGCGCGCATTGGAACCAAACCCTCGAACCTCCATTGATATGCGTTGGAGGACGGTTCAGATGGCGCCACGTGCATACTGGAAAGGCTATCTACGCCTCTCGTTAGTTACCTGTCCCATTGCGCTATATCCAGCATCTACCTCGGCCGAGAAAACGCACTTCCACCAGATAAATAAGAATAACGGCCATCGTCTCCGGCAGAAGCTTGTTGACGAAGTCACCGGTCGGGAAGTCGATAAGGAAAATCGCGCTCGCGGCTATGAGCTCACGAAGGGGAAGTATGTCGAGATCGAAGAAGACGAACTCGACGCTGTCAAGCTCGAAAGCACTCACACCATCGAGATTGACGAATTCGTGCCCGCAAACGAAATCGACCTTCGCTACTATGACAAGCCCTACTACCTGATCCCAAATGGAAAGACCGGAGCGGACGCTTTTGTCGTGATCAGGGACGCTATGAAGCGTAAGGACAAAGTAGCGTTGGGTCGCGTAGTCCTGGCAAGTCGAGAACATGTCATTGCGCTTAGACCGCTAGACAAAGGCCTCTTGGGGACAACGCTGCGCTACCCTTACGAACTAAGGGACGAAGACGACTACTTCGGCAACATTCCGTCACCTCGTGTTTCCAAAGACATGATTGATCTCGCCTCTCACATTCTCGACACCAAGGCTGCGAAATTCAATCCGAAAACCTTCAAAGACAAATATGAGAATGCACTGAAGGCGCTCGTGAAGCGAAAGGCGTCAGGCAAGGCAATCGAAGCTCCAGAGGAAACACAGAGAGAAGACAATGTTATCGACCTAATGGAAGCGTTAAAGGGGAGTTTGGACCGCCATTCAAAAAAGAAGGCAACTAAAAGACCGACTCGAAAAAGGCGACGGAAGGCCGCCTAAAACATTATAGGCGCACGGTGACCGGCGACGAGATTAAATTACTAGACGGTTTGGCACGCAAACTCGAAGATCTGACAGAACGGGTGGCGGGAATGGAAATCGTTCTGGGCGAAGTAGCCAAGTCACATGGGCAACCCGAGTTGACCGCAGCGCGTCTTCGGATTCGATGCAATTTGCTCAAGATGAAAGGGACGCCGTCCGCATACCTGGATGCTTTCCTCGACTCTATCGAATGAAGGCATCTCTTATTAATTTAATATTCTTCACGAAGCCCACGTTCACCAAGACAAGGGGGTAAAGTGCGATTGCAAGGTATCGCAGCAGGAGGCGTCATGGTTCGAGATTGGACATTGGCGGCAGCTGCGATACTAACGATATGCGTCTGCCCTTCCGCCGACGCCGCGAGCATCAATGCTGGTAATCGACCAGCCAGCCCAACACGGCCATTCACATCAACTCCTGTCGCCGAGTTCGATACGCCCTGGGCTATCGCTTTTTTACCCGATGGACGAATGCTTGTTACCGAGAAGCCCGGTCGGATTTTTCTCGTCACGCAAACTGGTCGGAAGGCTGAGGTCACCAATGTGCCCGCCGTTCTGGCCTCCGGCCAAAATGGGCTTCTCGACGTTGCCACTGCTCCAGATTTCGCATCGAGCTCGCAGGTTTATTTCACCTATGTCGAGCCAGGCGAAGGCGGCCGCCTTGTGCTGTCGCGCGCAAAGCTCTCTATCTCAGAGAATAGTGCTGAGCTTACCAATCGTGCCGTGATCTGGCGGCAAACACCTGCTGGAGGCGGCGGTCAACCCGGCGGCATCATCGCGTTTGATCCGCAAAGATCGCATTTGTTTCTCACGGTGGGCGACCGGATGCAGCCCAACAGCGCGCAGGACCCTGGCCAGGCGCGCGGCAAGTTGCTGCGCCTCAACCTTGACGGCTCAACTCCGGCCGACAATCCGCATGCCTCGGAACCCGGTATCTCCGGACAGACATGGACCACCGGCCATCGCAACCCCTACGGCCTAGCCTTCGCGCCGGATGACCGACTGTGGCTGCACGAGATGGGACCGCGGGGCGGCGACGAGTTCAATCTGATCGAGCCGGGCCGCAACTATGGCTGGCCAATCGTTTCTAATGGCGACAATTACAACGGCACACCGATCCCGCGCCATGCCACCCGGCCCGAGTTCGCAGCTCCTGCTATCTATTGGACGCCGGTGATCGCGCCGGCAGGTCTTGCTTTCTACGAAGGGGCGATGTTTCCGCAATGGCGCGGTTCCGCACTCATCGGCGGTCTGCGCGCCCGTACGCTTGTACGCATCAGCTTTGGAGCTGACGGCCAGCCCGATGAGGCTGAGCGCTGGAATATGGGCGCACGTATCCGCGACGTCGCCGTCGCACCCGACGGATCGATCTGGCTCATTGCAGACAGCAATCCGGGTCGTCTTCTGCGCCTGACGCCCCTCGATGGCGGTGACGGGGGTTCGCAATGACCCGGCTTGTCGCGGCTCGGACTCCCTGCTGCATGCTGGTCCCTGCCGTAGCTTCTAAGCGAAAAGGCCTGCTATGCCCGCACAGGAAAGCGCGGTACAGAAACATCATTATTTTCAATAGGATGAATGAAGGCTTACAGGTCGATTCCTAAACGATTCTTCAAGGTTCGCCGCTTCGTTCTGCAAAATAGCCCTGGCGGATGCAGACACCGTCTGGCCGGAAATGCCACATCTCGTGTGCTTGGGGAAGGCATAACCTTTGTTAGACTAGTGGAACGTGCTTGGTCACCAGTCTTCTAAGTTTAGAGACGGAGACGAACCATGAAGCAGGTTTTTTGCTGCACTATTATCGCGGTTGCCTACGCGACTTTGCCATTTGAGACGGCAAACGCTCAAAACTCTAAGGACTATAAATACTGTCTGTATGAGGGTCGCAGTGGCGGAGCGGGCGACTGCTCATTTGACACCTTCGCCCAATGCCAAGCGTCGGCATCCGGGCGCGTTGCAGACTGCCGGATAAATCCGCGGTAAGCATTTGGCCCTCAGAGGCGCCGCTAATTCGACAACAAAGACGCCACTCAGAGACCCTATCCGCTAGCGTCGTCAGTCCGAGGAAAGCGAAACTGCCTTTGTTTGAACTCCCGGGCCGTTAGTTTTGGCAGATCCATAGCCGTTGTGCATCTGGCGCAGTTTCGGGATGGAACGCGATTTCTAAAGACCTGTTACGAGCCTATGGTCTCAGTTCACCCCCATAGCGCGCACGTCAGGCGTCAGAGCCGACCATCGCACTTGAATGGGTCGGCGCGGCGCGCAAGGCGCAAATTTCTTACGGTGTTCCCGAAAGGATTTTATGACGTCGATTATGTGGAGCTTGAGCGTGGCTATAAATGGGCCGCTCATCTCGCATGGGAAGAGCATTTATCCAAGAACCGTTTCGCAGCCATGATTAAAGAAGGATCGTTTGCTAAGATCGCATCACAGGCTGTCCGCATTGAATCGAGAACAAACCTACTCTTTTCTTTTGAAAAGATGGCTCTTCGTGACGCGGTTAGAAAGCCGGAAGACGCAAAGCTCTTCTCGCAATCCCTCTTCAGGCTTCTTTACGGTCGCGGGAGTCTAAATTCTCGTTTCGACCAGTGGGTAGCTACTATCGCTCTATTACCCCGCAAACAAACGCGAGTGCTAACATGGCCTCTCGTGACAGTTTTCGGCTTTATAGCTCGGCCGGATGAACATTTCTTCTTCAAGCCGACTGTTACCCGCGAAGCCGCTCGTCGATATGGCATTGAATTATCATATGCTTCGCGCCCGTCGCCTGAACTCTACCACACGCTTCTCGATTTCATTGCCAAGGTTCGATCAGACATTAGGGACCTTCGCCCCCGTGACATGATCGATATGCAGTCCTTTTTGTGGGTGCAGGGCTCTGAAGAATATCCTGACTAGTACATTCCCGAGCAGGAAACAGCCAAAGATTCCGCCGCGAACCTTTCGGCGAAACGCATCGTCCCTTCACGCTAGGACAAGCTTTAGCCGGCGGGTTTTGGGGTACATCAGGCACCTTTTTAACGTGGCCTGTTAAAGTTTCGACCCACTCTTGTTCTGCAGCGAGCGAAATCCATGCTTCGGACATTTGGATACAGTGCTCTGCTAAGTCGCTATTTTCGGTTTCGCTCTCCAGCTCAGCGATATCCCCTAACTCTAAAAAGGTGTTGCGGTGCCCACAGTTAATGGCCGCGACGAGCATGGAACATCAATCGCCGGGCGCACTACATTTCGTTGAGATTTATGCAAAGGGCGGGCAGGCAGGCGAACTCGCTTTAATTTTGGAACTTGCTTTCCCGAATCGCTTTGTCCCGCATCGCCGAACGGATCTGGATATTTACCGGTGATGGGAGATTAGTCGCCCCCGCCTTTGCTCAAACAGGGAGAGACGTTCATGACGAGCGAACTCTTTACACATAAGCAGCAAACGGCAATGGCCAGTGAACGTAAGCGCTTGGCCGCTTTGCTTGAGGATGATCCGACACCAAAAGAACGGGCGTCCGCAATTAAGCGCGTGGCCGATATCGACTCCGAAATGACGATAGACGGCTATTTGTCCTCGAAAGATTTACGTCCACCCACTTAGGATGTTGAGATGAAAAAGAATAGTTGGACTGCTGATGATATTTGCAAGATGCGGGACTACGCTGGAAGGGGGCGGTCAGCCTACCGTATCGCGGCAGCACTAAATCGAACTGTTCCAGCTGTACGTTCGCAGGCACAGCGATCTGGGATAATCATTCAATCCGGCACAGCTATCCGCGGACGTCAATTCAAACGCGAGCAATTGGTAGTTCAATAACGCGGCAAAACTGCTCGGTCCGGCTGCTCGTTCGGTCATCTTGAAGGCTGGTGACGAAACGTCACTCAACGAAAATTTGTACAAAGCACCTTGTGAATGTGGGTGGCAGCGATTGCCGCATGGCCTCCTCCAACCGCAAGCTGATGCAGATCGGAAACGACATCGCCAACGGCATAAATCCCTTCAATGGAAGTTTGCTGGTGCTCATTGACCTTGAGACATCCCACTTCGTTAATCTCCGCGCAGAGATCAGCCGCCAATTTGGAGCGGACATCGCAGCCCAGAGCAGGATAAATCACATCAAAAGACGTGGTCTTCCCGTTATTCAGAAACAACGTGATTGAGTGCTCATCGTGCCGGATTTGCTTTATGCCGCCGATGAGCAGGCGAATGTCGGCGCTACGTGCGCTTTCCAAAACCTCGGCGTCAGGAAGTCCATCGCCTGGAAAGGCCAAAGTCACTGTCCTGGAATATGTCCGCATAAAATGCGCCTTGTGAAGCGCATCCTTGTCCGATCCCAGCACGCAAATATTTGCGTCCCTCGCCTCATAGGCGTCGCATACAGGACAAAACCGGACGATGTCGGCTGCGATCGCCTCGTTCATCCCGGGAATCTCGATGGATCGATCCACAAGGCCGGTCGCGAGGATTATCTTTTTCGCCTGTATCCGGTGTTCTGAGGATAATGCGAGAAACTCACCATCGGCACCCGAGATCTGGACGATTTGCCCGGGGACTATCACCGCGCCGTATTGCAAAGCCTGTTCGCGCAACAACTCCAGAAGCTCCTCCCCCGTCACCCCTTGCGGAAAAGCCGGATAATTATGCGATCGAGGAATGAGACAAGCCCGGCTGCGGCCGTGATCGGCAACCAGGACCGACCTCAAATAACGCCCGAGATAAACCGCTGCTGTCAGGCCTGCGGGGCCTGCACCGATGACCAGACAATCCGTCTTCTGCAAATCGGTCATCGCCTCAACGCCTGTGATAGGAAAGGTCTCGCAGCTTACATGCCAGGACGACGGCGACGAGCACTGCTCCGACCGAATTGGCGATAACGATCACCATGTCGGACCTCAGGAGACCATAGACAACCCATAGAAATAGGCCGGCTAGCAAGGCCCCGAGTGTTTTGAGCGAAAGATCCTTGGTGGTCCCTCTGGGAATGGCTTTCCTGGCCTGCGGCAGATACGAAAGCGAAGTGAGCGAGGCTGCTGCAAGTCCCAAGGACACTATCATCAGGCTTCGATCCATCGGCTAGGACTTTTTGCGTTCGCGGTGCTTTTCGATGTCTTCGGGCTCCTCCTCGTCGATCTTGGCCAATCCGGCCTCAGCTTTCTCGTCTGCCCGCAATAATTCATCGAGCTTGGCATGGATGGCCTGTGTATCGCGGTGCTCCGACCTTTGAATGAACAAGGTCATCATCCAGGTCGCAAGCGTCGCAGCGCCGTGCCAGTTCAGGCTTTCGCGATCAAAAGCAATCCACAGCACACCGTACAGAACGACGACCATGAAAGCGACTGGGCTGGCGCTCAGGGCACCGAGGCTCGTCAATACCGACGACAGCGATTTTGCCGCCTTATTCACCGGACCAGCCCCGCCCGCATTTGTTTTCCTCCTGTGATCCTCAGTCACAAACCGGTCCCAACCCGGCATGTTCCGCTGTGCCAGAGTTGCGGCAGATTAAGGAGTGACCTGATGATCGGCGTAAATGAGCTTCGTAAGTTGCACCTGTCTGACCTGTCAGCGGACATTTGAACGCGAGACGCGAACGGGAAGAAGCTTGTAGCCCGGCGTCTTCGATTTGGGGTCGTGATGATCGAGCGGAAACAGGCGGTTGGCCTCTGGATAATAAGCGGCGACGCTGCCTTCCGTTACGCCGTAGGATATCACTTTAAATCCCTTTAGTTGGCGGACAACGCCATCATCGATTGCAGTCGTCAAATCAGCCGCTTCACCCTCCTTCAGGCCAAAGCGTTCGATGTCGTTGGGATGCATGAGCAGCACCCTTCGCGTTCCTTCCACGCCCCGGAAACGGTCGCTATATCCATAAATGGTGGTGTTGAACTGATCGTTGGAGCGTAAGGTCGTGAGGTGCAGAATCTCTGACAAATCTCCGCTGATTTTGAGTTCTGGAAACAATCTTTTCGGCGTGAGGAAATTAGCCTTGCCGTTGGGCGTGACCCATTTCCGCTCTCTCGCCGGGAGCGGCCGCGGAAATCCTCCGGGCAGAAACATCCGTTTGTTGAAATTCTTGAACGTGTCGGGATACGTCGCTTCGATCGCATCGCGAATTCGGCTGTAGTCATCGACCCACTCGTCCCAGGGAACGTGATGGTCTGATTGCAGGGTCGCCTTTGCCAGTCCTGCGACAATCGCGGGCTCCGACAAAAGATGCTTGCTTGCTGGTGTGGCCCGACCTTTCGAGCCGTGAAAATGCCCTACCGAGCTTTCCATCGAAACCGCTTGCGGCCCGCTCCGCTTCTGGTCCACCTCGATCCGCCCGAGACAAGGCAGCAAGTAAGCCTGTTTGCCGTGGATAACGTGTGTCCGGTTGAGTTTGGTCGCAATGCTGACCGTCACCGGCATCTGACGCCAGGCGGCTTCAAGTGCCTCCGTTTCCGGCACCGCCCGAATGAAATTGCCGCCAAGGCTGATGAAAATATCGAGCTCGCCTTTGAGCATGGCCCTGCACGCATCGACCGTCGTGTGCCCGGTCCAGCGCGGCGGCTCGAAATGATACAGTTCCGCCAGTTTGTCGAGCGGGACCAATCCAGGCTTCTCGGTGATGCCTACGGTGCGCTGTCCCTGCACATTGGAATGACCGCGCACGGAACAAATGTTGCCGCCCGGCTTGCCGACATTTCCACGAAGCAATGCCAGATTTGCCAGCATATGGACGTTCTGAACGCCCATCAGGTGTTGGGTAATGCCCATTCCATAAACGAACAGAACATTCTTGGCCTTTGCATAAATATCGGCGGCCTCCTCCATTTGCTTCTGGCCCAAGCCCGAAAGGCGTTCGAGTTCAGCCCAATCGAGCGAACGTGCAGACTCTGCAAACTCTTCGAAGCCCGACGTATGATCGGCTATGAAGCTGTGATCCAGCACATGCTTGGTATCGCCGGAGGCCATTGAGGCGGCGAAAGCAACCTCGTCTGCTTTCGAGGGGTGATCCGGCTTGTCGTCTTCTCCGGCGACGTGCTTTGCGTCATTCGCATGATACCGGTCGTCCGCTTCAATCAACGCCTTGCACACGCCGTACAGCGCCGCGATGTCCCCGCCGTTTCGGACCTGATAAAATATCGACGAAATCTGCGTTTCGGAGCCGGTCAGCATTTGCGTTGGAGACTGCGGATTGACGAAACGCTCGAGTCCGCGCTCGTGCAGAAAATTGAACGTCACGATCTTGACGCCGCGATCCACGGCATCCTGAAGATCGTGCAGCATCCGGGGCGAGGATGTTCCGACATTCTGCGCGATGTAAAAGATACAATCGCAGTTCTCGAAGTCGCTCAGCGACGCCGTGCCGACCGATGCGCCGATACTTTCCGGCAAACCGACCGATGTGCTTTCGTGACACATGTTGCTGCAGTCGGGCAAATTATTGCTGCCGTATATGCGCGCAAACAACTGATACATGTATGCCGTTTCCAGCGACGCGCGGCCCGACGTATAAAAGACTGTTCGTCTGCGCTCGGCCCCGCGGAGGTGCGCGCCGATTTCGGAAAAGGCTTGCTCCCATGAGATGGGAGCGTAGATATCCTTTTCGCTGTCCCATTTCATCGGATGAGTCAGCCGGCCCTGCTCTTCGAGATAATAGTCTCCCCACTCCTCAAGTTCAGTGAGAGTATGTTTTGCAAAAAATTCAGGAGTCGTCCGGCGGCTCGTGATTTCCCATGCCGTAGCCTTTGCGCCATTTTCGCAAAACTCCAGTGGATGCGGCTTCGCCGGCTTGGCCCATGCGCAACTGACGCACATGTAGCCGTCGGACCGATTTTGATGAGCTAACGTTGAACTGCCCTCGGCCGGGACGTGCTCCTGAACGAGGATTCTCGCGACAGATTTCGCCGATCCCCAGCCCCCTGTGGGACCGCTATAAGGCTCTATCTTGGGATGGGATTTTGGACCGCCTGGCATGTCGTCTCTCCAACTGCGGCAGATGAACCGGTGCCGGAGATGCTAGTTCCGTGTTCCCACACCGCTACGGAGAATTTCGACGGGAAAAGAATTCAGAACGTGCCACCTCATCCTGAAGACCTATTTATATCGCTTTACGAGGTAATTACCCGGAAAATACATATCGGGCTGCCGCAGCGGACTTTTATGGCGATCGCCCGCTGGATTTCGCTTTCCAAACTGACAGCAACGCCCCCTTCTTGCCATAAACTGGATCGGCGTCAGGCTTCACGACTTTGGCGATAGACTTCACAGTCTTCGGGCGATCCCTCGTATCGGTGCATTCGTCATACGAGCCTTGAGAAGGATAGGCCCCGACCACGACGAAATTCTTACTGGCTTCGATCAGACGATGGCCGGTGCCTGCCGGAAGAATTGCGACGTCTCCAGCCTTCAGAGTCATGATGCGTCCCTTGATTCCACCGAATTCTACGCGGGCATCCCCTCGTGCCACGCCGAGAACTTCATGAGTTTGCGAATGATAATGCACGAAATCATAGATACTGCCGCGCCAGGATTTCCCCCAGCCGTTCCGTCCGAACAGCGCATCGATCACAGCGGCTGGATCTGTGCCGCGGGTCGGCAGATTTATAGCCTTGCGATAAACAACTAGCGGCCATCGCGGATTGTTCGGGACGATGCCATCGTCGGCGAACATTCGGGTGACCGGCTTCCGCGCGACGACGACTCGCTGAAGGTCCATCGGCGAAGGCCGGCGTTCGGTGGCCTTGGTGAGAAGATTTTCAATCTGATCCTTCAGTATCATTCTGATCTCGATTGCTGACCGTCTTTTTGATCTGCGCCCTGCCCGCATCCGCCTGCGAACCGATCGCGGTGATCTCGGCTTCTCCCTGCCCGACGCGTATCACGTCGCCGACCCCCTTCCCCATGAGAGCTCTCGCCAACGGCGATACATGAGACAGGAGGCCCTTGTTCGGGTCTGCTTCGTCTTCCCCGACAATCCTGTATGCCAAACGGCGGCCATCGTTCCGCTCGATGGAGACGACGCTACCGAACCTTACGGTCGACGTATCGGCCGGCGGCGGGATCGCCACCGCCGTAGCTCGTCTTGCGTCCCAATACCTCAGGTCTCGCGACACCGATGCCAGGGCATTCCGGTCGCTCTCAAGCTGGGCTTTCGCAAATTTTTCCCGCAATCCAACGATGGTGTCGTCAATGAGCGCCAGTCCTTCTGCGGTGACATAGTTCGGATGATCGGAGACAAGGCGGTCAGGAAGTTCTTCAACCCCATCCGATTCATTGACGAACGCTCGGCTCATGGCTTTGCCACCAATATCAGCACAAATTGCTATCGCCGCCGTGCGAAGATTGCGCCTGCGATAAACGCAGCGCCCAGCATAACGAACGGAGCAGTCCGCGTTAGCTCCACGATGACGTCCCGCCAGTTTGCAGCCGTAAAACTGGCAGTTCCAAAGCGCGCAGACCTATGCAGCGAGGGTGGCGCCGGCTCCTCGCAATCCTACAGAAACTGCTGAACGGCTTGAATTAAAGCTTCTTCCGATGCTGGCTTTGAAAGAAACCGGCAATTTTCAGGAAGAGCATCAAGTCCGAACTGGCCGCTATACAGGATCGTAGGAACACCCCGCTCAGTCAGAATTTCGATCAGCGAAGTCGTCGTTTCGTGTTTTCCCAAACGGAAATCAACGACGGCGAACTGAGGCGTCTCATGCTCCATCGCATTCAGCGAGCTGGAAAGCGTCGTGAATGGACCGAAAACGGTTGCACCGGCCTGTTGAAGTATCCATTCAGTATCGAGACCTATGAGCAGTTCATCATCGACAACAAGCACCGTCACGCCGTTCAGAACTTTATTTTGGTGCTGGTCCTTGTTCTGTTCCGCTGTCATCCAGTTTTGATCCAAGATCGACATCGATTGTACAAACCAGTCCGTCAGTATGAAATTCGCGATGCACGCTCGCTTCGGGTATGCCCTGCTCGATTAATGTGCTTCCAAATCCTCGGTGGCCATTTGGATTGACCAAGGGACCGTTTAGTTCACGCCACACAACCTGTAACCGGCGACCACCGTTTTGGCCGTTAACCGTCCACGATAAGTGGACACGGCCGGCTGGCGTCGAGAATGCTCCGTGTTTTGCAGCGTTGGTAGCCAGCTCGTGAAATACGAGTCCGAACGGCGTAGCAAGTTCCGGCGACAGCATGACCGACGGGCCGAGAATCTGGATTCGGGGTGTATCGGTGCCATAGGGTTGCAACTGATAGTGCGCCAACGCATTGAGTTCTGCGCCTTGCCATCGGGACTGAATGAGAAGCGAATGCGAGCCCGCTAGGGCGCCCAAACGCCCCTCAAAACGCTCCATAAAGTCCTCAGGCTGGCGGGCGGTTCGCCACGTCTGGCGGGCAAGGGCCTGGATGACGGTCAGCGAATTTTTGACGCGATGCGTCAACTCGTTCAAAAGTAGTTCCTGTCGGCGCTCCCAGCGCTTTCGTTCGGTCAAATCGAATGTGCTCTCCAGCACCAGCCGCCGTCCACCGAGCCTCAGAAGCTCGATATGGCTTTCCACGGTGAGCTGTCGGCCGTCCTTGTGGGTGTGCAGCAGCTCACCCCTCCAAGTGCCGGTTTCAACCAGGGTTTGGCGAAGCTCTTCAAACGAAGAGCCGGGCACGACCGTCTTCAAAACCTCGTTCTTCCTGCGGCCAAGGACTTCGGCACGCGGATAGCCATAGAGCTCTTCGCTTCCTCTGTTCCATTGAAGAATGCCGTCGTCGAAATCCCAAACGAAAATCGGGGAGCGGGAAAGCTCGACGAGGCGCGTTTCCTGGCGAAGCCGTTGCTCGCTTTCGCGAAGTTGCTCCTCGGCCTTGCGGCGTTCCGTTATATCGACGAACGTCGCAACTACACCGTCGATTTTGTCATCGATGGTGCGATAGGGGCGCAATCGGACAAGAAACCATCCATCTTTGATGCTCTTAACGGCCCGTTCGATAGGAGCCAAATCGCGCAGCACCATGCCTGCGTCTTCGGCGAGCGAATTATATTCAAGCTGATGCGTGAAATCGGTAATCGGCCGACCTTCATCATTGGCCGTAATGTTGAAAAGATCAGCCAGTCTGGGTGTAAAACGTTTAATGCGCAAAGAGGGATCAAGAAACAATGTTCCTACATCGGTCGCGGCCATCAAATTTTGAAGGTCGCTATGTGCGCGGGAAACCGTCTCCAGCTTGAGCTTCAGTTCATTGTTGACCGTCTGCAATTCTTCATTGATCGACTGAAGTTCTTCCTTGCTGGTTTCCAGTTCCTCCGATGTCGAACGGTATTCCTCGTTGATGGATTGCAATTCTTCGTTTGCGGCCCGCAACTCTTCGTTGGCGGCTTCGGATTCCTCTCGCGTAGCACGCACGCGGCTCTGGGCAAGCTGCAACTCTTCCTGAAGCAGCTGAATTTTTCTCCGTTCGGGATCGT
>Ga0182736_1002324_pt1 | contig 14825 bp, 9 predicted proteins | sample eDN5th30CKraftBY_FD_128882 | JGI IMG/M metagenome (GOLD analysis project Ga0182736, IMG submission 128882) | Enriched backyard soil microbial communities from Emeryville, California, USA - eDNA 5th pass 30_C Kraft BY (version 2) (version 2) | ecosystem: Environmental > Terrestrial > Soil >...
CGAGTGGTCCCGGGCCTGTCGTAGGCGCATACCCGGGTGAAGCGGGAGACCTCGGAGAACACCGCAGCGTCATTCTGTGACGGTGCGGCCGCCGGGTCGGCGTCGTTCAACGTGTGGGTCCAGTCGTCGTGCGCACCCACCGCGCCGGAGACCAGCAGGACCGTCGGCGTGCCGGTGCCACGGCACTCCAGCCAGATCGTGCGGCCACCGCCGATGTCGACCAGTCCGGCCGTCGGTGCCTGCGAGCCGGGACCGGCGGTCGGGGACGGGCTCGTGCCGGCGGCCGACGGCTGCGAGCACGCAGCGGCGATCAGCAGCGCGACACCGACGACGGACGAGGCCGTCTGCCGAGCTCGCCGACGGACGGCGCATCGCTGCCTGCCCGTGGCGCGCACGCCGGCCCCGGGGGACCGTCGGGCTCTGTTCACCCGGCGCAGTTTGTTCCGTATGCGGGCCGCTGTCCACATCCGTGCGGGATGATTCGGTCGGCTCGTCGTCGGCGAGGAGGCAGGTCACCGCACGCCGGCTGCGTCGTCCACGCCCGGGTCAGGGGGTCGCCGTCCCGTGGATTCGACGAGCACGTCGCGCGTAGATCCGCGGCGCGATCACCGGGAGCAGGGCACGGGGCACGGGTGGCGCCGAGGCGAGCATGGCACGCAGGACCGCGGCGTCGCCCTCGTAGGCGAACATGCCGAAGACCAGCGGCATCGTGGCCTTGGGCAGTTCGGCGACGGCCGCTTCTCCGACGGCGTGCCATTCGTCCGCGGTGAGGTTCGCCGCTGCCAGTGGGAGCACTGCACGCTCCTCGAGGTCGAAGTGCACCGCGAGCAGGGTGTGGAGATCGGTGAGGGTCGTGGTCAGCGCGGCACCGTGGTCGGTATCGGGAGTGTCTGCCCAGGCGAGTCCGAGGTCCCGGACGCGCTGCACGAGCTGGTCGACGGCGTCGTGCTGGGAGTCGACCTCGTCGAAGACCCGCGACGTGCTGGTTGGGGTACGGGCCCGCAGGACGGGCCAGAGCAGGGTGTCCTCCCCTCGGTGATGGTGGTGGAGCAGGTCGCACAGCAGTTGCAGGTGTCGGCCGACAGCCCGAGCCCCGCGCCGGTCGGGCGCCGGCACGCGCGCGACGGCTCGGGCGGCGAGCCGGAACTCCCGCAGCAGGGCGGTGTGGACGAGGAGCATGTCGCGGACGTCGGTCAGCGGTGGCTCGGGCTCGCGGGCCGTCGCGGCCCGGTCGGCGGACTCCGCGCAGAACCACCCGGCTTGGTCCGGGCTCCACCAGCACCGTCGGCCGTGGGTGTGCACCCAGGTGCTCGCCGGTGTCGAGGGATCGGGCTCCGCGTGGTCGGGCATGTGGGAAGGGTCGTGGCGGAACGCGTCGGTTCCCATCCCAGGTATGTGGGGACTTCGTGCCGGGGGTGTTCCCTCGCGAGCACGTCGTCCTCCACGATGGCGGCATGCGCGGCGTGCGTCCCCGGTCGTTGGGCGACAGGCTCGGTGCGGTCCTGCCCGGCTGTCACGACGTCGACGGTGTCGCAGAGGCCGTGTTCGCCGCCGTCGGCGCGCACGTCCCGTTCGCATTCGCCTGTCTGGCGACGATGGATCCGAGCAGCGGCCTGATCGCTCGCGCCTTCAAGTCCCGCCCCCTCGCCGTCGGGGACGAGGAGTTCGCCGCGGCAGAGTACGGCGGTCCCGACGTCAACCAGTTCGCCGACATCGCCGGGCGTCGAGCGCCGGTCGGTGTGCTCTCGGTCGACACGGATGGCCGGCCCGAGCGTTGCCGACGGTTCCGGGATTTCCTGCAACCACACTTCGGCTTCAGCGACGAGCTGCGACTCGTGTGTCGCGCGCGCGGGGTGTCGTGGGGTGCGCTCGCGCTCTACCGAGGTGCTGGGGACGTGCCCTTCACCGCCCGCGAGGCCCGCGAGCTGTCGGACGTGCACGAACTCCTTGCGCTGAGCCTGCAGCGTGTGCTCTTCGCGGCGTCCCCACCGACGACCGGGTCCGCGACGGGTGCGGCGGTGATCATCGTCGATGATCGCGACCGGGTGTCCGACATGACGGCGGCGGCGGACGAGCAGATCGTGGATCTGGGGGGCTGGGACGGGGAATCGTTGCCGTCGAACGTCCTGGCCGTCGTGGCACGCGCGCGCACGAGCGGGCAGCCGGCAACGACGCGAGTGCTGGGGCGCTCCGGAAGGTGGTCGTCGCTGCGCGCCATCGCTCTCGACGGAGGGCCGACGCCGACGCGCTCCGTCGTCGTCACCATCGAGGAGGCGCCCCGGTGGGCCGTCGGCAGGATGACGCTGGCCGCGCGCGGGCTCACGGCGCGCGAGCAGGACGTCGCGGTCATGGTCCTGAAGGGCGCGTCGACCAAGGTCATCGCGAGCGCGTTGCACCTTTCGCCGCACACCGTGCAGGACCATCTCAAGGCCGTCTTCCGCAAGCTCGGTGTCTCGAGTCGGCGCGAGATGATCGCCCGACTCGTCCTCGACGACAGCCGACCCACGCGGGCGTGACCCGTGCCCGGACTGCGGTGACGTCGCATCCAACAGGTTCGTGACGCGCAGGCCCTGCCCTCCCAGGACGAGTCCGACCGATCGCAACCGGCCCGGCCCACCGCCACCGGGATCACGGTCGCGTATGCCCTGGTGCGGACCAGTACGAACCGGGAGAATCCGGCCGTGCCGTCGGCAGCGCGGGTCCGGCTGCTCGGACCCTTCGACATCCGGCTCGGCGCCGCCGGTGCCGCGCCGGGATCGGCCCGCGCCGAGGCGCTGTTCGCCTACCTGGTCCTGCACCCCGAGACGGCGCTCCCGCGTGAGCGGGTCGCGTCCGCGCTGTGGCCCGGATCCACGGGCACGCAGGCCCGCACCAACCTGCGCCATCTCCTGCACACCGTGCGCAGCACCGTTCCCGAGCTCGACCACTTCGTCGAGATCACCGGCCGCACCCTGCGCTGGCGCCCCGGTGCGGAACTGTGGCTCGACGTCGCCGAGTACCAGAAGCTCCTGGCCACCGAGGACGACGCCGCCCGGCGGGACGCGTTGCGCGCGGCGGTGGCCCTCTACGGCGGCGAGCTCGGCGAGGGACGGGACGACGAATGGCTGGTGGCGGAGCGTGACCGGCTGGCCCGGCTCCAGATGGACGCGCTGGCCGAGCTGGTGGAACTGTGTACGGCGGCCGGCGACGTCGTCGAGGCGACCACGCACGCCGAGCGGCTGCTGCGGCTGGACCCGCTGCGCGAGCAGACCTACCGGACGCTGATGCGACTGCACGATGCCGCCGGCGACCGGGCCCGGGCGGTACGCGCCTACCACCTGTGCGCCAGCACGCTCGAGCGTGAGCTCGGCGTCGAGCCCTCGGAGCCGACACGCGCCGCGTACGACGCGCTGCTCGCCGTCCCGGCCCGTGCGCCCGAAACCCGTGGTGCGCGGCCGGCTCTGGTCGGGCGCGGCCGGGAGCAGGCGGTACTGGCGGCGGCGTGGCAGGAGGCGACGGCCGGGGCGGCGCGGCTGGTGCTGGTCCAGGGCGAAGCCGGCATCGGCAAGAGCCGGCTCGTCGAGGAGCTGGGCGCGTGGTGCGTGCGGCGGCGCGCGGTCGTCGCCGTCGCCCGATGCCACGCCGCGGAGGGCACGCTCGCCTACGGCGCGGTCGTCGACTGGCTGCGGACGCCGGCCGTCCGTGCCCGGCTGGCCCGGCTCGAGCCCGCCCGGCTGACCGAGCTCGCCCGGTTGTTGCCGGAACTGCTCGCCGAGGTTCCCGGACTGGCGGCGCCGGTGCCGTTGCCCCCGGGCGACCAGCGCCACCGCCTGTACGACGCCATCGCCGCCGCGGTCGTCGCCACCCGTTCGCCGACCCTCCTCGTCGTCGACGACCTGCCCGAGGCCGACCGCGAGACCTGCCGGTTGCTGCACTACCTGCTGCGCGTCGCGGCCGACGCCCCGCTGCTGGTGGTGGGCACCGCGCGGACCGGTGACACGGCCCCGGACGGGCCGCTGCGCGAGCTGCTCGTCGGCCTGGCGCACCGCGACCGGCTCTCCGAGATCGACCTCGGCCGGCTCGACGCGATGCACACGGCCGAGCTGGCCGCCCGCACCCAGGGGGCCGGCCTCGACGCCGCGGACGCGCGTCGGCTGCATGCCGAGACCGAGGGCAACCCGCTCTACATCGTCGAGGCGCTGCGCGGCGGCTGGACGCCCGGTGCGCCACCCAGCCCCCGTGTGCAGTCGGTCATCGCCGGTCGGCTCGCGCGACTCGGCGCCACCGCCCGCCACCTGCTCGAAGTAGCAGCGGCCATCGGCCGCGAGTTCCCCGTCGACGTGCTCGTCGCGGCCGCCGAGCTCGACGCGGAGGACGCCGTGCGGGGGCTCGACGAGCTGTGGCGGCACCGCATCGTGCGCGAGCAGGGCGACGGCGGCAGCTACGACTTCAGCCACGACCGGATCCGACAGGTCGCCTACCAGGAGCTCAGCCCGGCCCGGCGCCGGATGCTGCACGAGCGGATCGCCGACGCGCTGGAACGGACCCACGGCGCCACACCCGACCCGGTGAGCGCGCAGGTCGCCGCCCACCACGCGCAGGCGGGGGCGGTCGACCGGGCGATCCTCTGGTACCGCCGGGCGGCGGCCGCCGCCCAGCTGCTGCACGCCGACGTCCGCGCCGCCGACCTGCTCGGGCGTGCCCTCGCGCTGGCCGGGACCCGACCGCGCTCCGCAGAACGCGACGCGGTCGAGCTCGACCTCCGCACCGCCCTGCTGGGGCCACTGGTGCCCGTGCACGGCTACGTGTCCGAGGCCGTGCGGTCGACCCAGCAGCGGATCCTGGAGCTGTCCGCGGCGCTCGGCGTCGAACCCGCTGCACCGGCGCTGCGCTCGCTCGCGCTGGAGGCGCTCACCCGGGGTGACTTCGCCGCGGCCGGCCGGTTCGGGCAACAGCTCTGGGACGCGGCCGACCGCGGCGACGGCGCCCCGGCGGGCGTGCTCGCGGTCGAGGCCGCCTACGTGCTCGGCATCGCCGCGTTCTGGCAGAACGAGATGGGCACCGCACGGGACCACTTCGAGCGGGCGCTGCGCTGCTACCGGCCCGAGCTGCGCCGCATCCACCTCGTCGACTACGTGCAGGATCCCAAGGTCGTGTGCCAGAGCCGGCTGGCCAACACCCTGTTCTTCCTCGGCGATCCGGCGGGTGCGGTCGCCGCCCGCGACGAGGCGCTGGCGTGGGCCGAGGTGGTCGGGCATCGGTTCAGCCATCTGACCGCTCTCACGTTCGCGATGGTGCTCGCCGTCGACATGGGCGACGACGACGCGGTGCGCCGGTTCACCGTCGGCCTGGAGGCGCACGGCGGGGAGAGGGTGCACATCCAGACGATGGCCGTGCTCCGCGGTTACGTCGCCGTGCTCGACGGCGCGCACGAGCGCGGTCTCGCCGCGATCCGCGCCGCCGAACGCGCCGTCTGCGAGCGGCCGAGCGCACCCGGTCAGGCGGCGATCGCGAGCCGGGTCCTGCTCGCGGCGCTCGTCGCCGCGGGTGACCACTCCGGCGCCGCGGCGCAGGCGAAGCGGTTGCTGGCCGCGGGCGGGCCGGCCCGGCTGTGGGCGCCCGCCGCCCGTGACGTGCTGGTCCGCGTTCCTGCCGACGACTGAGGAACGGCTGCGGAACGGCTGCGGAACGCCCGTCCTCGCATCCTGTCGCGCAGACGCAGAGCGAGGAGGCACCGACGATGACCGACACCACGACGAGCACCGGCACGCTCGACACGCTGCGCGCGGGCTTCACCGGCAGCGTGCTCACCCCGGCCGACGACGACTACGCCACGGCCCGCGCACCCTGGAACGGCGCCATCGCCGCCCGACCCGCGGTGATCGCCCGCTGCGCGACGCCCGACGACGTGGGCGCCGCGCTGGCCCACGCCCGGGGGGAAGGGCTGGAGATCGGGGTGCGCGGCGGCGCCCACTCCTATGGGGGCGCGCCGTTGCCCGAGGGTGGGCTGACGGTGGACCTGAGTCTGCTGCGCCACGTCGTCGTCGACCCGGCGGCCCGCCGTGCCCGCTGCGGCGGCGGCGTGACCCAGGGCGAGCTCGACGCCGCCACCCAGCAGCACGGACTCGCGGTGACGGGCGGGACGATCAGCCACACCGGCGTCGGCGGGCTCACCCTCGGCGGCGGAATGGGCTGGCTGACGCGCCGGTGCGGCCTGGCCGTGGACAACCTGCGGTCCGCGCAGGTCGTGCTCGCCGACGGACGCTGCGTGCGCGCCGCACCCGACTCCCATCCCGACCTCTTCTGGGCCCTCACCGGTGGCGGCGGCAACTTCGGCGTCGTCACCGAGTTCGAGTTCGCCCTGCACCCGGTGGGGCCGATCGTCCACTTCGGTCTGCTGTTCTGGGAGATCGACCGGGGTGCCGCCGCGCTGCGCGTCGCCCGCGACGTCGCCGACGCGCTCCCGCGCGACTGCGGGGCCCTGATCGCCGGCTTCAACGCACCGCCCGCGCCGTTCGTGCCGGAAGCCCACCATCACACGCTCGGGATCGCCCTCCTGATCGCCGGCCTCTCCGATGCACAGCCGCAGGCCGCACCGCTCGCCGAGGCCCGCGCCGCGCTTCACCCGCTGTTCGAGGTCGGTACCGACATGCCCTACACCGCGCTGCAGCAGATTCTCGACGACGCCGCACCGTGGGGCATCCACGCCTACGGCAAGGCGCTCTACCTCGACGAGCTCTCCGACGCCGCGATCGACGTCATCGCGGGACGGCTGCCGGCGAAGGTGTCTCCGATGAGCCTGATGCCGATCTTCCCGCTCGGGGGCGCGTTCGCCGACGTCGCCGAGGACGACACCGCGTTCGGCGGGCGGCGCTCGGCGCGCTACGCCGTCAACATCGACGCCGCGACACCGGACCCGCGGCTGCTCCCCGCGGACCGCGAATGGGTCCGGTCGACGTGGGACGCGCTGCGCCCGCACGCCGGGGACAGCGGTAGCTATGTCAACTTCATGACCGAGTTCGAACCCGACCGCGTCGCAGCCGCCTACGGGCCGGTGAAGTTCGCCCGGCTCGCGGCGATCAAGGCGAGCTACGACCCGGACAACGTGTTCCACCGCAACGCGAACATCCCACCCGCGTGAGAAGGCCGCGACGGCGGGCACGGAGCGGCGTCGCCGCGACCGCCGCGGTGAGAGCGCCGCACCGTCGGGGGGCACCGGTCCGAACGGGCGGCAGCCGTGCTGCCCACTGCCGTCCCGCGACCAGCTGAGTCTGTAGTGGACGTTCTGCATCGACTGCCCCGCAAGGCAACGGGAAGGACGTGCTCGCGGGGTGATGTCGATTTCGTCCACATCTCCCTCGGTCGTTGCGAACCGTCCGCTGTGCGAGATTCGACGGAACCGGGAGGGAAGCCGTTCACCGTTCGGGACGGCACTAAGGTCGCACGCGCACGGGGACCGTTCCGGCGGTCCGCAGAGCTTGCGGCGGTCGTGGGACGGGAGGACGGATGCTCGCCGACGTCACGAGCCTGATCAGCACGATCCTCTGGCCCGCGGTCGTGCTGGTCGCGCTGGTGTTGTTCAGGCGGCCGATCAGCAAGCTGCTCGGCAGCGACAACGTCACGGTCAAGGGGCCGGGCGGCTTCGAACTGTCCGCGTCGAGCAGGGAGCAGGCCGCGACCGCGCTCACCAAGGCGTCGGAGAAGCCCACGGCGACGACGCTCGGGCGGGCCGAGGCGCTCAGCCAGGTGGACGTCGCGGCCCGGACGATGCAGGAGATCGGGCAACGGGCCCGCGCGCTGTGGGTCGACGACCAGCCGGCGAACAACGTCTACGAGGCCGAGGCCCTGGAGGCCGTCGGTATCGACGTCGAGCTGAGCACCTCCACCGCCGACGCCCTCGCCCGGGTGCAGCGCAACCCGCCCTACGACGTGATCATCTCCGACATGGTCCGCGCCGACGACGAGCAGGCCGGGTACGACCTCCTCGACGCCCTCCGGTCCGCGGGCGACCTCACCCCGGTCGTGATCTACGCGGGCTCCCGGTCGGCGGAGCACTTCAACGAGGCGGTGCGCCGCGGGGCTGAGGGTTCCACGAACCAGCCGCAGGAGCTCGTCGGGCTGGTGCTGCGCGCAGTGCGGCGCCGACGGGACGCGGCGGCGAACAACCGCTCGTGATCGACGCGCCCGGACGCGATGTCCGGCCGCACGGTCAGACGGGTCCGAGGAGATCCGACCCGGAGAGCATGTCGTGGCTGTACCGGTAGGCCGGCTCGACGAGGGCAGGCCCCGCCTTGAAGTCGAGCAGCCCGCCGGCGCCGACGGGCGGTCGGAGCAGCACCGTCCCGGGACTTGCGGCGAGCCGGGTGCGGTCCCCGCGGGAACCGGCCAGCATGAGCCCGCGGACCAGCACGTCGGGCAACGGAGGTGCGTGCAGCGGTGCCCGCCCCCGGCGCAGGCGCTCCGCGAGCACCCGCCACCCCGACAGCGTCTCCCCGAAGACCGGCGTCGGGCCCGGGTCCTCCTCGGGCGCGAGGTCCACCGCGAGGAGCCGGCCTGCGCGCAGCCGGGTCCGCATGACGTCGACGGGGATGTTGTTGAGCACCCCGCCGTCGACGAGGAGGTCGCCGCGGTCGGGGACGGGCGGGTAGACGCCGGGCAGCGAGATGCTGGCCCGGATCGCCCGCCACGTCGGACCGCGATCGTGGACGACCTCGCGGGCGTCGCGCAACGAGGCGGAGATGCAGAAGTACGGGAGCCAGAGGTCCTCGATCTCCCACTCGAAGACGGGCACCTCGCGCAGCAGCCGGGTGACCTTGCGTCCCGACGAGTAGGAGACCAACGGCAACGTGACGGGGACCATCGAGCCCTGCCGGACCATGGCGCCCACCGAGGTCTCGAGCCGGTCGTCGTGGTCGAGCCCGGCGGCGCGCAGGCCGGCCATGATGGCACCGATGCTGGTCCCCGCGACGGCGTCGATCTCGATCCCGAGGTCGTCGAGCGCCTTCATCACGCCGAGGTGGGCGAAGCCCCGCATCCCCCCGCCGCCCAGCACCAGCCCCCGGGCCACGCCGGCGACGTGGCGGGCGAGCCTGGCGAAGTCGGCCGCCCGGCCCTCCCGGACGTGGTGGTGGACCTCGATCCGCCGGGCCGCGAGCCAGCGGGCGGTCCCCGTGGGCCGTGCGGTGCCCGGCGGGTGCAGGAGGACGAGGTCGGCGGGCCGGTCGTCGAGCCCGGCGGCCGCCGCGCCCGCGGCCGGGTCCGCGCCGGCCCGGCCGACGACCAGCACCCGGTCGGCCTGCCGCAGGCAGCGGCGGGTCCAGGCGCCCGCGTCCGCGTCGGCCACGTAGACGACGAACCGGTGCCGCTGCTCGGCCTGCTGCAGCCGGGCGACGACGGCGCCGTTGCGCGGGTCGGCCGGCTCGACGTCGGCGGCACCCCGGCCGAGGGCGTCGTCGATGCGGTCGCGGGACAGCACGGCGACCGTGCCGTGCCGGGCCAGGGCTTCGACGAGCGCGGGCACGAAGTCGGCCGGGACCGGATCACGCCCGGCCGCGAGCACCGCGACGGTTCCTGCCGACCGGACGTCGGGCCGTGGCTCGTCGGTCCGAGCCGACAGCCGTACGAGCTGGCGGCACAACCCGAGCAGCGCGGCCGGCCGGCGCTGCGCGAACGCCTCGAACGCGGTGGCGGACAGGGCGAGCAGCATGGAGTCGCGCAGGGCTCGGACGCGGGTGCCCTCCTCCCGGCCGCCGAGGAGAGCCGCCGCGTCGACGACCTGGCCGGGGGCGCGTTCGGACCGTGTCCCGTCGCCGCTCACGACCTCGACCCGGCCGTGCCCCACGAGCAGCAGCGCCGACCCGGTCTCGACGTCGTCGCCGGCCTCGACGTGCACCGGATCCAGGTGGGCGAGCAGGCTGCGCAGCGCCTCGCGGTCGAGGCCGCCGAACACCTCGGTGGAGGCCAGGAAGTCCAGCGCCGCACCGGAGTCGGGGCCGTCGGGGTCGGTGAAGCTCTCGACGAGGAAGAGCATGGTGCGCCGGCGGCGGCCCCGGCCGCGCCCGGACACGATGTTCTGACGGTCGAAGAAGTCCGTACCCGACGTCTCCGGATCCATGTCAGGACATCAGCTCGGCGGCGAGGCCGCGGTAGCGGTCGGTCACCGGGTGGTCGGGGTGGTCGACGGCGAACACGCCACCGCTGGAGAGCGCCATCAGCTCGTCCGAGTGCGGCACGACGGTCGCGACGCGGCAGTCGTAGGCCTTCTCGACCCGTTCGCGGACCTCGTCCTCGTCGAACACCGCGGGCGTCTTGTTGACGACGAGCACCATCGTCGGGACGGCCAGCTTGCGGGCCACCGTCACGGTCACCTGCGTGCCCTCGTAGTCCTGGTGGTCCGGCCGCAGCACGATCGCGAGGGCGTCGGACATCGCGATCGCGAGGAGCGTCTCCTCGTTGAGCCCCGGATGGGTGTCGAGGATCAGGACGTCGAGGCCCAGCTCGTCGATCAGGGTGCGGAACCCGTCGCCGAGGCGCCCGACGTCGTAGCCGTCGTGCATGACCCGCGCGATGTCCTGGGCCGCGACGCTGGAGGGGACCAGCCAGATCCGGCCGTCGCCGCCCAGCGTGGCCGGGGTGACCTCGTAGGCCGCCTCCGGCATCGTGCAGCGGCCCCAGAGATAGCTGTTGAGGCTGTTCCCGACCGCGTCCTGGTCGAGTCCGAACAGGACGTGGATACCGGGCGAGAGGATGTCGGTGTCGACGACCCCGACCCTGCGTCCCTCCGCCGCGAGCAGCGCGGCGACGTTGGCGGTCGTGTTGGACTTGCCGGTGCCCCCGCGGAACGAGTGGATGGAGACGATCCGGCTCACGTGCTCTCCGTCCCGCGCTCCCCCGAGCGCAGGCTCGCGGCCTTGCGCTGCAGGTCGGCGAAGTAGTCGGTCTCGGTGATCTCGGCGACGCGGCGCGCCGCGCGGGCCTGGTCGATCTCGATGCGCATGGCGCCGACCTGCCGTTCCAGCCGCTGCTCGCGGGCGCGGACCTCGCGCGCCATCGTCTGGAACGTCCGGGCCAGTCCGCCGAGCGCGTCGTCGCGCGTGGCCACGGTGTCCAGCGACGCCGCCTCGAAGGTCCCGGCCTCGACCTCGCCGGCTGCGCGGACCACCAGCCCGACCTGCTCGAGGTAGTCCTGCTCGACGTCGCGCAGCCACTTGCGCGACAGCCCGGCACCGATGCGGGCACGCAGCAGGACCGGGTCGAACGGCTTGGGGAGGAAGTCGTCGGCCCCGAGCTCGATGCACCGCACCGCCTCGGCGGTCTCGTCCGCCCCGGACACGACGATGACCGGCACGTGCCGGAGCCGGGAGTCGGCGCGCATCCTGGCGAGCACCTCGTGCCCGTTCAGCCGTGGCATCAGCAGGTCCAGCAGGACCAGGTCGATGCCCGGCCGGGCGAGCCGCTCCAGCGCCTCGACCCCGTCGGCGGCCGTCTCGACCCGGAGCCCCTCCCGTTCGAGGCCGCGCCGCAGCAGCAGCCTGTTGGTGGGGTCGTCGTCGATGACGAGGACCGTCCCGGTCCGTTGCTCGCTCACGTCCTGCCCACCCTGTGCTCCTCCGTGCCGTGCTCCCGGGGTCCGGGCCCGGACGGGTCGACCGTGGCGCGCAGCGCGGCGACCAGTGGCGGGACCATCCCGGTGATCTCGTCGACCTGCGCTGCCGCGCCCTCGAGGTCGCCGTGCGCCGCGTGCTCCTCGAGTGCCGCGCAGCGGGCCGAGAGGTCCCGCGCCCCGAACATCGCGGTGTTGGACTTCAACGTGTGCGCCGCCCGCCGGACCCGTTCCGCGTCCGCCGCGGCCACCCCGTCCTGCAGGTCCGACAGCAGCACCGGTGTGTTGGCCGAGAACTCCGCCACCAGCTCCGCGACCAGCCCGGGACCGTCGTCGCCGAACGACGCGACCAGCCCGTCGAGCACGGTGCTGTCGAGCAGCGGCGCCGTGGGCGCCGGTCGCGACGGACGGGCGGGAGCGGCCGGCCCGGGATCCGGCCGGCGGGCCAGCGCGGCTTCGAGGTCGGCGAGGCGGACGGGCTTGGTGACGTAGTCGTCCATGCCCGCGGCGAGGCACTCCTCGCGGGCGCCCGCCATCGCGTTCGCGGTCAGCGCGACGAGCCACGGCCGCGTCCCGGGTGGGCGGGTCGCGCTGATCCGCCGGGCGGTCTCGAGCCCGTCGAGCTCGGGCATCTGGACGTCGAGCAGGACGACGTCGTACTCGCGCCGCTCCAGGGCCGCCAGCACCTCCAGCCCGGTCGTCGCGGTGTCGGCGTGATGGCCCAGCCGCTCGAGCAGGAGCAGCCCGACGCGGCGGCCGACCGGGTTGTCGTCGGCCAGGAGCACCCGGAGGTCGTCGGCCTCCGGCGCGGACGGCGGCGTGTCGACGGTCATGGTCCTGGGCAGAGGGGCGCCGAGCAGCCCGACCAGCGTCCGTTCGAGCACGCCGCGCCGGACGGGCTTGGTCAGCCACACGTCGACGGGGGCCTGCGGGTCGCGCGCGGCACCCAACGACGACAGGCACACCGTCGGGATCCGGCGAAGGGCGGCCATCTCGGTGGCGAGTGCGGCGCCGTCGAGACCGGGCATGAGCAGGTCGGTGACGAGGACGTCGGCCTCCCCGCCGTCGCGGACCCACGCGAGCGCCTCCTCCGCCGCGGCGGCCGTGTGCGCGGTCATCCCCCAGGCGCTGCAGTGCGCGGCGAGGATCCGCCGGTTCGCCGCGTTGTCGTCGACGATCAGCGCGGTCCGCCCGCTCAGCAGATCCGGCCGGTCGTCGGCGGCGAGCCGGTCCGGTGGGCTCGCGGCCTCGCCGACCAGCGTCACGGTGAACACCGACCCGCGTCCGGGCTCGCTCGCGACCTCGACGGTCCCGCCCATCAGCTCGGCGAGCCGGCGGCTGATCACGAGGCCGAGGCCGGTGCCGCCGTGGCGACGGGTGGCCGACTCGTCCACCTGGCTGAAGGAGCGGAACAGTCGCGGGATCTGCTCCGCAGGAATGCCGATGCCGGTGTCGGCGACGGCGATGCGCAGTCGCCACCGGTCGTCGTCGGCGCGCACCGCCGACAACGTCACGACGACCTCGCCACGCTCGGTGAACTTGACCGCGTTGCCGACGAGGTTCACCAGGATCTGGCGCAGCCGGCCCGGGTCCCCGAACACCGCGGCGGGCGGGACGCCGTCGGCGGCCGCCACGAGCTCGAGGCCCTTCGCCGCGGCGCGCGGCGCGAGCAGGCCGAGCGCGTCCTCGATCACCTCGCGCGGGTCGAACGCGTCGCGGTCGAGCTCCAGCTTGCCCGCTTCGATCTTCGAGAAGTCCAGGACGTCGTTGATGACGGTGAGCAGCCCGTCCGCGCTCTGCGCGATGACGCCGGTGTAGTCCTGCTGTTCCTCGGTGAGGCTCGTCGCCGAGAGCAGCTCGGTCATGCCGATGACGGCGTTCATCGGCGTGCGGATCTCGTGGCTCATGTTGGCCAGGAAGGCACTCTTGGCCTCGTTCGCGGCGTCGGCGGCGGCCCGGGCCGCCTGGGCCTGCTCGAACAACCGCGCCCCGGTGATGGCACCCGCCAGCTGGCCGGCGACGGTCTCCGCCAGCGCCAGCTCGGCGGCGGACGAGCGCCGGTTCTGCTCGCCGGTGTCGAGCAGGACGACGCCGACGACCTCGTCCCGCGCCAGCAGCGGGGCCGCCACCAGAGCCCCCGCGACGCGCCCGCGGCCCATCAGCCTGCGCAGCAGCCCGTTCGACGTACCCGTCGCGGCCCAGACGGCGCGCCGGTCGGCGATCGCCCGCGCGACCGGGCCGTCGCCGTGCCGCGGGATCTCCGTCCCTGGTGCGGACCCCGGGCGCCCGCCGTGCTCGGCCCGCACCCGCAGCCGGCCGTCCTCCGGGTCGACCAGTGCCAGCACGACGGCCGGGACGCGGAACAGGTCGGCGAGATCGTCGGCCGCCCGCTCGAGTACCGAGCTCAACGTCGGCGCGGACGCGACGGTCCGGGCGACCCGGCCCAGCACGGCGAGCTGGCGCCGGTCCTGCGTGACGCTCTGCGCGATGGCACCCGCCACGCTCGCGATGATGCAGCCGATCCCCATCCGGTACGTGATCGACACGACCAGGAACGGATGCCCGTACACGACCGCCCCCACGGCCTCCCGGATCGTGTAGACGACCGTCAGGGCGCCGATCGTCAGCATGGCCCCGCGGAGCTGGAACCGGATCGCCGCCTCCATCGGCAACACGTAGAGCACCGCCCAGATCGCGGTCTCGGTGTCGAACGTGTAGACGGCGACGAGGCCGACGAAGACCGCCCCGTTGAGCAGCAACGCGAGCACGCTGACCCGCCTGGCCCGGCGCAGCGTCGTCATCGACGGGATCGCCCACCAGAGCGCGATGTTGCCGACGGCGAGCAGTGCCGTCAGGCCCAGCGCCGCCTCGAGCAGGCCGGGCGGGTAGGGCAGGTAGTAGGTGAAGACCTGGACCAGGGCGAAGGCCACACCGCCCCACCGCACCCGCACCATGATCCGCTCGGCGCGGACCAGGCGGGCGAGCTCGGCGGTCTCGACGGTCTCGAACTCCGCGGCGTCGAGGGACGCCACCACGTCCGACCGCCGCAGCCTCGTCATGAGGAGATGAAATCAGGACTGCGGCACGCATGTCACCCGGTAGCCGGATATCGGCGTAGCCCTACCGGCGCAACGCGGACCGTCCGGTCGGCGGTCTCCTCTGCGCCCGGTGGTGACTGCCGCGAGTCGGCGGTCCGGCTCAGCCGAGCGAGCGTGCCTCGGCGGCCGACTCGGCGATGAGTCTC
>Ga0182736_1002327_pt1 | contig 14819 bp, 13 predicted proteins | sample eDN5th30CKraftBY_FD_128882 | JGI IMG/M metagenome (GOLD analysis project Ga0182736, IMG submission 128882) | Enriched backyard soil microbial communities from Emeryville, California, USA - eDNA 5th pass 30_C Kraft BY (version 2) (version 2) | ecosystem: Environmental > Terrestrial > Soil >...
ACGCCGCGGGCGCTGGAGGAGGAGAGGGTGCAGATCGTGCCGCTGTCGAATTTGTTCTCGCGGGTGTCGCTGAAATTCGGCTTCATGGAGCAGCCGAACGTGCCGAAGGCGCTGGCCATCGCGCGCAAGCACGGCTGGCAGTTCGACATCATGTCGACGTCGTTCTTCCTGTCGCGGCGTTCGCTGCGGCCGTCGCCGCAGTCGGGCATGCCGTACTGGCAGGACCATCTCTATATCGCGCTGGCGCGGTCGGCGAGCGACGCCAGCGGCTTCTTTCAGATCCCGACCGGCCGCGTCGTGGAAGTCGGCACGCAGGTGACGGTCTAGGGCCGCGCACTCATCGCTCGGCGCGCCGGACCATGGCGCGGAGCTGGAGTCGTGTAAGCGGCGCGCCTTCAGTAAGCGCATACCGCCACGATCAAGCCGGTCAAAACGCGCGCCACTTCCAAAGCTCAGCGTAAGGTCCTGTTCACATGCGATAAAACGCGTTTGGCGCGCTGCGTTCTCTGCATGCCTCAATTTTCCGGGTTGCGATAATTGCGCTGCTGGGGAGCCGCGCGCGGGCCTATATACCCGACCGTTTCTGCATCGCAACAATCCGGAACACCTCCCTATGTCACAGGATACGGTCGTCGCCGAAGGCGGCGAAAGTGCGCGCGAGTCCGCCAGCGGTCACGCGGGCCAGACCGGATTCTGGGCGCTGACCCTCGGCAGCATCGGCGTCGTCTACGGCGATATCGGCACCAGTCCGCTCTACGCGCTGCGCGAGGCCGTGCTGGCGGCCGTCGGCCCCGGCAATCCGGCCAGCGTGCCGGTGGTGCTCGGCATTCTATCGCTGATCATCTGGGCGCTGCTGCTGGTCGTCACCGCGAAATACGTGCTGATCCTGTTGCGCGCCGACAATAACGGCGAAGGCGGCACGCTGGCCTTGATGGCGCTGGCATCGCGCGCCATCGGCCGCGGCCGCGGCGCCGGCGTTCTGATCCTGCTCGGCATCATTTCCGGCGCATTGTTCTACGGCGACGCCATCATCACGCCGGCGCTGTCGGTGCTGTCGGCGGTGGAGGGCCTCAAGATCGTGGCGCCGGCCTTTGGCGACTACGTCGTGCCGATCACCGTGCTGATCCTGATCGCGCTGTTCGCCGTGCAATCGCGCGGCACCGCCAAGGTGGCGATGTTCTTCGGGCCGCTCACGCTGGTCTGGTTCGCCGCGCTGGCGGCGGCAGGGCTCTATCACATCGGCGACAATCCGACGGTGCTGCTCGCCTTCAATCCGTATTACGGGCTCGATTTCCTGCTGCATCACGGGCTGATCGGTTTCCTCACGCTCGGCGCCGTATTCCTGGTCGTGACCGGCTCCGAAGCGCTCTACGCCGACCTCGGACACTTCGGACGCGGACCGATCCGCTTCGCCTGGCTGGTCGTGGTGCTGCCGGCGCTGACCATCAATTACCTCGGGCAGGGCGCGCTGGTGCTGACCGACCCCAAGTCGATCGAGAACCCGTTCTTCCTGCTCTATCCGCAATGGGCGCTGCTGCCGATGGTGATACTGGCCACCTGCGCCACCGTCATCGCCAGCCAGGCGGTCATCACCGGCGCCTATTCGCTGAGCCAGCAGGCCATTCAGCTTGGTCTGTTGCCGCGCCTGGAGATCCGCCACACCTCGGCGTCGCTGTTCGGGCAGATCTACATGCCGCGCATCAACATGCTGCTGCTGGTCGGCGTGCTGGTGCTGGTGCTGCTGTTCCGCTCGTCGAGCGCGCTGGCCGCCGCCTACGGCATCGCCGTCACCGGCACCATGGTGGTGACGGCGCTGATGGCCTTTGTCGTGGTGTGGCGCGTGTGGCGCTGGCGGGCAATGTGGGCGGCGGCGCTGATCGCGCCGTTCCTGCTGATCGATCTGACCTTCCTCGCCGCCAACTTGCTGAAGATCGCCGAAGGCGGCTGGATGCCGCTGGCGCTCGGCGCCATGGTGATGGTGCTGATGTACACGTGGCGGCGCGGCAGCCGGCTGCTGTTGCAGAAGACGCGCAAGCTGGAAATTCCGCTCGACCAGCTGGTGGCGAACCTGGAAAAGCGGCCGCCGCAGCGCGTGCCGGGGACGGCGGTGTTTCTCACCAGCGATCCGGCATTCGCGCCGACCGCGCTGATGCACAGTCTCAAGCACTACAAGGTGCTGCACGAGAAGAACGTCATCGTCACCGTCGAGGCGGCCGATACGCCGCGCGTCGATACGGCCGAGCGGCTGCGCATCGAGCCGGTCAGCGAGACCTTTTCGCGGGTGCGGCTGCGCTTCGGTTTCATGGAGACGCCGAACGTGCCGAAGGCGCTGACGATCGTGCGCAAGCACGGCTGGCCGTTCGACATCATGTCGACGTCGTTCTTCCTGTCGCGCCGCCTGCTGAAGTCGGCCGCCAAATCGGAAATGCCGAAATGGCAGAACCGGCTGTTCATCGGGCTGAGCCGGTCGGCCAACGACGCCACCGACTATTTCCAGATCCCGACCGACCGCGTCGTCGAGGTCGGCACGCAGGTGACGATCTAGGCGGCGAAATGCATGGTGCGATGCGGCCGGATTCCGGGTAAGTATTCCCGTGTTCACAGGGAGTAGCGGAATGGCCGACGAAATGCCGCGCGCCGACGAGGTGCAGAATCTGACGCCGGAGGAGGTCGCGCGCGGGCTCGACGAGGGCCGCATGCTGCTGGTCGACGTCCGCGAGCCGAACGAGACCGCGGTGGAGCGTTATCCGGGCGCGGTGATCGTGCCGCTGTCGGCGTTCGATCCGGCCGCCATTCCCGATCCGCAGGGCAAGCAGGTGGTGTTCGCCTGCCGCTCGGGGCGGCGCTCGATCACCGCCTCGGTGGCGGCGCAGGACGCCGGCTATCCGTACACGTCGCATCTGGCGGGCGGCATCATCGGCTGGAAGGCCGCCGGGCTGCCGACCGAGACCTGAGGCGAGGGGCGAGGCGGCCGACCCGGCCCGGTCCAGCCAAGCCCAGTCCAGCCAAGCCTAACCCAGCCCCGTCCGGCCAAAGCCGGACCGGGGCGTTGCGCGGTGTCGCCGGGCGCGGTTCAGAACAGGTTGAACCGGTAGTTCAGGCCGAGCTTGACCAGATGCGTCTGCTGCTTGACGTCGGCGGCACCGGCGACGACAAGCCCGCCGGTCGTGGTCGGCAGTTCGGAAATCGACTTGAACCACATGTAGTTGTATTCGAGCTTGGCCGACAGATTGCCCCAGACGGCGTATTCGACGCCGGCGCCGAGGACCCAGCCCTGGCGGTTGAAATCGCCGCTCACGGTGCCGCCGGCGCCGTCATTGCCGTCCCACTTGTCGCGGGTCCAGGCGATGCCGCCTTTGCCGTACACCAGGATATTGTCGAAGGCGTAGCCGAGCCGGCCAGCGGCGGTAATATAGTAGTCGTTCTTGATGGTCAGTGTGCCGGCGAACAGCGCGGTGTCGTATTTGACGTTGGCGAAGGAGTATTCGCCCTCGACGCCGAGCACAAAACGGCCGGTCTGGAAATTATAACCGACCTGGCCGCCCCCCAGCCACCCCCCCCCATTCACGGTGTCGGTGCCGAGCACGCCAGTGCCGGTCCAGCGGGTCCAGCCATAGCCGCCGTGCGCGCCGATGTAGAGTCCGGACCAATTGAAGATGGGTGCAGGGCTGAAATACGCGGGCGCTTTATAAACGGGCCGCGGCAGATCGGCGGCCTGAACTGCACTGACTGACGAAAACGCTACAAACGCACCCACACAAAACATTGTGGACAGGCGCATATGTATCCCCTGATGTTTTCAGTCTGAAGGTTGACCTTGCGAGTTTCGGAGTCCGATACGTATCTGATTCGCGCGCACCGTCATACCGACCCAGGGACGGTTTAGCGGGCGTCATCCTCCGGCCGCCAGCGGCGATGCTGCCACAGCCATTGCTCAGGATGTTCGCGGATCCAGCCTTCGACCACGCCGATGATGACCTGGGTCGTGCCGGCGATGTCGATCTTGCCCTGCGCGTCGCGCACCGGGGTGATGGCCCCGGTCAGCTCTGGGCGGAAGCGGTTGCCGGGCAGCCGCACCACGCGGGCGCCGTGGATCGGACAGTCGAAGTGCTGGGCCAGCCGTGCCAGCAAAGGATTGGCCCGTGTGCGCCGGCCGAAGAAGGTGACCGGCACGCCGCGCACGTAGTACTGGTCGACCAGCATGCCGACATGGGCGCCGCGTTCGAGCGCCTCGGCGATCTTCACCGGCGCATCGAGACTGGTGGCGATGAGCGTGCCCATGCTGGCCGCGCGCGTTTCCTCCAGCCAGCGGTCGACGCTGGCGATGTTGGGGCGCCGGTACAGGACGGCGCTGTCCAAGCCGTAAGTCGCGGCGGCGATCGCCGGCAGTTCCCAGTTGCCGAGATGCGCGGCGAAGATCAGCGCTGGCTTGCCGTCCTCCAGCAGTTCCTTGAAGTGCCCCACAAACTCGTCCTGAACCTCGATGCGGCTCGGCCGTTCGGGGTGATCGGCGTCGTAGTCCCATAGCCGGTCGAGGTGGGCGAACTCCGCGCCCATGCGACCGAGGTTGTCCCAGGCGCCAAGCATAATGGCGTCGATCTCGGCGGGCGATTTTTCGGGAAACGCGGCGACCAGATTGGCGCGGCCGATGCGGTGTTCGCGGAGCCGCGGGCCGATGGTGCGCATCAACCACGCGCCGGAATTGATCAGCCAGTCTGGCTTGATCAGACGCAGGCTTTTGATGAGGCCGATCGCCAACGCGCCCACCAGCGCGTCGCCGGTCCGCTTGGCGGCGCGGCGCAGCCGCCGTTTGATCGCGCTCATGAGCCTGCGCCTCAGAAGTTGACGATAACCTTGCCGAACACCTGCCGGCCTTCCAGCCGCGCCAGTCCTTGCTCGAAATCGGCCAGCGCAAATTCGCTGTCGATGATCGGCGACATACCGGCCGCGATCTTCGAAAGGCTGTCGCGGACATTGCGGATGGCGCAGCCAAACGAGCCGAAGATCTTGTACTGCTGCTGGACCAACTGCATCAGGTTGATGGTCACGCTCGGGCCGGCGGTCGATCCGCAGGTGACGAGCCGTCCGCCGCGCTTGAGCACGAACAGCGACGCATTGAAGCCTTCGCCGCCGACATGTTCGAACACGACGTCGACGCCTTTCTTGGCGGTGAGCTTGCGCGTGACGCCTTCGAAGCGCTCGGTCTTGTAATTAATGACGTGATCGGCGCCCAGCGCCTTGGCTTTCTCCGCCTTGGCGTCGTCGCCAACGGTGGTGATGACGGTGCAGCCGACCGCCTTCGCCATCTTGATGGCGACCGAGCCGATGCCGGAGCCGCCGGCATGCACAAGGATGGTTTCACCCGGCCGCAGCTTGGCATTGTCGAACAGCATGTGTTCGGTGGTGCCGAAGGCGATCGGAGCGCATGCGGCGTCGCGAAGCGACACGCCATCGGGCACCGGCACGATCAGGCGGGCAGGGAGATTGATGAGGTCACGGGCGAAGCCGTCGATGTGAAAGCCCATGATGCCGGCGACGTTCTCGCAGAGATTGTCGCGGCCTTCGCGGCAGGCGGGGCACGTGCCGCAGGTCATTGCGCCGTATGAGACGACCTTGTCGCCGGGCTTGAAACCGGTGACGCCGGCGCCGGCGGCAGCGATTTCTCCGGAAGCTTCGGCGCCCACCACCAGCGGCAGTTTGCGCTTGGCGAAGGCCATGCCGCGATAGCCCCAGACATCGAGGTGATTGAGCGCGACCGCCTTGATTCGGATTTGCACCTCGCCCTCGCCGGGCGGCGGGGGATCGGGCAAGTCGACCAGTTCAAGCTTGCGGTCGCCGATAAGCTGTAATGCGCGCATAGCGGGTCGCTGCCTCTCTTCAGGATAAGATCAGGGGATGGGATGCGAGGCGCGATCCGCGCGAGCGGATCGAGCCCTCAAGCCGGCTCAAGCCCCATCACCAGCGATACGTTCTGCCCGCCGAAGCCGAACGAGTTGGAAATGGCGTGCGTGACGCGCGCATCGCGCGCCTTGAACGGGACGACGTCGAGCGGAATCGCCGGGTCCGGCTGATCGTAATTGATGGTCGGGGGAATGCGCTGGTGCTGCAGCGTGAGAATGGAAAACACCGCCTCGATTGCGCCGGCCGCCGACAGCGTATGGCCGATCATCGACTTGTTCGATGAGATCGGGACCGTCTTCATGCGGTCGCCGAGCACGGCCGAGACGCCGAGATACTCCATCTTATCATTTTCCGGCGTGCCGGTGCCGTGCGCATTGACGTAATCGATGTCGGCCGGCGTCAGACCGGCATCCTTGATGGCGTTGGCGATGCAGCCGATGATCGGCTTGCCATCGGGGCTGGACCGGGTGCGGTGGAACGCATCGGCCATCTCGCCACAGCCTTCGAGCACGCCGAGAATGGTCGCGCCGCGGGCGCGCGCCGCGTCATAGCTTTCCAGCACCAGCGCGCCGGCGCCTTCCGCCATGACGAAGCCGTCACGGTTCTTGGCGAAGGGGCGCGCCGCGCCGGCCGGCGCATCGTTGCTGGTCGACAGCGCCGACAACAGCGAAAAGCGGATGACCGCCTCGGGATTTATCGACCCATCGGTGCCGATGCAGAGGGCGGCGTCGGTTTCGCCGCGGCGGATCGCTTCGACGCCAAGCTGGATCGCGCTGGCGCCGGAGGCGCAGGCGGTCGACAGCGAGATCGGCGAACCTTGCGTGCCGTACTTCTCCGCCAGGTTGTCGGCCACCGAGCCGAGCTGGAGGCGGTGATGAAGATCGGGAAACTGCGCGCTGACGCGCAGCAGGTCGCTGTAGTCGACCTTGTCGTTGGCGCCGGACTTGGCGCCGACCGCGAGGCGTTGCGGCCACTCGAGTTCGATCGGGGGCACAGCGAGGAACAGCGGCCCCGGGAAATTGCCCGGCGTGCCGACGCCCGACTGCCCGATGGCTTCTTCGGCCGCGAGATCGGCGAATTGTTCGGACAGCGCCGCGGTGCAGGACTGCGCCGGCAGGAAGTCGATGGTGCCGGCAATGCGGGTTTTCAGACCGTCGGTCGCGAACCGGCTGATAACGCGGATGCCGGATTCGCCGGCCGTCAATTTGGCCCAGTTGTCGGCTTTGCCCGCGCCCAGCGAAGTGACGACGCCGACGCCTGTGACAACCACGACCGGCCGCCCCATTTTATCCCTCGTCGATGCCATTCTCTCGCTCCGTCAGTCGACCCGTTCGACAAGCGCAAGGCCTTCGCCCCGCCAGTGTCCAACGCCGGTCACCAGGACCTGACTCAATTCCCCGCTCATCGGCAGTTCAAGACCGCTCACGTCGCAGGGTGGGAAGAGGGTACCATGCCCCAACGCCACGGTGGCCAGTGCCACATTCATCGCGAATTGCGGCTCAGGCCCAAGACCGAGATAGGAGCCGGTGGCGCGAACGGCAAGTTCACGGTGCTTCTCGAAAAATTCTCTTTCTTCGGCGGTGGCGGGGGCGGCCCCGGTCGCGCCGGACAGCACGGCGGTCCGCTTCGGATCGATCTTGGCCTTCACCGACGCCCACAGGTTTTCGAGAGAGGCCGTGACGGCGCCCGGCTTGCGCCGCGCCCGGTCGGCAACGACGGCGCTGAGGCGGGCCATCGGCTTGGCGCCGCGGGCTTCCGCATGCTCGCGGCTCTCGATCACCAGGAAGGCGCCGAGCGAACCGAGGGCGAAGCCGCCCTCGCTGCCGCGCTCCCAGACCGGGGAGTAGGCATCGCGTAGGCCGTAGCCGGCGAATTCGTACAGCATCAGCAGATCGGGACGTTCGCCGTTATGCGAGCCGCCGACCAGCGCAATGTCGCTCTGTCCGGCCTGGATGCGCGACAGCGCGATGCGCACCGCGTTCACGCCGGAGGATTCCTCGCCCATGAAGGTGCGCGAGGAGCCGGTCACCCCATGCACGATCGAAATGTTGCCGGCTAGCAAATTGGACAACTGCGCCAGAAACAGCGTCGGCCGCAGGTCGCTCATCAGCCGCTCGTTGAGAAACGCTGCGGGGTTCGCGGCGCGCGGCATGCCCGACAGGATCGCGGCATCGACCGTGAGGTCGCGCTCGCCGCCGCCGGCGGCGACGATCATGTCCATGTGGGAGAGGATATCGGTGTTGCCTTTGACGCCGGCGGAATCCAGCGCGAGTCCGGCCGCATAGGTGCCGATGCGCTGCCACAGCTCCATCTGGCGCTGGTCGCCCTTTTTCGGGATCTGGGCGTCGAAATTGACCGGTGCCAGCGGGTGCACCACGAAGGGTGCGAAGGCCGTCGTGTCGGCGCTCGGTTGCGCCTGCATCAGTTTTTGCCAGTGCGCCTCCGGTCCCTCGCCAAGGGTGGAGACGATGCCGATGCCCGTGATCCAGGCTTCGCGTGTGGCGTCAGCCATTGACGGGGGCCTCAAGCGCAAGGCCGATGCGGGACGCAATCTTGCGCATCTCAGCTTCCATCTGGGCGTTCGGGAAATCCATGACCCGCAGCGTCAGCGTCGCGTCGCAGACCGGCTTGCCCTTGGCCGAGATTTTGGCCTTGCTGACCGCGTAGCCGGAGCCTTCGTGCATCAGTTGCGCGTCGACGGTCAGCGCCTCGCCGGGCGTAATGAAGGTGCGGAGCTTTGCCTCTTTGACCGAGGCAAGGAACGGCACCCGCTCGAACTTGTTGGCGGCGATCACAAGCCAGCCCGAGGTCTGCGCCATCGCTTCGATAAGCAGAACGCCCGGCATCAGCGGATAGCCGGGGAAGTGCCCTTCGAAAATGGTACTGGCCGAGGGGACCAACGCCTCGCTGCTGATCTTTCGGTCGGCGAGGTTGAGGTCGATGATCCGGTCGATCAGTTGGAAGTACTCGAGCCGCATGGGATGGCGCTAGGCCCCCTTGGCGGCGACGAGTTCGTCGATCCGGGCGCTGAGGTTCTTCAGCACGAAGTACTGGTCGGTGGTGGCCTTGCCGTCGTTGACCTCCTGCGTCCACTGCTCGAGGGGAAGCTTGATGCCGAACGCCTTGTCGATGGCAAAGGCGATATCGAGGAAATCGAGGCTGTCGATGCCCAGATCGTTAATGGCATGGCTTTCCGGCTTAATGGAATCATGCGGAATATCGCAGGTCTCGGCGATAATATTGGCGATCGTGTCGTATGTGGTGGACATCTGTAACTCTCTGATTTCTTTTGAATTCTTGCGATCAGGTGGGGTGGCGCGCCGAACGTATGCCGCTGGGCCCCCGAGCCCGGCCTTCCACCGGCAAGCGTGGCTGCCCGTATAGCGAAGCGTCGCACCAAGTTCAATGGTGCGGGACTTTCACAACCGGAACTGGCTAACGGGCTGGGAAGGCGGCAAAATGGCGCTTTCCGGGCGTGGACGGCCATGCTTTGCGGGCTTAGAAAGAGCCCATGAACGGGATCGGCCGTCGTTTCAGGGTTCTCGCGCTCGCCGCGGCCTACGTGGTCGTGCTGCAGGCGCTGTTGCTGCCGCTGACGGTGGCGGCGGCTCACGTCCGCGTGTTCGATTCGACCCTGTGTATGAACTCGGTTCCCGCCAGCGGCGGGCCGGCCATGCCGGACCATGGCTGCGGCTGCGCCGCCGGTTGCGGGATGCATTGCGGCATCTTCGCAATGGGGACGCCGCCTCAGCCCCTTGAACTCGCGGCGCGGCCTTCGGGGCAACCGGCCGCGGCGTCTTCACCGGCGGAAGCCGCCAGACGCACCACCGGAAAACACCCGCAAAATCCCCGGGCGCCGCCTTCGGTCTGACGTCGTCTTCATTCCCGGAACCCACAGGCGGACCGCAGCGCGTGGCGCGCGGCCGCAACGTCAGGAGAAAATCGTTATGTTGAATCGCACAGTCATTTTCGCCGCCATCGCTGGCCTGTTCGTGTCGGGCTCGGTGCTCGCGCACGACTACACGGCAGGGGCATTGAAGATCGAGCACCCATGGGCGCGCGCCACCCCGAAAGGGGCCAGCGTCGGCGGCGGCTACCTCAAGATCACCAACACCGGCTCGACGCCCGACCGGCTGGTCAACGGCGCCTCCGAGGCCTCGCAGCGTTTCGAGATCCACGAGATGAGCATGGACGGCGGCGTCATGAAGATGCGCGCCCTGCCGAAAGGCCTCGAGATCAAGCCGGGACAAACGGTTGAGCTCAAGCCCGGCGGTTATCACGTGATGTTCGTCGGCCTGAACCGGCCGTTCGCGCAAGGCGAGCGGGTCAAGGCGACCCTCGAGTTCGAAAAGGCCGGCAAGGTCGAGGTCGAGTTTGCGGTCGGGGCCATCGCCGGCCAGCCGTCCGGCCATTCCGGCGGCGGGCACGGTCACTAACGCGCAACCGGAGGCGGCGGCGTCAGGCCGTCGCCGCCTCCGCACGCACAGCCGTTACCGGCGTCCTATTCACGCCGTCCGGCTGGAATTGCGAAGTTTCTTGTCCTTATCGACGCGTTAAGCCACACTGTTTCGTGGGACCCAAAAAACAATAACGCGGTCCTGCCTTTCATCAGGCAAAGCTTGCTGACGTGGGAACGGCGGTTGGGGAACCGCCGGGCGTGAAGGCCTTACGGCCTTTCGCCGATAAGGTTCTGGGGGACGCACTTGCTGCAATCGATTGCTGTGGCCGGAGAGATCGCACTCGATCTCGGGGCCGTTGCAAGATTCACGTCTTTGTTGATCTTGCCATTCGCCCATGAGGATCTCGCGATCATCCTGGGCGGCTATCTTGTCGTGAACAATGTGATGCCGGTCAGCCTGGTGGCCGTCAGCATCTATATCGGCATGGTGGCCAGCGATTTCGCGCTCTACGGCATCGGCGCCGCGGCGCGGCGCGTGCCCTGGCTCAGCCGCTACGCGGTGGACGATCGCGTGCGCCGGTTCAGCGGCACGCTGGAGCGAAACGTATTCGGCGTCGTCGCCTTGTCACGGGTGGTGCCGGGTGTGGTGTTCGTCGCCTTCGTGGCGTGCGGCTATGCCCGGGTCTCGCTGACCCGCTTCGCCGCGGCCAGCCTGATCATCTCGGCGATCTATCTGCCGTTGGTGCTGTACATCGTGATCGAGTTCGGCGCCGTGCTGAACGACTGGATCGGGGTCTGGACCTGGCCGCTGTTGTTCCTGGCGATCGCCGCGTCGAGCCTGTTGCGGAAGTGGATATTCTCGTTCCGCGACACCTCGGAAGCCGTGTCCGCCGTCGATACCGTCATGACCGAAACCTGCCTCGGCATGCCGCCGCTGTCGCGGAGCGACTGCCGGGTGGCGGCGGCCGAGCGCATTCCGCCGGCGCTGTTCTATCTGCCGCTGGTGCTGAACTGGCTCTGGCTCGGCCTGCGCCACGGCTCGCTGACGCTGCCGACCGCGGCCAATCCGAAAATCTTCACCGGCGGGATGTGGGGCGAGTCCAAGAGCGCCTATTTCGACGACGTGGCGCCGGCCGAGCGTAGCTGGGTCGCCGACTACGTGGTGGTGACGCGCACGGCGAGCCTGGCCGCCGACGTCACGCAGGCCAACGAAGCGCTGCGCGGCGCCGGTCTGACGTTTCCGCTGATGGCCAAGCCCGACATCGGATGGCACGGCCACGGCGTACGCCGCATCGATGCGCCGGCGCAGCTTCTGGATTACCTCTCCGGCTTTCCGGCCGATCACCGGCTGATGCTGCAGCGTTATGTGCCCTATGCGGCGGAAGCGGCCGTGCTTTACGCCCGGCGGCCGGGCGAGGCGACGGGACGCATCCTGTCGCTGACGCTGCGCTATTTCCCGCACGTCGTCGGCAACGGCCATGACACCGTGCGCAACCTGATACGGCGCGACGCCCGCGCCAACTGGAAGTCGGACCTGCATCTCGGCATCGACCCGACGCACCGCGGCATCTGCGATCTCGACCGCAGTCCGGCTTGCGGCGAGGTGGTGCAGATCGCGCTGATCGGCAACCAGCGCGCCGGCGCGCTGTACCGCGACGGCCGTGCGCACATTACGCACGCCCTGGAGCAGCGCTTCGACGCCATCGCCCGCAGCATGACGGAGTTTCACTACGGCCGCTTCGATCTGCGCTTCGACAGCATCGATGCGTTGATGCGCGGCGAGGATCTGGCGATCCTCGAGATCAACGGCATCGGCGGCGAGGGCATCGACTGCTGGGACCCGCGGCTGTCGGTCCGCGAGGTCTATCGCCGGCTGATGGTGCAGCAGCGGCTGCTGTTCGAGATCGGCCGCGGCAACCGGGCGCGCGGCTTCAGTCCCACCGGGGCGGGCGACTTCATTGGTAGCCTGATCCGGCAGACCCGGCTGATCCGACGCTATCCGGCCTCGGCCTGAGCCCCGACGATCGGCGCTGCGCCGATCGTCGCGCCCAGATGGAGACCGGCTACCAGCCGATCGCCTTGGGCAACCAGGTGGCGATGCCCGGGAACATAAACACCAGCACCAGCGCCACGAGCTGCATGCCGATGAACGGCAGCACGCCGCGGTAGATGTCGCCGGTCGACACTTCCGGTGGCGCCACACCGCGCAAGAAGAACAACGCCCAGCCGAATGGCGGCGTCAGGAACGAGGTTTGCAGGTTCACGCAGATCAGCGTCGCCAGCCACACCATGTCGACATTGGCGGCGGCGAAGACCGGCAGGAACAGTGGCACCGCGATGTACGAAATCTCGATCCATTCGATGAAGAAGCCGAGGACGAAGATGATCAGCATCAGGAACCAGATATCGGCGTTGATGCCGCCCGGCAGGAACGCGAAGAAGTCGTGCACCAGCTTTTCGCCCTGAAGGCCGCGAAAGGCGAGGGCGAAGACCTGCGCCGCCATCAGGATGAACATCATCATGGCGGTGATCTTGAAGGTCGACTGACAGGTCTCGCGCAGCGCCCGCCACGTCAGGCGGCCGGTGATCGCGGTGATGAGGATCGAGCCGAGCGCGCCCATGGAGGCGGCTTCCGACGGCGCCGCGATGCCGGCGATGATCGAGCCGAGGACGGCGCCGACCAGCCCGACAGGCGGCAGCACGACCTTGACCAGTTTCACCGCGAGTTGGCGGCGCGACAGCAGCGCGCGTTCTTCCGCGGGGATGGCGGGCACCGCATTCGGCACGACGATGCCGAGCCCGAGGATGTAGATGCAATAGATGCCGGCCAGCATCAGGCCGGGCAGCATCGCCGCCGCGAACAGGGTGCCGACCGACTCGTTCATGATATCGGCCAGCAGAATGAGGATCAGGCTCGGCGGAATGATCTGACCCAGCGTGCCCGACGCGCAGATCACGCCGCAGGCGAGGCCCTTGTTGTAGCCGCGCCGCAACATGCCGGGCAGCGTCAGCAGGCCGAGCGTGACGATGGTGGCGCCGACGATGCCCGTCGTCGCGCCAAGCAGCATGCCGACCAGCACGATGCCGATGCCGAGGCCGCCGCGCAGCGATCCGGCCAGATGGCCGATGACGTCCATCAGATCTTCGGCCAGCCGCGATCGTTCCAGCATCATGCCCATGAAGACGAACAGCGGAATCGCCACCATCGTCGTATTGGTGACGACGCCGAACAGCCGGTGCGGCAGCAGGTTGAACAGCAGCGGGCCGAAGCCGATGAGGCCGAACACGGCGCCGGAAATCGCCAGCGTCAGCGCGACGGGAATGCCGGCCAGCAGCAGGACGAAAAACGACACCAGCATCGCGACGGCGAGGATCTCAAGCCACATGGTCAGGCCCTACGGAATGCGAGCCAGTGCTTGATGGCTTCGGACAGCGATTGCAGGAAATAAAGCGCGAACCCGATCGGGATCAGCGACTTGACGATGTAGCGCGCTTCGATGCCGCCGGGATTGGCGGTGCCTTCGCCGATGCGCCAGGACTGGTACACATAGGCGATCGACAGCCAGATCACGGCGGCCGCGAACAGCATGCCGAGCACGGCGGCGACGACCTCGACCAGGCTCTTGCTGCGCGGCGACAGATACTGGAACAGCACGTCGACGCGGACGTGTTCGCGGTGCAGCAGCGTGTACGAAACGCCGAGCAGGCAGATCGGCACCAGAAGGTGCCACTCCAGCTCCTGCATCCAGATCGAGCCGATGGAGAATCCGTAGCGCAGCAGCACGTTGGCGCCCATCACGAGCGCCAGCACGAGACACAGCCACGCGGCAGTGCGGCCGATGAAATCGACAAATCTGTCGATCCCACCGGCCAGACGTTCGGCGAAGCTCACGATCAGCCTTTGCGGATCTTGTTGTGGTACACCGTCTCGCTCTTGTCGGCCCATTCGTCGTACTTGGCCTTGTAGGCGAAGTAGGAGTCGTGAACCTTCTTGGTGACGGGGTCCTTGGCCACCGCTTCCGCCAGGATCTTGGTGGTGGCGGTGCGCAGCGCGGCGACGACATCGTCCGGCAGCGGGCCGGCGATGACGCCCTGGTTCTTGACGAGGTCTTCGTAGGCTTCGGCGTTGTTCTTCTGGCACCAGGCTTCGCTGATGACGTTGCAGGCGGCGCAGGCGTTCGAGACGATCGCCTTGAGGTCGGCCGGCAGGCTTTCCCACTTCGCCTTGTTGATGATCAGCTCGCTGGCGGTGGCCATCTCGTGCCAGCCGGTCGTGTAGTAGTACTTCGCGACCTTCTGCAGGCCGAGCTGACGGTCGAGATAGGGACCGACGAATTCGGCCGCGTCGATCACGCCGCGTTCGAGGTTGGGGAAGATTTCGCCCGGCGCGATCAGGCGCGCATCGACGCCGAGTTCGCGATAGACGCGGCCGGCGAGGCCCGGAATGCGCATCTTGACGCCCTTGAGGTCCTCGACCGACTTGATCTCCTTGCGGAACCAGCCGGTCATCTGCACGCCG
>Ga0182736_1002329_pt1 | contig 14809 bp, 13 predicted proteins | sample eDN5th30CKraftBY_FD_128882 | JGI IMG/M metagenome (GOLD analysis project Ga0182736, IMG submission 128882) | Enriched backyard soil microbial communities from Emeryville, California, USA - eDNA 5th pass 30_C Kraft BY (version 2) (version 2) | ecosystem: Environmental > Terrestrial > Soil >...
GACGCCGCCGTCCACGGGTTGGACGCGAAGGTGCCGGAGTCGGTCACCGAGAAGGTGCCGCTGCTGGGCGCGGAGGGGTTCAAGGCCCTGCTCAACGCCCGGCACCGGCTCGCGGCCGAGCACGGCCTGCACGTCGCCCGGATCGAGCACCTGCTCAGCCGGTACGGCTCGATGATCGACGAGGTGCTCGCGCTGGTCGACGAGGACCCGACGCTGGGCGAGCCGCTGGCCGGGGCGCCCGACTACCTGCGCGCCGAGATCGTCTACGCGGCCTCGCACGAGGGTGCCCGGCACCTGGAGGACGTGCTGGCCCGCCGTACCCGTATCTCGATCGAGACCTTCGACCGCGGCGTCGGGTCCGTCGAGGAGGCGGCGCGGCTGCTGGCGCCGGTGCTCGGCTGGAGCGACGAGCAGGTCGAGCGCGAGAAGGAGCACTACCGCAAGCGGGTCGACGCCGAACGGGAGAGCCAGAAGATGCCCGACGACGAGACCGCCGACGCCGCCCGGATGGGCGCACCGGAGGTCGTCCCGCTGGCCTGAGGACCTGCCCCGGGGGACTGTGAGTGGCGATAGTCGCGGCCGCGACTATCGCCACTCACGACATCTGCAGGACGTCCGCGAACACGGTCATCGCGCGATGCAGCTCGGCGAACGACGTCGTGAGCGGCGACAGGCCGATCCGGATGCCGTCGGGCGGCCGGTGGTCGACGACGACACCGGCCGCGATCAGCCTGTCGGACAGCGTCTTCGCGTCCGGGTGCGTGACCGTGACGTGGCCGCCGCGGCGGGCGGGATCGCGCGGGGAGCCGATGCCGACGCCGTCCAGGAGGTCGTCGGCCAGGGTCACCGCCAGCTCCGTGAGCGCGACCGCCTTCGCGCGGATGCGGTCCATCCCCGCCTCGGCGACGAGCTTCACGCCCTCGTCGACACCGATCAGGCCGGTGATCGGCGGCGTCCCCGACAGCGCGCGGCGCATCCCCGTCGCCGGCGCGTAGTCCCGACCCATCGCGAACGGCTCGGCGTGGCCCATCCAGCCGGTGATCGGCTGGGCGAACCCGTCCTGCAGCGCGGCGGCGACGTAGAGGAACGCGGGTGCGCCGGGACCCGCGTTGAGGAACTTGTAGGTGCAGCCGGCGGCGAGGTCGACACCCGCGGCGTCGAGGTCGAGCGGCACCGAGCCGACGCTGTGGCACAGGTCCCAGACCACGAGTGCGCCGGCGTCGTGGGCCGCGGCGGTGATGCCGTGCAGGTCGGCGATCCAGGCGGACCTGTACGCGACGTGGGAGAGCGTGACGAACGCGGTCCGCTCGCCGACGTGGTCGACGACATCGGCGAGGGTGACCCCGCCCGCCGGGTCGGGCGAGATCCAGCGCACCGTCAGCCCGCACTCCGCGGCGACGGCCTCGACGACGTAGCGGTCGGTCGGGAAGTTGCCGCGGTCGGCGACGACCTCGTCGCGGCCGGGCCGCATCGCCGCGGCGGCGCGCATCAGCTTGTAGAGGCACACCGTCGTCGAGTCGGCGACGACCGTCTGCCCCGGTTCCGCGCCGAGCACCGCGGCCGCGAGCCGGTCGCCGATCTCGAACGGCAGCTCCATCCAGCCCTCCGACCAGGACCGGATGAGGCGGGTCCCCCAGTCGTGCGTGACGAGCGCGGCGAGCCGCTCGGCCGTCGCCTTCGGAGGACGGCCGAGCGAGTTGCCGTCGAGGTAGGCGACGAGACCCGGGTCGTCGGGGACGAGGAAGCGGTCACGGAAGGAGGCGAGCGGATCGGCGGCGTCGAGCCTCTCGGCGTCGGCGAGCGTGGGGGTCATGATCACTCCAGTTCCGTGCGCACGGCCAGGATCTCGGGGAAGAACGTCAGGTCCAGCGCCGCGCGCAGGAAACCCACCCCGCTCGACCCGCCGGTGCCGCGCTTGGACCCGATGATCCGCTCGACCGTCTTGAGGTGACGGAACCGCCAGAGCTGGAAGCTCTCCTCGACGTCGACGAGCGCCTCGCACGTCTCGTAGGCGCCCCAGTCCCGGCCCGGGTCGGTGTAGACCAGGCGGAACACGTCCACCAGCTCGGGTGCGAACACGTGGGCCCTCGACAGGTCGCGGTCGAGCACCTCGCGGGGCACCGGATAGCCCGCGCGGGCGAGGTGGCGCAGGAAGTGGTCGTACAGGCTCGGCGCGGCGAGGACCTCGCGCAACCGCCGGGCCGTGTCGGAGTCGTCGGCGAACACCTCGATCGCGGCCGCGTTCTTGTTGCCCAGCAGGAACTCCACCGTCCGGTACTGCTCGGACTGGAAACCCGACGCCGTCCCCAGCGCGGACCGGAACTGCAGGTACTCCGTCGGCGTCAACGTCTCCAGGACCGCCCACTGCTCGAACAGCTGCCGCTGCACCGCCTTGACCCGGGCCAGCGCCTTCAACGCCGGGCCGAGGTCGTCGGCGTCCATCATGGCCGCGGCGTGGCGCAGCTCGTGGATCACCAGCTTGAGCCACAGCTCCGAGGTCTGGTGCTGGACGATGAACAGCAGCTCGTCGTGATGCTCCGGACGGCTCTGCGGGCGTTGGGCGCCGAGCAGCTCGTCGAGCCGCAGATAGCCTGCGTAGGTCTTGTCGACGGCGAGCCCGCGGTGCAGGCCCTCCTCGATCTCCCGCTCGTTCGCCGTCACCGGTCCTCCTGCTCGTCGCGCCAGCCGTTTCGCCCGTCCGTCCGACGCCCGCGGTCCGCCGCGCGAGGTGCCGGTCATCCGGTCGGCGGCAGCGCCGGGACCAGATGCACACAGCAGCCCGCCTCCCCGGGCCGCAGCTCGGCCTCGAGGCGGGCGTCCGGGTGCGCGTCGAGCACCCCCGAGAGCAGACAGAGGTTGGCGCCGCAGACGAGCTCCGTGTACTCCCGGGCCAGGACGTTGAACGGACAGTTGCCCAGCGTGATGCCCGTGTCCGACGAGCGCGGCTCGTACCCGTGGGCCTCGAGCACCCGGACCACCGACATGGCCGGCCCGTCGTCCGCGAGGCCGCTGGGACGGCAGTCCGCGTCCGCGGTGTCGCCGCCCTCGGCGAGCGTGCGGCCGAACGCGTAGGCCCGCTGTTCCAGCACCACGCCGACCGGGCGCCCCGAGGAGGTGGCCTCGTCGACCGCACCGGCGAGCAACCTGCCGACGAGGTCGTAGCGACGTTCGGGCAGCGAGACCTCTATCTCGCGGGCCGCACGCCGGTAGAGCTTCGCGGGCCGGCCGGCGCCCGGGCCGCGCCGGCCCGAGCGGCGTTCCTGGATGACGTCGAGCAGTCCGGCGTCGACCAGCCGGTCCAGGTGGAACGCCGCCGTGGTCCGAGGCAGTCCGAGGGCGGCGGCCGCGTCGTCCCGGCCGACGGGCTCGGGCTGCCGGACGACGAAGGCGTAGAGCCGTCGCCGGGTGGGCTCGTCGAGCGACGCCGCGGACGTGATGCCTGCGAGCAGCCGGTTCCGCATGACCCCAATCTATCGCCATGACACGTTGACGATAGAGAACGAGGAGGGCTACCTTCTCCTTCTATCAACAATCATTCTTGTTTTTAGAGGAGGACCCATGTCCACCGAGACCACGACGGGTCGCCGCGGCGTCCTTGCCGACCCGGCCCATCTCGCCTTCCTGCTCCTGCGGACGGTCTTCACGGTGGCACCCATCCTCTTCGGCCTCGACAAGTTCACGAACCTGCTCACCGACTGGCCGCGCTACCTGGCACCCTGGATCGACGGCATCCTGCCCGGCGACGCCCAGCAGGTGATGTACGCGGTCGGAGTGATCGAGATCGTCGCCGGCCTGCTCGTCGCGGCCGCGCCGCGGATCGGCGCCTGGGTCGTCGCCGCGTGGCTCCTCGGGATCATCGTCGACCTGCTCACCCTGCCGGGCTATTACGACGTCGCGCTCCGCGACTTCGGCCTGCTGGTGGGCGCCCTCGCACTCGGGCTGCTGGCCCGCGCCGAGGCCGTCCGAGGCACGACCGGAAGGGCCTGACCGGCACTCGAGCCGCTCCGGCGACGTCGCCGTGGCAGAGCTGTCACCCGGACGAGCGGCCGGTCGGTCAGGATGTGGCGGATGACGTGGTCGGGCGGGTGCGACCCGCCGCCCGTCCACAACCCGGCTCGCCGGAACGGCGTCGCGGGAGTCTCAGCGGGTGATGCCGGTGTGCCCGATCGAGTACCGGCCGGGCTGCGGCCACACGCACAGGCCGTGCGGGCCGTCGCCGACCGGGATTCGGGCCAGGAGCTTCCCGTCGGTCGTCGAGAGCACGTACACCTCGTGGGTGTAGCGGCCCGAGAGCCACAGCTGACTGCCGTCGGCGGTCACGTTGCCCATGTCGGGGCTGCCGCCGGGGATCGTCCACTTCGCCTCGACGGCGCCGGTGTACGCGTCGAGCACGCTCACGCTGCCGTCGATCCGGTTGGTGACGAACAACCGCTCGGCATCGCGCGAGAGGTAGAGGCCGTGCGCGCCGGCCCCCGTCGGGATCTCGCGCAGCACCTTGGTGCCCGCGCCGTCGATCACCCAGACGCCGCCCTCCTGGCTGTCCGCGACGTAGAAGACCGAGCCGTCGGGAGCCATCTTGATGTCCTGCGGACCCATCCGCATGTGCCGGACCGGCATGTCGATCGTGCGCAGGACCGTCCGGTTCACCAGGTCGACGATGGCGACGCGGCCGTCGAACTCGCAGGTGAACAGGGCCGTCCGGCCGTCCGGGGTGTAGTCGGCATGGTCGATGCCCGCACACTGCGGCGTCGGCAGCTCACCCTGCACCTGCCAGGTGTGCGGGTCGTAGAAGACCAGCTTGCGACGGGCCTCGGCGACCGAGATCGCCGACTTCCCGTCAGGGGTGAAGTACATGTTGTAGGGGTCGACGACCGGGATGTTCTTTCCCGGCAGGCCGGTCACGGGGTCGAACGGGGTGATCTTGTCGCTGGTGTCGTCGGTCGCGTAGAGCGTCTTCATGTCCCAGGACGGCACGACGTGCTGCAGCTCCCCGCCGAGCCGGTACCTGCCGACGACCTGGAACGTCGCCGGGTCGATCGTCCAGACGTCGCCCGACTTGGTGTGCGGCACGTAGACGAGCGGCTTCGCCGTCCTGACGGCGTCGGAGAGCATGTTCGCGCCGGCGTCGGAGTAGACGTTGTGCGGGTCGCTCACGGGCGGCATCCCCGGGAACGACGCAGGCTGCGCGCCCGGTGTCGCCGTCGGCGCGGGACCCGTGGCCGACTGCGGGGCGCCGCCCGAGGTGCAGCCCGCGAGCCCGACGACGACGGCCACGGCCAGCGCGACGACGGCAGCGGCGCGGGCCGGTCGCCGCCGAGGGGCTGCCCGGAAGGAGGGGACGGGAAGCGGCACGAGGGTCCTCTCAGGCGAACAGTTGTGTCGCGGTGACGGGCCGCAGCCCGCGGGCCGCGAGGTCGTCGAGGAGGCCTGGGATCGCCTGCAGGGTCTCGGGGTGGCCCAGGTGCATGCTGACGACCGACCCCGCGGTCGCGGACCGGACGTTGCGCCGGATCGCGTCGACGCCGGGGTCGGTGAAGTCGCGGGAGTCGACGTCGTAGGACAGGACCGTGGGGTACCCCGCCGCGGCGGCGAGAACCCTGACCCGCGCCGTCGCGTGCTGGGCCTGCGACGGCCGGAAGAACGCGCCGGGCCCGCCGGTGAGCGCGGCGATCCGGTCGCGGCACTTCTCGATCTCGGTGCGGGCCGCGGCCTCCGGGAGCGCGTCGACGTCGAGGTGCGACCACGTGTGGTTGCCCAGCTCGTGACCGAGATCGGTGACCGTGCGGGCCGAGTCGGGCGACTGCTGCAACCACGTCCCGACGGCCAGGACGGTGACGGCCGCGCCCCGATCGTGCAGGGCGGTGAGCACCTTCTTCGCGAGCCCGGGATCGCCTGCACCGTGGAAGGTCAGGGCGACCTCCGGCCGGCCACCGGTCCGCCGCTCCACCTCGGCCGCCGGGGCGCCGGGGACCGCCGAGGGCCGCGTCGTGGGAGGTGCGGACGGCGGGATGCCCGACGGGGGCGGCGCGGGAGCCGGTTCCGACGGGGCCGTCCCGCACGCGGCCGCGACGCCCGCCAGGCCGGCCAGCCCTGCGCCCAGGCGCAGCAGCCGTCGCCGCGGCATCCGCACACCGTCGTGGGTCGTCACGAGCGGGGAGCGTAGCGGGCCTCTGACCTGGGAATTCCTTTACCCGACCGGACCGCGGACGCATCCCTCGTCGCCGCAGGTGAGAGAGCCGCACCTGCGGGCCGCCGGGTCAGCTCGGCGCGCACGACGCCGTGCCGCGGCAGTGGACGTCGCCCCAGGCCGCGTCGACGGTGATCTCGAGGGGCGGTCGCGGTGGCGCGGCCCCGGCAGCGCCTGACGCCTGTGAGTGGCGATGGTCGCCATGGCGACCATCGCCGCTCAGGACCTCGCGGCGTAGATTAGTTGCTGATGCTAATGACTACTCCGGACGACGACCGGTACAAGTGGGTCGCCCTCTCCAACACCACGCTGGGCGTGCTGATCGTCACGATCAACATGTCGATCCTGCTCATCGCGCTGCCCGACATCTTCCGCGGCATCGGCATCGACCCGCTGGCGCCCGGGAACATCAGCTACCTGCTGTGGCTGATCATGGGCTATCTCGTCGTCACGGCCGTGCTCGTCGTCAGCTTCGGACGGCTGGGCGACATGTTCGGCCGCACGAGGATGTACAACCTCGGGTTCGCGGTGTTCACCGTGTTCTCGATCCTGCTCGCGGCCACCTGGATGCACGGCGATGCCGCGGCCGTCTGGCTGATCGCCATGCGGGTGCTGCAGGGCGTCGGAGGCGCGCTGCTGCTGGCCAACTCCACCGCGATCCTCACCGACGCCTTCCCCGCCCACCAGCGCGGCCTGGCGCTGGGCGTCAACCAGGTCGCCGGCATCGGCGGCTCGTTCGTCGGCCTGGTCGTCGGCGGGGTGCTCGGGCCGGTGAACTGGCACTGGGTGTTCCTCGTGTCGGTGCCCGTCGGCGTCTTCGGGACGATCTGGGCCTACCGCAAGCTCCGCGACACCGGCACCCGTACCCGCGCGCGCCTCGACTGGTGGGGCAACGTCACCTTCGCCATCGGCCTGGTCGCGGTCCTGATCGGAATCACCTACGGCATCCAGCCCTACGCGGGTCACACCATGGGGTGGACGAGTCCGCTGGTACTGACGCTCATCGTCGGCGGGCTCGTGGTCCTCGCGCTGTTCGCGCGGATCGAGACCCGGGTGCCCGATCCCATGTTCCGGCTCTCGCTGTTCCGCATCCGCGCCTTCACCGCCGGCAACCTCGCGAGCCTGCTCGCGGCGCTCGGCCGGGGCGGCCTGCAGTTCATCCTGATCATCTGGCTGCAGGGGATCTGGCTGCCCGAGCACGGCTACTCGTTCGAGCGGACGCCGCTGTGGGCGGGCATCTACATGCTGCCGCTGACGATCGGGTTCCTCGTCGCCGGCCCCGTCTCGGGCTACCTGTCCGACCGCTTCGGCGCGCGGCCGTTCGCCACCGGCGGCATGGTCGTCGCCGCCGCGAGCTTCCTGCTGCTCGACTTCCTCCCCGTCGACTTCGGCTACGTCGCGTTCGCCGGGCTGCTGCTGCTCAACGGGCTCGCGATGGGGCTGTTCTCCTCCCCCAACCGGGCCGGGATCATGAACAGCCTGCCGCCCGACCAGCGCGGCGCCGGCGCCGGCATGACGTCGACGTTCCAGAACGCCGCCACCGTCCTGTCGATCGGCATCTTCTTCTCGATGCTGATCCTGGGCCTGGCGTCCTCGTTGCCGACGACGCTCGCCGCCGGACTCACCGCCCAGGGCGTTCCCGCGGCGACGGCGGCGCAGGTCGCGGCACTGCCGCCCGTCGGCACCCTGTTCGCCGCGCTGCTGGGTTTCAACCCGATCCAGACGCTCCTCGGCCCGCAGGTGCTGGCGGGCGTCACGCCCGCGCAGGCCTCGACGCTGACCGGACGGGAGTTCTTCCCGCAGCTCATCTCCGGCCCGTTCGCCCACGGCCTCACCCTCGCGCTCGGGTTCGCCGCCGCCGCGTGCCTGGTCGCGGCGATCGCGTCGGCGCTGCGCGGCGGCAAGTACCACTGGAGCGAGCCCGCCCCGCTGCCCGCCCGGCGCGTGGGGGTCTGACACGCTTCAACGGTGCTCGGCCTCCACGCCTCGACGATCCGGCTCGACGACGGCTGGGTCGTCGCGGCTGTGGCCGTCGTCGCGCTGGCCCTCGTCGCGCTCGTGCCGTGGCGGTGGGACGCGTGGCGGCACCGCCGGACCTGGCGCAGCGTCACGACGGTCGTCGCCGTGCTGGGCGTGCTGGTCGCGGCCGGCGCGGGGGTGAACTACCTCGGTTCGTTCTACCCGACGCTGGGGTCGCTGCTCGGCTCGTCGGGCAACCCCGGGGAGGGCACCGTCGCCGACATCGGGCCCGACGGTGCCGACCTCCCCGCCGCGCTCCCGCTGCTCGACGCCCGCAGCGCGCAGGGCCACGGCTCGGTGCTGCACATGGTGTTCCACGGCCCGCGGTCGGGCATCACCCGCGACGCCGACGTCTACCTGCCCGCGGGCTACACCGACCCGGCGCAGGCCGCGGTCCGCTACCCCGTCGTCGAATGGCTGCCGGGCTTCCCCGGGGAGCCGCGCGAGGTCGTCGCGCTCTTCGGCGTCACCGACCTGGTCGACGCCGCGATCGCCGAGCACCGGATGCCGCCCGCCGTCGTGCTCGTCCCCGACACCAACGGCGAGCCCCGGTTCGGCCACGACGAGGAGTGCGTCGACGCCTCGCACGGCGCACTCGACGACACCTATCTGACGACGGACCTGCACGACTGGGCCCTGCACACACTGCGGGTGCGCCCGGAACGCGAGGCGTGGGCGCTCTCGGGCTGGTCCTCGGGCGGGTACTGCGCCATGAACCTCGCCCTGCGGCACCCGGACCTGTACTCGATCGCGGTCAGCCAGTCCGGCTACGACCGCACGCCCGACGACATCGTCACCGGCGACCTCTTCGCCGGCCGGCCCGATCTCGCCGCCGCGAACGACGTCGTCGCCCACCTGCGTGACCGGCCGGCCCCGACCGCCATCCTCGCGACCGCGGGCGCCGACGAGGACGACGAGCAGGCCGCCCTCGCCCGGCTCCGCGCGGCCGCGGTCCCGCCCGTCACGCTGGTGACGCACACCTTCCCCGGGGGCGGGCACAACCAGGTCGCCGTCCGCGCACAGCTGCCGCCGCTGGTCGACTGGCTGGGCCGCCGGCTCCCCGCCCCCGTCGCCCCGACCCTCCCCATCCCGGACCCACCCTCGTGAACGAACGGCACAGTCGCGCAACTGAATTGCGCCACTGTGCCGTTCGTGCGGTAGACGCGCCGCCCCCTCGCGAGCAGGGGTCAGTCCGTGCGGACCTCCGTACCGTCCTGGGCCCAGCGGGTGTGGAAGGAACCCTCGGCGTCGATGCGCTCGTAGGTGTGCGCGCCGAAGAAGTCGCGCAGGCCCTGGATGAGGTTGGCGGGCCCGCGCTCGCGGCGGTAGCCGTCGTAGTAGCTCAGGCTGGAGGAGAACGCCGGGATCGCGACGCCCTGCTCCGTCGCCGTCACGACCACCCGCCGCCAGGCGTCCTGCGCGTTCGCGACGGCCTCCGTGAAGTACGGGACCATCAGCAGGTTGTCGAGGTCGGGGTGCTCGGCGTAGGCGTCGCGGATCCGGTTGAGGAACTGCGCCCGGATGATGCAGCCGCCACGCCAGATGGTGGCCATGGCGCCGAGGTCGAGGTTCCAGTCGTTCTGCAGCGAGGCCGCCCGCATCTGCGCGAAGCCCTGCGCGTAGGCGACGACCTTCGACGCGTAGAGCGCCTGCCGGATGTCGTCGACCAGGTCGGTGCGGTCCTCCGCGGCCGACGGGTTCGGCCCGGCCAGGGTCGTCGACGCCTTCTTCCGCTCGTCGCGCAACGCCGAGAGCCCGCGGGCGAAGACGGCCTCGGTGATACCCGTCAGCGGGATGCCCAGGCCGAGGGCGTCGATCGCGGTCCAGGTACCGGTGCCCTTCTGCCCGGCCCGGTCGACGATGACGTCGACGAGCGGGCCGCCGGTCTTCTCGTCGACCTTGGCGAGGACCTTGCCGGTGATCTCGATGAGGAACGACTCGAGGTCGCCGCTGTTCCACTCCTCGAAGATCTTCCCGATGGCCGGGGCGTCGAGCCCGGCGACGTGGGTGAGCAGGTCGTACGCCTCGACGATGAGCTGCATGTCGGCGTACTCGATGCCGTTGTGCACCATCTTGACGTAGTGCCCCGCACCGCCGGGCCCTACGTGGACGACGCAGGGGGTGCCGTCGACCTGCGCGGCGATCGCCTCGAAGACGTCCTTCACCTCGGCGTAGGCCTCGGGGTCGCCACCGGGCATGATGCTCGGCCCGAGCAGCGCGCCCTCCTCGCCACCGGAGACGCCGACGCCCATGAACCGGATCCCGTTGGCCGCGCACTCGGCGGTGCGCCGCACGGTGTCGGGGAAGTGTGAGTTGCCGGCGTCGATGATGATGTCGCCCTCGTCGAGCAGCGGCGTGAGCTCGGTGATGACGCCGTCGACGGGCTTGCCCGCCTTCACCATGACGATGATCCGGCGGGGCCGCTCGAGCGCGTCGACGAACTCCTGCAGCGACTGGGTGCCGGTGAACTCGCCCTCGTCGCCGTAGGCCTCGATGAACTCCGTGGTGCGCGCGCCCGTCCGGTTGTGCACCGCGACGGGGACGCCGTGCCGGGCGATGTTGCGGGCCAGGTTCGCCCCCATCACCGCCAGCCCGGTGACACCGATCCGGCTCTGTCCCGTCATCGTCGACTCCTCGTGTTCTCGTGCTTCGGCGACGTCGCGCGCGTCGTCGCCGGGCTGCCGCTCGGTCCGGCCGCCATCCTGCCCGTTCCGGACTGCGGTACGAACCGCCGTGTGGCGGTCGCGACGCCGGGTAGCGTCGGCGTCCATGGCGGACGGCACGATCGGCGGGGGTCCGGATCCGGGGAACGGTGCGCGGAGCGCGACGGCCTACGCGGTCGTCCTGCTCCGCCACGGCGAGACGCTCGGCTACGACGGCGACCACGGCCTGACCCCGCGCGGCGAGGAGCAGGCCCGCGCCCGCGGCAAGGTCCTGGCCGCCGGGATCGCGCCGAGCGCGCGGGTGCTGATGCCGCACGCCCGGACCTCGCGCGCGACCGCGACCGCGGTGACGTTGCGCGCCGCGCTGCTCGCCGAGGGCGTCGACGAGTCGCAGCTCGGTGAGCTGTACCCCGAGCCGCACTTCGACAACCTGCGGTTCTGCCTGGAGGGGGAGGTCGTCGACACCTCGGTCGCGGTCGGGGCCCGGCTGGCACTGGGGACGGGCACGCCCGAACCCGACTGGGTCCGCGAGTACGACCGGTTCGACAGCGACTACGCCGCCGTCGCCGCGGCGGGCGGGCCGATCGAGTACTGGACGCACAACCCGATGCTGTACTTCGAGCCGCCGCAGCTCGCGTCGCTGCGGACGTGGCTGGGCATCTCGGCGCTCGGCCCGGCGCTCGCCGCCGCCGGCGCGGAGCTGGCGCTGGTCTGCACGCACTCGGCGCCGATGCGCGCCTTCGCGGCGACGACGCTGGGCGAGGATCTCGGCGAGCCGGAGAACCTGGAGCCGATCCGCGTCCGGGTCGAGGACGGGACCGCGCGGGTCGACTACCGCGACCGCACCGTCACGACCCGCATCCCGCAGCCGCCCGCGTGGTTCGACCGCGCGTGGCTCGACGGCTACGGGCGGTAGGTCAGAACGCCGGCCACGGGATCGCCGGGCCGTACCCGGACGGCTCCGGGTAGCAGGGCGCCGCGAGGAGCGCGTCGAGCCGCGACGTCAGCGCCGCGACCTCGGCGATCGTCAGGTGCTCGCCCAGCGTGTCGGCGAGGCCGCCGTCGAGCGCGCTGCGCAGCTTCTCCAGCCCGGCCACGACGGGTTCGGGGACCTCCTCGCCCACCCAGCCCCACAGCACGGTGCGCAGCTTGTCCTCGACGTGCATCGTCAACCCGTGGTCGACGCCGTAGACACGGCCGTCGACGCCCGCGAGGACGTGCCCGCCCTTGCGGTCGGCGTTGTTGGCGACGACGTCGAACGCCGCCATCGCGGCCAGCTGCGGGTCGTCGGCGTGCACGAGGACGGCCGGGTCGCCCGCGCCGTCACGCGCGCGCAGCACCCGCTTCCAGCCGGCCGGGACCTTCCGCGGCGAGCAGACGTCGATGAGCTCGCGCTCGTCGTCGGTGTCGACCCAGACCTGCAGCATGCCGGGCCCGAACGGGCCGTTCTCGCGCAGGATCGTCGGCGGCACGACGTGCAGCCCCGACGCCTCGGACACCAGGAAGCTGGCCACCTCGCGGCCGGCCAGGGTGCCGTCGGGGAAGTCCCACAGCGGGCGCTCGCCGCGGACGGGTTTGTAGACGCACTCCAGCTCGGTGCCGTCGAGGGTGACGGTGCCGAAGAGCGTCGCGTTGGAGGCGTCGACGAGTCTGCCGGTGATCTCGATCCGGCCGGCGGTGAGCACCTCGTGCACCGCCGGGTCGCGAAGGTCCACGTGCGGCGCGTCAGTCGGTCATCGGGGAGCGCTGGTGGTACCCGTTGAGCCGCACGCAGATGTGGCCCGCGGGATCGAGCGGCTCCGCGCACAGCGGGCACGGCGCGCGGCCCGCGGAGACGACCAGCTCGGCGCGCTCGGCGAACGCCTTCGCCTGCGGCGGCGAGAGGAACACGCGCAGCGCGTCGGGGCCCTCGTCGGTGTCGTCGAGCACCACCGACTCGTCGATCTCCTCCTCGGTCACCGCCAGCAGCTCGACGACGATCGAGCGGGTCTCGGCGTCCCAGCCCAGGCCCATCGTCCCGACCCGGAACTCCTCCTCCAACGGGACGGCGAGCGGGTCGGTGTCGGGGTTGCCGTCCTGCGACTCGGGCAGCTCCTGGCCGAACCGGCGGTTGACCTCCTGCAGCAGCGCACCGATGCGCTCGGCGAGCACCGAGACCTGCTGCTTCTCCAGCAGCACGCTGATCGTGCGGGCCTGCTCGGCCGCCTGGAGGTAGAACGACCGGTCGCCGGGCTCGCCGACGGTGCCCGCGACGAAGCGCTCGGGCTGGCGGAAGACATGGATGACGCGTGACATGGCACCTCCGAGAGTAGGCCACCGCCGCGCCCCGGGCACGTCTGCGACCTGTCGCACGGCTCGCACCCGGCCCGGGCGGCGGCCCCGGGCTCAGCTGGTGGCGCCGCCGACGACGGCGTCGGAGCTGCGCTTGGCGGCGCGGCGACGGCGCGGCTTCGGGGCGACGATGCCCTTCAGGTCGCCCCCGAGGTCGTTGACCCTGGCGACGAACGGCCGGGTGTCGGTGTAGTGCACCACGCTCACCGAGCAGGTGTCGACCATGATCCGCTGGAAGTTGTCCAGGTGCGTGGCCAACGCGTCGGCCAGCACGGACTTGATGACGTCGCCGTGGCTGCACGCCACCCAGACCGCGGTCGGCCCGTGCTGCTCGGCGATCCGCGCGCCGTGCCGGCGGACGGCCGCGACCGCGCGGGCCTGCATCCCGGCCAGGCCCTCGCCGCCGGGGAAGATCGCGGCCGACGGGTGGGCCTGCACGACCTTCCACAGCGGTTCCTTGGCCAGCGTCTTGAGCGTGCCGCCGGTCCAGTCGCCGTAGTCGACCTCGGACAGCTCGTCCTCGACGACGGGGGTGATCTTGCGGTCGATGGCCAGCGGCTCGACGGTCTGCCGGCAGCGCGTCATCGGCGAGGTGACGATCTCGACGATGGGGAGCCCGGCCAGCCGCTCGACGACCTTCTCGGCCTGCCCCCGGCCGGTCTCGTCGAGCTCGACCCCGGGGCTGCGGCCGGCGAGGACGCCCGCGGTGTTGGCCGTCGAGCGCCCGTGGCGCAGCAGGATCAGCGTGGTCACGCGATCGAGCCTACGTGGACCGGCGCGATCGGCCCGGCCACGGCCCGGCGGCCGCGACGTCGCAGCGTCACGTCGCGGAGACCGCACCGATGGCGAGTGCCGCGAACAGCGCCGCGCCGAGCGCGATGCGGTACGCGACGAAGACGTAGACGGTGTTGTTCTGCACGTACTTGAGCAGCCAGGCGATGATCACGTACCCGACGACGAACGCGATGACGGTGCCGACGACCATCTGCGGTCCGCTGGTCAGCCCCGAGGTCGTGACGTCGCCGAGCTGGAACAGCCCGGCCGCGACGACGGCCGGGATCGCGAGCAGGAACGAGTAGCGCACGGCGGCGGGCCGGTCGAGCCCCAGCGCGAGGCCCGCGGTGATCGTGCCGCCGGAGCGGGAGACGCCCGGGATCAGCGCGAGCGCCTGGGCGAAGCCGAGCAGCACGCCGTCGCGCACGGTGAGGTCGGTCAGCGGCCTGCGCTGCGTGCCGTAGCGCTCGGCCAGCCCCAGCAGCACCCCGAAGACGATCATCGTCGTCGCGACGATCCACAGGTTGCGGGCGACCGTCTCGATGGAGTCCTTGAACAGGAAGCCCAGGACGCTGATCGGGATCGTGCCGATGATCACGAGCCAGGCCAGCCGGTACTCGGCGGTCGTCCGCACGTCGGCGTCGACGAAGCCGCGGAACCAGGTCCTGACGAGGTTCCAGATGTCCTTGGCGAAGTAGATCAGGACGGCCGCCTCCGTCCCCAGCTGCGAGACCGCCGTGAAGGCCGCGCCCGGGTCGTTGCCGAAGAACGCCCCCGAGACGATGCGCAGGTGCGCCGACGAGGAGATCGGGAGGAACTCCGTGAGTCCCTGGAC
>Ga0182736_1002330_pt1 | contig 14806 bp, 17 predicted proteins | sample eDN5th30CKraftBY_FD_128882 | JGI IMG/M metagenome (GOLD analysis project Ga0182736, IMG submission 128882) | Enriched backyard soil microbial communities from Emeryville, California, USA - eDNA 5th pass 30_C Kraft BY (version 2) (version 2) | ecosystem: Environmental > Terrestrial > Soil >...
CGAGGCCGATGAGGATGAGGCCGAGCATGTACTCGGGCTCGTCCCGCAGGAACACGACCGCGAGCCCGAACATCAGGAGCGGACCGATGATCCAGTTCTGCACGAGGGAGAGCGTGAGCACCCGCTTGTTGCGAAAGACCTTTCCCAGCTCCTCGTAGCGGACCTTCGCGAGGGGCGGGTACATCATCAGGACGAGTCCGATCGCGATCGGAATCGAGGTCCCTCCGACGCTCATGGCATTCAGCGCGACCGTGAACGCGGGGGCGACGAAGCCGAGCGCGATACCGAGCGCCATCGCCGCGAAGATCCACAGCGTCAGGTAACGATCGAGAAACGAGAGCTTGCCGAGCAATCCGGCTTTGGCGGTCGCCATTGGGGATCAGTCCTTCTTGCGCAGGAACGACGTGCGACGGAGGTCGAACATCGCCGATGAACGATTTGACCGACGAACGTACCCAGGCGTCATAGGCCACCGACGAGCGCCCGCAGGCGCCGGAGCGCACGGGGCTCGATGCAGTAGCAGACGCGCGGTCCGTCCACCTCGCCGCGGATGAGTCCGGCGTCCTTCAGCACCTTAAGGTGCTGCGAAACCGTGGACTGCGCCAGGGGCAGCTCGTCAACGATCTCGCCGCAGATGCAGGCGTCCTTGCGGATGAGGATGCGAAGGATCTTCACGCGCGCGGGGTGGCCGAGCGCTTTGGCGAGGCTGGCGAGCTCTTCGTCGGCCTCGTTCCCTTCGATGGGCCTGAGGTCCGAACGATCGTCGGGGGGCGGGCAGCAAGGAGTCGAGCTGGCGTCTCTCATCGCAGTTTCACGATAGAAGGCTGCCAAGGGTCCGTCAACGATGTGATGGGAGCGGGAGTCCTGCCTGCAGGAACGTCGGCGGGTGCGGGCATCCGAATCCCTTGACAGCCGGCGGGGCGAGGCTTCTTATCCCTAGGACTCCGATGGGGATAGTGGCGTATGGCGATCTCGCAGAAGTGCTTCTACGCGATTCGAGCAGTCTTCGAGCTGGCGCTGGCGCCCGCCGGTACGACCGTGAAGATCGGCGAGATCGCCGAGCGGCAGGGCATCCCGGCCAAGTTCCTGGAGGCGATCCTCAACCAGATGAAGGGCGGCGGCTTCGTCGAGTCCCGCCGGGGCGCGGAGGGCGGCTACCTGCTCTCCCGATCGGCGCGCAGCCTGTCGCTGGGGGAGATCATCCGATTCGTCGAAGGCCCTCTGCACCCGGTGCCGGGCAGCAGCCGGGATGCGGCGCTCGACCGCATCTTCTCCCCGGTCTTCGCGGCCGCCGAGCGGGCGCTCGCCGATGTCTACGACGGCGTCACCTTCCAGGACCTGGTGGACCGCAGCCGGCAGACGCCCGCCGACTACTCGATCTGAGCTCCGATGGGCAGCATCCGCCCTGCTTCGACTTGTACGACCGAATCTCTACCAACCCTATAGGGGACAAAGCGATGGCACGAATCTACCGCGACAACAGCCGCAGCATCGGCAACACCCCGCTCGTGGAGCTCGGCCGCATCGCCAGCGGCGCCTACGCCTCGGTCGTCGTGAAGGTCGAGGGCCGGAACCCGGCCTATTCGGTGAAGGATCGCATCGGCGCGGCCATGATCGACGCGGCGGAGGCCAACGGCCGCCTGGTGCGCGGCTCGAAGGACCGGGTGGTCATCGAGCCGACGAGCGGGAACACCGGCATCGCGCTGGCGTACGTCTGCGCGGCCCGCGGCTACCCGCTCATCCTCACCATGCCGGAGACGATGTCGCTCGAGCGGCGGCGGATGCTGCGTGCCTTCGGCGCGGAGCTCATCCTCACCGAGGGCGCCAGGGGCATGGTGGGCGCGATCGCGAAGGCGTCCGAGCTCGTCGCGAGCGATCCCGCCCGCTACTTCATGCCGCAGCAGTTCGAGAACCCGGCGAACGCGGAGGTCCACTTCCGCACCACGGGACCGGAGATCTGGGCAGACACCGACGGTGAGATCGACATCTTCGTCGCGGGCGTCGGAACGGGCGGCACGATCACCGGCGTCGGTCGCTACCTGCGGCACGAGAAGAAGCACCCGGTTCGTATCGTGGCGGTGGAGCCCGAGGCGTCGCCGGTCCTCACCGCCCTGAAGAGGGGCGAGCAGCCGCAGCCGGGACCGCACAAGATCCAGGGCCTGGGCGCCGGCTTCAAGCCCGAGGTGCTGGATCTCGACCTCGTCGACGAGGTGGCGACGGTGAGCAACGAGGAGAGCGTGGAGATGGCGCGCCGGCTCCACCGCGACGAGGGGATCACCTGCGGCATTTCGTCCGGCGCGGCGGTGGCGGCGGCGCTGCGGATCGCCCAGCGGCCCGTGAACGAGGGCAAGCGCATCGTGACGATCCTCCCCGACGCGGGCGAGCGCTACTTCTCGAGCGTCCTCTTCGAAAACATCCCGGCCTAGATCCACGGAAAACCAAACCATGTCTGCGAACGATGCACGCCGTCTCGAGCTGCTCCGCGATGCCGGCTTCCCCCTCCCCGAGTCCGCCCTCTCGAACCTCCGGGAGGGCGTGGCGACGCTCCCGCTCCCGGGCGGCATCGCCAACGAGGTGGAGACGATCCGAGCCGCGATCGCCGACAGGGTCGCGCGCCTCCCCGCGGATCAGACGCGCCTCGCCCGCCTCGTCCCGGAGCTGCTCGCCGAGCGGAGCGGCGATCTCGCCACCGCGCTCTGGCTGGCCCGGGCCCAACACGGTGAGACGCTGGACCTCACCGGCTTCGCCCTCGCGGTCCTCGACGCCTTCCTCGCCACGGGCCGGGAGACGGAAGGGCTCGCCCTCGCGCGCTTCCTTCTCGACGGCCGCTTCGACTGGCAGAAGGTCTACGACTCCGGGACCGTGCCCCACGAGTTCCTTCGCCCCCGGGAGCCGAACCCGCTCATCTGGCAGCTCCTCGACGACCTCGCGCCCTACCGCCCGCTCCGCGTGATCGAGCTGGGCTGCGGCATCGGCAACGACGCCATGGCGTTCCTCGAGTCGTCGCACGTCGATCGCTACCTCGGCATCGACGTGGTGCCCCAGGCGATCGAGGGTTTCCGTCGCCGGCTCGAAGGCGCCAATGGCACGAGGCGGCCGGAGCTGGTCTGCGGCGACTTCGCCGCGCACCTCAAAGATCCGGCGGTGCGCGAGGCCGGCTACAACTGCGTGTACGCCTACTCGAGCCTGCACTACTTCGCGTCCACCGAGCTGAAGCGGATCTTCTCGCTGGTGCGCTCGCTGCTCCTCGCCAGCGGCCGCAACGGCTACTTCGTCTTCGGCCTCAAGGGCACGGGATCGATCTGGGATGGCCAGGGGCTGCCGCTCTACCGGCCCGACGTCTGGATCAACCCGGACGGACAGTCGCGCTGGTTTCCGACGAAGCAGGCCCTGGCGAAGGAGCTCGACGCCGCCGGCTTCGAGATCCGCTCGCACGAGCTGCACAACCACTGGGGCTACAGCGAGAAGGGCAAGCGGGACACCTTCCACTACGTGGTCTGCTCGCCCCGCGCCGCGTTCCTCGGCGACGGAATCTGACGCTCGAGGACGAGGGAAAAACGGAGCTCGCCGCGCTGCGGCCAGCGCGGGGGCCTGCCGCTCCCTTCAGGAGTGACGAGCGACCGCGGTTTCCAGCCAGCGCAGGATGCTCACCTCGTCGAGGTCGGCGGCGCTGCGGACCTTGAGGTGGCGCATGGTCTTTCCGGTACCCTCGAGCCTTCCCTCCGGGTCGTCGAACTTCTCCGGGGGCGCCAGCAGGTTGAGGGCGACGTAGGCCGGCGCGGCGTAGAGCGAGCAGAAGCCGCCCTTCAGCTCGTAGTGCGGCATGCCCCATTTGATGGACGCGCGGGCATCGGGCGCTGCCTTCTTGACCAAGGCATGGAGAGCCTCGAGCTGCGCACGCTTCTCCGGAGGCTGCCGGGCGAAGAAGTGGTCTACCGGAGCGCCGAGGTCCTCGCGCCGAGGATAGGCACGTGCGGGGACCTTCTTGTTCGCGCCCTCGCCTTTCGCGGGCGCCTTCTTCGCAGCCGCACCCTTCGTCGGCGTGCTCGCCGACGCCTTCCGCGGCGCACTCTGCTTCGCCGGCGTCGTCCTCGAGCGGGTCTCATTCGTCGTCGCCTTGCGGACTGCCATCCTTGCCTCCGAGCTCCCGGACCGCCGGGGCGCGCGGGGAAGGTTACCTCAGGGGAGGAGCGTCCGAACACGCGAGCGAGATCGACGCATCGCGTGCCGGCCGGTACGCCCGCCAGGGAGTCGCAACCTGTTAGACTCGCCGCATGGGACGCCTGACCTTCAGCCTCAACGTCACCCTGGACGGCTGCGTCGACCACCAGGAAGGCATCGCCGACGACGAGACGCACGCCTTCTTTACCCGCCTCATGGACGAGGGCGGGGCGATGCTGTGGGGCCGCGTCACCTACGAGCTGATGGAGAGCTACTGGCCGGCGGTCGCCCGCGGCGACGAGGACGCGCCGCCGTCGCTGCGCGAGTGGGCGGTCAAGTTGGACGCCAAGCCGAAGTACGTGGTGTCGTCGACGCGGAAGGACTTCCCGTGGACCAACAGCCACCACCTCGCCGGCGACCTGCGCACGGAGGTGCAGAAGCTCAAGGACGCGACCCCGACCGGCGTGCTCCTCGGCAGCGGCATGCTCGCGACCGAGCTGGACCGGCTGGATCTGATCGACGAGTACAAGTTCCTCGTCCACCCCAGGATCGTCGGCCACGGCCCGACCCTGTACCAGGGCGGGCTGCCCAGCACGCGACGGCTCGAGCTGGTCTCGGCGAAGCCGCTCCGCTGCGGCGCGGTCGCCATGCACTACCGGCGCGCGCGCTGACATTGCGCCCGGCTCGCGGGCCAGCGCGTCCGAGGGCTTGACAGCACAGCGGCCGGCATCAAGGCTTGGAAGGCCGCAGCGGCAAGCCCGCCGCTCCATGGCTCCTCGGAGGATTCGTGTTGGAGATTGTCGGCAGCCAGAAGCTCTCCGTCTGAATTGAGAGGTCGCAACGCCTGAATGCCAGGCGCCGCCTGAAGGCGAGCGCAGCGGCAGGGTTGCACCCTGGCTCTCCGACTAAAGGTCTCCAACATGAACGTCTCGAAGGGCGAGCAGCGCGTGCTCCACGCGCTGGCCCAGGGCGGTTTCATCCGCCATGAACGCGAGGATGGTCGCGTTTCGCGCGTCGATTGCTTCACCCGCGACGGCTTCCGGCTCGCCGACTGCACCCTAGAAGTCTTTTCCAAGCTGAAGCGCAGGCGCCTCATCGAGTCCAGCGGAGGATCTCCCTACCGCATCTCGCGCAAAGGCCTCGCCGTGGTGCGCTCTCAGCTCGACAACCGCTGATCGGAGATTCTCAATGAACATCCCCACCGAATGATCCAGGGGCAGCACGCCAAGCACTTCGAGGCGTGCTGCCTCCTCGTCCTCCACCTGATGGCCGCTGTCGGAGCCCGTCCCGTCGGGCAGCGACCTTCGCGACTCGTCGCACGAGCCTTCGATGCGGATTGCTCGCTTATTCCTGGGTCGGGGGCGTCTTCCTTGGCCCCCTCGCCGACCGGCGGCTGGTCGACGCTCGACTCGGCGAATGAATCGTCTCGTGTCGCTCGCACATACCGACGAAGCGCGTGATGCGTTCGATCCGCGTCTCCGCATTCTTGGCCGTCTGGATGCGATAGAGGATTGCGTACCTGTTCGCGCCGTCGAGCGTTTCGAAGAAGGCTCTCGCTCTGGAGTTGCCAGCGAGCGCCGCGGCGAGGTCCGCGGGCACCTCCGACGTGCGCGCGCCGTCGTACGCGCGCGCCCACCGTCCATCCCGCTTCGCACGCTCGACCTCTGCGAGTCCCGGCGGCTGCATCTTTCCGCCGGCGATCAGCGCTTCGGCCTTCGTGCGGTTGATCTTCGACCACGGACTATCCGCCTTGCGTGGCGAGAAGCGCTGCAGCCACGCGCTCGCGTCCAACGCGCGCTTCTGGCTGTCGATCCAGCCCCACGCGAGCGCCACATCGACGGCTTCGGCGTAGGTGATCGATTCACCGGCTCCCTTCTTCGCGATTCGCAGCAGAACGCCGCGCGAGTTCGCGTGATGCGAGGCCAACCAGGCGTGCCAGTCCGCGGCGCGCGAGAACTCGAGGATCGGTTCCTCCGTCTTCTGCACGGGAACTCGAGATGCCTTCATCGATACCCCTGGCCGTCCCAACCGAACGGTGTTGCAACGTGGCGTCCGACGAGAGGGTATGGAAGCGGCTGCTCGGAGTCGAGCAGGCCGGATCGACGAGTGGCGTTTCGAGGAGTGGACCCACGACTTCGTCGTGCGGGTGCGCCTTCGAGGGAGGCGGGCGCCGAAGCGCGCGGCGCAGCCGGCGCTGTCACCTCCAAGACCGAGGCGGAGGTCTTCGACGATGGCGAGGACTCGGTCTGGATGACCAAGGTGTTCTCGAGAGAAGCCACCGATTAGACTCGCCGCATGGGACTCTTGACCTTCAGCTTGAACGTGACCCTGGACGGCTGCGTCGACCACCAGGAGGGCGTCGCCGACGACGAGACGCACGCCTTCTTCACCCGCCTCATGGACGAGGGCGGCGCGATGCTGTGGGGCCGCGTCACCTACGAGCTGATGGAGAGCTACTGGCCGGCGGTCGCCCGAGGCGACGTGGAGGCGCCGCTGGCGATGCGCGAGTGGGCGGTCAAGCTCGACGCCAAGCCGAAGTACGTGGTGTCGTCCACGTGAAGTGACTACCCGTGGACCAACAGCCATCACATCGCCGGAGACCTGCGCACGGCGGTGCAGACGCTCAAGGACGCGGCCCCGGCCGGCGTGCTCCTCGGTAGCGGCAAGCTCGCGAACGAGCTGGACCGGTTGGATCTGATCGACGAGTACAAGTTCCTCGTCTACCCCCGGATCGCCGGCCACGGCCCGACCCTGTACCAGGGCGGGCTGTCCAGCACGCGACGGCTCGAGCTGGTCTCGGCGAAGCCGCTCCGCTGCGGCGCGGTGGCCGTGCACTTCCGGCGCGCGCGCTGACTCGAACCGACCCATCGCGCCCCGCTCGAGGGCCAGCGCGTTGTCGAATCAAGGCCGGTGCCGCTCACCAGGTGCGCACAAAGAAAATGGAAGCAAGTTTCGGAGAACCGGTTCTTCCTTCCGTAGTGGACTGGCTCCGCAGGCGTGACAACCAGCGAACCAGTGGAGGGCTCGTGATGCGACAGTCAGTGCCGTGGGGCCTCCACCGTGCTGCGAGGAGGCGCCGAGGACGACCTGCTGCAGTTCATCCCGAGCTCCCGAGGCGCTGCGTAGCGAGGAGCCATGCCCCGGCAAAGCCTCCGGTTCCTCCGTCCCCGGGGATGGCGGACCGGGCGACATCAACCCGTCGCCAGTGAAGACATCCATGGAGAAACGGCTCCCCACGGGGCCCCCGAGCCTATCGGTCGGCGAACGGCTCGTAGCAGTCGAAGGTTTCGATCCTTGCCACCAGCCCGTCGCGTGTCTCGATGAACTGCGCGATGTGAGCGGAGAGCACCTGTCCCTTGCGGAAGGGCCCGACGTCGCGAGCGACCTCAGCAGTCCAGGTGAGGCGAAGGATCGCGAGGTTGTCTTGCTCGAACGCAGAGTAGATATCGTACTTCTGTTTTGACAGGAGACCTGCGCCTGCACTCGAACCTTTGAGCATGGCCTCCAACTCCGTGACGGCGCCGCGCGGCTTAATCAGGTTGGGACGCTCGACGGTCACGGCGTCCTGGGTGAAGAACGGACGGAGGGCATCCCCATGGGTTCCCGCTTCGAGCGCAGCATGGAGGGCGCGAGCGATCGCGAGGGGCGAGTTGAGCATTGGTCAATCATGATCGCGCAATTTGGCTTGTCAATCTTGCCTGCTCATCGCCCTGTTCAGCGCCCAAAGCGAACGGCTCGGTTACGACCTGAGGATCCGCTCTTTCCTCGACATGGGCATGACCGAGGAGAGCTTCGATTCCTCGACGTTCGTCGAGAACAAGGAGCGGTTGATCAAGGTCGACGTCGCGCGACTCTTCTTCAAGGGCGTGGTTCGTCGGGCAAGGGATGCCAAGCTGATCTCCGCCGAGCACTTCATCGTCGACGGCACGCTCATTGAGGCGTGGGCTTCGGGGTGGTAGCCAAGCCCGGTCCGGCTCTCCAGGCGACGGCGGGCGGGCAAAAAAATACGGAAGTAAGCGCCGGAGAACCGGTTCTTACTTCCGTAGTGGACTGGCTCCCCAACCATGACAGCGTGCGAACCAGGGGTCAACTGGTAATGAGGCTGACGGCACGGTGGGACCTGCGCTCCGCCTCCGAACGCTTCCAGAGGGCTCCTGCCCTGCATCCTGCCTTCGACCCGCTGGAGAAGGCCCGCCTTTACCTCGACACGCTCCAGCGTCAACCGGGGCTATCGTACGGCGACGTTGCCGGGCGATATGGCGTCACCCGCACCGAGGTCTGCCACTACATCACCGTCGCCAGGCGGCTCGCCCCGGAGCTGCTCGCGATGGTGGAGGCAGCGCCAGTCGAAAAACGACCTTCGCTTCGTTCCCTCCTAAAAGCAGCGCGGCTGCCGAGCCCAAAAGCCCAGCGGCTAGCCCTGTCTGGCTGGGCAGCGGCGTTGGGAACCCGCGGACGGCATGTCTGATCAGACTCGTCTATTTCTGCCCATCCCTGATCATCTCTGCTATACTCCAGCCGTCCGCCGCTAGCTTTGACCGGACGGATGAGGAACCACAGTGAGCACGCACTTTTACACCCTCCAGGACCTATCGACGATGCTCCAAGTATCTGTGGCGACCCTCCGTCGTGCCGTCCGCGCGAAGAAATTGGTCGCTACTAGGGTCGGCAGCCGCGGCCAGATTCGGGTCAGTCACGAGGCGCTGGATAGATACCTCGCACGCGATGCAGGACAGACCAGCGGTTCCAACGAAGTCGGAGCCCCTGGACGCCAAAGCACGTCGGGCGACGTTCATCGCGCCTATGGGCCAATCGTGATCCCAAGATCCGCTGGAACGACCTGTTCGGAATCAACGCTGCGGACTCACAACGGGAAGACGCCAGAGGGAGTGGCGTGGCGTGTCATCCAGGGCGACGTTCGAGAGGCGATGGAATCGCTCGACGAGAAGAGCGTGGACTGCGCAGTCACAAGCCCTCCCTACTATTGGCAGCGCGATTACGAAGTCGAGGGGCAGATTGGCCACGAAGCTTCTATCGAGGCATACGTGGAGGCTCTGGTCGCCGCTTTTCGACCCTTGCGTCGAGCACTCCAGGATGACGGAACTTTTTTCCTAAACCTCGGGGACACGTACTACTCGGCGAAGGGAAAGCCTCATGGAAAGGACGACAAGCACCACGGACGCCAGATGATGAGACGGCATCTTCGTGCGGTGGATGGACCAGGTCTCGGCCTCCCGCGAAAGTCCTTGATCGGGATACCTTGGCGCGTAGCCCTGGCCCTACAGACTGACGGATGGACGCTTCGCAGCGCGATCATCTGGGAGCGTCCGGCTGCCCTTCCCGAGCCAACCGCGCACGACAGACCGTGGCGCACCTACGAGCACATCTTTCTCTTCTCCAAAGGCCCGAGGTATTTCTTCAACAGGGAGGCGCTTGGAGCGGATGAAGATGTCTGGCGGTTCGTGGCTCGCCCCGAGAACCCGGGGTCTCATTTCGCCCCGTTCCCTCGCGAGCTTGTCGAGAGGTGCATGGACGTAGGCTGCAAGCCGGGCGGAACGGTGCTTGATCCGTTCGTAGGATCTGGAACGACGATGCTCGCGGCTTTAGCAAGAATGAGTCCTGCTATAGGTATTGACTTGAAGCGAGAATATTGCGATTTTATCGTCGAGCGCATCGAGCGAGAAGCTGAAAACGAGGTCAACCATCGTTCGCGCCATGCCAGCGCCGCCCGCTAGCTCCGCACCGCGTGTACTCCTTCAGCGAGGCTCCGATATTTTCGAGCTTCGCCCCGGCGTGCGGGACATTGTCGTTCCAGAGGCGACCTACTTCGTGCGTGTCGAAGGCGCAGACGTGCGCGAATTCTTGTTCGACAACGAGAAGCTCGCGTATTCGTTAGCTAGAGGTACTTCTGACCTTTTTGCCCAGGTCGATCTAACAAACGAGGCAGGGTTTCACGAAATCACGGTTTCCTTGTCTTCGGGCGAAATTCACCGTTTTGAGTTTCAAACCAGCACCGCAAAAGCATCTTGGGAGGAGATCACGTCGATGGCTCGCGTGGTCTCAACGTATGCTTTCGACCTAAGACGGCAGTTCATCTATGCGCTTCCAACAGGGGAGCGCCGGTCGGTCCCACTCGTCGAGGTCGAGGTCGCATGGCTACGCTCAAGAGTTTCGGAGGTTTGTAGCCTCGTAGAGAAGATCGACCAGAGGCCAGCGCGGCGAGCCCATGTTCACTACCGCCGTTCCCGTGAAGCGCATGGCGTCTCTGTCCCCCAAACAAGTAGGTTGCTACGCGAAAATCCTAATCTGCTTGAGCGAACGGAAGACGGTCCGATTATTCTCGATGGAGACCGATATTGGCCTAGCATCGTCGTGACCCGTGAGCGCGAGCTAGAGCCCGCAAAGCTCGAACATTCTCAAATTGCGCTTTTCCTTCGGCAGCTTGCGGCAGTAGCTAAGCGCCTTTCTCATGCTCCGGGCATCTCGGCCCACGAAGCCGCCCAATGGAACTCCCAGATTGCCCGAGCGCGCAAAATGAGGGTAATCGTTAAGCACGATACTCCAGAGGCGGGCAGGTCCCGAACTCCGATAGCGACGCCAGTTCAGCGAAACGACCAACGATATCGACGGCTTCGCATTCTGGAATGGGAGTTTCGTCAGAATGTAAGAGTAGAGACCGATCCCGTAGCGGACATTCGAGCAAACCTAAGAGATACCTGGGACATTTACCAGAGCTTCGTCGGTCATATTATCGGCAAGGCATTCGATATGGCTTACGTGGCCCCGAGTACGGATCTCCGAGACCGCTCGCCGGGAGGGTACTCCATGTACTCTACGGAGTACGAACTCTACTTTGACGTCAAGCCTCCCCCAACCGTGCTCTCCTCCTGGCGAAACGGTACTGAAAGGCCAGGAGACGAGCGTCCCGATATTTTGGTGCGCGAGCGGAAGACCAATCGAGTGGCACTTCTCGATGCGAAGTTCCGGCGCGACCGTGACCCTCGGAGACCGCAAAGCGAAGACCTTTTTGAATTGCAGGGCTACATGAACAGCTTTTCAATCCCTAATGCGGGCGTGATCTACCCCGGAAGCGAACCGCGTCCCCGTACGCTAAGCGCGGGGGGCAAGTCTCTGCTCGAACTGCCGATTCGGGCTGGATTTTTCGACGCCAATTCCAGCTCGTATCTCGCGAACATTAGGGAGGCCATTGCAAATCAACTATGCTCTCGCCTGCCCTAGTAAGGGAAGAATACGAGGCCAGAGCCCGGGTCTTCCGTATGCAGTAGCCGGTTGATAGCATCGTTGGCACCAGGGAAACTCGGTTTGGCGCTCGGCTGCTCAGCTACCATTTTTGGAGAACTCAGGTCGGTCAGCAATGCCCGAAGCTCTCGGGCCACCCGTGCAGGACCAGTGAGCTGCGGGACGATTTTCTGGGCGAGTTGGAGGTCCAGCGCGGTAAAATAGTCGTCGCCGCTAAGGACTAGGTAATCAAGAACGTCCTGCAAGACTCCCAGTGTGAGGCTCGTTTGAGTAGCCTGGTTGCATACAGTACAAATTTCCCAAAGAACGTCTAAGACGCCAGATTTCTCGAAGGTCGATCCAGGAACGAGGGCATCCTCGAACCCCTTGGCTCGGAACGAATCAAGGACAGACCCATTCCCCTCCCGCTTCCGGGATTCGAGTCGCTCCTTTGACTGGCGGATCAAGCCAGCCACCGCCTCTCTAAAGCGTTTCCGGTCGCTCGACTCAACAATCGACGCGAGCAGGTTCGGCATCTCGATGACGTTGGCACGGCGCTTAACTGGCCCGCTCAACGCAAGGCGGCTTGGCTCTTCGACGAAGCTATTGATTGTGCCTACGAAGAATGAGTCCGGTGGGAGAGAACGAGCACCAGCGCGCCCAGGAAGCTCGACAGGCGCGTCGCTCTCAATGGCAGGAAGGAGACGAGCTAGATAGTGATCGACCTGCGCGAGGTTCATCTCGTCCAGGATTACAAAGTAGAGGTCTTTGGGGCGCTCGCGGAGGAAAAGGGCCGTCGTTAGTTCGGTAGCCGCGAGATCGCCAGCGATCTTTTCGTAGCCGAGTACATCTGCCTCGGAAAAATCTGGGCCGATGCTGATGATCACTTGGGACACGGAATTCGGGAAGAAATCCCGAAGGCCATCCGCAATGGCCTTGGCGAAGGCGGTCTTTCCTGTACCAGGGCGTCCCGCTAGAACGACGAATCGTTGGGTCTTGAGCGCGTAGTAGAACGAGCGGGCAAAGCCCGAGGGGAGTACGAGCCTTCGCTTCTGCTCCACGAATTCTTCAAGACTCGCGACCAGGTCGGCCTCTGATCGGCCCCTTAGAGCTGGCCCGTCTGGAACTCCTCCCACGAGGTCAACAAATTCGTCACGGTCGTAGGGTTCATCGAAGTAGAACTGACTTTCAGGCTCCGTCGCGGCGCTAAACAACCGCTGGAACTCTGCATCCGTGATGTTGAACTCCGAACGAAACTTCTGCACTACGTCACTAAGCTGGTCTGGAAGGTTCTGATCCCTGTAGAGCCAAGCCGCCAGATCGAGCGCGCCGATCTTTACTGGCTTCCCATTGAACTTCGGCAGCTCCCCTTCCAGAACATCTAGGTAGTTGGGCTCGAACGCCCAGTCGGTCTTCTTGGGGTGTCGCAGGGCGTCCTTGTACCGGTCGGTCGTTCGGGCACGCTGCAAGGTACCAGCCGAATATTTGGGATTCTTCCATTTTCCATGCTCCCGCTCGCCCGCACCTGGGAGAGGCGACCCCTCTGCCGAGGTAGCCTGGCGGTCTTTCCCGAACGGAATGAAGTACGGCTTCCCCGGAGGAGCGCCAGGAGGGGAGTAGAAACTGTTTAGTAACTCGTTCTCCTGGCCAGAGCCCCAGGTGATCGGCGAGCCCGTCGTCACGCCGGACTTCTTCATCGACAAGAAGGTCGTTCCGAAGAACGCATGGAACCGCTCAAGGTTCTTGAGCGCCTTCGCTATCCTCCCAATTGCTACATACGGCATCGGTCTGCCCTTCCGCAGTCGAGGTCCCGACATTATTGGGGCGCTGGCCGCATTGTCCACCTGCAAGCTTCGCGAGCACTTTGAGCGGATTGACGTGTGGCGTCAGAAGCGATTGTGATGTACCCTAACAACCACTTAACGAACGCCAGAGGTGCCCATGTTCCAGGCCATCCAGACCACCGAGCAGGCGACCGAAATGGGACTCGCACTGCCCTTGGATCTGGTGGCCTCGGCTCGGAACTACGCCACGCAGGCGAAGTCGGAGCGCACCCGGCGCACGTACGCTTCCCTGTGGCAGGGGTTCGTGCAGTGGTGCGACGAACATGGGCTCGCCGTCCTCCCCGCAGCGCCCGCAACCGTCGCGCTCTACCTCACCGCTCGGGCCGACGAGGGTCGGAAGGTCGCCACCATCGAGCTCGACCTTGCCGCGATCTGCCAGGCGCACAAGGCCCACAAATACGAAAGCCCGCGTGGCACTCCCGAGGTAAGGGCGGTGCTCGCGGGCATTCGTCGAGTCAAGGGTGTGGCGCAGGTGAAGAAGGCTCCCGTGCTGGTAAGCGACCTCCGCCGCATGGTGGCAACGCTACCGAAGGGAATCCTAGGCGTCCGGGATCACGCTCTTCTTCTACTTGGATTCGCTGGCGCGTTCCGCCGGTCCGAGCTTGTGGCCCTTGAGGTTGGCGACGTCGCGTTCGCCAGCGATGGACTCGAAGTCACCCTTCGCCGGTCAAAGACCGATCAGGAGGGCGCGGGCCAGAAAATTGGCATTCCGTTTGGCAGTGATCCCGCGACCTGCCCGGTGCGTGCACTCCGCGCTTGGCTGGATCGTGGGCAAATCACCGAGGGGCTGATCTTCCGTAATGTAAATCGGCATGGGCGGGTAGGTTCCGCGCTCACCGCGCATTCCGTTGCTCGCACGGTCAAGCGTGCCGCCGCTGCCGCCGGTCTTGATCCGAAGAGCTTCGCAGGGCACAGCCTTCGCTCGGGACTCGTGACCTCCGCCGTCCGGGCAGGAAAGAACGACCGCGTAATCATGAAGCAGACCCGCCACAAGTCTATCGCGGTGATGCGCGGCTACGTTCGGGATGCCGAGAGCCTGTTCGAGGAAAATGCCGCGTCGGGTATCGGCCTGTAAAAATACTCGGACGGAACCTCGGCGGATATTTTCGATATTCAAGGGGGATATTAAGGTCGCCCCGCAGGAAATTCAGCGAGGAAAATTACCCTCGATCCAGCGGAGCAAATATTCGGCCCTGATTTCCTCGGCTTCTCGAAAAAATATGTCGTCGGGATCGTGGCCAGTGAAAACGTAGCTTCCCTCGCCGAGTGCGCCGTGCAGGGCCACGATCTGCTCCGGGCCGAGCTTGCCAGTCGCCTTGATCCTGCTGGCCAACGGCTCACTCGCAGGCCCTGCGATGTAGCGGATCGAGAGGCTGCCGCCCTGTAGGTAGAGGAGGGCGACCGCACGGAGCGGATTCCGCCGGTAAATTCGCACGGCAATTTCTGGGAATCGCAATTCGTTTGGCGTGACGCGCCTCGCCCGGTCTTGTTCTATCGCGTGAATATTGCCGTTGCCGCCAGGCCCGCAACCGGCAGCAGCACGGGTCACAGAATTCCGGGAG
>Ga0182736_1002331_pt1 | contig 14798 bp, 10 predicted proteins | sample eDN5th30CKraftBY_FD_128882 | JGI IMG/M metagenome (GOLD analysis project Ga0182736, IMG submission 128882) | Enriched backyard soil microbial communities from Emeryville, California, USA - eDNA 5th pass 30_C Kraft BY (version 2) (version 2) | ecosystem: Environmental > Terrestrial > Soil >...
GCGATGCTGCTCGGCCGCTTCGTGCCGATCCTGGCCGTCCTCGCGCTGGCCGGTTCGCTGGCCGCGCAGCGCCGCGTCGAGCCAGGGGCCGGAACGCTGCCGACCGACAAACCGCAGTTCGCGATCCTCGTGGGCGGCACCGTCGTGCTCGTCGCCGCCCTCACCTTCTTCCCGGCACTGGCCCTCGGCCCGATCGCGGAGGCACTGGCATGACCACCTCGTCGACCACCTCTGCGGCGACGACCCAGCCCGACACCGACGGTCGCGACGCGGTGTGCGCGGCGGCGGGCCCGGTGCAGGCCGGTGCCTTCCGGCCCGCGCAGCTGTGGGCCTCGCTGCCGGACGCACTGCGCAAGCTCGACCCGCGGGCCCAGCTGCGCAACCCGGTGATGTTCGTCGTGTGGGTCGGCTCCGTGCTGGTCACCGTGGACGCGATCGTCGACCCGACGGTGTTCGGCTGGCTGATCGCCGTCTGGCTGTGGTTCACGGTGCTGTTCGCCAACCTGGCCGAGGCCGTCGCCGAGGGCAGGGGCAAGGCCCAGGCGGAGACGTTGCGCCGCACCAAACGCGACACGGTGGCCCGGCGGCTGACCGCCGACGGCGGCGAGGAGCGCGTCGGCGGCACGGAGCTGCGGATCGGCGACCGGGTCGTCGTGGAGGCGGGGGAGACGATCCCTGGCGACGGCGACGTCGTCGAGGGCATCGCGACCGTCGACGAGTCGGCCATCACCGGCGAGTCCGCACCCGTCGTGCGGGAGGCGGGCGGCGACCGGTCCAGCGTCACCGGTGGCACGACCGTGCTGTCGGACCGCATCGTCGTCGAGATCACCACGACGCCGGGGGAGTCGTTCGTCGACCGGATGATCGCGCTCGTCGAGGGCGCGTCGCGGCAGAAGACACCCAACGAGATCGCGCTGACGATCCTGCTCGCCGCGCTGACGATCATCTTCCTGCTCGCGGTCGTCGCGCTGCAGCCGATGAGTGCCTACGCGGGCGGGCTGCAGTCCGTGGTGACGCTGGTGGCCCTCCTGGTCTGCCTGATCCCGACGACGATCGGGGCGCTGCTCTCGGCCATCGGCATCGCGGGCATGGACCGGCTGGTGCAGCGCAACGTGCTCGCGAAGTCCGGCCGGGCCGTCGAGGCGGCCGGGGACATCGACACCCTGCTGCTGGACAAGACGGGCACGATCACCTTCGGCAACCGGCGGGCGACCGAGCTGATCCCGGTGGGCGACACCTCCCTGGCCGAGCTCGCCGCCGCGGCCCGGCTGTCGAGCCTCGCCGACCAGACCCCGGAGGGTCGCAGCATCGTCGAGCTCTGCGCACGCGACCACGGGCTGGCCGCGGGAGCGACGGCCGACGAGGCCGTGGCGCAGTTCGTCGCGTTCACCGCGCAGACCCGGATGTCCGGCCTCGACCTGCCCGGCCGCGCGGTCCGCAAGGGTGCCGCGGCCGCCGTGCTGGCCTGGGCGGGCACCCGGTCGGACCAGGTCACACGCATCGCCGACGCGATCGGCGACGAGGGCGGTACGCCGCTGGTCGTGGCCGAGGCGGCGGGTCCCGAGGGCGGCTCGGCGCGGGTGCTCGGGATCGTCCGGCTCTCCGACGTCGTCAAGCCCGGCATCGCGGCGCGGTTCGCCGAGCTGCGGGCCATGGGCATCCGGACGGTGATGATCACCGGCGACAACCCCCGCACCGCCAGGGCGATCGCGGCCGAGGCCGGCGTCGACGACCACCTCGCCGAGGCCACCCCCGAGGACAAGATGGAGCTGATCAGGAAGGAGCAGGAGGGCGGGCGGCTCGTCGCGATGACCGGCGACGGCACCAACGACGCACCCGCGCTCGCGCAGGCCGACGTCGGCGTCGCGATGAACACCGGGACGGCCGCGGCCAAGGAGGCCGGCAACATGGTCGACCTCGACTCCGACCCGACGAAGCTGATCTCGATCGTCGAGATCGGCAAGCAGCTGCTGATCACCCGTGGCGCGCTGACCACGTTCTCCGTGGCCAACGACCTCGCGAAGTACTTCGCGATCCTGCCCGCGATGTTCGCCGCGCTCTATCCCTCGCTCGGCCTGCTCAACATCATGGGGCTGCACTCGCCGCAGTCCGCGATCCTCTCGGCGGTGATCTTCAACGCGCTGGTCATCATCGCGCTGATCCCGCTGGCGCTGCGCGGCGTCCGCTACCGGCCCACGTCCGCGGCCGCCCTGCTCCGCCGCAACCTGCTGATCTACGGCCTCGGCGGCGTCGTCACGCCGTTCGTCGGCATCTACCTCATCGACCTGCTGGTCCGACTCATCCCGGGGATGTGACGTGCTCTCCACGTTGCGCAGGCAGACCGGCACCGGTCTGCGGCTGTTGATCGTCTTCACCATCGTGTGCGGGATCGTCTACCCGCTGGCCGTCTGGGGGGTCTCGCGGATCCCGGGCCTGTCCGGGTCGGCCGAGGGCTCGGTCGTCACCGCAGCCGACGGGACCGTGGCCGGGTCGTCGGTGATCGGCGTCGACCCGGTGCCCGCGAACCCCGCCGCCGACCCGTACTTCCACACCCGGCCGGCGGCCTCGGCACAGGGGGTGCTCGGCCCGGCCGACACCACCACCTCGGGCGGGTCGAACAAGGCAGCCGACTCGCAGGACCTGCTGCACGAGGTCGAGCAGCGCCGCGCGGCCATCGCGCAGCGCGAGGGCGTCGCGCCCGCCGCCGTGCCCACCGACGCCGTCACCGCGTCGGGCTCCGGGCTCGACCCCGACATCAGCCCGGCGTACGCGGCGCTGCAGGTCGCGCGCGTCGCCCGGGTCACCGGGCTGCCGGTCGCACAGGTGCAGGGGCTGGTCGCGCAGGCGACGAGCGGGCGGGCCCTCGGCTTCCTCGGCGAGCCGGCGGTCGACGTCACGACGCTCAACCTCGCCGTGCAGGGCGCACTGCACCGCTAGCGCCGGGGGCAGGCGGGTCCATGATGGCGGTGGGACAGGGGGTGGAGCGCGTGGGGCGGGCCGGTGAGCTGCGTATCTACCTCGGGGCCGCGCCCGGCGTCGGCAAGACCTTCGCGATGCTCGGCGAGGCGCGGCGACGGTGTGAGCGCGGCACCGACGTCGTCGTCGGGCTCGTCGAGACCCACGGCAGGCCCCGCACCGCCGAGCTCCTCGAGGGGCTGGAGGTACTGCCCCGCCGGGAGGTGGTCCGCGGCGGGAACGTCCTCACCGAGCTCGACGTCGAGGCCGTCCTCGCGCGGCGGCCCGACGTCGTGCTCGTCGACGAGCTGGCCCACACCAACGCCCCCGGCTCGCGGCACGCGAAGCGCTGGCAGGACGTCGAGGAGATCCTGGCGGCCGGCATCGACGTCCTGTCCACGGTCAACGTGCAGCACCTCGAGTCGCTCAACGACGTCGTGCAGCGGATCACCGGGGTCCGCCAGCGCGAGACGGTGCCCGACGGGTTCGTCCGCCGCGCCGAGCAGATCGAGCTCGTCGACATCACCCCGGAGGCGCTGCGGCGCAGGCTCGCCCACGGCAACGTCTACGCGGCCGAGAAGGTCGACGCCGCACTCGCCAACTACTTCCAGCCCGGCAACCTCATCGCGCTGCGCGAGCTGGCGCTGCTGTGGGTCGCCGACGAGGTCGACGTCGCGCTGCAGCGCTACCGCAGCGACAAGCACATCCGCGAGACGTGGGAGACCCGGGAGCGGGTCGTCGTCGCGCTGACCGGCGGCCCCGAGAGCGAGACAGTCCTTCGCCGCGCCGCCCGGATCGCGAAGCGGGCGGGGCAGGCCGACCTGCTCGCCGTCCACGTGCTGCGCGGCGACGGGCTGGCCGGTGCCCCTGTGGGCGCGGCCGCGCGGCTGCGCACGCTGGCCGACGACGTCGGCGCCTCGTTCCACACCGTCGTCGGCGACTCCGGGGCGTCAGGGGTGACGGACTCGCTGCTGGAGTTCGCGCGCGGCGTGAACGCGACCCAGCTGGTGCTGGGCACGTCGCGCCGGTCCCGGCTGGCCCGGCTGTTCGATCCGGGGATCGGCGCGCGCGTCGTGCAGGAGTCCGGCTCGATCGACGTCCACATGGTCACCCACGACGCCGCCGGCTCGGCGCTGCGGCTGCCCACGTTGCGCAGCAACGTGCCCGGCGGCCGCCGGATGCTCGGCTGGGTGCTGTGCGTGCTCGCCCCGGTGGCCGCGACCGCGCTGGGGGTGGCACTGCGCGGGATCGTCGGACTCTCCACCGACGTCGTGCTGTTCTTCCTGGCGACGGTCGTCGCCGCCCTCGTCGGCGGGCTCGGCCCCGCGCTCGTCGCCGCCGTGCTCGGCGTGCTGATGCTGAACTTCTTCCTCACCCCGCCGCTGTACTCGCTGACGATCGGGGAGACCGAGAACGTCGTCACCCTCGTCGCGATGCTGCTGGTCGCGGTGCTCGTGGCGCTCGTCGTCGACCGGGCGGCACGGCGGGCCGAGCAGGCTGCGCGGGCGCGCACCGAGGCGGCGCTGCTGGCGTCGTTCGCGCGGACCGTGCTCACCCGCGCCGACCCGCTGCCGCGGCTGCTGGAGAAGGTCCGGGAGGCGTTCGGGCTGCGCTGCGTCGCCCTGCTCGAACGCGGTGACGGAGCCGCCGGCTGGGCGCGGATCGCCGTGTCCGGGCCCGCCGAGTGCGGCCGGCCCGAGGACGCCGAGGTCGACGTCGCCGTCGAGGCGGGGCTGCACCTCGTGGGGACCGGCCGGTCGTTGCCCGCGCACGACCGCCGGCTGCTCGAGGTGGTCGGCGGCCAGGCGCTGGTCGCGCTGCGCAGCCAGCGGGCGGCCGCCGACGCCGTCGCGGCGCAGCGGCGTGCCGAGGCCAACGAGACCCGCAGCGCGCTGCTCTCGGCCGTCGGCCACGACCTGCGCACGCCGCTGACGTCGATCAAGGCTTCGGCAGGCAGCCTGCGCGACCCGTCGCTGCCGCTGTCGGACGCCGACCGTGCCGAGCTGGCGGCGACGATCGAGGAGTCCGCCGACCGGCTCACCGGGCTCGTCGACAACCTGCTGGACTCCTCGCGGCTCGCCGCCGGTGCGGTCACCCCGCTGCTCGAACCGCTCGGCTACGCCGAGGTCGTCGCCCGGGCGCTGCTGGGGCTGCCGGGCGCCGAGCGGATCGACCTCGACGTCGCCGAGGACCTGCCCGACGTGTGCGCCGACGCCGGCCTGCTCGAACGCGTCGTCGCGAACCTGCTGGACAACGCGCTGCGCCACGGCGACGGCGCCGCCGTGGCGGTGCGGGGCAGCGCGTACGCCGACCGCGTCGAGCTGCGGGTGGTCGACGCCGGACCGGGGGTGCCGCCGAGGCAGCGCGACCGGCTGTTCACACCCTTCCAGCGGCTGGGCGACCGTGGCACCGGGACGGGACTGGGGCTGTCCGTCGCGCGCGGGCTCACCGAGGTCATGGGCGGCACGCTGACCGCCGAGGACACCCCCGGCGGTGGGCTCACCGTGGTCGTGTCGCTGCCGGCCGTCGCGCTCCGCTCCTCCGGATCGACGGCGCCCGGATCGACGGCGCACTGACGCTGCCGAACTGCCAGCATCTCCGCGTGACCCCCACGATCCGGACGTTGCACGACGACGACCTGCCCGCCGTGCTCGACCTGGCCGTCCGGGCCTGGGCGCCGGTCTTCGCCTCGATGCGTGACGTGCTCGCGGGCTCGGGCGTGTACGAGCACTTCTTCCCGGAGTGGGAGCCGGTCCAGCGGCGCGCCGTCGGCCAGGTCTGCACGGCGACGGGCCACGACGTCGCGGTCGCGGTCGACGGCGGGCGGGTCGCGGGCTTCGTCGCCGCCCGCGCCGACGAGGCCGAGCGGCTCGGTGAGATCGTCATGCTCGCCGTCGACCCGGAGTTCCAGCGGCGGGGGATCGGCGGCGCCCTCACCCGGTACGCCGCCGACGGGTTGGCCGCGCGCGGGATGGCCGTCGCGATGGTCGAGACGGGCGGCGACGTCGGGCACGCGCCCGCGCGGCGCACCTACGAGCGCGCCGGGTTCACACCGATGCCGGTCGTCCGGTTCTTCGCGACGCTCCCGATCACCGGAAATTCGTGAATATTTCGTTCTTTTCGGACAGACGTCCGTAGCGTCCGGGGCGTGGCGGGCGACTAATCGTCAGAGCTCCGACGGACGGGACGAGATGACCGAACTGATTCCCTTCACCAGCAACTTCTCCGACATGAGCACGAACGAGGGGTACCAGTTCGAGTTCCGCTGCCAGCGCTGCGGCAACGGCTTCCGGTCGCGGTTCCGGCCCTCGGTCACCGGCTTCGGCGGCCGGCTCGCCGCGCTGGGCGGGAGCATCCTCGGCGGGGAGATCGGCAACCGGGTGCAGGAGATCGGCTACATCGCGCAGTGGGACCGTTCCGGCACCCGCGGCGTCACGAACGACAAGCGGCTGCTGGAGGCGTCGGAGGACGTCGCGGGGGAGTTCCGGCAGTGCCGCGGCTGCACCGACTGGGTGTGCCGGCACCAGTGCTGGGACCAGCGCGCCGACGTCTGCACGACGTGCGCGCCCGCCCAGCACGGCCCGCCCCAGGGCGCCGACCCGTACGGCCGGCCCGGCCACGGCACTCATGGGCATTCCCCCGGCTACGGGGCACCGGCGGGAGGTGGCCGGACCTGCACGAGCTGCGGTGCGGTCGGCCCGGGCCGGTTCTGCGGTCACTGCGGCACCCCGTTCGCGCCACCGTCCTGCCGGGGGTGCGGCGCACCGTCGCAGGGCACCCGGTTCTGCGGGCACTGCGGCACACCCGCCTGAGGCGCGCCGCGTCGGTGCTGCGCGACGGCGGCACGCGCGGCGGGCCGGTTCACGACACCCCGGAGGGGCGCGGGTAGTCGCGCAGGTCGACGTCGGTGGCGTAGTCGTCGGTCATCCGCAGCATCAGCGCGAGCATGGGCCGGAAGCGGAAGATCGCGTTGCGCAGCCATCCGCCCGCGCGCGTGCGCGGCGCCAGGAACGGCCCGGCGTTCCCCTTCTTCGCGACCTTCGCGTAGCGCCGCATCACCGCCTCGTACTCGGCGAACGCGACCCGGTGGTCGCCGCCGGCGGCGGCCAGCTCACCGGCGAGCACGTACGCGCCGACGACGGCGAGGCCCGTCCCGAAGCCGCCGAGCGTGTTGCCCCACGCCGAGTCGCCGAGCAGCACGATCCGGCCCGACGACCAGCGGTCGATGCGCACCTGGCTGATCGAGTCGAGGTAGAAGCCCGTCGACCCCGGCAGCCGGTCGACGACCTCACCGACCCGCCAGCCGGCGCCGCGGTAGGCCTCGGCGAGCATCCGCTGCTGGGCGAGGGCGTCGTCGCGGGCGGCGTCGAGCCGGGCGGCCCGGTCGTCGGCGTCGGTCGCGAAGACGAAGAACGCGGGTGCCTTCGGGCCGCCGACGGCACACATCCGGCCGGGCTCGTTGTACATGACGGCGCCGCCGGCGAGGCCGAGGTCGCCGACGTCGGCCAGCGCATAGTGGTACCCGAGGTGCCGGACGAAGTCGGCCTCGGGGCCGAACGCGAGGCGGCGGACCGCGGAGTGGATGCCGTCGGCGCCGACCACGAGGTCGAACGTGCGCGGGGCGGCCTCGCGGAAGGTGACGTGCACGCCGTCGGCGGTCTCGGTCAACGACGTGACCGTGTCGCCGAAGACGTACTCGCAGGTCTCGGCGGTGTGCTCGTAGAGGACGGCGGCGAGGTCACCGCGCCGGATCTCGACGTCGCCGCCGGTGAAGTCGCCGGGGATGGTCGTGATCGCGCGGCCGTCGGCGTCGATGACGGTCTGGTCGTGGCCGCCGGTGGCGCGACGTTCGATCTCCTCGTACAGCCCCATGTGATCCAGGACCGCGCGGTGGACCGCACCTTTGAAGTCGACGGCCTGGCCGCCGGTACGCAGCTCGGGCGCCTTCTCGACGACGGTGACGGCCGCGCCGTGGCGGGCGAGCCAGAACGCCAGTGCCGGGCCCGCGATGCTGGCGCCGGACACGAGGACGGTGGTGCCGGTGAGTCCGTGGTTCGTCATGTCCCGACGGTCGCGCGGGCCGCTGACAGTCCGGCGACAGTCCGCTGACAGCCGCTGACGGCCCCCGAGCGGCCCGTGAGTGGCGATGGTCGCGATAGCGACGGCTATCGCCACTCACAGTGCAGGGCCTCCTCGCGGGGCAGGGCGGCACCGCGGGCGTAGGCAGCGGAGAAGGCGTCGGGACCGAGCAGGTTGCGGGCCGCCGCCGCGGTCCCTACGACGTGCCGGTCGCCCACCACCGCGGTTCCGCGCAGCGCGACGGCGACACCCAGCAGGAACGCGGCGCGCTCGGGGTCGGGGCCGGGGTCCAGCAGCGCCGCACCCGCCACACCCTCGACGACGTCGGCCCGGGCCGCGGCGAGCGGCGGGGCCGCGGCGAGCGCGGCGGCGTGCAGCCGTCGTGCCTCGTCGGCCTCGCCCGCGGCCGCGGCGACCCGTCCGCGGGCGGTCAGCACCGCGTGGCCGGACCCGGCCCCCGCCAACGCCTCCCGCGCCGCCGCCACCTGCCCGCGGGCCAGCGCGATCTCCGCCGACGACAGCAGCGCCTCGTCGGGCAGCGGGGTGCGGCCCGCCGCCGCCCACAGCTCGCGGGCGTGCGCGACGTCGGCGGTCGCGGCATCGAGCTCCCCGTGCCGGAGCAGGCTCGCCGCCCGGTGACACAGCACCTCGGCGCACTCGTCGAGCGCACCCAGCTCCTCGTGCAGCCGCAGCGCGGCAGCCCACAGCTCGTGCGCCCGGGTCCACTCCCCGCGCCGGCTCGCGATCAGCGCCGACCAGTCCAGGGCCTGCGCACCGCCCCACCGCTCGCCGAGCGCACCGAACGCCTCCCGGGCCGCGGACAGCTCCGGTTCGGCCTCGGCAGGTCGCCCGTCGAGCAGGGCGAGCAGGGCGCGGCTGAGCCGGTCGAGGGCGCGGCTCCACGCGTCGGACCCGAGCAGCCGCGGGTCGGGGTCCGAGCTGTCGGGCGGTCCCGCGACCATGCCCCACAGTGCCGCGCCGAACGGGTAGCGCAGCTCCCGGCCGTGCGTGCGCATGATCGCCTCGCCGCGCGCCCAGTGCTCGGGGGCGGCGCGCGGCACGGCGTGCGCCACGACCGCGACGTACTCCTCGGCCATGCCCTCCGGCACCTCGGCGGCGAGCAGCTCGGCCGCGACCGGACCCGGTCTGCTGTGCCGCCCGGAGAGCCACCAGTACGCGGCGAGCGCCGCGACCAGCGCGAACGCCGTCCGCCGGTCGTGGGTGGCGGACCAGCGCAGTGCCGCAGTCAGGTTCGCGTCCTCCGCGGACAGCCGGGCGAGCCACCGCAGCTGGTCGGCCCCGCGCAGCTGCGGGTCGGCCTCGCGGGCCAGCGCGAGGTGGTGACGGGCGTGCGCGGCGGCGACGGCATCGCGCTCGCCGGCCTCCTCGAGCCGGGCGAGGCAGAACAGCCGGACCGTCTCGAGCATCCGGTAGCGCTCGCCGTCTGTCTCGACGAGCGAACGGTCGACCAGGTCGGCGAGCACGTCCTCGCCGACCCCGCACACCGGCTCGACCGCCTCGGCAGGCGCCCCGCCTGCGAAGATCGCGAACCGGCGGGCGAGCGTCTGCTCCTCGGCGCCGAGCAGGTCCCAGCTCCACGCGACGACCGCCGCCAGCGTGCGGTGCCGGGCGTCGGCGGTGGGATCGCCGCGCGACAGCACCCGGAACCGGTCGTCGTCGGAGAGCTTGCGCGCCAAGGTGTCGACGCCGAACGTCCGCAGCCGCGCCGCCGCGAGCTCGACGGCCAGCGGCAGACCGTCGAGGTCGGCGCAGATGGCCTCGACGGTGGCGGCGTTGCCGTCGTCGACGACGAATCCGGGCCGCACCGCCGCGGCCCGCTCGGCGAACAGGCGTACCGCATCCGGCAGCGGGCCGAGCGGCAGCAGCGTCTCGCCGGTCAGGCCCAGCGGCTCGCGGCTGGTCGCGAGCACCCGCACGCGCGGACATGCGGTGAGGACGGTGCGGGCCACGGCGCCCGCCCCGCCGACGACCTGCTCGCAGTTGTCGAGCACCAGCAGGACCTCCTGCCCGGCGAGTGCCGTCACGAGGCGGTCGAGGGGCCCGTCGGAGCCGGTGGGGGAGTCGCGCACGCCGAGCGCGGCGAGCACCGCGGCGGCGACGGCCTCGCCGTCGTCGGTCGGCCCGAGCGGGGCCAGCTCGACCCAGCACACCGGTGCGCCCGTTCGGGCGGCGTGCTCGGCGGCCAGCCGCGTCTTGCCCATGCCGCCGGGACCCAGGATCGTCACCAGCCGGGCGTCGCCGAGTGCGGCCAGCCGATCGAGCTCCACCCGCCTCCCGACGAACGACGTCAACTGCGCCGGCACCCGGCGCCGCCGACGCGGGGCGGGGTGCTCGGCCCGCAGGATCGCCGTGTGCACCTCGGCGAGCTCCGGGGACGGGTCCGCGCCGAGCTCGGTGCGCAGGAGCCTGCGGACCTTCTCGTACTCCTCGAGTGCCTCGGCCGGCCGGCCCGCGGCGTGCAGGGCACGCATCAGCAGCCCGCGCAGGTGCTCCCGCATCGGGTGCTCCGCGGCGAGCGCCGCCAGCGTCGCGACGGACGTGCCGCCAGGCAGCGCCAGCTCGGCCTCGGCGAGGTCCTCCCGGGCGTCGAGGTGCAGCCCGTCGAGCCGGGTCGGGTCCGGGCCGGGCGGCAGGTCCGGAACTGCGGGCCCGCGCCACAACGCCAGCGCCGCCCGCAGGACGGCGGCCGCCTCGGCGGTACGGCCCGACCGCAGGAGCCTGCGCCCCTCGGCCGCGAGCCGGGCGAAGCGCAGGGCGTCGACGTCGTCGGGATCGGCCACCACCCGGTACCCGCCACCGGTGAACTCGATCGTCCCGGGTGGCAGGGCCCGCCGTAGCCGCGACACCTGTGCCTGCACCGCGTTGGCCGCACCCGCGGGCGGGTCGTCGCCGTACTGGCCGTCGACCAGCGCCTCCACCGGGACGACGCGCCCGGCCCGCAGCAGCAGCATCGTCAGCAGCGCCCGCGGCCGAGGGCCGCCGACGGCGACCTCCTCACCCTCGGGGGTCCGGACCTGCAGCGGTCCGAGGATGCCGAACTGCACGATCTCCATCCTTGCAGGGCGGCCCCCGAGTGCAGGAGCTGCGCCGGGGGCGCGCCCGGGAGATCGCGCGCAACCTCACCGTCGTCGCGCGGCCGTCGGGGAGCAGTGGGGTTGGGCTCGGGTGGGTGTCGCGGACCACCCCGGTGAGCGCCGGGGTTGCGCTCCCGAGAGCGGGCGCAACCTCACGGTCGCCGCGACGCCGCGACGCAGCAGTCAGGTTGCGCTCCGGGGCTGCCGCGGCGACTTCCGTCGTATCCACCGGATGGGCATCATCGCCTGCCACTACCGGGCCGCGGAGGGGCGGCACAAGGAGATCGAGCTCGCCGCGCACGAGCTGCTGCAGTACCTGGACGCCGCCACGGCCTAACGGATCTCGCGCAGCACCTCCTCGGTGTGTTGCCCCGGCGTCGGCGGGTTGCGGAGCGCGACGTCGGGGGACAGGAACGGCAACCGCGGCAGGGCGGGGGCGCCAGGAGGGGCGTCGACCGGGTCCACCAACATCCGGCGTTCCTGCGCGACGGGGGTGGCGAGGGCCTCGTCGAGCCGGTTGACCGCGGACACCGGGACCTTGGCGTCGCCGAGGAGCTTCTCCAGGTCACGACGGGTGTGCAGCGACGTGCGGGCCTCCAGCAGCGCGTGCAACGCCTCCCGGTTCACGACGCGTTCGCCGACCGACCCGAACCGCGGGTCGTCGGCGACCTCGGGGACGCCGAGGGCGGCGCACATGCGTCGGAAGATCGCGTCGTTCCCCGCGGCGACCATCAGCTCGCCGTCGGCGCAGCGGAAGGTCTCGTAGGGGGCGGCCATCGGCGTCACCGCACCGGTCTTGACGGGCGGGCGGCCCGTCGCGACGAGGTTGACCATCTGGTGGCACATCAGGGCGAAGCCCGAGTCGACGAGCGCGACCTCGACCCGCTCCCCGCGGCCGCTCTCCGACCGGCGGGCCAGCGCCGACATGACGCCCATCGCCGCCCACATGCCCGTCGTGATGTCGACGACCGACGCCGGCACCCGCGCCGACGGCCCGCCGGGGTGCCCGGTGGCGTCGACGATGCCGGTGAAGGCCTGCACGACGGGGTCGTAGCCGGGCAGCTCGGCGCCGAGCGGGCCACGGCCGAAGGCCGACACCGAGCAGTAGACGAGCCGCGGGTTGCGCGCCGACAGCGTCTCCCACGACAGCCCGAGCCTGTCGAACTTCCCTGGCCGGTAGCTCTCCATGACGACGTCGGCCCCGTCGCACAACCGCAGCGCCGTCTCGCGTCCCGCGTCGGTGGTCAGGTCGAGGACGACGCTGCGCTTGTTGCGGTTGAACGTCGTGAAGATCGTCGAGATGCCGTCGGCGGCGAAGGGCGCGAGGCGGCGCGAGTCGTCGCCACCGGGCTTCTCGATCTTGATGACGTCGGCGCCCTGGTCGGCCAGGATCATCGCCGCGAACGGCCCGGCGATCATGGCGGTGAAGTCGACGACCCGCAGCCCGGCGTAGGTCCGACCGGGGCTCGTCACGGCCGGGAGGGGTCGAGCACCGGCTTGATCTCGGCCATGGCGCGCATGGCATCCATGGCCCGGTCGAGCTCGGAGAGGCCGTAGGTCGAGCCGAGGATCCGGTTCCAGTCGAAGCGGTCGGAGAACCGGTCGAGCGCGTCGAGGGCGACGGCGTAGTCGCCGATGTCGCCGCTCATCGAACCGCGGATCCGCAGCCCGTGGCCGACGATACGGGCGACGTCGACCTCCTGCCGGGGGCCGCCGAGCGTGCCCATCAGGACGTAGCGGCCGTTGCGCCCCATCATGTCGATGCCTTCCGCGCCCGCACCCGGGGCGCCCGCCATCTCGAACCCGACGCTCGGCCCGCCGCCGGTGAGGTCGCGGACCAGCTCGACGCGTGCCGCCGGGTCGGGGTGCTCGTCGACGGACACGACGTCGGTGGCACCCCATTCCTGCGCGACGGCCAGCCGGTCGGCCGGACCCCCCACGACGACGAGCTTGCGGGGGCCGTGCAGGGAGGCGAGCGCCGTCGTGAACAGGCCGACGGGACCCGCGCCCTGGACGAGGACGGTGTCGGTGAACTCGATGCGCCCCATGACGTCGAGCGCGCGGACGACGGTGCGCACGGCGCAGCTGCCCGCCGCGGCCCAGGTGCTCTCGACACCGTCGGGGACCACGAGCCGGCCCGCTCCCGGGACGACGTAGCCGACCTCGGCGAACGTTCCGGTGAAGTGCGGCGGGCGGCTGCAGTCGGACATGTAGCCGATGTAGCGCTGCGGGCACAGCGTCGGCTCCTTGTCCAGCGTGCACTGCCGGCAGCGCCCGCACGGGGTGTGCGCCCAGACGACGCGGTCCCCGATGCGCACGGGGTTGCCGAGGCTGTCGACGTCGGCGCCCGCGCCGATCGCGGTGACGCGCCCGGCCATCTCGTGGCCGAGGATCAACGGGAGGGAGATCGGGAGGCGTCCTTCGAGGTCACCGGCCCACACGTGCACGTCGGAGCCGCAGACGGTGGCGGCCTCGATGTCGACGACGAGCGCGCCCGGCTCGGGCTCGGGGCGGGGGAACGTCTCGACGGTGAACGGGGCCCGGTACTCGGTGAGGACGGCTGCTCTGGCGTCGGTCACCCCCTCTTCCTAGCCGATCCCGCCGCGACGCGCCCGGGTTCTCCGGGGTCCCGGGGCCGGGCCCTCGATCGGGTGAGGTGCCGGGCCGGAGCGCTCGGCGATGCCACTCTGACGCCATGCGCGAGGGTGGGCGACGGGTCACGACCGCACTCGCGGGTGCGGTGGTCGCCGGTGCGGTCGTCGTGGCGGGTCTGGCGGGTGTCCCGACGCCCGCGGCGGCGGCCGCGCCCCCGCCGACAGCCCAGCCGACGGCCCTGCCTCCGGCGCCCTCCGCCGCGCCGAGCACCCTGCCGTTGCTCGTCCCGCCGACGTCCGAGCTGCCGCTGCTGGTCCCGACGAGCACCGTCCCGGCGACCGCGTCCGCTCCGGCCCCGGCGCCGACCTCCTCGGTCGTCCCCACGACGGGACCGTCGGCTCCGAGCGGCGTCACGATCTCGGGGCTGGACCTGCACGACGGCACGATGCTGCAGTCCGGCGGTGTCGACCTGCTCTACGGGACGATGTACGGCTGCGGGTTCGAGTGGGGCGTCTCGTCACCGTGGTGCGGGTTCGGGGTGTCCGAGGCGTCGACGCCCGCAGGCCCGTGGTCGGCCCCGACGCGACTGTTCGCGCCGACCGACGTCAGCCCGTTCACGGGTACGACCTGGCAGGCGATCTGCGGCGACTCGGGCGCGGGCTGCTTCAACCCGCGCATGTTGCACCGCAGCGGCTGGGGTGACGACGACGGCGCCTGGATCCTCTGGTTCAACGCGCCCGACGACTTCGCCCGGACCCGGGCGAACGCGTACTACGCCATGGAGTGCGCGGGCCCCACCGGCCCGTGTGGCGGTGCCGGCCGCACGACGACGAAGCCCTCGCTGCACGACTGCACCGACAACGGCGACTTCTCGCTCGTCCCCGACGACCCCCGCCCGCCGATGATGCTGTGCACCATGGCCGACCAGACGCTCGCGTCGGAACGGCTGAGCGCATCGGGCACCGCCGGCGCCGGCGGCGGCTCGCACGACCTCGCGGGCCTGACGAACACCGAGGCCCCCGGCGCCTACCGCGACCCGTCGACGGGGACCTGGATCCTGACCTACAGCGACCC
>Ga0182736_1002332_pt1 | contig 14793 bp, 14 predicted proteins | sample eDN5th30CKraftBY_FD_128882 | JGI IMG/M metagenome (GOLD analysis project Ga0182736, IMG submission 128882) | Enriched backyard soil microbial communities from Emeryville, California, USA - eDNA 5th pass 30_C Kraft BY (version 2) (version 2) | ecosystem: Environmental > Terrestrial > Soil >...
GGCCCGGGCTCGATCTGCACGACGCGGATCGTGGCGGGCGTCGGCGTGCCGCAGATCACGGCGATCGCGAATGTTTCCGAAGCACTGCGCGGCACCGGCGTGCCGGTCATCGCGGACGGCGGCGTGCGCTTCTCGGGCGACGTGTCGAAGGCGCTCGCGGCGGGCGCGAACGTCGTCATGATGGGCAGCATGCTCGCGGGCACCGAAGAATCGCCGGGCGACGTGTTCCTGTATCAGGGCCGCCAGTACAAGTCGTACCGCGGCATGGGTTCGGTCGGCGCGATGAAGGACGGCGCGGCGGACCGCTACTTCCAGGACAACTCGGCGAACATCGACAAGCTCGTGCCGGAAGGTATCGAAGGCCGTGTGGCCTACAAGGGCTCGGTCAACGCGATCCTGTTCCAGATCGTCGGCGGCGTGCGCGCGAGCATGGGCTACTGCGGTTGCCGCACGATTTCCGAGCTGCACGAGAAGGCGGAATTCGTTCAGATCACGGCGGCCGGCATGCGCGAATCGCATGTGCATGACGTGCAGATCACGAAGGAAGCGCCCAACTATCACGTCGACTAATCGAGCGGACTGATCATGAAACCGTTGCTGCGGGTCGTGCTCGTCATCAATGCCCTGATTTTTCTGGCGTTCGGCCTGTTGTTTCTGCTGACGCCGTGGGCGGGCCTGTACGGCGCGCTGCAACTGGATTCGATCCGCGTTCAGCCGGCGTTCGCCGGGCAGTTGCTCGGTATCGCGCTCATCGGGCTGTCGTGGCTTGCGTTTCACGCAGCCGTCGATGGCGCGTTGACGGCTCGCGCCGCGCGCGTGTCGGGACACGTGCAGTGGCTGTCGGGGGTGGTGGTGCTGGTCTGGCTGCTCGGACTGCATACGCCTCAGATCGATGGCTTCGGGCAGATCAGCGCGGCCGTCGTGGGCGCCGTGCTGCTGGTGCTCGGTCTGGGCAGCGTGAGACTGTCGTCGGCGGTGCGTCGGCGCGAGCGCGCGGCGGCGGCCGGCGCGGTATCGGCGCAGCGCGCGGAAAAGAAGGCGGCGCAAAAGCGTGACGAGTTTTCCGCGAGCAACGCGGCATCGTCGGCGCGCGCCGAATCGGTCGATCTCGCGGCGCGTCCCGCAGCGCGCGCACCGGGCGCGACGGCCATCGATCCGGTATCGGGCCGCACGCTCGATCCCGTCTCGCCGGCCGGCGCGGTTCGCGCGCACCCGGACGGCGCGGTCGATCCCGTTACCGGCGGCACGCTCGATCCGCTGACGGGCCGCGCGGTCGATCCGGTCACCGGCAAGCGCATCGAGCCCGTCATCAGCGGCGAGATCGATCCGGCGACGGGTCGAAGAGCCGATCCGCTCGCGCCCGACGCGGGCCGCGCGCCTCGCTGAAGGCGTGAAGCGCATGCTACGAGCCACGCACGCGCAGCAACGGAAACACGCAGGACAAGCACGGTCGGCCTTTGCGCCGGCCGTCGATTTATTTGCAGACCGGGGCGCGAGGCCGCGCTCCGGCAGCACCGACATCATTCGTTCACTTAGCCTTTGGCCGCAGCCATGCACGACAAAATCCTGATTCTCGATTTCGGCTCCCAAGTCACCCAGCTGATCGCGCGGCGCATCCGCGAGTCGCACGTCTACTCGGAAATCCATCCGTACGACGTCGACGAGACATTCATCCGCGAATTCGCGCCGAGGGGCATCATCCTGTCCGGCGGCCCGAACTCCGTCACCGAGGCGAAGTCGCCGCGCGCCCCGCAGATCGTCTTCGATCTCGGCGTGCCGGTGCTCGGCATCTGCTACGGCATGCAGACGATGGCCGATCAGCTCGGCGGCAAGGTCGAACTCGGCAACGTGCGCGAATTCGGCTATGCGGAAGTGCAGGCGCTGAATCACACGGGCTTTCTGGAAGGCATTCAGGATTTCGCCAGCGACAAGGGCGAGTCGATGCTCAAGGTTTGGATGAGCCACGGCGACAAGGTCGTCGATCTGCCGGCGGGTTTCAAGCTGATGGCCTCGACGCCGTCGTGCCCGATCGCCGCGATGGCCGACGACGACCGGCGCTTCTACGGCCTGCAATGGCATCCGGAAGTCACGCATACGGTGCAGGGCCGCGCGATGCTCGACCGTTTCGTGCTGGAGCTGTGCGGCGCGAAGGCCGATTGGGAGATGGGCCATTACATCGACGAGGCGGTCGAGAACATCCGCGCGCAGGTCGGCAATGAGCACGTGATTCTCGGCTTGTCGGGCGGCGTGGATTCGTCGGTGGCGGCGGCGCTTTTGCATCGCGCGATCGGCGACCAGCTGACGTGCGTGTTCGTCGATCACGGCTTGCTGCGTCAGAACGAGGCGGAGCAGGTCATGTCGACGTTCGCGGATCACCTGGGCGTGAAGGTGATTCACGTCGATGCCAGCGAGGAATTTCTGCAGAAGCTTGCGGGCGTGACCGATCCGGAGGCGAAGCGCAAGATCATCGGCGCGGAGTTCGTCGAAGTGTTCCACAACGAATCGGACAAGCTCACCGATGCCAAGTGGCTCGCGCAGGGCACGATTTATCCGGACGTGATCGAATCGGCGGGCAAGGGCAAGAAGGGCGCGCATACGATCAAGAGCCATCACAACGTCGGCGGTTTGCCGGAGACGCTGAATTTGAAGCTGCTCGAACCGCTGCGCGAGCTTTTCAAGGACGAAGTGCGCGAACTCGGCGTGAAGCTCGGTCTGCCGCCCGCGATGGTGTATCGCCATCCGTTCCCCGGTCCGGGTCTCGGCGTGCGGATTCTCGGCGAAGTGAAGCGCGAATTCGCGGACCTGCTGCGCCGCGCGGATGCGATTTTTATCGAGACGTTGCGCAACACCATCGACAAGGAAACGGGCAAGTCGTGGTACGACCTGACGAGCCAGGCGTTCGCGGTGTTCCTGCCGGTCAAGAGCGTCGGCGTGATGGGCGACGGGCGCACCTATGAATACGTCGTCGCGCTGCGCGCCGTGCAGACGCTCGACTTCATGACCGCGCATTGGGCGCATCTGCCGCATGATCTGCTCGGGCATGTTTCCAATCGCATCATCAACGAAGTGCGCGGGATCAATCGGGTGGTGTATGACATCTCTGGCAAGCCGCCTGCGACAATCGAGTGGGAGTGAGCCGCGTCTGATTGCGAGGGGGCATGACTGATTCCGCGTCCGATCGCCCCACCGACTCGCTCTTCTTCGCGCTCTATCCGGACGCAGTCGCCGCCTCGCGCATCGCCGAACTGGCGGCGCGGCTGCGTATCGAGCACACGCTGAAGGCGAGGGCGATTCCCGCCGATCGCCTTCACGTCACCCTGCATTATCTCGGCGCCTTCGCAGGCGTTCCCGCCGATGTGGCCGCGCACGCTTGCGCCGCAGCATCCCGAATCGCGTTGCCGCCCGTCGATGTGACGCTCGACCGTATCGAAAGCTTTTCCGGCCGTCGCGCGAGACGCCCGCTCGTCGTTTCCGGCGATGTCACCGAGCCGCTCGACGCGCTCGAACGAACGCTCGGCACGGCGCTGGAAGCGGCAGGCATCGCACTGAAGCGGCATCCCCGTTTCACGCCTCATGTGACCTTGCTCTACGACGAACACCGCGTCGCGCGTGAGCGCATCGAACCCATCGCATGGACCGTGCGTGAGTTCGCGCTCGTGCGCAGCCGGCTCGGCAAATCGCAACACGAAGTCCTCGCGCGCTGGCCGCTCGTGCCGTGAATCGGCGGAACCACGCGCAATAAAAGGTTTCGCGGATTTTTCTAACGCGTTAAGGTGCGTGTATCGGAATGAATCGAGACGAAGCGCTTACATGACCCGATCCCGCCTGCTGCACATCACGCCCGACACCCACCACGTCCAGATCGATCTCGTCTACGCGACCGACCGCAATTTCACCGGCAAGCCCATCTACAAGGCGCAGCACTGCCTGCTGCTCGAGCCCGCCGAAGCGGCATTGCGTAAAGCCGTCGATATCGCGAAGAGCATCGGCATGACGCTCAGGATCTTCGACGCCTATCGTCCGCCGCAAGCGCAGAAAGTGCTGTGGGATTTCCTGCCCGATCCGACCTTCATCGCCGAACTCGGACGCGGCTCGAACCATAGCCGCGGCACGGCGGTGGACCTGACGCTCGTCGATCGCGACGGCAACGAGCTCGACATGGGCACCGGTTTCGATGCGATGGTCGCCGAATCCGAGCACTTTCACTTTGGCTTGCCGGAGCATGTGCAGCGCAATCGCACGCTGCTGCTGGGCGTCATGCACGGCGCGGGCTTCACGCACATCAAAAGCGAGTGGTGGCATTACGAATTGCCCGGCTCGCGCGAACTTGCTCTGATCGACAACGAAGAATGCGGCCCGCTGCGGCTCATGTAATCGGGGATTCGACATGAAACTGACTGCACTGATCACGGCGCTGATGCTCACGTTGATGAGCGCGCCGCCGGCAAGCGCCGCGACGCCGAAAGACATGTTCGTCATGGCCACGTTGCTCGATGAATTCACGTCGCTCGATCCCGGCGAAATCTACGAACTGGTGCCGGAGGAATACGTCGCGAACACGTATGACCGTCTGGTGCGCGTCGATCTGAAGGATCCGTCGAAATTCAATGGCGATGTCGCCGAATCGTGGACGGTGAGTCAGGACGGCCTCACGTTCACGTTCAAGATCCGGCCAGGACTCAAGTTCCATTCCGGCAATACGCTCACCGCCGATGACGTCGCGTGGTCGATCCAGCGCACCGCGCTGCTCGACAAGGGCGCGGCGGCGGTGCTTGCGGGCATCGGGCTGACGAAGGCGAACGCGTTGCAGAACGTGAAGAAGATCGACGATACGACCGTCTCGATCACGACGGATCAGCGCTATGCGCCGACCTTCGTGCTCAACGTGCTCGGTTCGTGGCCGGCGTCGGTGGTGGATCGCAAGCTCGTCGAATCGCACGCGAAGGGCAACGACTACGGCAACGAGTGGCTGAAGACCAACGAAGCGGGTTCGGGCGCGTACAAGCTCGTGAAATGGACCGCGAACGACAGCATCGTGCTGCAACGCTTCGACGGCTATCGCATTCCGCTCGCGATGAAGCGCATCGTGCTGCGTCACGTCACGGAAGCGGCGAGCCAGCGTCTGATGATCCAGAACGGCGACATCGACGTCGCGCGCGACCTCTCGCCCGACGATCTCGACACGCTCTCGAAGAACGGCGTCATCAAGGCGACGGCCGTGCCGCAAGCGACACTCATGTATCTCGGCCTCAACAACAAGAATCCGAATCTCGCGAAGCCGGAAGTCTGGGAAGCGATGAAGTGGCTCATCGACTATCAGGGCATTCAGAAGAACGTGATCCGCACGACCTACAAGGTTCACGAAGCGTTTCTCCCCGAAGGCTTTCTCGGCGCGCTGAACGAAAACCCGTATCACCAGGATGTCGCGAAGGCGAAGGCGCTGCTCGCGAAAGCGGGCTTGTCCAACGGCTTCACGGTGAAGATGGACGTGCGCAACGATTATCCGTACAGCGAGATCGCGCAAGCCGTGCAGGCGAATCTCGCGCTCGCCAACATCAAGGTGCAACTCGTGCCGAGCGACAACAAGCAGACGCTCGGACGATATCGCGCGCGGGCCCACGATATCTACATCGGCGAGTGGTCGGCGGATTACATCGATCCGCACAGTAACGCGCAGGGCTTCGTGTGGAATCCGGACAACTCGGATGCATCGAGCTACAAGATGCTCGCGTGGCGCAACGCGTGGGACATTCCACAACTGACGAAGGAAACCAACGCGGCGCTCGCCGAAAGCGATACGAAAAAGCGCGCGCAGCTGTACGAGAAGATGCAGCGTGAAGTGCTCGCGAAATCGCCGTTCGTCATCATGTTCCAAAAGGTGTCGCAGGTGGCGGCGCGGCCCGGCGTGACCGGTCTCGAAGTCGGGCCGATCAACGATCTCGTGTCGTATCGCAACATCAAGAAGCAGTGAACACGGTCACGCTCATCGGCTCGCGGCGCGGCGGCGCGCGCATCGCGTTGGCGCTCGCGCGCTGGATCGCGATGCTCGCCATCACGTTCACGGGCTTGCTCGCGATCACGTTTTTCATCGGCCGCAAGATTCCGATCGATCCGGTGCTCGCGATTCTCGGCGATCGCGCGTCCGCGACGGCTTATGCCGCCGCGCGTCTGCGGCTCGGTCTCGACAAGCCGCTCATCGAACAATTCCTGATCTACGCGCGCGACGTGCTGCACGGCAATCTCGGCATTTCGCTGTTGACGGCAAATCCGGTCATCGACGACATCAAGCGCGTCTTTCCCGCGACGCTCGAACTCGCGACGCTCTCGACCTTCATCGGCATCGCGATCGGCGTGCCGCTCGGCGTCGCGGCGGCGGTGAAGCACAATCGCATCGTCGATCACATCGCGCGCGTGATCGGGCTCGCCGGAAGCTCGGTGCCGGTGTTCTGGCTCGCGCTGATGGGCCTGCTGCTCTTTTACGCGCGGCTGCATTGGGTGTCGGGGCCGGGACGCATCGATCCGCTTTACGACGGCATGGTCGATACCCGCACGGGCAGTTTGCTCATCGATTCGCTCATCGCCGGCGAATGGGATGTCTTCGAGAACGCGTTCTCGCATATCGCGCTGCCGGCGAGCGTGCTCGCGTTCTATTCGATCGCGTATCTGTCGCGGATGACGCGCTCGTTCATGCTCGAACAACTGAGCCAGGAATACGTGACGACCGCGCGCGCGAAAGGGCTGCCCGAGCGCCGCGTGATCTGGCGGCACGCGTTCGGCAATATCGCGGTGCCGCTGCTGACGGTGATCGCGCTCGCATACAGCTATCTGCTCGAAGGCTCGGTGCTGACGGAGATCGTGTTCGCGTGGCCGGGTATCGGCTCGTATCTGACGGGCGCGCTGTTGAACGCCGACATGAACGCCGTGCTCGGCAGCACGCTCGTGATCGGCGCGACGTTCATCGCGCTCAATCTGTTGACCGACGCGCTGTATCGCGTGTTCGATCCGCGTGCGCGCTGACATGGAGGATCTTGCGCAGATGAAACAGCCGCGAACGGGCTTGCGCGCGTGGCTCCTGACCGATACGCCCGCGTCGCCGCGTCAAGCCGCGCTCGGGCGCGCGTATCGGCGCTGGCGGCGGTTCTCGTCGAATCCGTTGAGCATGCTCGGACTCGCGATCCTGCTGCTGCTGATCGTAGTCGCGGCGTTCGGGCCGATGCTCGTCACGCAGGATCCGTTGCAGCAGGTGCTCGCCGAACGTCTGACGCCGCCCGGCGCGGCGCACTGGTTCGGCACCGATCAACTCGGCCGCGACATCCTTTCGCGGCTCGTGCACGGCTCGCGCCTGACGCTCGCGATCGCGATGCTCGTCGTCGTGCTCGTGGTGCCGGTCGGGCTTTTGATGGGCACGGTGGCGGGTTATTGCGGCGGCATCGTCGATACGGTGCTGATGCGCTTGACCGACGTCGCGCTCGCATTTCCGAAGATCGTGCTCGCGCTCGCGTTCGCCGCCGCGCTCGGGCCGGGCGTGCTCAATGCGGTGATCGCGCTGTCGATCACCGCGTGGCCGCCGTATGCGCGTCTCGCGCGCGCGGAGTCGCTGCGGCTCGCGCAGGCCGATTACATCCATGTGGCGCGTCTGCAAGGCGCTTCGCATCTGCGCATTCTGCTGCGGTATATCGTGCCGCTGTGCTCGTCGTCGGTGATCGTGCGCGCGACGCTCGACATGGCCGGCATCATTCTCGCCGTCGCCGGTCTCGGCTTTCTCGGACTGGGCGCGCAGCCGCCGAGCCCGGAATGGGGTTACATGGTCGCGGCGGGCCGCAACGTGCTGCTCGACGCGTGGTGGGTCGCGACGATTCCCGGCCTCGCGATCCTCGCGGTGAGCCTCGCCTTCAACCTGCTCGGCGACGGTCTGCGCGACGTCTTCGATCCGCGTCACGGAGGCTGACATGCCCGATGCGCTGGCTGAAATCGACGGACTGGACGTGGCCTTCGCGAGCCATGACGGCGTGCTCATGCCCGCCGTGCGCGGCGTATCGCTGACAGTGCGGCGCGGCGAGCGGCTCGGCATCGTCGGCGAATCGGGATCGGGAAAATCGCTGACGGGGCGCGCGCTGCTCGGCCTGCTGCCGCCCGAGGCGAAATGGTCGGCTAAGGCGCTGCGTTTGGAAGGACAGGACCTGCTCGCGATGCGCCCGAAAGCGCGCCGCCGCCTGTGCGGCACGCGCATGAGCATGATCCTGCAGGATCCGAAGTTCTCGCTGAACCCGGTGATGACCGTCGCGCAGCAGATGCGCGAAACCTTTGTGCGGCAGGGCGTGAAAGAAGGCCGGCGCGCGTTGCGCGAGCGCATCGTCGCGGCGCTGGAAGCGGTGCATATCCGCGATCCGCAGCGTGTCGCGGATGCGTATCCGCACGAACTGTCCGGCGGCATGGGCCAGCGCGTGATGATCGCGATGATGGTCTCGGCCGGCCCGCGCCTTCTGATCGCCGACGAACCCACGAGCGCGCTCGATGTCCTCGTATCGATGCAGGTGCTTGCCGTGCTCGACGAGATGATCGCGCGCCACGATACCGGCCTCGTGTTCATCAGTCACGATTTGCCGCTCGTGATGTCGTTCTGCGACCGCGTCGCGGTGATGTACGGCGGTCGCGTCGTCGAGACGTGCGCGGCGCGCGATCTCGTTCACGCGACGCATCCGTACACGCGCGGGCTGCTCGAAGCGAATCCGCCGCTCGTGAATCCGCCCGACGAGTTGCCGACGCTGCGCCGCGACCCCGCGTGGCTCGATGAAGGCATCGCGCGATGATCGAAATCGAGCGCGCGCTCATCCGCTTCAAGACGAAGAGCGGTCACGTCGACGCCGTGCGCGACGTTTCGCTGCGCGTGGAAGAGGGCGAGGTTTTCGGACTCGTCGGCGAATCGGGCAGCGGCAAGTCGACGTTGTTGCGCGCGCTCGCCGGGCTGACGCCGCTGTCGGGCGGCAGGATAAGCATCGGATCGCGCCCTGGAAGCCGCGACGTGCAGATGGTGTTCCAGGACCCGTACGGCGCGCTGCATCCGCGCTTCACCGTCGACAAGACCTTGCGCGAGCCGCTCGCGATCAACGGCATCGGCGACGAAGACACGCGCATTCTCGCCGCGCTCGCCGAAGTCGGGCTCGGTCCGGCGTATCGATTCCGCTATCCGCATCAGTTGTCGGGCGGGCAGCGCCAGCGCGTGTCGATCGCGCGCGCGTTGATCGTCGAGCCGCGCGTGCTGCTGCTCGACGAGCCGACCTCCGCGCTCGATGTCTCCGTCCAGGCGGAAATCCTGAACCTGCTGCGCCGCCTGCACCGCGAACGCAAGCTGACGATGATCCTCGTGAGCCACAATCTCGCCGTGATCGGCTTTCTTTGCCAGCGCGTCGCGGTCATGCGCAACGGCGAAATCGTCGAGCAACTGGGCGTCGATGCCGTGCGTTCGCGCGACGTTACGCACGAGTACACGCGCCGGCTTCTGCTCGCGACTGAAGGCTACACACGACAGAACGCGTAGTCGTCGTACAAGCACAATCGTCATGACGCGGTCAATGGATGTTGCGCGAACGACGCATAAGCACGGCGATAAGCCCGGTATACGACGACGCGCGGCGGGCCGGCTTGTCTTCGACGAAACCGGTGCCGCCGCCGCTGATAGAATGTGCGCTGGATTGTCGAGACGTGCCGAACAACGCGCGAGCGTGGTTTTCCGGCTGCCTTCCGACTTCGAGCTAACCAACGGAAATCGTGACAGACCGCGCCCGTTCGCGGGTGAAAACCGGTCGTAATCCCCGATGAAATTGCTAGATGCTTTGGTCGAACAGCGGATCAACGAAGCCGCTGCGCGTGGCGAGTTCAACAACCTGCCGGGCGCGGGCGCACCGCTTCACTTCGACGACGACACCCTCGTGCCCGAGGAAGTGCGCGTCGCCAATCGAATCCTCAAGAATGCGGGCTTCGTCCCGCCGGCAGTCGAACAGCTTCGCGCGCTGCGCGGGCTTCAGGAAGAGTTCGACAAGGTGACGGACCCCGCGGCCCGTTGCCAGTTGCAAGCCAAGATGCTCGCGCTCGACATGGCGCTCGAGTCGCTGCGCGGCGGCGGCTGCGTGCCGCACGAATATCGCCGGCGCATCGCGGAGCGTTTGTCCGAGCGCGCGCAGTCGCGCGTGGCGGTGGACGTCAAGTGACCGGCCTGCCGGATGCGGCCGATCCCGCGCCCAGCGCTCAAATCGCCGATCCTGCCAGCGAACGCGATCGCCGCTTCATGGCGCTCGCGCAACGCGCCGCCGACGAAGCCCGTCGCGCGGGCGAAGTGCCCGTCGGCGCGGTCATCGTGCTCGGCGACGAAGTCATCGCCACCGGCTTCAATCATCCGATTCGCGGACACGATCCGTCCGCGCATGCCGAGATGGCCGCGCTGCGCGCCGCCGCCCAATCGCTCCAGAACTACCGCTTGCCGGGCTGCGAGCTCTACGTGACGCTCGAACCTTGCCTGATGTGCGCGGGCGCGATCATGCACGCGCGCATCTCGCGCGTCGTCTACGGCGCCACGGACCCGAAAACGGGTGCGTGCGGCAGTGTCGTCGACATGTTCGCGAATGCGCAGCTCAATCACCACACCACCGTGACGGGCGGCGTGCTCGCGGATGAATGCGGGCATGCGCTCAAGAATTTCTTCGCCGAGCGCCGCCGCCTCGCGCGCGACGAACGCGATGCGCGCCGCGCGCGCGAAGCCGGGCAACCCGCCGCCGATTCATCTGATCGAATAACAACATCGTGAAATCACGCACCATCGACCTCGTTGCGCCCTCTGGCTATCCACACGATCCGGCGGCCGTCGAGCGCGGCATCGGACGGTTGCGCAGGGAAGGGCATCGGCTCGAAAACGTCGACGCGACGCGCCGACGCTTCCAGCGCTTCGGCGGCACCGATGCGGAACGCGCCGCCGATCTCAATCGTCTTGCGGATGCATCGCGTCCGTTACCTGACATCGTACTTGCGGTGCGGGGCGGATACGGCGCGTCGCGCATCCTGCACGGCCTCGACTACACCGGGCTGCGCAGGCTCGCGGATCAGCCGGTGGCGATCGTCGGCCACAGCGATTTCACCGCGATTCAATGCGCGCTGTTCGCGCACGCCGGTGTGAAAAGCTTCGGCGGACCGATGTTCGCGGGCGATTTCGGCGCCGAGCAGGTCAGTTCGTTCACGATGCAGCACTTCTGGAACGCGATCTCGCGACCGAGTTTCACCATCACGAGCCATACGCCGCAGCAACAGACCGTCGACGCGACCGGCATGCTGTGGGGCGGCAATCTCGCGATTCTGGCGTCGCTCGTCGGCACGCCGTATCTGCCGCCGGTCGAGGGCGGAATCCTGTACATCGAGGATGTCAACGAGCATCCGTTTCGCATCGAGCGGATGATTTATCAGCTGTATCAGGCGGGCGTGCTCGGTCGGCAGCAGGCGATCGTGATGGGGGAGTTCTCCGGCGGCCGTCTGTCGGACTACGACAACGGCTATTCGCTCGACGCGATGATCGAGCAGGTGAGGTCGGTGACGGGCATTCCGGTGGTGACAGGATTGCAGTTCGGACACGTCGAAAATCTGCTGACGCTGCCCTTCGGTGCGGCGGCGCACCTTATCGCGAGCGAGCGGGGCTTCACGCTGAAACTTTCCGATTACCCGCATCTGGCTTGAGTCCGCGTGGCAAGGCGCTCAAGCGAGCGCCTTATTTTTAGCTCGGCCCTGCAACTAACTGTCGGTTCATGCACCGTCCGCGACAACTGCGTGCACCACGTCGGCGCTAGAATTGTCGACAAAAAAGAGGCGGCAATGCTGACAAAAACTTGTGGAATCTGCTGCGAAGCCCGCCGATATTGAGCCTCAGCAAAACGCGGTACTCGAAAAACGCGCGGTAACCGATAATTTTAAAAATGAATTGTTGACAATCTTTATGTCGATTCTAAGATGCTTAACATGCAAGCGAGCACATCATGTCCGACAGCAAGCGTAGTGCTGCACCGAACGCTGCAGATTCCGCTCCCAACGGGGCGAACGCCGAGTCGATCGCCGAGAACATCCGCGCCGCGATCCTCGAGCATCGGCTGGCGCCGGGCGCGAAGCTGACCGAAGCGCAGTTATGCGAGGTGTTCGCCGTGAAGCGCGGCACCGTCCGCCAGGCGCTCGCGCAACTGTCGAACGAACGGCTCGTCGATCTGGAGCCGAATCGCGGGGCGTTCGTCGCGAGTCCGTCGTTGCAGGAAGTGCATGAAGTGTTCGAAATGCGCCGCATCATCGAATTGGCCGTGGTGGACCGAATTGCGCAAGGGCACGGCGTGCGTCGGCTGAAGTCGATCAGCGCGACGATCGGAAAAGAGCGCCGCGCTTTCGAAAGCCACGATTTTTCGTCGTGGATCCGGCTCTCCGGCGAGTTTCACACCGAACTCGCGGCGCTTACCGGCAACACGGTGCTGTGCGAATGCCTGTCGGGACTCGTCGCGCGTTCGACGCTGATCTCGGCGCTGTATGAATCGCTCGGCAAGAGTTCGTGCTCGTTCGAAGATCACGAAGCGATTCTCGCCGCGCTCGATGCAGGCGATGCAGCGAAAGCCGGCGTGTTGATGGCGCAACATCTGCGCGACGTCGAACTGAAGATGCTGGAGCGGCCGGCACGCGGCGCGGTCGATCTGAAGGAAGTGTTCATGAAGCCCGCCGAGCGCGAACGAGCGCTCGATATGTAAGGCAGACAGACGGCAGATCGGACTATCTGCCATCGGCTGAATCAAGCAGGACTAAATAACTGGAGACCGTGCCTCGCGCTTCGCGCGAAGGCGCGTGGAGAGTCGCACGCTTTGAAAATCCGTAGCGTGTATCGCACCGAACAGGACGCTCGTGTGAGCGTGAAATGAAAGCCGCCGCAGGGCGGGCGTGCCGGGCCGATGCCTCGCGCGCTCTCGGCCTCATGCCCGAAGGCGAAAACGCAAATCCGAAGAATGCCGCGCGGGATGGAGACATCCGACACGTCAGCGAAGGCATCCGATCGAAGCTTGAACCCCGAGCATTTGCAGTTTTCTCATCACGCAAGCAGCCAATGAAGGAGACGTCATGGCCCAGTTCAGTGCATCCGGCAGCTCAACCCTGCCGCCGCTCGACAACGAGTATGAAGAGCAACATCTGCCCGCCGGTTACAGCGACCGGCTTTACAACGAGGACCTCGCCCCGCTCAAGAATCAGACCTGGGGCGCGTACAACATCTTCGCGTTCTGGATGTCGGACGTGCACAGCGTCGGCGGTTATGTGTTCGCCGGAAGTCTCTTCGCGCTCGGCCTGACGAGCTGGCAGGTGCTGGTATCGCTGCTGATCGGCATTGGGCTCGTGAACGTGCTGTGCAATCTGATCGCTAAACCGAGCCAGGTGGCGGGCGTGCCATATCCCGTCGCGTGCCGCGCCACGTTCGGCGTGCTCGGCGCGAACATTCCGGCCGTGATCCGCGGGCTCATTGCGGTGGCGTGGTACGGCATTCAGACATATCTGGCGTCGAGCGCGCTCGTCATCGTCGTGCTGAAGTTCGTGCCGTCGCTGATGCCTTATGCCGACGTCCACAAGTACGGCTTCGTCGGGCTTTCGGCGCTCGGCTGGGCGGGCTTCATGCTGCTTTGGGTGCTGCAGGCCGTCGTGTTCTGGCGCGGCATGGAGATGATCAAGAAGTTCATCGACTTCGCCGGTCCCGCCGTCTACGTCGTGATGTTCATTCTCGCCGGCTATATGGTGTGGCGCGCGGGCATCGACAATATCGGCCTGAACCTCGGCGGGGTGAAGTATCACGGCACGGAAGTGATTCCCGTGATGATCACCGCGATCGCGCTCGTCGTTTCGTACTTCTCCGGCCCGATGCTCAACTTCGGCGACTTCTCGCGCTACGGCAAGAGCTTTCGCAGCGTGAAGCGCGGCAATTTCTGGGGCCTGCCGGTCAACTTCCTGGCGTTCTCGGTCGTGACCGTCATCACGACTGCGGCGACGCTGCCGGTCTTCGGCCAGCTCATCACGGATCCTGTGGAAACCGTCGGCCGCATCGACCATCCGTCTGCTGTGATTCTCGGCGCGCTGACCTTCACGATCGCGACCATCGGCATCAACATCGTCGCGAACTTCGTGTCGCCGGCCTTCGACTTCTCGAACGTCGCGCCGAAGCTCATCAGCTGGCGCATGGGCGGCATGATGGCGGCGGTCGCGTCGATCTTCATCACGCCGTGGAACCTGTTCAACAACCCGGCCGTGATCCACTACACGCTGGATATTCTCGGTAGCTTCATCGGACCGCTGTATGGCGTGCTGATCCTCGACTTCTATCTCGTGAAACGCGGCAAGCTGGTGGTCGACGATCTCTACACGGTGTCGGAACAGGGCAAGTACTGGTACACGAAGGGCGTGAACCGCCGCGCGGTGATGGCGCTCGTGCCGGCCGCCGTGCTCGCGACGCTCTGCGTGATGGTGCCGTCGCTCGAAGGTGCTGCGAACTTCTCGTGGTTCATCGGTGCGGGACTCGGCGCGGTGTTCTATTACTTCCTCGCGGATCGCAAGCGCGGAGTCTAAAACGATAGCTGGAACCTGAGAGAATTTCCAAAGGCAGTGTGGAGACAGCAATGCGCATCAAACTGATCAACCCCAACACGACGCAGCGCATGACCGACTCGATGGGCCGCTGCGCCCGCGAGGTCGCCGCGCCCGGCACGGAGATCGTCGCCGTCAGCCCGACGATGGGCCCGCCGTCCA
>Ga0182736_1002335_pt1 | contig 14782 bp, 10 predicted proteins | sample eDN5th30CKraftBY_FD_128882 | JGI IMG/M metagenome (GOLD analysis project Ga0182736, IMG submission 128882) | Enriched backyard soil microbial communities from Emeryville, California, USA - eDNA 5th pass 30_C Kraft BY (version 2) (version 2) | ecosystem: Environmental > Terrestrial > Soil >...
GCATCAGGGCCTGAGCGTCCTGCATGTGCCGGTCTATGCGGGCGAGGATCCGCTCAGCGAGCTTGGCGCGTGGGGCGAATGGAATGTCGGCAACTGGTGCGAGAACGTTCAGGACCAGTGGCTGCAGCAGGATTTGTAACGGAAGCGAACATGTATCACGAGCGCAATTACGGACTTTACATCGGCGGCCGCTGGACCTGGGGGACGGGTTCCCAGAAGAAGGGCGTGCTCGATCCGGCAACCGGCGAAACCATCGGCCACATTCCCGATGCAACGCCGGAGGATATCGATCAGGCGCTCGCTGCCGCGCAGACGGGTTTTGAAACCTGGCGGAATACTCCGCCATGGGAGCGCGCTGCGAAGCTGCGCAAGGTCTCGGATATCCTGCTTGAGCGGATCGACGAACTCTGCGTCGTGATGGCGACTGAGGCGGGCAAGCCGCTTGCCGAAGCCAAGGGTGAATGGGCGGCCTGTGCCGAGCAGTTCGAATGGTATGGCGAGGAAGCCAAGCGCATTTTCGGCCAAGCCTATCAGGGCCGCGACGCGGCGACCCGCATGGCGGTGATTTATCAGCCGGTCGGCGTGGTCGCGGCGTTCTCGGCGTGGAATTTTCCGGCGCTTCTGCCAGCGCGTAAGATCGCGGCGGCGCTGGCGGCAGGTTGCTCGGTGATCCTGAAGCCAGCGGGCGAAACGCCTGCGAGCGCTGCGGCGATCTTGCGCGCCTGCCACGACGCGGGCATTCCTCCCGGCGTGGTCAACATGGTGACCGGCAATTCGTCACGGATCGCACAGCAGCTGATCGCGTCGCCGATCGTGCGCAAGGTGTCATTGACCGGCTCGACCCCGGTCGGCAAGCAGTTGCTGCATCTGTGTGCCGACGGCGTGAAGAAGGCGACGATGGAGCTTGGCGGCCACGCGCCGGTTCTCGTGTTCGAGGATGCGGATGTCGAGGCGGCGGCCGAGGCCTGCGCGCGCGGCAAGTTCCGCAATTGCGGACAGGTCTGCGCGTCGCCGAGCCGTTTCTACGTTCAGGATGCCGCCTATGATCGCTTTGCGAAGGTGTTCGTCGATGTCGCCAAGCAGCTCAAGATCGGCCGTTTCGATCAGGACGGCGTGACGCTTGGCCCAATGGCGAATGCGCGCGGTCTCGACCACGCCAAGAAGCTTGTCGCGGACGCGATCGAGAAGGGCGCCAAGGTGCTGACCGGCGGCAGGGTGCCTGCCGGCTTCCTGCGCGGCTATTTCTACGAGCCGACCGTGCTCGGTGAGGTGCCGGACGAGGCCCGCATCATGCAGGACGAGCCGTTCTCGCCGATCGCTCCGATTGCGCGTTTCAAGACGCTCGAAGAGGTGGTAGAACGCGCGAATGCAACGCCTTTCGGCCTGACCGGCTATGTCTTTTCACGAAACCTCCGGACGGCGACTCTGGCTGCGGAAGCGCTAGAAGTCGGCATGGTGGGCGTGAACGAAGTGGCCATCGCTTCCGCGGAATCGCCGTTCGGCGGCATCAAGGAAAGCGGCATGGGGCGCGAAGGCGGCAGCATCGGCATCAAGGATTACCTCGAGGCCAAGTTCATCAAGACGCGCCTGATCTAGGATAAAAACACCAATGAGTGACGAGACTGTCCGTGGCCTTGCCAACGGATTGACCAATTACGGCGACAAGGATTTCGCGCTCTATTTGCGCAAGTCCTTCGCCCGGTCGATGGGATATTCCAATGAGATGCTGGCGAGGCCTACGGTCGGCATCGCCTACACGCAGTCCGGCTTCAACAATTGCCACCGGCATTTCCCTGAAATGCTGGACGCCGTTAAACGCGGCGTGATTGCAGCGGGCGGCCTGCCGCTCGAATTTCCCACGGTCTCGCTCGGCGAGGTGTTCCTCAACCCGACCAGTCTGCGCTTCCGCAACCTGATGTCGATGGACACCGAGGAGATGATCCGCGCCCAGCCGATGGACTCCGTCGTGCTGATGGGCGGTTGCGACAAGACTGTTCCCGCGCAGTTGATGGGCGCGCTGTCCGCGGGCCGACCTGCGATCCAGCTTGTCGGCGGGCCGATGATGACCGGCCGCCACAAGGGCGAACGGCTTGGTGCCTGCACGGACTGCCGCCGCTTCTGGGCGCAATATCGCGCAGGCACGGTTGACGATCACGAGATCAATCAGATCGAAGGCCGTCTTTCGACCACCAGCGGCACCTGCGCGGTGATGGGCACGGCTTCGACCATGGCCTGCATCGCCGAAGCGCTCGGTATGATGATTCCGGGAACGGCCGCGATTCCGGCGGTGCATGCGGATCGTCTGCGCGCGGCGGAAGCCACTGGCATCGCCGCCGTTGGACTGATCGGCAGGGGGCGCACACCCGACAAGATCATCACCGAGAAGTCGGTGGAGAACGCGCTGCGCGTTCTGCTCGCCATCGGCGGTTCGACCAACGCGATCATTCATCTCACCGCTATCGCGGGACGCGCTGGCATCTCGATTTCGCTCGACCGGTTGAACGAACTCTCCGACACGACGCCGGTGCTGGTCAATCTGAAGCCGACCGGCGCCAACTACATGGAAGACTTCTTCGCGGCAGGCGGCGTCGGCGCGGTTCTTCGGGAGATCAAGGACAGCCTTCATCTCGATTGCTTGACCATCACCGGCGAGACTCTCGGAGAGCGTCTGGCAGCCGATGATGGTTGGGTCGATCATGACGTCGTCGCGAGCGCCAGCAATCCGATCGAGCCGGTCGGTGGCCTTGTGGCGCTGTTCGGCAGCCTTGCGCCGAAGGGCGCGATCCTCAAGCGTTCGGCGGCCGACGAAAAGCTGTTCGAGGGGGAGGGCCGGGCGGTCGTTTTCGACTCGCTGGAAGATATGGCGAAGCGGATCGACGACCCGAACCTCGACGTCAATCCTGACGATTATCTCGTGTTGCAGAACGCCGGTCCGTTCTCGGCAAGCTGCATGCCGGAAGCGGGTTACATTCCAATTCCGAAGAAGCTCGCCTCCAAGGGGATCAAGGACATGGTGCGCCTGTCGGATGCCCGTATGAGCGGCACCGCATTCGGCACCGTCATCCTGCACATCACGCCCGACACTGCATCCGGCGGACCGCTGGCGTTCGTCCGCAACGGCGACCGCATCCGGCTGTCGGTAAAGAACCGTGCGATTGATCTTCTTGTCTCTCCTGAAGAGCTCGCCAAGCGCAAAGCCGCTGCCGGTCCGTTCAAGCCGCCGGTGCCGGAGCGGGGATACGGAAAACTCTACGCGCAGGAAATCCTCGGCGCGGACGAGGGGTGCGACTTCAAGTTTCTCAAGCCTTCAAAGGATGCCTGAAGACATCCGACCTGTGGGTCGAGAGACCGTTATGGGCCGTCCATCATGCATGGGCGGCCCAATTGTTTTTTTGAGATTTCGATCTTTGGTATCTGCGCGTGATGCGCTTACCCATCCACGATCTGCCTAACGACAAGTGCCTGACATATCCGTCGAAACGCCTCGGCCTCAGTCGTTTGCGCTCGCCGCTCGGTCCTTGGACATGCGAATGTGGTAGTTCGGGAAGGACTCGCCGGTCTCGTATTTCTTTTCTCGCACCCAATGGAAAAGGTCGAGGAACGTGCCCTTCTTGAAGGCGCCCGGCATCGTCGCGACGGCAGCATCCCTGACGGTTGTATTCTGCGGCGCGGTCTCGGGAAGAAACACGATCGTCGGCGTGAACATAAAGCCCCATTTGCGGGCGGCGGTTTTCTCGGTGAGCTTGGTGCCATCGAGGTCCGTCACCTCTTCGTCGCCAAACAGATTATATTCCACCACCATGAAATTCTTCTGGACGTAATCGCGGACCTCCGGGTCGGACAGCACCTTCTCGTGCATTTCTTTGCAATAGATGCAGCCGCGCTGTTCGTAGATGATGACCAGACGTTTGCCTTCCGCGGCTGCGGACTTGATGTCCTCGGCGATATCCTTGAACGTCACCGAGAACCACGGCTCGCGATGCAATCCATCCTCGCCGACCTCGCCTGCGTGAGCCGCGTTGAGCGTGAAGAGAGCCAGGCACGCCGCCATCATCGAAGTTCTCAACATTTTCAGCTCCTACCCGAGTGTCTGGAACGCCGGGAACATTTTGATCAGCAGGTTTGAAATCTCGGACATCTTCCCGGTGACGAAGAGGATGCCTGTCAGCACAAGAAGACCGCCGGCGATTTTCTCGACCTTATCAAGATGCATTTTAAAGCGGGAAAACAAGTGCATAAATCGTCCCATGAAGATTGCGGCCAGAATAAAAGGGATGCCGATCCCGAGGGAATACGCCGTCAGAAGCAGTGCTCCGTGCATGGCGGAGCCCGCGCTGCTCGCAATCAGAAGAATGGCTGCCAGGATCGGCCCTACGCATGGCGTCCAGCCGAAGGCGAACGCCAGGCCGACGATATAGGCGCCGAGCAAACCGGCCGGCTTCCGGTCGACGTTCATGCGGAGCTGGCGATAAAGAAATTCGATACGAAACAAGCCGAGGAAATGCAGGCCCATCACGATAATGATGAGGCCGGCAATGACGGACAGTGTGTCGAAATATTGCGCGACGGTCTTCCCGATCAAACTCGCCGTCGCGCCAAATGCGACGAAGACCGTGGTGAATCCGAGAACGAATGCGATAGCGATCGCGGCCAGACGCAACTGGGAGCGTTCGGTCCTCCCATCGCGCAGATCGTCAAAACTGACGCCGGCCATCCAGGCAAAATAGGGGGGCACGATCGGCAAAACGCACGGCGAAATGAATGAGAGCAGGCCCGCCAGCAGCGCACTGCCCAAAGAGATATCCAGCATTTTCCCCCTCACCGTATTTTTGTCGTTGTCAGTATCGGCTGCTTTGCCCGAAAGCCATTGAGCCAATCAAGTTTCAATGTGTTTTACCCAGCCGACTGCAAACATCATAGCTCGTGCGTGAGGCCGCAAAACGGCTCATTTCTCTGATATTTCAGCACAATTTCGCGCGTAAACCTCGCTTTTGGCGGTTGAAACCACGGCGCGGTGCCTATAGACAACGCGTGGTGCGAAACACGTCAGGTCTATCCTGGCAGGCGCGCCGGGCATCCCCGTCTCGGGGGCACCGTCTGATCTGTTGGGGCGTCGCCAAGTGGTAAGGCAGGGGATTTTGATTCCCCCATGCGGAGGTTCGAATCCTCCCGCCCCAGCCAGTCATATAGCTTGACACGCCTTTTGACGGCGAGCACCCAGCACCTCCCCGCAAGACGACAATCGGGTCCGCTCGGCGCGAATATGGTTGCCTCCCAAGCGTCGGATTGAGGCATCTCCCTCCCGATTGAGTTCCGACATCTGGATCGAAGTGTGTCCTCGCAGGCGTCAGACGCTTACCCGAATCGCTTGCGCAGCAGGGCTGCTCCGATTGACGGCAAACCTCGCGAGTGCTTGTTTAGAACAAGCTAATATAAAAACAGGGCGAGGAGATAGACGTTCATGAGGCGGAAGCTCGGGGGCAAACTGCTGGTGGTCATCGCGTTTGTGCTGGGGATGAATGGCCCGATTTCGGCGGTGGAGGAAGGCGCCGAATACGCTCCCCTGAACCAGCCCATTCAATTCGAACAGGTCCCTGGCCACGATATTTTCTACACCATCGGCAATACCGGAATTCCTACCAAGGAAAATCAGGGCAACACGTCCAATGCCGGATACGTTCTGACCGGTAGCGGCGTTGTGGCGTTCGATGCGCTGGGCACGCCATCACTCGGCTGGGCGATGCTTCAGGATATCCGAAAGCGGACTCATGAGGACGTGCGATATGTCGTGATGAGCCACTACCACGCAGATCATATCTATGGCCTGCAGGCGTTCCGCGACCATACGAAAGCGATCATCGTGGCGCAGGAACGGTCTTCAGAATACGGTGAACAGGGGGACAATGCAGACGATCGTGCCGGTTCAAGACTCGATCAGCGCAAGGATGCGCTGGCGCCCTGGGTCAACGACAGGACACGCGTTGTTCCACCAGATGTGACGTTTGACGATCGCATGACCATTGCGCTAGGTGAAAAGCGATTCTCGCTGTTTTATGCGGGTCCGGCGCACTCCAGCAACGACATCATGATGATGGTTGAGCCTGACGGCGTTCTGTTTGCCGGCGACATTGTTCAGAACGGACGCGTTCCGTTCGTGAACAGCGACGACGTCAATACGTCGCAGTGGCTGAAGGCTCTCAACGACGTCCTCGCGCGCGATCCGAAATACATCATCCCGGGGCACGGCAAGCCATCGGCCGCGGCCAAGGAGGCGATCTCGTTCACGCGCGACTATCTAGCCTATGTTCGCGGCGCCATGGAAAAAGCGGTTGCCAACTGGACGGATTTCGACACCGCCTATGCGGCGACGGATTGGTCGAAGTACAAAGACATGCCCGCATTCGAGAGTAACAACCGGGGGAATGCCTACCGAATATTTCTGGAGCTGGAAGGAGCGCAGTTCAAAAAGTAATGGGCATCAGGACGGCATCTTGCCGGATGACAGTCGATTGTTGTTCAATGCAGAAAAGTCCTTGAGAATAATGAAATAGACAATGCGACTGCTTCTCCGCGACATTCAACAATGGATTCTCGGTCGTTCCGACAACCACCCGGCTTGAATGCATGGGGGCCGGATGAGAGATTCAAGACAGTAAGGAAGATCGAAATGGCGAGCATTCAACCTTTGAGGGATTTCATCGCTGACATGACGCGGCTAGCGGGCGAAGGTCTGGACGAGCCAGGCATGCTCAAGAAAGCCAGCCCGTTGATGCAGCAGCTCCTCGCGAAGGATGAGTGGTTGCCGTCGCAGTTCGCTGAGCCCAACGAAAAAAGCTATCGGCAATACCTTCTGCATTGCGATCCGCTGGAGCGTTTTTCACTGGTCAGCTTCGTGTGGGGACCGGGCCAGCAGACTCCGATCCACGATCACACGGTCTGGGGTATCATCGGGGTCCTGCGTGGGTCGGAAGTCTCCCAGCGCTACGAGTGGGGAGAGGGGCTGCTTCATGAAACCGGCGGGCTTGAGGTGCTGGAGTCCGGCGCGATCGACATGGTGTCGCCGGCGATCGGTGACATTCACAAGGTGTCCAACGGGTTGAAGTCGAAGCCGTCCGTCAGCCTTCATCTCTATGGTGGAAATATTGGCGCGATCAATCGCCACTCGTTCGACGCCAGTGGTGCGACCAATACATTCCGGAGCGGATATTCCTCCGACATCGTGCCCAACGTCTGGGTGTCCTGAGAACTTCCGCACCGTTCGATTTTTCCTGATCCTGGAGCGTTATGCTTATTATTGATGTGGATGGCTGCGCCATCAATGTGCAGGTGGACGGCAGAAAAGATGCGCCATCCCTGATGCTCTCGAATTCAATGGGATGTTCGCTCGAGATGTGGCAGCCGCAAATGGCAGCGCTGACCGAGCGGTTTCGCGTCATCCGATATGATCGACGTGGCCACGGAAAGTCCGCAGCGTCGGACGCCGGCTATTCGGTCGAGCGTTTCGGCAAGGATGCCGTTGCTATTCTGGATCATCTCGGCGTCGATAAGACTCATTGGTGCGGCATTTCGCTGGGTGGCATCGTCGGCCAGTGGATGGCGGCGCTGGCGCCGGAGCGTATCGAGCGCCTCGTTCTGTCGAATACGACGTCCTATGTCGCCGATCCGACCAACTGGCTCAATCGTATCAAGGCCGTTCAGGAAAGTGGCTTGGCGTCGATTGCGGATGCGGTGCTCGCGGGCTGGCTGACGGAAGGATTCCGTCAAAGCCATCCCGATATCGTCGCCTCGCTGCGTCAGATGCTGATATCGACCGACCCCACTGCCTATGCAGGCTGTTGCGAGACACTGAGTAGGCTAGATCAGCGGGAATTGCTTCCGCAGATCGCGTGCCAGACGTTGATTATCGCTGGCGAACATGACAAGTCGACGCCCATTCCAGCTGCCGAACTGTTGAAGTCGAAAATTCCAAACGCAAGACTGGAAATCATTGAAGCCGCGCATATCTCGAATGTTGAGGCGGCCGATAGGTTCACGCAGCTTGTGTCGTCTTTTCTCGGATGATGTGAACCGCGCTGCTTTATGAAGGCAGACATGTCCGAAACATCATGGCGAGTCATGATGTGGCATCCCCATATTGTATGAGCACTTTCGGACCTAAGGTATGGGGGTCGAGAGGTATGTTATTAAGCTGCGTTTAACGGCGCTCCAAGAGTTTATCGGTGCGGATGGTCGAGAGGGCCACCGCCTCGAATGGAGAGCCGGATATGAATTGCTCGAAAATTTTTTTCGTACTTGCTGCAGCCGCATGTTTGCAGATCGGTGCCGCATCCGCTGCCGACAAGGGAAATGCGGAAGATGCGGTCAAGCTGATGAACAAGGCCGAAAAACATTACAAAGAGGCTGGTAAGGAAAAGGCGCTGGCCGATTTCACAAACGACAAGACCAATTTCGTCGACCGCGACCTTTACCTGTTCTGTTTCAACAAGACCGACGGCCACTGGACGGCTCACGGCAACAACCCGGCTCTGATCGGGCGTGACTTGCTGCAGATCAAGGACGCGAACGGAAAGCTTTTCGGCGGGGAAATGAAGCAGGTCGTCGCCGACAAGAAGGAAGGGTGGGTTGATTACATGTGGATGAATCCCACCACCAAGAAGATTGACGCCAAGACTTCATTCGTTCGCGGCATCGGCGATCAGATCTGCGGCGTCGGAATTTACAAGTAATATTTTCAAAAAATGAATATGAAGCCGAGGCGAAAGATGAAAGCCTGGATTGCAAACGCATCTCTTGCGAAGAAATTATCGATTGCGCCTTTTTTTGCTGTGCTTGGGCTCTCGTCTCTCGCCTTCGGCTCCTATTTGATCCTGCAAAGCCTGCGATCGGATGTCGAGTATCTCAATCAGGTAGCGTTTGCACGTGCGCAACAGGTCTCCAAGCTCCGCTCCGATATCAGCCGCGCTCAAACCAAACTATACGATATCGCGGCGTACTCGGCGAACTCACAAAATGCGGGCACGATCGACAAGCGGCGAAACGAGCTTGCGCGTTTCATTCAAGATGTGCGCAAGCAACGCGATGTGCTGGCCCAAACGGACTCTCAGGCGGCGCATCGTCTCGATACCGGCATCAAGACATGGGATGAACAGGCTACGGGCGCAGCCGAGATGATGGCCTCCGACGCCGCGCTAGGGTTGACTTTCATGGCGCCGGCCGAAGATGCGTTTTCTGCCCTCGACCGTGCGATCGAGCAACTCGGTGCTGAGTCCGACGCCGCGCGCAGCGAGACTTTCGATGGCTTCATCTCGAAAATTTCCTCTGCGGGCAGGGGGGCTGTGATCCTGATCCTGTTTTTCGCCGTGGCTCTCACCGCCGTGACGCTCAAGCTGACTGCGGCGATCAAGAAGCCGATATCCCGCCTGACGGATATGATGTCGAGACTGGCTTCCGGAGATCTTTCCACCGACGTCGAAGGCGCCGAACGCGGCGACGAAATCGGGGCGATGGCGCGCGCGGTTCTTGTGTTCAAGAAAAGCGCGGTTCGCAACGAAGGACTGGAGAAAGAGAAGCGTGCATCGCTCGAACGCCAGCGTCAGCGCGGTGCAGCGCTCGAAAGCGCGGTCACGTGTTTCGATACCGAGGTCCGAGCGCTGATCCAGACGCTCGTTCTATCTGCGAATGAATTGAGCGCAGCGGCCGACAGCATGTCGCTCTCGTCTACAAGCGCCAATGAGCAGGCTCTCTCGGCGTCTCATAGCGTGATGGAATCCAGCCAACAGATGCAGACGATGGCAAGCTCGGCCGAACAGCTCTCGAGCACCATCCATGAGATATCGAGACAGATGCAGGTTTCGTCCAACATGACGTCGAGTGCTGCCGAAAGCGTGCGAATCGCCAATCGCACGATTGACGGTCTGGCGCAGGATGCGACGCGGATCAATGAGGTGGTGATGTTGATCCATCAGATCGCGCGCAAGACGAATCTGCTAGCGCTCAATGCGACGATCGAGGCGGGGCGAGCTGGCGCGCAGGGCAAGGGGTTCGCCATCGTTGCCTCCGAGGTGAAAGAACTGGCGAACAGGACGGCCGAAGCGACGGAAACCATTGGCAGCCAGGTGACCGCCATTCAGGATGCCACCAACAGCGCGGTGCAAGCCATTCGTGAAATCGGCTCGACTATCGACAACGTCGATCTCGCGGCGGCTACGATGGCGAGCGCGGTCGAAGAGCAGCAGGCCGCGACGCGAACGATTTCGGACAGTGTTGCGTTGGCTGCGAAAGGCGCCGACCATATCACTGCGCGCATCATGGAGTTGACGGATACTTCCGGTGAAGTCGGCAAGGCATCATCTGTGGTCTCCGGTTTTGCCAAGGATTTGCTGGGTAAAGCAGAGTCCTTGCGGCTTCAGGTCGACCAGTTTCTCTCCGTCGTTCGTGCCGCCTGATTGCATCACCTTTCCAAGCTTCCCGCGGGCATGGCCCTACCAAAGTAGGTGGGGCCGTTGGACGGAATGTAGGTGACGCCTTGTAGGACCCCGCCGTGTATATCGGGCCGGGATGCGCCGGCAACAGGCGCACCGGATGGGGAGAAATCACCGTGATACATCAGCCGCTTTACCCGCTCGCCGGGTCGATATGCGTACCATTTTCCGCTGCCGGGGAGCCGTACCCTCATTGGAATGCTGCCCGGACCGGAAGGCCGGAATAGAGCCGTCGCCTCGTCGCACCGCACTCAAAGTGCGGGCGTTCTCATAGTTGGGCTTGCATGCGGGAATTCAGCCTGATGGAATCCTTTCGGGGATCGGCTGAGGGTGGGGGATCTTGGAATCCTGGTGGATACTGACAGCATCCGCGATTTATATCGGCTCGCTTTTCGTCATCGCCTGGTGGGCTGACAGGAAGGCGGCCGACGGGTCATTTCCTGCGATCAGCTCCCGCTTCGCGGCGGCGGCATACGTCCTGACGTTGGCGATCTACAACACGTCGTGGAGTTTTTACGGATCGGTCGGCCGCGCCACCCTGAACGGGTTTGAATTCATCTCTATCTATGTCGGGCCGACTTTGGTGCTCGTCTTCGGCCGAAAGATTCTGACCCGGGTCATCGAGATAGCCAAGGCTGAGAACGTCACCTCGATCGCGGACTTCATCGCGGCGCGGTACGGCAAAAGTCAGCTTCTCGCCGCCTTCGTGACTATCGCGGCGACGCTCGGTGTGCTGCCCTATATTGCTTTGCAATTGAAGGCTGTGGGCACGAGCTTCGATGTGCTCGTGGATATTCCTGAACGCGCCGCATACCAGGCCAAGGGATTTCTGCAGGATTCGGCGTTCGGGGTGGCGGCCTCCATGGCGCTGTTCTCGATCGTTTTCGGCGTCCGCCATATTCATTCGAGCGAGCATCATCGCGGGTTGATGCTTGCCGTTGCTTTCGAGAGCCTCGTCAAGCTCGCGGTGTTTCTTGTCATCGCGATTTTCGTCGTCTTCGAATTCTTCGGCGGCGTGGGCGGCCTGATCACCGAATTTTCGTCTCATCCGGAATTGCATACGTTGTTGCGGTTCGATCCGCTGCAGCCGGCGTGGATCAGCAACGTCATACTGTCCTTCATTGCCTTCCTATGTCTGCCCCAAGCCTTTCATGTCTCGGTCGTCGAGAACCATTCGCCGCGGCACGTTAAAACGGCGGGCTGGCTTTATCCGCTTTATCTCGCAATCTTCAGCATCTCGGTTCTTCCTGTCGCCGCAGCCGGTTTGCTGAGATTTGGAAAAAGCGTCGATCCGGATCTGTTCGTGATTACGTTGCCGGTCGATTCCGGAAATCAGGTGCTCAGTCTCATCGCTTTCATCGGCGGACTGTCTGCTGCGACGGGCATGGTCATCGTCACATCGGTCGCTCTCAGCACGATGGTTTGCAACGACGTGGTGATGCCGCTTTTGTTCAGGACCGGAATGCCGGGCTTCATCCGCGATCTTCCGGTGTCTTCAATACTGCTGACCGTTCGGCGCACGGCTGTCGTCGTGATCCTCGGACTGGCGTATCTCATGTATCGAACCGTGGATAAGGCTTATCCGTTGAGCCTTATCGGGCTGTTGTCGTTTGTTGCCGTGGCGCAATTCGGGCCTGCCTTTATCGGCGGTCTGTTCTGGCAACGCGCAAAAAAGCTGAGTGCCGCAGCCGGCATCACCGTGGGATTATGTATCTGGGCCTACACGCTGCTGCTGCCATCTGCAGGGTCGATGTGGCCCGGTATTCTGCTAATCGCGCAAGAGGGGCCGTTCGGAATTTCATGGTTGCGGCCGCATGCGTTGTTCGGAATCGATGGGCTTGACCCGATATCCCATGCCGCGCTCTGGAGCCTGAGCGCCAACGTTTTGGTCTTCGTCGCGCTCTCGTATCTCGGCTCGCAATCCACGCTCGAACGCAATCAGGCCGTTTTGTTTTCAACGGGCGCGATACGCGGGCTGCATCCGCGCAACGCGCGCTCTGTAGTGCTGCGTCTTGAAGATCTCAAATCGCTGGCCATGCGGTTTGTCGGCCCGGAACGGGGATCTGCGGCATTCGACGGATATCTAGCGGCGCGCAAATCGGGCGGTGATGTCCGGCTCGATGCCGGAGGGTTCGTTGATGTCGATTCAATCCGTTTTACCGAGAACCTGTTGGCCGGTGCGATCGGAGCGGCTTCGGCGCGAGTTGTGGTCGCGGCCTATCTCGAAGGTCATTCGCTCTCCCGCCGCGCGGCGATGGCGATGCTCGACGAGGCCTCGGAAGCGCTGCGGTTTAACCGCCGTGTGCTGCAAGGCGCGCTGGAGAGCGTCCCTCAAGGCATCTGCGTGTTCGACGAGGATTTGAATGTTTCGGCATGGAACGGCCGCTTTCTGGAACTGCTGGACCTTCCCAGAGACATCATTCGCGTCGGAGGAACGCTCTCCGAACTGATCGCCTTCAATATGGAGCGCGGCGAGTACGGACCGGGGGATCTGAGGGCGCTTCTTGTCAACCGCGACCTCAATCATCAGCGCTGGCCTTATGTGTACGAACGGGCCCGACATGACGGGACGGTGCTTGAGATCGTGTACGACCGCATTCCAGACGGCGGATACGTCTCGACTTATACGGATGTCACCGAGCGGCACCGGTCCGCTACTGCGCTTCGTTTGGCGAACGAGGGGCTCGAGCGGCGTGTGATGGAGCGGACTGAAGATCTGGCTCGGGCTAAAGCCGAGGCTGATCGTGCAAATCAGGGAAAAAGCCAGTTTCTCGCCGCAGTCAGTCACGATCTGCTTCAGCCCTTGAACGCAGCGCGTCTGTTTCTGGCAGCCTTGGATGAGGAGTTGCGTATCGACGCGCTTCCGGATCGCAATCAAAAGAACAAGCGCGATCTGCTCCAGAACGCCGTCAAGGCGTTGCACTCGACCGGGCATCTTCTCGATACGCTTCTCGATATGTCGGCGTATGATTCCGGGACTGTCCGCGCCCAGCCGATCGACTTCGCGATCAACGATCTATTGTCTGATCTGTCGATGGAGGCTGCGCCGCTCGCCGCGCAGAAAGAGATCAAGCTCAAGGTCGTGTCGTGTTCTGCCACGGTAAGAAGCGATCCGCATCTGCTGCGTCGTGTGATTCAGAACCTTCTTTCCAATGCGATCCGCTACACGACAACGGGCAGGGTGCTGTTGGGCTGCAGGCGTAGGGGAAACACGCTCCGCGTCGAGGTGTGGGACACCGGTCCGGGCATCTCGGAAGAAAATCGGGGCAGGATTTTTCAGGAATTCCTGCGTCTTGAATCGGGAGCGCAAAGTGAGAAAGGCGCGGGATTGGGACTGGCGATCGTGCAACGAGTTTGCCGTTTGCTCGAACACCACATCGAGGTGCGTTCCTGGGTGGGCCGAGGCTCCTGTTTCGCGGTGGACGTGCCTGTTGCAAACGGCCCCTCACCACAACGCGAGAAGGAAGAACAGGCGCGTCTTGTAGCCGGAGATTCCCTGATCGTTCTTTGCCTGGAGAATGAGCACGATGTCTTGCGGAGCCTTTCGGCTCTGCTCAAAAGCTGGGGGCATGAAGTGCTCGAAGCTAACGAGATTGAAGCCGCGTTATTGCTGACCCGGAAACACAAGCCCGACGTCGCGCTCGTGGATTATCACCTTGATGGTCATCGCACGGGGCTTGAATTCATTCGCAAGTTGCAAAACGAAACGCTGAACGTGCCGACGCTCGTCGTCACCGGTAACCGCAGCCCCGAAACCCACGAGGCTGTTCGCGGGCTCGGCTGCGAACTCCTGCTCAAACCTGTGAAGCCGGCATCGTTGCGACGTTTCCTGTCCAGCGTGCGGCTTCACAAGCAGAACGACGGGATGGAAGAAGGGCTGATATGACGACACGCATTATCATCGGGGACGACCATCCGCTTGTTCGGGCGGGATTGCGCACCGCTCTCGGAAGCGTCATCGAGAATATCGAGGTGCTGGAGTGTCACTCGCTCGACGAGGTGCTGCAAACACTGACGCTGCGTGCGGGCGAAATCGACCTCGTGCTGTGGGATCTGAACATGCCAGGTGTGCGAGGCTTCGCCGGCCTGTTCATGCTGCTGGCGCAGCATCCGACGCTGCCGGTCGCCATCATTTCAGCCAAGCAGGATCCGACGACGATCCGCCGAGCGGTCGCATATGGCGCGTCGGGCTATATCCCGAAATCACTGAGCTTACCGACGATGGCGGAAGCCGTATCCCGCATATTGGGTGGCGAAATATGGATTCCTCCGAACATCGGTGGGCGTGGCGCGATTGCGGA
>Ga0182736_1002337_pt1 | contig 14770 bp, 12 predicted proteins | sample eDN5th30CKraftBY_FD_128882 | JGI IMG/M metagenome (GOLD analysis project Ga0182736, IMG submission 128882) | Enriched backyard soil microbial communities from Emeryville, California, USA - eDNA 5th pass 30_C Kraft BY (version 2) (version 2) | ecosystem: Environmental > Terrestrial > Soil >...
ATCTCCGGCATCGGCTGGGTCTCGGAGCTGGTCGAGGCCGCCGGCGGCATCGACGTGTTTCCGCACCTTGCCGCCGGCAAGAATGCCAAAGACCGCTTCGTCACCGCCGACGACGTGATCGCGGCACGGCCGGATATCGTCATCGGCTCCTGGTGCGGCAAGAAATTCGCGCCGGCGCGGGTCGCGGCCCGGCCCGGCTTTGATGCGGTGCCGGCGGTGGCCACCGGCTGGCTGCGCGAGGTGAAATCGACCCTCATCCTGCAACCGGGGCCGGCGGCCCTGACGGAGGGGCTCGACGCGCTGGCCGCCATTGTCGCGGAGTGGGTAGAAAACGACGGCAACGGCGTGCTAGGTTGACGCATCCAGCCCTGCAAGGAACCTTCATCGATGCTCGCCAAAACTCCGAAATCCGCCCTCGCCGCCCATCCGATCTGGCTGGATCTGGCGCTGGTGGCGTTCCTGGTCGGCTTCGATGTCGTGGCGCGGCTGTTGCCGCACGCACCGGGCTTCATGCCGGTGGCCGCGAGCGCGCTGTTCGCCGGCCGGGTGCTTCGTATCCCCGCTTTGGCGGTGATCGTGCCGGTCGCCGCGATGGCGCTGAGCAATCTGTGGCTGCCGACCGAAGACTGGCGCATCACCACCATCGGCGCGCTGGCGATTTCGGTCGCCGCCTTCGCCGGCATGCTGACGCGGCGCTGGAACGGTCCGCTGCCGGTCGTCGGCGCGATGCTGACCTGTTCGCTGATTTTCTTCGCGGCGTCGAACTTCGCGGTCTGGGCCTTCAGCGGCATGTACCCGCTGACCGCAGCCGGCCTGGTGCAGTGCTACGTCGCGGCGCTGCCGTTCCTCGACAAGACGATCCTCGGCGACCTGTTCTGGACCGGCGTGCTGTTCGGCGGCGCCTGGCTGGTGCAGAACGGCACCGCGCTGGCGCGCCGCGCGTCCTAGCGCCGGGCGATCAGTTTGCGGGCCCGGCGGCCCAGCGCCTGCGCGCGGCCGTTCCAGCTCGTTGACGATTCAGGCTCCGACAGCCGCAGACCGACCGTCGTAACGCGGTTGTTCTCGACCTTGTGCGCGAGCAGCGCGATCGTCCCGACCTGGACGATGTCGCCGGCCTTGGCCGGGTGGTGCAGCATTTCGGTGAAGTAGTCGGCCAGCGCCACGTCGGCGTGATCGGCAGCGACCTGCAGCCCGTAGATTTCCGACAGCGCGCCCAGCGTCGCCGTGCCCGGCACGAAGAAGTCGCCGAGCAGGCGCGGATCGGGCGCGGCCGGCGCCGGCATGTTGACGAAGAAGCGGTCGAGCGCCTGCGCCTTCTCGGGCGGCGCCAGCAGGTAGACGTAGTCGCCTTCCGCCACCGGGCTGGCTTCGGCGGGCGTCAGGATTTCCTCGTCGCGCACGATCAGCGTCGGCCGCGCCCAGTTCGGGATCAGGCCATGGCGGAGATAGGGGCTGCCGGCGATCACCGGATAGCCGACCAGTTCCTTCTCGAGCTGCCCGGGCAGATCGAGTTCGATACGGCGGGCGCTGACGTCGACGCGCGGCAGCGCGATCTTCAACTGGCGCGCGGCGGCGGGAATAGTCCAGCCTTGCACCAGCAGCGACACCAGCACGATGACGAAGGCGACGTCGAAATAGACCTGCCCGCCCGGCAGACCGACCAGAATGGGAATCGACGCCAGAAACACGCCGACCGAGCCGCGCAGTCCGACCCAGGATACGAACAGCTTCTCGCGGTTGGAAAAGCGGAACGGCGCCAGGCAGAGGAACACCGTCAGCGGGCGGGCGAACAATGTCAGCGCCGCCGCCACCAGCAGCGCCGGCCACATCCGCTGCAGCAGCAGTTCCGGCCAGGCGAGCAGGCCGAGCAGCACGAACATGGCGATCTGCGCCAGCCAGGTCACCGCATCGAGAAACGTGACCAGCATGTTGTGAGCGCGGGTCGAATTGTTGCCGACCACCATGCCCGCCAGATAGACGGCGAGGAAGCCGGAGCCCTGAAGTGTGCCGGTCAGCGCGAAAATCATGACGCCGCCGGTGGCGACGAAAGGCGCGTGCAGGCCCTGCGGCAGATCGAGCCGGTTCAGCACCCAGACCATCACATAGCCGCCGACCACGCCGATGGCCGCGCCGAGAGTGACCTGCTGCGCCAGCATGCCGATAATGGCGCCCCAGCCTTGCGATCCCTGCAACAGGATCTCGACCAGCAGGATGGTCATGAAGATCGCGATCGGGTCGTTGGTCGCCGACTCCACTTCCAGCGTGGCGCTGACGCGCGGCCGCAGGCGCAGGCCCTTGGCGTGCAGCAGGAAGAACACCGCCGCGGCGTCGGTCGAGGCGACGATGGAGCCGATCAGCAGCCCCTCGGTCCAACTGAGGCCGAGCGCCCAGACGGCCATCGGCGCGGTCAGCGTCGCCGTCAGCAGCACGCCGACGGTCGCCAGGATGCCCGCCGGCGCCAGCACCAGGCGGAACGTCGACATCTTGGTGCGCAGGCCGCCGTCGAACAGGATCAGCGCCAGCGCGATGGAGCCGACCATGTAGGCCGCGCCGACATCGTTGAAGCGCAGGCCGCCCGGGCCGCCCTCGCCCGCCAGCATGCCGAGCAGCAAGAACACCAGCAGCAACGGAGCGCCGAAGCGCAAGGCGATCAGACTCGACAGAATTCCGGCGAGGACCAGGACGCTGCCCAGCAGGATCGCAATGCTGAAGGTGTCGAGCGCGGCCATGGGGCGGACAGGTCTCCTTTAGCCGGACAGACCGGCCTCGCGTTCTGGATCGGGTGCTGTGAAATCAGCAACCTGTTTTTGCCCGACAAGGCTTAAACAACAAGTGTCACGACGCAAAAATAGCCCCTCAGGCCGGGCGTGCGACAATCATGCTCAGCATTGCTTTGGCGATTTCATGTTCGCCCATCACCACATCGGTGGCGCCGTGCTTCCGGAGATGGGTAATTTCATCCTCGGAATGGGCACGGGCGACGATCGGCAGGTTCGGATTGAGCTTCCGGGCCTGACCGGTGATCTGGCCGCCTTCAAAGGCGTCGGGCACCGCCACCAGGAGGTAGCGGGCGCCGGCGATATTGCACGCCGGCAGCACCTCCGGATCGGCCGCATTGCCGAGGATGACCTTTCGGCCCTCTTTGCGCGCCTGCGCGACGATGGCCGGGTCGCTTTCGACGATCAGCAGCGGACCGATGTCCGCAGCCGGGCGGGTGGTGATGAACTTTCCGACCCGGCCGTAGCCGACCAGCACCACGTGATTGGTCAGGTCCGTCATCTGTATCGGTTCGCGGGCCGCCTCCGGCAGCGTGGCCACTGCCTCCGGATTGGCCCCGGGCAACGGCGCCGCGGCCGGCTGGCGCGCCAGCCAGCGGTCGAGAATGGCGAACAGCAGCGGGTTGAACAGAATGGACAGGATCGCGCCGGCCAGAATGAGATCGCGGCCGCGCTCCGGCAGCAGCGCCAGGCTGACGCCGAGACCGGCGAGAATGAATGAGAACTCGCCGATCTGAGCCAGACTGGCGGAAATCGTCAGTGCGGTTCCAGTCGAGTAACGGAACATCTTGACGATCAGGAACGCCGCCACCGACTTGCCGAACATGATGATCATCAGCGTGGCGAAGATCGGCAGCGGTTCGCGGATGATAATCATCGGATCGAACAGCATGCCGACCGAGACGAAAAACAGCACCGCGAAGGCGTCGCGCAACGGCAGCGTCTCCTGGGCGGCGCGCTGGCTGAGCTGGGATTCGGCCATCATCATGCCGGCGAAGAAGGCGCCGAGCGCGAACGACACGTCGAACAGCTGGGCCGCGAAAAAGGCGGAGCCGAGCGCGATCGCCAGCACCGACAGCCGGAACAGCTCGCGCGAGCCGGTATGGGCGATGTAGTGCAGCAGCCAGGGAATGACCCGCCGCCCGATCAGCAGCATCAGCGCCACAAAGGCCGTCACCTTGCCGAGCGTCATCAGGACCGGCAGCGCCAGCGCCTGCAGATCGGCGCCGGACTGCACGCCTTCCTTGAGGATCGGCGCAATCGCCGGCAGCATCACCAGCGCGAGCACCGTGGCCAGGTCCTCGACGATCAGCCAGCCGACCGCGATGCGGCCGCGCTCGGTTTCAATGAGGCGGCGCTCCTGCATGGCGCGCAACAGCACCACCGTGGAGGCAACCGACAGCGCCATGCCGAACACCAGACCAGCGCCGATGCCCCAGCCCAGCGCCAGCGCCAGCGCCGTGCCGAGGCCGGTCGCCACGGCGATCTGCGCGATTGCGCCCGGCACCGCGATGGCGCGTACCGACAGCAAGTCCTTCAGCGAGAAATGCAGGCCGACGCCGAACATCAGCAGGATGACGCCGATTTCCGCGAGCTCGTTGGCGATCTGCTGATCGGCAATGAAGCCGGGGGTCGCCGGACCCATCACCACGCCCGCCAGCAGGTAGCCGACCAGAGGCGACACACGCATGCGCTGCGCCAAAGCCCCGAGAATGAAGGCGATCACCAGACCGACAACAATCGTCGTAATCAGGGGCGTGTGATGCGGCATACGGCTGAAAAATCCTCAAAAAAGCGAAATATCGACCGATATAAGAAGAATGGAGACCTCAGAGCAACGGAAAATCCGTCGTGGACCGCCATTATGAGCGCGCCCGCCGGCGTGAAACGCAGGCGGGCGCGAACATGACTCGCAATCCTGTCGGATGAATGGCGCCGCCTAGAAACCGACCTTGTCGCCGCCCTTGAGCGAGAGGATCTCGCGCGCCTCGTCCGGCGTCGCCACCTCCAGGCCGAGGCCCTCGAGGATCTTGCGCACATTGGTGACCTGCTGCGCATTGGACTCGGCCAACTTGCCGGCGCCGATCCAGAGCGAATCCTCCATGCCGACGCGGACATTGGCGCCCATCGAGGCCGCCATCGCCGCGATGCGCATCTGGTTCTGTCCCGCGCCGAGCACGGACCAGTGATAGGCGTCGCCGAGCAGGCGGTCGGCGGTGCGCTTCATCATCATGACGTCCTCGGGGTGCGGACCGATGCCGCCGAGAATGCCGAACACCGATTGCACGAACACCGGCGCCTTGATCAGCCCGCGGTCGAGGAAATGCCGCAGCGTGTAGAGATGGCCGATGTCGTAGCACTCGACCTCGAAGCGGGTGCCGTTGTCGGCGCAGGTGGCGAGAATGTATTCGATGTCCGCGAAGGTGTTCTTGAACATGCCGCCGCGCGAGCGCTCGAGATAGGGCTCTTCCCAGTCGTGCTTGAACTTGCCTTTGAAGCGGGGGATCATCGGATAGAGCCCGAAATTCATGGTGCCCATGTTGAGCGAGGCGACCTCGGGCTTGAAGTGCGCGGCCGGCCTGACCCGCTCTTCGGCGGCCATGGTCGGGGCGCCGCCGGTGGTGATGTTCACGACCACATTGGACCGCTGCTTGATCACCTTCAGGAACGGCGCGAACCCCTCCGGCGTCTGGTCGGGGCGACCGTCCTGCGGATTGCGCGCGTGCAGATGCACGATCGCGGCGCCCGCTTCCGCCGCCCCGATCGCCGCATCCGCGATCTGCTCGGCGGTGATTGGCAGGTGTGGCGACATCGATGGCGTGTGGATCGAGCCAGTGACGGCGCAGGTGATGATAACTTTACGCGATTTCGCCATGAGCAATTCCATCCCGGTCTTAAGTGGGTTCTGATTTCCCGATTGGACGTCGGCGGCGATCCTAGAGTATCAGCCCGGGGCGCGTCACCTGTGCGGGCAATATTTGATATGGTCGCAATGCTGATCCACGATACGGGCATCGCCGTCGCGGCCATACGCCAGGCCAGTTCGCCATGATTGCCACCACACAACCGGCCGCGGCCGGCTCCTACCGCGTCCTGATCGGCGCGCTGTGTGGCATCGGCGCAGCATTCGGCTGGGCGGCCGGGTTCGTGACCGCCAAGCACGGCGTGTCGATCGGCTTCGCGCCGGCCGATCTCGCCTTTCATCGTTTCTACTGGACGGGGATTCTGCTGATCCCGCTGGCGCTGCGCGGCGGCGCGATCAAGCTCGGCGGCGTCGGCTGGGGCCGCGGCATGGTTCTGGTCGTGCTGTCAGGCCCGCCGCAAGCCATGCTCGCCTATACCGGCTTCACGCTGGTACCGCTCGGCCACGGTACCACCATCCAGCCGGCCTGCGCCGCGCTGTTCGGCCTTCTGCTGGCGACTTTGGTGCTCGGCGAACGGCCGACGGTGCAGCGTATCGTCGGCTGCATGATTCTCGTCGCCGGGCTGATGGTATTCGGCGCGGAGTCGCTGACCACCATTGGCAGCCACGGCATCGCCGGCGATCTGCTGTTCGCGCTTGCCGGCTTGTTCTGGGCCAGCTTCGGCACGGTGCTGCGGCTTTGGCAGGTGCCGGGCATTCGCGGCACCGCGGTGGTCGGCGCTTTGTCCATCCTCGTCTTCGCACCGCTGTTCGCCGTGATCGTGGGCTTCGACGGCATCCTGCGCATGAGTCTGTCGGAGAATCTGTTGCAGATCTTCGTGCAGGGTCTGCTCGCCGGCGCGCTGCCGATCTACCTGTTCGCCCGGGCGGTGACGCTGCTGGGCGCCGGCCGCGCCGCGACCTTTCCGGCGCTGGTGCCGGGGTTCTCGCTGGTGATCGGCTACATCGCGCTCGGCGCAATCCCCAGTCTGCCGCAACTGATCGGCCTCGCGATCGTCGTGATCGGGTTCCGCTTCGTGGTGCGCTGACGCGTAGATGTGCATAACCCGGCGCGCCGCCGAAGCCGCCGATGCCGGCGCGCAAAGCGATCTGGTATCTCTCGATCCTGCGTGCCCATTCCCCGAGCCCCGGTCGTGGGCTCCATCAGGTTCGCCATGGACAATATCGAGCAGGTGAACAGCGCCTTCCAAGAAGCGCTGAACACGCTCGGCAGCGAGGTCACGTCGATCTGGCTGCCGATTCAGCTCGCCATCATTCTGGTGATCGGACTCGTCGCCACGCTGGCCGGCAAACTGATCCGCAGCCGCATCAAGGCGTCCGACCTGTCGCCGGGATGGCCGGGCTTTCTGCGGCTGCTGGTGCGGCTGGTTCTGGAGAACATCGGCACCATCATCTTCATCCTGCTGCTGACCGTGACGCAGACGGTGATGACCCAGGCGACCTGGCCGAGCCATTCCTACCTACTCCGCGTCGCCATCAGCCTCGCCACCGCCTGGGTCGCCATCGCCGTCGTCGCCGGGCTGATCCGCAACCCGCTGGCCCATCGGCTGGTCGCCTTGTTCGCCTGGACGATCGCGGCGCTGAGCATTCTCGGCCTGCTGCGGCCGACCATGGCGGCGCTGGATTCGTTCGGGCTGGCGATCGGCGGCCTGCGCGTCACGCCGCTGCTGGTGATCAAGACCAGCGTGCTGATGGTGCTGACGCTGTGGCTGGCCAATGCGACCAGCGACTTCGCCGAACGGCGGCTGCAGCGGGCGGTCGACCTGACGCCGTCGATCCAGGTGCTGACCGGCAAGATCATCCGCCTGCTGCTGATCACCTTCGCCATCCTGATCGCGCTGTCGACCGCCGGCATCGATTTCACCGCGCTCGCCTTCTTCTCCGGCGCGGTCGGCCTCGGCCTCGGCTTCGGACTGCAGAAAGTGGTGTCGAACCTCGTCAGCGGCATCATTCTGCTGGCCGACAAGTCGATCAAGCCGGGCGACATCATATCCGTCGGCGAGCATTTCGGCCGCGTCGGCATCATGGGCGCGCGCTACACCTCGGTCGATACCAGGGACGGGCGAGAGTACCTCATCCCGAACGAGGACTTCATCACCCAGCGCGTGGCCAACTGGACCTATTCGAGCGACTTCGTGCGGCTGTCGACGACCTTTAACACCACCTATGACAGCAACCCGCGCAAGGCGCAGGAAGCCGCCGTGGCGGCCGCGCTGAGCATCGACCGCGTGGTCGCCAAGCCGGCGCCGGCCTGCATGCTGACCGCGTTCGGCCCGACCTCGATCGGCTTCGAACTCCTGTTCTGGATCAAGGACCCGTCGCTCGGCATCGCCAACGTCAAAAGCGACGTGCTGATGGCGTTGTGGGACACGCTGGAGAAGGAAGGCGTCAAGATTCCGCGCCCCGGTCCGTCGCGGGTGATCTATGAGATGGCGGCGCGGGAAGACGAACCCGATCCGCCGAAGGACGACACCGACCTGCCCTCACCCGGCGCCCCGAAGTCTCCGTTCGGTTGATGCGGTGTTGCCGAGACAGGCGCAGTCTTCGACTCCCCTCCCCCTTGCGGGGAGGGGTCGGGGGTGGGGGTCACCAGCCCGAGAGCATTCATTATAACGTGTGAAACGCCATCGATGTTTGCAATTACGTCGCTATTCCAGAAACGCAATACCCTGAAGTTATTGCGGCCAAGGTAGTCGTCGCGCGCGGCATCTGTACGAAGCCCCGCGACCATATTGTGCTGGCCGCCGTCCACTTCGATGACCAGCCGCGCCGAGAAACAAACGAAGTCGACGACAAGGTGATCGATCGGCACCTGGCGCCGAAAATGAAAGCCCTGTTTCCGCAGCGTGCGGAGAAAGCGCCAGAGCTTTCGCTCGGCGTCGGTTGAATTGCTGCGGAGTTGGCGTGCTATTGCATTCGCCATGTTTTCACCCCACCCCGCCCGCCTGCGGCGGGCGACCCTCCCCGTCAAGGGGAGGGTAAGCAGCAGCCTACGCCACTTTCCGGGACGCCAGGAATTCGCCCATCCGGTCCAGCGCCTTGAGAATGTTCTCGGTCGAGTTGGCGTAGGACAGGCGCACGTAGCCCTCGCCGAGAATGCCGAAGTCGGGGCCGCCGATGATGGCGACGCCGGCGTCCTCGAGCAGCGCCGATGCGAGCTTCTTGGCCTTCCAGCCGGTGGCCTTGATGTTGGGGAAGGCATAGAACGCGCCTTTCGGCACGGCGCAGGAAACGCCCGGCAGCGTGTTGAGGCCCGCGACCACCACCTTCCGGCGCTTGTCGAACTCCGCGATCATGCGATGCACCTCGTCCTGCGGGCCGGTCAGCGCCGCCAACCCGGCGAACTGCGCCGACGCGTTGACGCAGGAATGCAGATTGACCGCGAGCTTGCGCGCGTAGTCGTAGAGCTTCTCCGGAAACACCGCGTAACCGAGCCGCCAGCCGGTCATGGCGTAGGTCTTGGACCAGCCATTGAGCAGGATGAGCCGGTCGCGGATCGACGGATAGGACAGCAGGCAGACGTGGCTCTCGCCGTCATAGACCATGTGGTCGTAGATCTCGTCCGACATGATGGCGACGTCCGGCCACTTCTCCAGGCCGGCGACCAGCTTGTCGACCTCGGCCTTGCCGGTCACGCCGCCGGTCGGGTTGGCGGGCGAGTTCAGGATCAGCAGCCGCGTCTTCGGCGTGATCAGCTTCAGCGTTTCCTCGGCCGAGAAGGCGAAGCCGTTCTCCTCGCGGATCGGCACCGGCACCGGCGTCGCACCGGTGAACTCGATCATCGAGCGATAGATGGGAAAGCCCGGATCGGGATAGAGAATTTCCGCGCCCGGCTCGCCGAACATCAGGATCGACATGAACATCGTGGGCTTGCCGCCCGGCATGATCATGACCCGGTCGGGCGACACCTCGACCTTGAAACGCTTGTGCAGGTCGGCCGCCACCGCTTCGCGCAGCGGCACGATGCCGTTGGCGGCGGTGTAGCCGTGGTGGCCGTCGCGCAGCGCCTTGACCGCCGCCTCGACGATGAAGTCGGGGGTGCGAAAGTCCGGCTGGCCGATGCCGAGATTGATGATGTCGCGGCCCTGCCCGATCAGGGCGTTGGCGCGGGCCAGCACCGCGAAGGCGTTTTCCTCGCCGATGCGGTCGAAGGCGGCGATCGTTTTCAGCATGTTTTGTCCCCGGTTTGCGCGCGATCTTGCCGGGCCGCGGCCGCCGCCGTCAATTGGCGCCTCTGCGAATATGACCGAAATGCAAATCCGCGACGCGCATCACCTCGAAGATGACGGCGACCGACCAGCCGATCAGCAGCACGCCGTTGAGCGAGGTGATCGGACCGACCAGCCGGTTGCTGATGTCGGCTGGCAACGCATCGCCGTAGCCCAGCGCGGTGTAGTTCTCGAAGGCGAATTCGAAATTGGTGCCGTTGATGATCTTCAGACCGATCAGATCGTAATAGAGGCACCACACCGCGATCTCGACGACATGCGCGCACATCAGAACCGACAGCGTCACGATCAGCAGCGACGACAGCCGCACCAGCATGTTCATTTCGCCGGTGACCCGCGAGGTGTGTCGGGTGGCCAGAATGATCAGCGCCGTCATCAGCGCGTGGATGGAGAAGTTGACGAGGCTGATAACCCCGCCCGATGCGAGGAGATACCACATGCGAATCGGCGCCCCCGAGGACGCCCATTCCAAGCCGACCGCGCGGGACAAGGCAACTCACGCTTTCGCTCCGTCCCGCACTCTCCGCATCCCGCTACCGGGCGACCAGGTCCGGCGTCGCCTCGGCCAGCGTCTGCGTCCCCGACAACTGCATCGCCCGCACCAGTTCGACATGCAGGTGCTCAAGAACGGCCTGGACGCCGTCGGCGCCCTGCATGGTCAGGCCCCAGATGGTGGGCCGGCCGACCAGCACGGCGCGGGCGCCAAGCGACAGCGCCTTGAGGATGTCGGTACCGCGGCGGATACCACCGTCGACATAGACCTCGGCCTTGTCGCCCAGCGCCTCGGCGATCTCGGCCACCGCCTCCGCGGTCGTCACGGTCGTGTCGAGATGGCGGCCGCCGTGGTTGGAGACGATGATGGCGCGGGCGCCGCATTCGGCGCTGCGCACGGCGTCGTCGCCGCGCAGTACGCCCTTGACCAGCACCGGAATGGGCGAGCGCTTCACCAGCCATTCCAGCTCGCGCCAGGTGGCGGGGTAGATCACCTTGCCGGCGAAATCCGGGTGATAGAACGTCCGCGCCATCGGCGAGCCGGGCATGTTGATGTTGAGGATGTCCGGCGACGGCTCGTGCTGGGCGCGCGCCGCCCGCGGGCTCCAGCCGCCGGTCGGCGCATCGACCGTCAGCACCAGCGCGGTGAAGCCGGCGGCGGCGACCCGATCGATCAGCGCCTCCACCTCGGCGCGCTCCGGCCAGTAATAGAGCTGGAACCACTGCGGCGCGTCGCGCCGTTCGGCGGCGACGTCCTCGATGGTGATGTTGGAGTTGCTGGCCAGCACGAAGGCCGCGCCGGCCGCCGCCGCGCCGCGCGCGGTGGCCGCTTCGCCCAGCGGATGGAACAGCTTGTGGCGCCCGGTCGGCGCCACCATGATCGGCGTCGACAGCCGCTGACCGAGCACGGTGACGCTGGTATCGACATTGTCGACATCGCGCATGACCCGGGGCCGCAGCCGCAGGTCGCGCCAGGCCCGGATGTTTTCATCGACGCTGATTTCGTCGTCGGCCCCGGTGGCGCAAAACGCCCAGGAGGCGGGCAGCATTTTGGCTTCGGCCTGTGCTTCCAGTGCATCGAAGTCGACACTGTCGAGAATGAAACTCAAGACATTTCCCCCGGCGAAAATTTCGGATTGGTTGGTTTTAACTCTGGCCCAGACCGGCGGCCGTTGCCAGTGGTTCGATGCGCATGAGCGATGTTCATCGAACGCATCACGGAAATAGCATTGTTCCGGCGCCTGCAAACGTGGCACCGTCGGTCGCATTGCCGCACCGGGGACCTGTCGATGTCCAGCCCGTCGATCGCCGACCGACGCCGAACCTTTCGCGCGCTCCATGAGCGCGGCTGCTTCGTTATTCCCAACCCCTGGAACGCCGGCACCGCACGCTATCTCCAGGGCCTCGGCTTCAAGGCGCTGGCCACCACCAGCGCCGGCTTCGCGCACTCCCTCGGCTACGCCGACGGCGAGGAAACGCTCGACATGACGCTGGCCCATTGCCGCGAGATCGTCGCGGTCACCGACCTGCCGGTGAACTGCGACTTCGAGGGCGGCTTCGCGCACAATCCGGCCGGCGTCGCCGAGAACGTCCGGCGCTGCGTCGAGACCGGCGTGGCCGGGCTGTCGATCGAGGATTCCACCGGCGACGCCGCCGAACCGCTCTACGACTTCGACACCGCGCTGGCGCGCGTCCGCGCCGCGCGCCAGGCGATCGACGCGGCCGGCGGCGACGTGGTGTTCACCGCCCGCAGCGAAGGCTTCATCGTCGGCCGTCCCGACATGGCGGAGACCGTGCGCCGGCTGAAGGCCTTCGCCGATGCCGGCGCCGACTGCCTCTATGCGCCCGGCCTGAAAACCGCCGACCAGATCGACACCGTCGTCCGGGCCGTCGCGCCGCGGCCGGTCAATCTGCTGATGTCGTTCTCCGGCGGGCTGAGCGTCGACGATATCGCCGCGCTCGGCGTGCGCCGCATCAGCACCGGCGGCACGCTGTCGCGCGTCGCCATGCAGGCCTTCATGAAGGCCGCGCGCGAGATCGCCGAACAGGGCACGTTCGGCGGCTTCGCCGGCGTCATGTCGAATGCCGAGCTGAACACGTTCTTTCATGACGACCTGCCGCGGCGGCCGAAACAAGACAACCAGACCCCATGAGCGATCATGTCCATCCGCAAACCGGCCAGCCGATCGGCGCGCCGGTCGACGACCGGCCGGCGCAACGGCCCGGCCCGGTGACGCTGACCGGCCGCTACGGCCGGCTCGAGAAGCTGACCGCCGCCCATGCGGATTCGCTCTGGGCGTTGTTCAAGGACGACGACTCGATCTGGACCTACATGTCGCAATACGGGCCCTTCGGCAGCGCCGCCGCGTTTTCGGACTGGCTGGCCGCCCGCGCCGCGCTCGAAGACCCCTACGCCTATGCCATCATCGACCTGCAGGGCCGCGCGGTCGGCATCACCACGCTGATGGACATCCGGCCCGCGATGCGCGTCGTCGAAGTCGGCCATATCGTCTATGCGCCGGCGCTCAAGCGCACGCCGCTCGGCACCGAGGCGCAGTATCTGCTGGCGCGCTACGCGTTCGAGACGCTGGGCTACCGGCGCTATGAGTGGAAGTGCAACTCTCATAACGCCGCCTCGCGCCGCGCCGCGCAGCGATACGGCTTCGTGTTCGAGGGCGTCCTGCGCCAGCACATGATCGCCAAGGGCCGCAGCCGCGACACCGCGATGTTCTCGATGCTCGACAGCGAATGGCCGGCGCGCAAGGCGAACTTCGAGCGCTGGCTGGACCCTGCCAATTTCGACGCCGCCGGCCGCCAGAAGCTCAGCCTGGGCGCGCTGAACGGCGCACCGGCCGCCGGCGGAAGCGCAAACGGCGGCACGACATGAGCGATGCGGCGGCGCCGGCGCCGGCTTTGCTGCAACAGCGCGACTTCATCCTGCTCTGGCTGTCGCGACTGGCCGCCACGATGGGCTACCAGATGCTGGCGCTGGCCATCGGCTGGACCATCTATGAGCTGACCGGCAGCGCGCTCGACCTCGGCCTTGTCGGCCTGATCCAGTTCGTGCCGGCCGTGGTGCTGACGCTGGCGATCGGCCATGCCGCCGACCGCTACGACCGCCGCACCATCGTGCGGCTGGCGCACGGCACCTACGTCGTGTCCGCGGTCATCATCGCGAGCGGCCTGATGGCCGGCGTGCTGAGCCGCGAAATGCTGTTCGCCGTGGTGTTCCTGATCGGCTGCGCGCGCGCCTTCGAACTGCCGACGGCGCATGCGCTGGTCCCGGCGCTGGTGCCGGCGCCGCTGCTGTCGCGCGCGGTCGCCGCCTGGACCTCGGCCAACCAGGTCGCGGTGATTGCCGGACCGGCGCTCGGCGGCCTCATCTATCTGTTCAGCCCGGTACTGGTCGGCGCCACCTGCGCCGTGCTGTTCGCGACCTCGATTACGCTGATCACCCTGATCCGCCCCCCGAGCCGGCCTGCGGTGCGCGAGCCGCCGACGCTGGCCTCGGTGCTGGCCGGCTTCCACTACATCCGCACGCGGCCGCGGCTGCTCGGCGTCATCACGCTGGACCTGTTCGTGGTGGTGATGGGCGGCGCGACCGCGCTGCTGCCGATCTTCGCCAAGGACATCCTCAATGTCGGGCCGCTCGGCCTCGGCCTGCTGCGCTCGGCGCCCGCCGTCGGCGCGCTGATGACGGCGGCCTATCTGTCGCGGTTTCCGGTCGAGCGCCACATCGGCATCAAGATGTTCGCGGTGTCGGCGGTGTTCGGGCTGACCACCATCCTGTTCGGCGTCTCGACCTCGTTCCCGCTGTCGCTGCTGGCGCTGGTGCTGCTCGGCGCCTTCGACGCCATCAGCGTGGTGATCCGCTTCACGCTGGTGCAGCTGGAGACCCCGGACGCCATGCGCGGCCGCGTCAGCGCCATCAACTATCTGTTCGTCGGCTCTTCCAATACACTGGGCGAGTTCCGCGCCGGCGCGATGGCGGCGGCGTTCGGCGCATCGGCCTCGGTGCTGATCGGCGGCATCGGCGCGCTGACGGTGGTCGGCCTGTGGATGCTGATGTTTCCCGCGCTGCGCCGCGTCGACCGCTTCGAACTGGCGGAGCCCAAAAAGGAGCCCGGCGCGTAAGCCGGCGCTGTGCGGCCGAGGCAAAGGGAGGATGCGATGCATGTCCTGATCACGGGCGCGGCCGGCATGATCGGCCGCAAGCTGATGGCGCGCCTGACCGCCGACGGCGGCCTCAACGGCCAGCCGATCGACAAGCTGACGCTGGTCGACATCGTGACGCCGGAGCGGCCGCCGGGCTTCAACGGCGCGGTCGCGCTGGTGGCGCGCAATCTCGC
>Ga0182736_1002342_pt1 | contig 14734 bp, 15 predicted proteins | sample eDN5th30CKraftBY_FD_128882 | JGI IMG/M metagenome (GOLD analysis project Ga0182736, IMG submission 128882) | Enriched backyard soil microbial communities from Emeryville, California, USA - eDNA 5th pass 30_C Kraft BY (version 2) (version 2) | ecosystem: Environmental > Terrestrial > Soil >...
GGAACGAACGTCGGCGCGAATCCGCTGGATCGCGCTGCATCCGACGATACCGAACGCACGATCAAGCGGCTCGAAGTGCGCGACCGGCCGGCTTCGTGGCTGGCATCGCGTTTATGGGTGCATACGCGGCCCGCGATAAGCCGAGCTTATCTGAAGATCAAACGCTGATTCACTGCTGATGCGTTCGCACGAAAGCGGCGATCGCATCGTTCACTGCATCGGTCGCATCGCGATGCGGCGAGTGGCGGCACTGCGGGAGCTTGACGAGCTGCGCGTGCCCGACAGCCGCCGCGATCTTGTCGAGTTGCAGCATCGACGCATATTCGTCGTCCTGGCCTTGAATGGCGAGCAATGGCCGTTTGATCGACGATATTTGTTCCGTGATGTCCCAATGCAAGAACGCGGGATTCAGCCACGCATCGTTCCATCCGTAAAAGGCTGAATCCACATCGTCGTGATAAGCCTCGAGCTTTTCTCGGAACGACGTCGTTTCATACATTTCACGCGCCTTTGTGATGCCTTCCACGGTCATCGGTTCCACGAACAAATGCGGAGCGAGGACGGCGAGACCGGCAAGCGATTCGGGAAATGCGCGGGCGTAGAGCAGGGCGATCGTGCCGCCATCGCTATGCCCGACGAGCCACATGCGCGCACGTTCCCGTGCGTCGATGTGGAGCGCATCGAGCAATGCGGGCAATACTTTTTGCGCTTGCAGATGCAGAAACTCGACCGGCCACTTTTCTTCGGCGCGCCGTGGCGTGGATCGGCCATAACCTGGCCGCGAATAGACGAGTCCCCTGCAGTTCAGGCGATCGCAAAGCATTTGCGGCCAGCCTTTCCATAGCGCGATCGAGCCCAGTCCTTCATGCAGGAACACTGCGATAGGCGCATCGGCGCGCTCCGGATTCAGCCACTGATATTCGATGCGCACCGAGGAAGCGGCGCCATTCAGTTCGACGAAGCGCGTCGTGTCGATGCTTGCTGCAGGGTCGGTCATCTGTTTGCGAATGCTGAGCGTGAAGTACAAAGATTATCAGACGGCGCGCCTGCAGCTTTGAACCCGACTGGCGAATACATCATTGGTCCTGCGCGATCTTTCAAAAATAAATTTATTTGTCTGTTTTTTTCTCTGGACAGCGCTGAACTTTTTCTGCGAAAGTTATTCGTAAGAATCTCGCTGCACTGCAACGCAGATGCGGCCCTTATTCGAATACTTGCGTGTGCAACTATGGCGCGCCCGTTCTGGAGAGATCTGCATGAATCGACCGAAACGAATGCTTCTGGAAAACATTGCCTGGGCACGCGAGACCGCGCACGCCGACGCGCAATTTTTTCCGCGTCTCGCCCAAGGACAGAGCCCTAAAGTGCTGTGGATAGGCTGCGCGGATAGCCGCGTGCCCGCCGAGACTGTGACGAACGCCAATCCTGGCGACCTCTTCGTACATCGCAACATCGCTAACCTTTTTTCTCCATCCGATGACAACACGTTGAGCGTGCTCGAATACGCGGTGCGCGTTTTGAAGGTCGATCACGTAATCGTTTGCGGCCATTACGGATGCGGTGGCGTGCGCGCCTCGCTCCTGCCGAAATCGAGCGACCTGCCGCATGTGAATCGCCGGATCGCGCCGCTGTGCGCGCTGGGCGAACGGCATCGGCACGAACTCGATTCATTCGGCGAGCTCGACGCGCGCGCAAATCGACTCGCCGAACTGAACGTGCTCGAACAAGTGCGGCTTTTGCGAGAACACGCCATCGTGCGAGAGCACGACGTGCCGCCACGCGTTCATGGCTGGATCTTCGGCCTGCACGACGGGCTCATCAAAGTGCTCGCTTCGGGCTACGCCGAAGAGAGCGAAAGTCGCGACATTGCGAGCGCGCAGGTCACATCGCTTCGGGCCGCCTAAGCCCGCTCATTTCTAACGATCGCTTATCGATGCGAGGTCGCTTTCGCGACATTCGCAGGACCCAACTCGTTCGAAAAAAATCATGAACTCGAATAACCGTCTAGCCACTTTTCCGCGAGACATGTTCGCGGGCACTGTCGTGTTTCTCGTCGCGATGCCCTTGTGTCTCGGCATCGCCAATGCATCCGGCGTGGAGCCGTTCGCCGGTCTGCTGTCGGGCATTATCGGCGGCCTCGTCGTCGCGTTGCTGAGTGGCTCGCAATTGAGCGTGAGCGGCCCTGCCGCGGGCTTGATCGTCATCGTCGTCGATGGCATCGCCGGGCTTGGCAGCTTCTCCGCGTTTCTGCTCGCGGTGCTGCTTTCAGGCGCGATTCAATTCGGCTTCGGCATGTTGAAAGCGGGGCGCTTCGCGGCCTATGTGCCTTCGTCGGTTATCAAAGGCATGCTCGCGGCTATTGGCCTATTGCTCGTCATCAAGCAGATTCCGCTTGCTGCGGGATTCGCGAATGCAGGCGCGCCTGCAGCGAACGGTCCGGGCATGCTCGACACGCCCTTCGGTCCGATATCCGCAGCGGCGTGCATTGTCGCCGTAGTCTCGCTTGCGATGCTCGCAGGCTGGGAAACACGCTCGATGCGTCGCTTTGCGCTCGTGCGCGCCGTGCCCGCGCCGCTCGCAGTGGTCGCGTTCGGCATCGGTGCGACTCTGCTGCTCGATCTGTTCGCGCCTGGCTTCGCACCGCCCGCGCAACATCGCGTCGCGCTGCCGTCGCTGGAGTCGTTCACCGCGTTCACGAATGCGCTCGAATTGCCGAACTTCTCGCAGTTCGCGAACCCCGATGTATGGCGGCTCGCATTCACGCTTGCTATCGTCGCAAGCCTCGAAACGCTGCTGAGCCTCGAAGCTGTCGAGCAACTCGATCCCAAGAAGCGCGCGGCGCATCCGGATCGCGAGCTGAAAGCGCAGGGCATCGGCAATATGATGGCAGGTCGATTGGCGCGCTGCCGATAACTTCCGTCATCGTGCGCAGTTCGGCGAACGTGCATGCGGGCGCGCAGAGCCGATGGTCGTCGTTCATGCATGGCGCATTGCTACTCGTGAGCGTGTTCGCGCTGACGAGCGTCATCAACCTGATTCCGCTGGCCTGTCTCGCGGCGATCCTGATCTTCACGGGTCTCAAGCTCGCCAAGCCTTCGTTGTTCGCAGCGGTCGCGAAACAGGGCATCGAGCGCTTCGTGCCGTTCATCGCAACGATTGCCGGCGTGCTGTTGACCGATCTGCTGATGGGCATTTTGCTCGGCATTGCATGCAGTCTTCTGCTTGCCATGCGCGCGAACCTCAGCCGTCCCATTACGATTGCGCAGCACGACGATCACTATCTGGTGTCGTTCAGAAAAGACGTTTCATTTCTTGGCAAGGTCACGCTGAAACATCATCTGCGCACGATACCCGACGGCGCGACGGTGATCTTCGACGCTTCACGCGCGGACTATATCGACCCCGACGTGCGCGAGGAGATCGACAGGTTCGTGGCCGCGGCGGCTTCGCGCGACATGCATGTCGAATGCAGGAAGCTGCCGCACCTTCGCTCGCAAAGTGGTGCGCCCGCATTGCGAGGCAGATGGCTCGGCTTGCGCAGGCAGGAGATGTCGTCGGAGTAAGAGGAAGTCGAACGAGGCGTCTCGATGCACCAACCGTTTCGGGCGCCGTTCACGAGACGATCGAGATCGAGAATCCGTCCCACCCTTTGCTGCCGACCGTTTGAATCGCCGTGGACGTCACGTGGGTATCGGCTGCGAGCATGTCGAAGAACTTGCGCACGCCGATGACGTCCGGGTCGGCGCTGCCGACGTCCGCCACGCGGCCACTGCGAATCACGTTGTCCGCGACGATCACCGTGCCGGGCCGGCTCAGGCGCAACACGAGGCGCAAATAGGCGGGATAACTTTTCTTGTCGGCGTCGAGAAAGATGAAATCGAAAGGCGGAATGCCGTCCCGCACGAATGATTCGAGCGTATCCACAGCGTCGCCGACAATCACCGACGCAACGCCCGACAATCCGGCGCGTTCAATGTTCTTGCGCGCGACGGAAGCATGGTGCTCGACGGCTTCGAGCGTGATGAGCGTACCGTCCGCAGGCAGGGCACGCGCGAGCCAGATCGTGCTGTAGCCGCCGAGCGTGCCGAGTTCGAGAATGCGTCGCGCGCCGCGCAACTGCGCGAGCATCTGCAGCAGCTTGCCCTGGTTTGGCGCGACGTTGATCGCAGGCAGCCCTTCGTCCGCGCTGGATTTCAATGCGGCTTCGAGTGCGGCGTCCGGCGTTTGCGTTCGATCGCACAAGTATTCGTCCATCGCAAGCCATTGCTGTTCGTTCATGGCATCTCCTTGCCGTTGCGGTTATCGCGTTCTCTCGAACGATACAACACGAATGGAGCCCAGTACAAAACGCGTCTGCGCGATAAACAATTCAGATGACCTTGAAAGCAGTTCGCAATCAAGGTGACACATTTGCGCCGACTGTCTTGACGATACTGCGCGACTCGCGCCGCAACTCATGCCCGAGTTGATCGACGGTCAAGCGGATTGCGTCGATCAATGCACGCGCGGCCGGCGAGGGCGTGCCGCCTGCGCGCATCGTAAGCCCGATCTCGCGGCGCGTGGCTTGCAGCGGAATGTCCATTACGGTTAGCTGACCCGACTCGCATTCGTAGTGCAGTTGTTGTGCGGATACGGCAGCGAGCATGTCGGTATGCATCAGGAGCCCGCGAATGACCGCGAGATCGGCGGTCTCGACGGTCGGCATCGGCGGTTTCAGTTTCCATCGTTTGAACTGCGCTTCGAACATTCCGCGCGCGGGTGCCTGGCTACGCGGCAGAATCCATTGCGCAGCGATCAGCTCCTTGAGCGTCAGGCCACTTCGCGCTGCAAGCGGATGCCCGCGACGCGCGATCACTACGATATCTTCCGACATGAGGCGCTCATTGACGAGTCCGCTCGACGCATCGTTCTGACGCAACGCGCCGAGCACGAAATCGATATCGCCGGCACGCAGTCCCGCGACCAGCGTTTCATACGAGCTCTCATCCGTCACGACGCGCACGCCTGGATATTGCGCGGCAACGCGCGCGATCGCGCCAGGCAGGATCAACGTTCTGCCAAGCGGCAGCGCGCCGACCGTGACATAACCTTGAATCGTGCCGCGCAGCGCCGCGAGATCATCAGGAATGTGGCGCAGTTCGTTCAGCGCGCGCCGCACATGCAGCACGAAAGTTTCGCCTTCGCTGGTGAGCAGCAACCCGCGCGGACTGCGATAAAACAGTTGCATACCAGCGCCGGTCTCCATGATCCGGATCGCGCTGCTGACGGCCGGTTGACTGAGCCCCAACGTCTGCGCTGCGCTCGGCATGTGACGATGGCGCGCGAGTGCCGAGAACAACTGAAGCCGCCGTGTATTGAGCAGAAAGGCCGGGAGCGTGCCGCCTGTCGCGGTCCGACGCCGTGACTGGCGCGTGGCGCACCACTGCGCCAGTTCTTCGAGTTCGGCGAAGATGCGCTGGCAGCGCAACAGCACAGCGCGTCCCGCAGGCGTGGGCAACATGCCCGACGGACGACGCTCCAATAAAGTTTCCCCGACCGCCGCTTCGAGTTCCTGCAGCGAGCGTGTGACCGCCGATTGCGCGCGGAACAGTGCCGCGGCGGCGCGCGTGGCGCTGCCCGTTTGCGCGACGAGCCGAAATGCGCGCAGATACGCGAGATTGAGCAGTTCCCGATTGTCCATATGAAGGTGCCCGATGCCATCAGTTTGATTTATCGCATCGTACAGGCTCGTGCGCTTCGCGCTCACTTTCCCCTAATTGTCGTCGCCGATCATGATGTCATGCATAGAGCGATGGATGTCATCGATTGATCGGAGGGTTGCGCCATGTATCAACATATCCTCGTCGCAGTGAGCCCGAGTTTCAGCGAAGCCGCTCTGTCGACCGCGATTGCGCGGGCGCGCGAAAACAACGCGCGTCTGACCGTGCTGCATGTGATCGAATCGTCGCCGTGGTGGGCGGGATGGCAGATGGAATGTCTATCGGACCTGCCCGCGCTCGTGAATCAGCTCGCGCTCTTGATTCGCGGCAGCAGCGAGAAGATGCTTCGGCGTGCGGGCATCGATGCGGACTGGCAAACGCGCACGTTGCCGCGAGACGGGCGCAGCGTCGGCCGCATCATCGCCGATGAAGCCAATCGCCTCGATGCGGATCTCGTCGTGCTCGGTGCAAGGAAGCGCGGCGTCTTCAGCTTCGGCATGGACCGTGTTCGTAACGTGGTGTGCCGCCATACGAATCGGGAAGTGCTGATCGCAACCGTATGCGTCGCTGATTCGGCGGACGTGATGGAAATTCGCGGCGCGGCGTTGCAAACGCATCACGCCTGATGCGCTTATGCGACGGTAGCGGAAACCGTTTCACCCACGCGTAGAGAAACGCGTGCTGCGATATGTCGCGGTACAACCAGAAGTGGCTGATCGACAACCCCTCGGAGAGCGTTGATAATCGCATCGCTTCAATTTTTGCGACGACTTCGTTTTAAGAGGGATAGGGAGTGCGTAGTTTCTGTTTGGGCCAGCGCCGTTGGAAATGGCTGGCTGTAGGTGTCGTGGCTGTGCTGGCGTTAGGCGCGCTAGCCGCAAGCGTCAATGTCATGCCTTCTGACGCGGCGGCAAATGTATCGATGGAAGCGGTCGCGTCGAGCCCGGTGCTCGCTTCGGATCCCTTGAAAGGGCTGTCCGTAGTCGATGCAATCGAGGTGATTCAGGCTCAGGCCAGTGCATCGTATGCTGCGAATCCAGCCATTGAACCTCACGATGGAAAGACGGCCGGCCCCGTCGTCCCGGATGGTTTCAGCTTCGATAGGGCACCGACACCCGCATCCACGACGGTGCCTTCCATTTGCTCCAAAGCCAAGCACATCATTTGTGTCGATAAGACGACTTTCACCGCAACGGTTTATAAAAATGGCATAGCGCAGTGGTCGTATTATGTGCGTCCCGGCGATGCCCGCGGTGCGCGATATGCCACAGGCGAAGGTCGCGGACGCATAGCTTTCAAGAGCCGCCATCACGTTTCAAAGGCCTATGGAACGCCCATGCCCTATGCGATGTTCATTGCATGGGACAAGGATCAAGACAAGCACTCCGGTCAGGCCTTCCACCTCTCATACGATTTTCAGAACCAAGGATATGAGGGCGCCAGCCATGGCTGCATGGGAGTAGGATCAGAGGCAGTCATGCAGCGACTGTGGGAGACAAGTCCTGTGGGCACGCAAGTGTATGTCTATCGCAGTTCCAAAGATCCTTCGGAAGCCGTGGCTGACGGATCGAGTCCCGGTTGAAAAAAAGGCCACGCTCAAGTGGCCTTTCGAGCCTATCGGCGCGGTATCACCCCGCGGGTCTGCGTAGCTCGAAGAAAGTCGAAGTCGACGCCTTTGTCCGCCTGGGTGACGGTGTCATAGAACAGCTTGCGATAACCGCGATCCGCAGTGGGAATCGTGACCGGCGATCCTTTAGCGCGCGCTGCGAGTTCTTCATCGCTGATGAGCAGACTGATCTCGCGTTTCGACACGCTCAGGCGAATGCGGTCGCCCGTTCGAACATGCGCGAGCGGACCGCCCACCGCCGCTTCAGGCGTCACGTGCAACACGATGGTGCCGAACGCAGTACCGCTCATGCGTCCATCCGAGATGCGGACGATATCCTTGACGCCCTTTACCGCGAGCTTGCGCGGGATAGGGATATAACCCGCTTCGGGCATGCCCGGCGCACCCTTCGGCCCGATGTTCTTAAGCACGAGGATATCGTCGGGCGTGACATCGAGATCATCCGAATCGATGCGTGCCGCGAGATCGGCGCCGTTCTCGAACACGACCGCGCGCCCTTCGTGTTCCATCAACTTCGCATTCGCCGCCGATTGCTTGATGATCGCGCCGCCCGGCGCGAGATTGCCGTCCAGCACCGCGATACCGCCTTGCGGATAGATCGGCTTGTCGAAGGGGCGCACGACATTCTGCGCGAAAGCGGGGCCCGCAGCATCGATCTCTTCGCCGAGCGTGCGGCCCGTCACCGTCAGCGCGTTCAGGTTCAATAGCGGCTTCATTTCGCGCAACAGCGTAGCCATGCCGCCGGCCTTGTGAAAGTCCTCCATGTAATGCGATCCGGACGGCTTCAGATCGACGAGCACGGGAGTCTCGCGTCCCATGCGATCGAGCGCTTGCAGATCGATGTCATAACCCATGCGTCCCGCGATCGCCGTTAGATGCACGATGCCGTTCGTCGAACCGCCTATCGCGAGCAGCACGCGCATTGCGTTCTCGAATGCTTGAGCCGTGAGGATCCTGTCGATGGTGAGATTCTCGCGCGCCATCTGCACGGCCTGCGTGCCAGTGAGCTCGGCAACGCGCATACGATCCGACGTCACCGCAGGCGGCGAGGCGCCGCCTGGCACGGTCATGCCGAGCGCTTCGGCGATGCACGCCATCGTGCTCGCCGTGCCCATCACGGAACATGTCCCCACGCTCGCGACGAGTTGATTGTTCACCACTGCGATTTCCGCTTCGTCGATCTCCTCCGCGCGAAAGCGGCCCCAATAGCGCCGGCAATCGGTGCATGCGCCGACGCGCTCGCCGCGATGGGCTCCCGTAAGCATCGAGCCGGTGATGAGTTGAATCGCGGGAATGCCCGCCGATGCCGCGCCCATCAACTGCGCGGGCACGGTCTTGTCGCATCCGCCGATCAGCACGACCGCGTCCATCGGTTGCGCGCGGATCATCTCTTCGGTGTCGATCGACATCAGATTGCGCAGATACATGCTCGTCGGTTGCGAGAACGATTCGGCGATCGATATGGTCGGGAAATCCATCGGCAAGCCGCCCGCGAGCATCACGCCGCGTTTGACGGCTTCGATGAGTTGCGGCGCATTGCCATGACACGGGTTATACGCGCTGCCCGTATCGACGATGCCGATGACGGGCCGATCGAGCGCACTATCGGTATAACCCGCGCCCTTGATAAACGCCTTGCGCAGAAAAAGCGAGAAGCCATTGTCGCCATAGCTCGTCAGCGATTTGCGCAGGCCGCTCGGTTGCGCGGGTTCGTCATCGGACTTTTTCTTGAACGTGTCGGTCATGGTCGCCCTGCCGTGTGATAAGCGTTGAACGTCTCCGTGCCTCGATTATCACCGGTTTATCGTCGGGCGATCACGAATCAACCGTCGATCGTTTCGTGCACGCCTTGTTCGCCGCGTTTCCAGTAAGCCGAAGCGCGAATGCGTTTCTTGTCGATGCCGCGTTCGTCGCATAGCAGCTTGCGCACTTCGCGCATGAGCGTGGCTTCGCCCGCCGCCCACACATAGCCTTCGCCATCGGGCACATAGGTTTCGCGAAGGGCGAGCAGCAACGCGCCGCCGGGATGTGAGCTTTCGTTGCGATAACGCCATTGCGCGTACAGATCGGCGCGCGTGTCGAATTCGATGCGCGCGGAAGGATCGGCCACTTCGATGAGCGTCGCGACGCGCGTGCCTTCGGGCAGTTCTTCGAGACGACGCGCGATGGCGGGCAGCGCGGTTTCATCGCCGATCATCAGATGCCAGTCGAAGTTAGTTGGGATGACGAACGAACCGCGCGGTCCACCGATACCGAGATGCTGACCGGGCGCGGCCTGCGCGGCCCAGGCCGTTGCGGGACCGGCTTCGTGGAGTGCAAATTCGATATCGAGCTCGCGCGCATCACGGTCGAAACGACGCGGCGTGAAATCGCGCGCAATCGGACGCGGTTTGGCCGGATCGAACTCGGGACCGTTCGGACCCGCTTGCGGCAGCGCGGGCAGGGTCTCGCCCGGCGCGGGGAAAAACAGCTTGACGTGATCGTCGAACGATGCGCTGACGAAATCGTCGAGCGAGTCACCCGTGAAGGTCACGCGCACGAAGTGCGGATTGAGCGCCTGGACGCGCGTGACTTTCAGCAGCCGAAACTTGAGCGCGTGGCGCACACGCGTGACTTCGAGATCGGGCCGGTCTTGCAGGATGGAATCGGTCATCGTCTTTGGCTCCTTACGCCTGCTTCGGCGCCGGGTTTTGTTCGATTTCGGCCGTCGCGCGCGCGAGGATCGCGGCGATGCGGCGTTGTTCTTCCTGCGATGCGTCGGTGCGCAAGAGCAGCGCCTTCTTCAGCGCGCGGCGAGCGGCGATCAGCTCGGGCGCCCAGCCGTTGTCGGCGGCGGCGTCATCGACTTCTTCGCCCATGTACGCGCGGCGCACGAGATCCATCTTGCGGGCGAAATGCGTGAGCTTCGCGAGCATGATGTCCACGCGTTCGCGATTGGATGCGAGGTATTCGCGGCCCGCGTCGGAAAGGGCATAGCGCTTGCGGTTGCCTTCCAGCTCGACGGTCGCATAACCGAGCTCTTCGAGATAGGTGAGCGCCGGATAGACCATGCCGGGACTCGGCGCGTAGAAGCCGTTAGAGCGGTCTTCGAGCGCCTTGATGAGTTCATAACCATGACGCGGTGCTTCGGCGAGCATTGCGAGCAGCAACAGTTGCAAGTCGTCCGACGAGAACTTGCGGCCGCGCGGCATGCCGTCTTCGCCGCCGAACCCGCCCATGCCACCCATGCCGCCCATGCCACCGGGGCCGCCGCCGAAGCGACCGCCGCCGCCATGGCGATGACGGCCGATCATTCCCCAACGTTCGAAAGCGAATCGTTCGTGCCCCTCTGGGGCGTCGAACGCAGAACCATCAAAGCCGAATGCGCGGAAACCGCCGTCACGCGCACGTTGAAAGCAGCGGGATTTCATAGGGAACACTCCAGATATGTCGTAAAACATATCTAAAGATATATATCGTAAGAGTGTCTGTCAAGAAGATCTTCTTAGGATCGATCGGCGGACGCGCGCATTTTGAACGCCGCATACAATGGCCCGCATTGTCTTTTGCACACATAAATCCATGAGCCATTTCCGTCCCGTCAAGCTGGAGCACGCCAGCCGCCTTATCAACCACGGTCCGACCGTTCTCGTCACCAGCGCGCACGGCGCGCGCCGCAACGTGATGGCCGCCGCCTGGTCGATGCCGGTGGAGTTCACGCCGCCGCGCATCGCCGTCGTGATCGACAAGCGCACCTACACGCGCGAGCTCGCCGCCGCGAGCGGCACGTTCGGCATCGTCGTGCCGGGTGCGGCGATGATCGATCTCACGTACGCCGTCGGCTCGACGAGCGGGCGCGAGATCGACAAGTTCGAGGCCTTCGGAATCGACATCGTGGAAGGGCCGGTGCTCGGTCTGCCGCTCATCGAAACGAATTGCGCGGCTTGGCTCGAATGCAGGCTGATCGACGAGAAGCACACGGAAGACGCCTACGACACCTGTTTTGCCGAAGTCGTCGCAGCCGCTGCCGATTCGCGCGTGTTCGTCGACGGCCACTGGATCATCGACGAATCGAATCAGCCGCTACACACGATTCACCATCTCGGCGCGGGGAAGTTCGTGCGCGCGTCGTCGATGGAGCAGGCGAAGCCGCTTGCGCGCTGACGCCGTCGATGCGCCCCTGGACACGGCTAGCAAACCTTGCCGCGCGGCAGAAACGGCATCGAATTATGGTATTAAGCACGTTGCATCCAATATTCAAAACCGTTCCATGCATTCGAGCTCCCAGGCCGCGCTCCTTTTGCTCGGCATCGTCATCATCCTGATCACGCCCGGACCGACCAACACACTGCTCGCGACCGCGGGCTTGCGTCGCGGCGTCAGGCGCGCCACGCCGCTCATGGCCGCCGAGCTCGCCGGCTACCTCATCGCAATTTCCGTCTGGGGCTATCTCGTCACGCACGCGGCCGGCTTTCTCACCTGGCTCCCGACATTTCTGCGCGTCGCGTGCAGCGTCTACATCGCCTATCTCGCCGTCCTGATGTGGCGCACCGCCGTCTCCCTGCCGACGTCCGCGCAAAAGACGGTCGGCATGCGCACCCTCTTCGTCACCACATTGCTCAATCCAAAGGCGATGCTCTTCGCGAGCGCGATCTTTCCGGCCAGCGCCTTCGGCAATGCCGTCGTTTATCTTCAGACGATGTCGATCTTCGCCGCCGCGCTGATTCCGATCGGCTTTCTGTGGATCACCTTCGGCGCGGCGCTCGGCACCGGGCGTCTCGCGTGGCTGAGTCCCGAGCGCGTTCAGCGCGGGGCATCGATCGTGCTGGCCACGTTCTCCATCGCGCTTGCGTGGACGGCGCTTCACTGAAGCGATAAAACGAACAGCGAAATCTGGAGACTGAATGACCTCTCATCGGCGCGATCCCCTCGACAAGAAAGTTCCGCACGAGCCGCTCACCTCCTACTACGCCGACGAATCGAAAAGGCGCGTCTGGCTGCGCGGCATCTTCGACCGCACCGCATCCGACTACGACGCGATCGAACGCGTGATGGCGCTCGGTTCCGGTTCGTGGTATCGAAATCGCGCGCTGCGATCGGCGGGACTCGCGCGTGGCATGCGCGTGCTCGATGTCGGCATGGGAACGGGGCTCGTCACGAGGGAAGCGGTCGCGATCACCGGCGATCCGGCGCTCGTGACGGGCGTCGATCCGAGTCCGGGCATGGTCGGCGAGGCGCATCTGCCGATCGGCGTGCAAACGCGCATCGGCACGGCGGAAGATCTGCCGTGCGAGAACGCCGCCTACGATTTTCTGAGCATGGGCTTCGCGCTGCGTCATGTAAGCGATCTTTCGAAGGCCTTCGACGAATACTTCCGCGTGCTCGCGCCCGGCGGACGGCTCTGCGTGCTGGAAATCACGCGGCCCGGGCATGGTATCGGCATCGCTGCACTGAAGTTCTATATGCGCGGCGTCGTGCCGACGATCGCGCGCATCGTCGGCAAGAAAGGGGAAAGCGTCGAGTTGATGCGCTATTACTGGGACACGATCGAGGCCTGCGTGCCGCCCGCCGATGTGATCGCCGCGATCGAGCGCGCCGGTTTCATCGACGTGCGCCGCGACGTCGAGCTCGGCATCTTTTCCGCTTATTGCGCGACGAAACCGGCGCGCTGAGCGGCGTCGAGAATCACCGCAGCGCGGCCGCTCAGCAGCAGCCGGCCTGCGCAGTGAACGGTGAAGCGGTAGAGCACGGTGTTGTCGTCGCCGCCCATGCGTTGGGCTTCGATATCGAGCGGGGCGTCGAGCGTGTCGAGCCGGTCGATGTGCGTTTCCACGCCACGCACGCTGGTCAGCATCCCGACGCGCGGTCTCGCTTCGTTCGATGCGACGAGCGCGCCATGCGCCGCCATCGCCTGCGCCGCGTATTCGATGCCGCATACCGACGCGAGACGTCCCTTCGAGCGCAAAGGATTATCCGGCGAAACATGACTCGTCGCGGTGCAGCGGATGCGCTTTGCATCCCACGCGACGACGCCATCCAGCAGACACATGGAGCCGCTATGCGGAATGCGCGCGGCGATCCAGTCGCGGCCGAACATCATGACGGCTCGACGCTCACGGCGAGCTGCGTGCCGTCGAGATAATCCAGCACGACGTTCGCCGCCCGCCGATGCGCCAGCGCGTCGAGCAACGGCAGCGCGCGCGCGGCGGGATTCGACAGGCGCAGCGCTTCGAGATCGGCATCGGCGAAAGCGGAAGCGTCCTCGTCCGACAGATGCGCTTCGATGCGCCCGAGCGTCCGATCGCTCTCATGCGGCGCGAGCACCAGCGCGACGCCGAACGCATCGACGATGGGACGCACTTGGCGCAACGGCTCGGGATAGTCCGTGTCGTAGGCGACGAGCAGCGTCGCGGCGCCATCGACGCTCACTTGCGCGAGGCTTTCCAGCAAGCCGGCCGCGAAGCTGCCGTCGTACGCGCACAGCACGTTCGATGCGGCCATTGCGCGCGTCGCGATGCTCCAGTAGCCCGCGGGCGCGTTGTGGACCGAGTTGTGGAAGCGCGTCGGCGAGAGCTGCGGTTCGGCGCTCGCGAGGGTTTCGCAGATCGCGTGGAAATTCCCGCCATCGCCGCCGGATGCCGCGAACACGGCGGCGAGCGTCGCGGCGTCGCGGCCGCTCTGCGCGACCGCTTCGTGCGCGGCAGCGAGCGCCGCGCGCACGACCGGCCCGGTGCGGCGGCGTTCGGCCGGCGGCAGACCGGCGGGCGCGGGCAGCACGGTTTGAGCGGCGTCGCGAACGGCGCGCTGCGTCAGCACGTCGGCGGCATGGGGCCAGCCGGCCAGGCCCGGACCAATCACGCCGATGCCTTCGATAAATGCACGCAATGGAGTCATGCCGATGCCGCTCCCTTGCGTCCGAACACGAGACTGCAGTTCGTCCCGCCGAAGCCGAACGAGTTCGACAGCACAGCCCGCAACGGCGCGGCGCGCGTCGTCAGCACGTAGTCGAGGCCGAGCGCCGGGTCCGGCTCGGTGGTATTGGCGCCTGCGGGAATCATCTGGTGCTGCAGCGTCAGCGCGGCGATCACCGCTTCGAGCGCGCCGGCCGCGCCGAGCGTATGCCCCGTCGCGCCCTTGGTCGAGCTGCACGGCACGCGCGCGAACAGGCTCGTAAGAGCGCGGCTCTCGGCGGCGTCGTTGCTGGGCGTCGCCGTGCCGTGCAGATTCACGTAGCCGATGTCGCTCGCATCGAGACCGGCGCTGGCGAGCGCCTGTTCCATCGCGATGCGCGCGCCGAGTCCCTCCGGATGCGGCGACGACATGTGATACGCATCGCTCGATTCGCCGATGCCGAGCAGGCGGATCGCGTCGTCATCGGCGGGATCGGCCAAATCGCGTTCGAGCAGCGCGAACGCCGCCGCCTCGCCGA
>Ga0182736_1002343_pt1 | contig 14730 bp, 9 predicted proteins | sample eDN5th30CKraftBY_FD_128882 | JGI IMG/M metagenome (GOLD analysis project Ga0182736, IMG submission 128882) | Enriched backyard soil microbial communities from Emeryville, California, USA - eDNA 5th pass 30_C Kraft BY (version 2) (version 2) | ecosystem: Environmental > Terrestrial > Soil >...
AAGCATTGAAACGTCTCCAGGTGGTTGAGGCTTTCCGCGGTTCAAGAGATCGTATAGAGAATCGTCCGGAGTGGATGATTGTTAAAATCGTTCCGGTTATTCCTCCCGAATTGCGGCCACTAGTGCCTTTGGAAGGTGGACGTTTCGCTACTTCAGATTTAAATGATTTATATCGTCGGGTTATTATTAGAAATAATCGCTTAAAACGGCTTATTGAAATCAAAGCTCCAGAGGTGATTTTACGTAACGAAAAGCGTATGCTTCAAGAAGCTGTTGATTCTCTATTCGACAACTCACGTAAAGTGAATGCCGTTAAGACTGAAGGTAACCGTGCGTTGAAATCTTTATCCGATATCTTAAAAGGTAAGCAAGGGCGTTTCCGTCAAAACTTATTAGGTAAACGTGTGGATTACTCTGCTCGTTCTGTAATTGTTGTGGGGCCAAACCTTAAATTACATGAGTGTGGTTTGCCAAAAGATATGGCAGCTGAACTTTATAAACCATTTATCATCCGTAAGATGATAGAACGTGGGGTAGTAAAGACGGTTAAATCTGCTAAGAAAATCGTTGATCGAAAAGACCCAATTGTTTGGGATATATTGGAAAATGTATTGAAAGGGCATCCGGTTCTATTAAACCGTGCACCAACATTGCACCGTTTAGGTATCCAATCTTTCCAACCAAAATTGGTGGAAGGTAAAGCGATTCAATTACACCCCTTAGTATGTACAGCATTCAACGCCGACTTTGACGGTGACCAGATGGCGGTGCATTTACCTTTAGGTAATGCGGCAATTTTGGAAGCCCAAATTCTAATGTTGGCTGCTCATAATATCTTAAACCCTGCGAATGGTACACCAATTACTGTACCTTCTCAAGACATGGTATTGGGGCTCTATTACATAACAAAGGGACGCAGAACGGATGAAGGTCGAGTAGTTAAAGGTCAGGATATGACTTTCTATTCGCCAGAAGAAGTTATTATTGCGTATAATGAGAAGGAAATTGATCTTCACGCCTTTATTAAGGTGAAAACTAATGTGAAGGATAAAGAGGGTAATATCGCTAAACAAGTAATTGATACAACTGTTGGCCGAGTATTATTTAATCAGGTTGTACCTGAAGAGGTAGGTTATATTAATGAACTTTTAACTAAGAAGTCATTACGCGATATCATTGGTGATGTTGTAAAAACTACTGGTATGGCTCGTGCCGCAAGGTTCTTAGATGATATTAAAGAGCTCGGTTTCCAAATGGCTTTCCGCGGTGGTTTATCATTTAATCTACAAGATTTAAATATTCCTGATGCAAAAGCTGATTTAATTGGCCAAGCAATGAGAGAGGTGGAGGAAGTAATGAATAACTACAACATGGGATTCATTACCAATAACGAACGTTATAACCAAATCATCGATATCTGGACACGTATCAATAACCGTTTGACAGCTAACGTAATGGATATTTTATCCAACGATAATCAAGGCTTCAATTCGGTGTATATGATGCTCGATTCCGGTGCTCGTGGTTCCAAAGAGCAAATTCGTCAGCTTTGCGGTATGCGTGGTTTGATGGCCAAACCTCAGAAATCGGGGTCTTCAGGTGGAGAGATTATAGAAAACCCGATTCTTTCTAACTTTAAAGAGGGATTATCTGTATTAGAGTATTTTATTTCAACTCACGGTGCACGTAAAGGTTTGGCTGATACCGCATTAAAAACGGCTGATGCTGGATATTTAACTCGTCGTCTTCATGACGTTGCACAGGATATGATTGTCGGTGAAGTAGATTGTGGTACGTTAAGAGGTATTTTCACAACTGCTTTAAAGGATAACGAGGATATTGTTGAACCGTTATACGATCGGATCTTAGGCCGTACGACCTTACATGATGTATACGATCCTCTAACGAACGAATTGTTGGTAAGTGCAGATCAGGATATTACAGAAGAAATAGCTCAAAAAATTGAACATTCATCGGTAGAAGGCATAGAAATACGTTCGGTATTAACCTGTGAAAGCAAGCGAGGTGTTTGTGCTCTTTGCTACGGACGTAACTTAGCTTCTGGTAAACGTGTTCAAATGGGAGAGGCTGTGGGTGTTATAGCTGCACAATCTATTGGTGAGCCTGGTACCCAGCTTACACTTCGGACTTTCCACGTGGGTGGTACTGCATCCAATATAGCAGCAGAATCACAAATTTTTGCAAAATTTGATGGTATTATCGAATTTGAAAATATCCGTTCTGTGGAGCGTGATACCGAAGAAGGAAAGCTCCATATCGTATTAGGACGTTCGGGCGAATTCCGGATTCTTGATCCGGAATCTAAGAAGGTCTTAATGACAAATAACATTCCTTATGGCTCATTCCTATATGTAGCAGATGGTGCTAAAATAGCTAAAGGTGATCGAATCTGTTCATGGGATCCATATAACGCAGTAATTATTTCAGAATTTGCTGGTAAGGTTGAGTTTGATGCAATTATCGAGGGTGTTACTTATCGCGAAGAATCTGATGAACAAACTGGTCACCGCGAAAAGGTAATTATTGATACACGCGATAAAACTAAAAATCCGGCTATTAAAATCCTGGATAATGCAGGAGATGTTATCCGTATTTATAACTTGCCGGTGGGAGCGCATATTGCCGTAGACAATGCTGGTAAGGCGAAGGTTGGAGAGATCGTGGCTAAAATTCCTCGTTCGGCGGGTAAAACACGAGATATTACAGGTGGTTTACCACGGGTAACGGAGTTGTTCGAAGCACGTAACCCATCCAATCCAGCAGTTGTGACGGAGATAGACGGTGTGGTTTCCTTAGGCGGTGTTAAACGCGGTAATCGTGAAATCCAAATTGAATCTCGAGACGGTCAGGTAAAAAAATACCTAGTACCACTTTCTAAGCATATCCTTGTGCAGGATAACGACTTTGTAAAGGCTGGTATGCCACTTTCTGATGGTTCTATATCTCCGGCAGATATATTGGCTATTAAAGGCCCGGCAGCTGTGCAAGAGTACTTGGTTAACGGTATCCAAGAGGTATACCGGTTGCAAGGTGTGAAGATTAATGATAAGCATTTTGAAACCATTGTACACCAGATGATGCAGAAGGTAATGATTGAGGATCCGGGAGATACCCGTTTCTTAGAGAAAGATGCTGTGAATAAATGGGATTTTACTGAAGAGAATGATTCCATGTACGATAAAAAAGTGGTAATTGATTCGGGAGACTCGACCGTATTGAAGGCTGGTCAAATTGTATCTTTGCGTAAGTTACGCGAAGAGAATTCGAGCCTTAAACGCAGAGACTTAAAACTGGTTCAGGTACGTGATGCTATTGCAGCAACTTCTAGTCCAATGTTGCAAGGTATTACGCGTGCGTCTTTAGGAACGAAGTCGTTTATATCAGCAGCTTCTTTCCAAGAAACCACAAAAGTACTTAACGAAGCGGCTATTAGCGGTAAGCGTGATAACTTATTGGGTTTGAAAGAGAACGTAATTGTTGGACACTTAATCCCATCGGGAACAGGTTTACGCAATTACGATCGCATTATCGTTGGGTCAAAAGAAGAGTACGATCAATTGCTAGCTTCTAAGGAAGAAGTATAACACTATTCATTTCAGTTATAATTAAGGCTCTGCAAATCAATTTGCAGAGCCTTTTATTTTTACAGGGTTTAGAGACATGCTGAATGGAATAGATCAAAGCACCGCGATAGCCCTATTTCTGCGATGCTCAGCGAGTTTGGCCAATGGTCCAATGAAACCGGCCAAAGAATAAGTGTTGCGTTTTTCCTGACAAATATTCATTTTCTTTGAACATACTAATTTTTTTGAACATGAAAGGAAAACTGATTCTTTGCTTGATTTTCTTCCATACCATATGTATGGCTAAAAGCATGAATGATACTGATCATCAATTTGTATGGCAACCAGACGATTGGTTCGTCGTGAAGGTGATAATAAAAAGGACATATGACATCGCTACGGAAGCGGAAGGAGGAAAACTGCCGGAGACATCTATTACTGAAGAAAATACTACCCTTTGGCTGAAATTGATGATGGGCGATAGATTACCTAATGGGCATTATAGCGTGTCTATGGATGTTATACGATATAAAATGCTGAGGAATGATGGAGTATCGGCCAATTGGTATGGGGTTGATTCCTACTATCCGGATTTTGAACACCGGCAGCAACTTACTTCCATTATGGAAGTTTCCAAGTTTGATTCCTACAATCCGAATCTTAAGCAGGATAAGCGAACTACTCAGATTCGGTACGATTTGGAAGTGTCTTCTAAGGGAGAGGTTCTTGCTATTGAGCCACGCGGCAATTATTATATTCCATTGAGCCAGATTAGCGCGATAAAAAAGTTTGATTCCAGCCTCACTATTACAGGTCAGATGTTCGCTACTGATCAGGTAAAAGCTGCCTTACAGACTTTGTTCCAATTGCCTGATAAAAAGTTTCCTCCCGTAATTGTTTCGGACGCAACGGAAATATGGCCTATTGCGGCATCTTCACCTATCTCGGACAATGTTTGCATCCAAGGTGTTATTCATCAAGCAGATACGAACAAATTACGCATTGATGGTAAAACCGTTCAACTAGATAAAGACGGTCGGTTTACCTTCGCTAAATTATTGGAAGGTGATAGAGAGCTCTCTGTTGTCTTGGATAAGGAAGAAGTCGTTATTTTTCTGTCGGCTGGCGACACTTTGAGGCTGGAAGGTGTGGCGGGAAAATTGAATGAAACACTTCGGTTTTCTGGAAACGCTGCTCGGCAAGCTGCCTTTGCTCATCAGGTGCAACCTTTTTTATCAAGTCGCAAATCATTATTAAAACAAAATCCATCAGAAATGATGGCTGATCAAAAGGAGCGAAAACAAAGCTTGATGAACCTGATTGAGCAATACAAAAAGGAAATACCGGATAAAGAAGTGGAATATTATCGAAGGAGGCTTTTGCTCAAGGGAGTCGGCGATAAGCTCGTATTTCTAAAATACAAATTCTATCAATTAACGGAAAAGGGAGATAAACCTTTCCAAGGCTTTCCAAAAGACTTTTTCGTAAGTATAGATACTTTACCAGTGCAAGCGTATATTCATCAAAGTGATGAACTATCGGCCAATTATGTGGAAAATTATATGGAATATGAAATGGCTAAGATTGGCGTGTCGTATTACCAGACGAGTTTCGATCAGAAATATAACTTTTTATTGATGACAATGAAGGGGTATGGGCTTTATAACAGGCTAAGTGATATATTATACAATCATATCATCGACCATTCGCAGGCCGAAAATGAACGTATTAAAACATATGTAGCTGATTTTTTGTCGAATTGTGGCGATACCGTTTTGTCTGGGAATATTAAACGAGCTTGGGACTGGAATGAACGATGGAAAGTTGGTTCGCCGAATCCCATTCAGCAATTTACTTTGACAGATGGCTCTGTTTTCTCTTTGACACCGTATAAAGGAAAGGTAACCTGTCTTGTCTTAAGCGACAATTTCGATACCAAAGAGCAGGAGGCCTATTCCCGATTTATGCGGCGCAAGGAAAATCAGGACATCCAATTTATCATTGCGTATACTAATTGGCCGGTTGATTCACAGCAGCAGGTTATGGAACGCAAAAGGTATTTTGAAGGGTTGCCGAATGTTAAGCTCGTAGCATTAACAGAGTTAACTGAGGAAGGAAAAAAAGAAGAAATGCCTTTACCCTTTCAAACATGGTGTTTTCTTGACAAATGGCAACGGGTGACGGCAGATCATGTGCCAGCAGTTTTTTCTAGGCTAGAGCCCGATGGAAACATGGAACCATTTAAAATGAAAGTCTACCTTGACGAGGCTAGAGCAGCGAACCGTTTTAGTGAGAAAGATAAAGCAGAAGCAATGAAAGCTTTTGGCTGGGGTGGAGGTTCAGTGCTATTAACCTGCATCGTGGGAGGCATCATTTACCGTTCTAATATGCGCGGCCTAAGGCGAAAGGCCGAAGCTAAACGTCAACTAAAAGAATTGGAGATTCGTGCGATAAGAGCACAGATGAATCCGCATTTTATTTTCAATGCCTTGAATTCCATTCAGTCGCTAATTACAGATAGTCGGCTGGAGGAGGCGAATCTATATTTAGTTGAGTTCTCCGCATTGCTAAGAGGTGTATTACATAACGCCGATAAAAATACCATTCCCTTGAGTGATGAATTGGAAATGGTTGAACGTTATTGTAAATTAGAACAACTCAGATTTAATTTCTTCTATATGATTGATATTGCACCAGACATTGAAACGAGTATCATTGAAATACCAACCATGGTGGTACAGCCTCTTGTGGAGAACGCTGTTTTTCATGGTTTGATGCCCCTGACTGACGGCGGGGGCGAGTTGAGGATAAACGTCAGGTTACATGCAAATGAATTGATGATAAGTGTTTTAGATAATGGCGTTGGTTTTATGGAGGCCGCTTCACGACAAGTTAAAGGAAATGGCAAAGGCTTAAAATTAGTTGAGGAACGTTTATCCACATTTCAGCCGAAGGAAACGGCTATGCTTACCGTGCGAAATCGGGTTGGTGATGCAAATAAAATTGAAGGCACTGAATCTCTATTATCATTTCATATAAATAATGTATAGATGGAATTGAAAAGTGTAATAATAGATGACGAAGTAAAAAGTAGACAAAATTTGCAGAACCTGCTTCGCGCGCATTGTCCCGATGTCGCCGTTGTTGGCGAGGCTTCTTCTGCGGAGAAAGGTCGACACCTTATACAAGCAGCGCAACCTGATTTGGTTTTTTTGGACATTGAAATGCCTGGCGAATCTGGGTTTGATTTATTGCGGACCCTGCATGGTATCACGTGCTTTGAAGTTATATTCGTTACTGCTTATCATCAGTATGGAATCGAAGCAATTAAGGCTTGTGCCATTGATTATATTTTAAAGCCAATTTCAGTTGTTGATCTAAAAAAAGCAGTTGTAAAGGCAGAACAACAAATTTACCCGAAGAAAGAGAATAGACGTTTAAAGGAACTTGTTGCCAATATGGAACGTATAGACAAGGATAAGCGCATTGCATTACCTTTAGCTGATAAAATTGAGTTTATCCGGGTAAAGGATATTACTCGATTGGAAGCGGATGGAAATTATACACATTTTTATATGAGTGGCAATATCCATTTACTGGTTTGCAAGACCCTAAAGGAGTATGATGAACTGTTGAGTCCCTTTGGCTTTATTCGTACCCATCAGTCTCACCTGGTCAATATAAATAGAATAACTGCCTATTTTAAAACAGAAGGAGGATACTTGCTAATGGAAGATCAAAGCACTGTGCCCATATCAAAACATAAAAGGGCGATAGTTGTTCAGCAAATCACCAAATAGCCGTTCTTTTTACAGCTATCAATCCTGTTTTCCTGTTTGTTTCCCTATCTTTACGGAATAAATTCGCTTATATAATCATCGAGAATGGAAGAACAAAATAATAATCAGTTAAATATCGAATTAACAGAAGAAGTAGCAGAAGGTGTCTATTCAAATCTAGCCATTATTACGCATTCGCATACTGAATTTGTTGTTGACTTTATTCGTGTAATGCCTGGAGTGCCTAAGGCGAAGGTTAAATCTAGAATTGTTTTAACACCCGAACACGCCAAACGATTAATGAAAGCATTTCAAGACAATATAGCAAAATATGAGGCGATGAATGGGAAAATAAACACACACGAAGAACCTCCTTTTCCTATGAATTTCGGTGGCCCCACTGCGCAAGCTTAATTTGGTTGTGGGTTGTTCGCTGTTAGTTGTTTGTAACCGTTTAAGTTAAACATAAACTTACAGATGCTAAAATGTCAACAACCAATAACGAATAACGAATACATGAAATATTTAGATTTTAAAGGTAAATGGGTATTGGTTACCGGTGCTTCGTCTGGTCTAGGAGAGGAAATTGCTCGGCAATTAGCCTACCATTATGGTGCTAATCTGATTTTGCTGGCACGAAGAAAAGAGCGGTTAGAACAGCTCAAAACTAGCATTGAGCAAGAAACAAATTCGGAGGTTGATGTTGTTATAGCAGATCTATCTAAATCCGAGGATGTAGAAGAACTCCTTATAGCAATTTTGCGAAAAAGGAAGGTTTATGCTGCTATTCTAAATGCCGGTATTACATATCTAGGTAAACATGCAGAGCTGCCTAGGGAACAGTTTAACCAGATGATTCAGACCAATATTGTAAGTGTTACTTATATGACCAATCTATTGACCTGCCATTTCGAAGAAACACAATCTGTTGGAGGAATTATGATCGTATCAAGCATGGCGGCAATTTTTCCCACCCCTTATCAGGCAGCTTATGCTGGTACCAAAGGTTATTTACTGAATTTTGCTTCTGCATTATCCCAGGAGCTAAGCAATAAGCAGTTTTCCATAACGATCTTTATGCCCGGTGGAATAGCTACGGAGATGACAGCAGGCGAGAAATTCAATGAACTCCGTGGTTATTTAATGCCAGTGAAACAGGTGGCGAGAGAAGGGATTAATGCATTCAAAAAAAGAAGGTCCACGTACATTCCTGGTTTTCTGAATCGACTTAGTAGCCGGTTATCGTTCTTGTTACGCAGAGAGTTTATCATTAAACAAACAGGGAAGGCTTATAGGAAATCGTTGGATAAACTATCATAGTTGTGCGTTGCGAGTTGCCAGTTACGAGACTTTTCGACTTAAGGTGCTCACAACTCATAACTGACAACTCATAACTTTTATTTAAACCATTCCATTACTTCGTCCTTAGTAGGCATAGCAAGGTCTAATTTCATCTTTTTACGTAAGCCTCCCAAATCATTAAATACTTTATTGGGATTGGCAGACTTAAGCGCTTCAATAGTGTTAAGACCCATTTTTTGCAGTACCGGCACCCAACCAAGAGGTACCCCCTGGGCCTCGTAATCCGCAGGAGACGCTGTTTTTACTACTTTCTCTGGACGCATTTGCGGAAAGAAAAGAACATCTTGAATACTCGCTTGATTTGTCATGAGCATCGCTAAGCGATCAATGCCTATCCCTATGCCGGCGGTAGGAGGCATACCATACTCAAGCGCTCGTAAAAAGTCGTAATCAATAAACATCGCTTCATCATCTCCCCGCTCCATCAATTTTAACTGATCCTCGAAACGCTTTAATTGGTCAATTGGGTCATTAAGCTCTGAGTAAGCATTGGCTAATTCTTTTCCATTTACCATAAGCTCAAACCTTTCTACCAAGCCTTCTTTACTCCGGTGCTTCTTCGTTAGCGGGCTCATTTCTATAGGGTAATCGATAATAAAGGTTGGTTGGATATAATGCTCCTCGCATTTTTCGCCAAAAATTTCGTCCACTAACTTTCCTTTTCCCATAGTTTCGTTTACGGGAATTTCCAATTTCTTACAAACTTCCCGTAGTTCACTTTCGTCCATGGCGCTGACATCGAAACCTGTATGTTCTTTTATAGCGTCATAAATACTGATTCGTTTATAAGGAGCAGCAAAATTTATTTCCTGGTCGCCTACTTGAATGCTGGTTTTTCCATTGGTAGCAAGGGCTACCTTTTCAAAAAGTTTTTCAGTAGTATTCATCATCCATAGATAATCTTTATAGGCTACATAAAACTCTAATACGGTAAATTCAGGATTATGCGTTCTGTCCATCCCCTCATTTCTGAAGTTGCGACTAAATTCGTAAACCCAATCATACCCCCCAACAATCAAGCGTTTTAAATAGAGCTCGTTGGCGATACGCAGATAAAGTGGTATATCCAATGCATTGTGATGTGTGATAAAAGGTCGGGCAGCTGCACCGCCAGGTATACTCTGTAATACTGGTGTATCTACCTCGATAGCCCCCTGTTCATCTAAGAAGTTTCGGATAGCAGATTTTACCTTGCTCACTTTAGCAAAAGTTTCGCGCACGTGTGGGTTAACCACTAAATCTACATAGCGTTGCCTATAACGAAATTCCGGGTCGGTAACGGCATCGAACACTTTTCCATCTGCTTCCTTAACTATTGGTAGTGGTTTCAAAGATTTGGAAAGAACCGTTAATGTTGTTGCATGAATAGAAATAGTTCCAGTTTGTGTAGTAAATACATGTCCTTTAATTCCTATAAAATCACCAATGTCGAGTAATTTTTTAAAAACGGTATTATATAAAGTTTTGTCGTCAGTAGGACAAAGTTCATCTCTGTTAAGATAAACTTGAATACGTCCGGTAGCATCTTGAAGTTCAATAAAAGACGCACTACCCATCACCCTGCGGCTCATCATCCGCCCGGCTATACTGATGTTCTTATAGTTTAGTTTATCACGTTCATAATTTTTATGAATATCCTGTGCGTTTACGTTTATTTCAAACGCTTCGGCCGGATAAGGATTAATACCTATTTTTTCTAATTGTTCCAGGGCCTGCCTGCGCAATATTTCCTGTTCTGATAGCATAAGCTCATTTGATTTCTAATATTACTTCTTTAAAAGAGTAAGGATACCAGGTTGTTTCTACTTAATAAATAAAGAAATTATCCTAGTTTCTGATTCCCGCAAACTTAGATAAATTTGCTTTTATATGCAATTATGGTTTTAGGCTTTAAGCGGTATTTTTTACTGCTTAAATACATACGCCTAACGATGTTCCAAACTAGACATATTCTTTGCTCGATTGTAGCATTTTTTCCAGCTTTTGCGTTAGCTTAAATGTATGATAGAAATTTATTACTTAACAGGTTTTTACTATAACGGTACGCTAATTTGATGATGGGAGTTTGTTTTAAAGATTGTCTTTTGCAAGGCACAGAAACAAAACTGGTTTATTCTGGTTTTTGCGTATTTTTGAATAAAATACACCCGTTTCGTTAAATTAGAAAGGATTAGTAGCCCTTCGTATTAGTTTTATAGCTGGAGTGAAGTACCGTTTAGGAATTTTAAATAAGAATAAAACTTTAACGCTTGAAAGTGCATTGGATGCCTGTGTCCAAGAAAATGACGAACGAGGTAAGGCCTTTATTTATAAAAAATACTATGGTTATATAATTGCAGTTGTTATTCGCTACATTAAAAATGAAAACGATGCGGAAGAGCTGGTAAACGAGACTTTTATTAAGGCCTTTAAACATCTTCCGAAATTTAACAGGGTAGGAGAAGGCACTATCTTAGAGAAGTCTTTTAGGGGGTGGCTGGCCCGGATTGCAGCGAATCTCTCCATTGATCTTTTACGGAGCCAAAAGAATATGTTAACAACTGAGGAAGTAGGCGAGCAAGACATTAAGCCCGTTATGATTAATGCTGCAGATAAACTCTATGCCGACGATATCCTGAAGTTGTTAGATAAGCTTCCCGAGATACAACGCTTAATATTTAACCTTTATGAAGTTGAGGGCTATGCGCACGAAGAAATCGGCAAGTTACTAAATATACCCGACAGTACCTCTAGAACTTATTTAACAAGGGCAAAACAAAAATTAAGAAAATTATATATTGAAGAATTTGCGATAGGGAAGCATTAACCTATTTAGTAAGTAACTATGAAAGAAAAAGATAATAAGGAACTGATTGAGCGCATGGCGGATGTCTTGCGCGAGCATTCAGCGCCTTATAAAGAAGGGGCTTGGGAGCGGTTTGCTGCGGTAGGAGGGAAAAGAAAGAAGATAGTGCCATTCTGGTATTTGAGTGGTGTTGCTGCTATGCTGTTGTTAGGCGTAGCGCTATTTATAAATAGAGGGAATGTTGATACAAGCATTGTGAAAACGCATAATAAGTTGGCAAAAGAGCAGCCTGAAACTGAAGAAAACAAAGCCGTGACAAGTCAGGGAGATTTGCCGGAAATTAAGTTTGAAAAACAAGAGAAGCTTACTAAGCAGTCTGTTTTAGCTGCTTCCAAACCAGATAGAAATAGCAATCTAAAAGAGCTTAGATCATTCATGCAGGCAGAAAATGGCAATTTGACGCCGCATGAAACCCCGGAGACTGGCGAAGATAAATTGCAAGAAGATAAGCCGACAGATGAGAAGAAACACATAGCGCAGGATGTAGAAGAACGATTAGCAACCAATCATAAAGAGGCATCGGGAGAAGATGCTCTAATCCGGATGCTAAGAGAGGATAGTCGGCATACCGTAGCTGAAGAATCCATGATTAACAACACCAATTATACAAAAGGTCGTAAATGGAATGTGGGTGTAGTACTTGCGCCAGCTTTAACCGCTGAACGATTAAATATGGGAGGTGGTGTATCCGTGGCCTATCGTATTTCCAAGAAAATAGCTATTGGTTCTGGTATATCACTGGTTGATTTAGGTTTGCATCAAGCTGACCCTTATCGTTCTCCTGCTCGTCCTTCTGCTCTCGTTAGTTCCGATGTTGTAACATCTTCCTTAAGTAGTAAGTCGCCTGTATTAAGTGCTAAATCGAGTGAAACAAAACAGCTGACATCGATTAATACAAATTTATTAGCATTGGATGTGCCCATAGATATAAAATATCAAATTACCGATCACTTTTATGTAAGTGCTGGGTTGTCGTTTTTTGCTGTATTAAACGAAGATCGCATAAATAATTATACCACAACTACACCGATGGATAGGACACTACAAAATACAGAAGGATATGCCTTTAGTCAACCAGAATTTCAAATAAAAAGTATAAGCGAGCAGGCCACGGTAACTCCCTATCAAGGAAATAGCTACTCTGGTTTCCTTAACTTTTCGGTCGGCAGAAAAGTACCCGTTTTCAAAAAGGTAGGGTTGTCGGTAGAACCCTTTATTAAAGTCCCAATTGGAGAACTATCTAAACAAGATATGAATCTTCGATATGGTGGAGTAAGGATAATTACCAGTTTTTAAAAGCAGTTAATCTGCTTGGGCGATATTCATGACACAAATGGCAATAGCGGCTGATGAAGATTTACTATACTATTTCTGTAAAAAGTAATGTTCAGGCTATGGCGCTTTGGCCTATAATCCTAGCGAGTAAATCATTTCGAGATAGTGGAGTCCCAGAACGTTTGCTTAGACACGAAAAAATTCATCATAAACAGCAACTAGAGATGCTGATACTTCCATTTTATGTTTGGTATCTATTAGAATGGTTGTTGCGGTGTATAATCTATCAAGATCGAAAAAAGGCTTATCGGGAAATATCTTTAGAAAGGGAAGCCTATATAAATGATAGTTGTGGAGATTATCTTAATAAAAGGAAATATTGGAATTTCTTAAAATACATTTAAACAGAAAGGCCACCTATTGTGGCCTTTCTGTTTAAAAAGCTATATACGATTAATATAATGTAAATTCTACCCTACGGTTTGCCTGTCTTCCTTCTGCTGTTGCATTGGTAGCAATAGGTTGAGTAGGCCCATAGCCCGTTGCTTCAATCCGTGAAGGGTTCGCCCCTTTGCTTACCAAATAGGCTTTCACCGCTTCGGCACGTTCTTTTGATAAACGCATATTAAGTTGCATAGATCCCGTGTTATCTGTATGCCCTGCCAATTTAAGACTGAAATTTTTGTCCACTAATAATTGAGCCACTCGATCTAAACTTGGGTAAGAAGTAGCGCGAATAGTAGCCTTACTTAGGTCAAATTCCAAATTCTTAATAGCTTCATCTACCACCTTGCGGTCTTCCTCAGTCACTGTAATCTGTTGCACAACTTGTTTTGCTTCAGGAAGTGGACAGCCAGAGCCATCTACTTTTGTGTTTGCCGGTGTTCCAGGGCATTTATCATATTTATTAGCCACCCCATCCTCATCATCATCTGCTAAATCGGTTGCTAATTGTGCTTTTAACGCCTCATTTTCTTCTTTCTGAACTTTTAGGGCTGCTGCTAACTCATCATAATTTGCCTGATATTCGCGTTTCATGGCAGCAACAGGGTTACTGTGCGCCAAGAAAGGTTTTTCTTTTGCACCCAATGCAAATTCAAGCCCTACGTGACCATAAGAAAATTTATCATTCGACCCAGTATTTACACCGTCAAATATCGGGCTTTTAACAAAGTTCATGGTATATCCCAGGTCAATGTTTATTCCTGGTGCCACACCAAATTTGAGGCCTAAGCCCACAGGTATAAAAAATTTAGTGGTACTTTTAGTTGTAGTTGCTGTACCATCAGCCGCTGTTACTGTAGGTTCGAAATTTATTGCACCACCACCTGCGGTTAGATAGGGCTGTATAAGTCCGTTCTCATGTCGCCAGTTAACGTTGGCTAGTGTAATGTTGGCTAACACAGATGCGGACCATGGCATTTTTGTTTCGAAGCTAGCGTTTTCGGGGCCGTTCTTTCCGGCTACTTTGCCTCCCATATATTCTGCTTGGATTCCAAAACCAGGCAAGATTTGCTTTTTAATATAAGCACTATAGCCTAAGTTATATTCTGACCCTTTAAAGTCTCTATGAAATCCAAAAGGATTCCAAGGAACCAAAACACCGCCGTTAACACCGATAGACCATGTTCTGTACTCCGATTCAGGAGCGAAAGGTTTTACCTCATTTACGGTGGTTGATTGGGCAAATGCGCTGGATGCAGCTAATATGGCCAATGCGGCAATTATGCCAGTTTTTCTTTGTTTTAAAATTTCCATCATAAAATTTAATTTTGATTCAAGCGTAGATTTCATTGATAAATTCTGAAAGGCAATGGGCAAAAAATAAGCCGATTTATTAATTGTTGTTACAATTTACTGAGAACCAGTTTTTTATCTTTAAACG
>Ga0182736_1002344_pt1 | contig 14715 bp, 14 predicted proteins | sample eDN5th30CKraftBY_FD_128882 | JGI IMG/M metagenome (GOLD analysis project Ga0182736, IMG submission 128882) | Enriched backyard soil microbial communities from Emeryville, California, USA - eDNA 5th pass 30_C Kraft BY (version 2) (version 2) | ecosystem: Environmental > Terrestrial > Soil >...
CGATCCTGCGGCTGACCAAGGGCGTGTTCGAGGTGGTCGCCACGGGGGGCGACACCGCCCTGGGCGGCGACGACTTCGACTGGGCCATCAGCGAGTTCGCGCGCACGGCGCTGGGCGGCGATGCGCCGCTGGCGCCGGCCGACCGGCGCGCGGTGCTGGTGGCGGCGCGTACGGCCCGCGAGGCGTTGTCGCAGGCCGCGTCGGCCCCGCTGCGCGCCACGCTGCAAGGCGGCCGCATGCTGGACCTGACCCTGACGCGCGAGCAGTTCGAGCAACTGGCCGAGCCCCTGGTGCGCCGTACCCTGGACAGGGCCCGCGCCGCGTTGCGCGACGCCGGGCTGGCCGCTGCCGATGTCGATGGCGTGGTCATGGTCGGCGGGGCGACCCGCATGCCGGTGATCCGCCGCGCCGTGGGCGAGCTGTTCGGCACCGAACCCCTGGTCGACCTGGATCCGGACCAGGTGGTGGCGCTGGGCGCGGCCCTGCAGGCCAACCTGCTGGCCGGCAACCGCATGCCGGGCGAAGACTGGCTGCTGCTGGACGTGACCCCGCTGTCGCTGGGCCTGGAAACCATGGGCGGGCTGGTCGAGCGCATCATTCCGCGCAACAGCACCATCCCGGTGGCGCGCGCCCAGGAATTCACCACCTTCAAGGACGGGCAGGGCGCCATGAGCGTGCACGTCGTGCAGGGCGAACGCGAGCTGGTGGCCGACTGCCGGTCGCTGGCGCGCTTCGAGTTGCGCGGCATCCCGCCGATGGTGGCGGGGGCGGCACGCATTCGCGTGACCTTCCAGGTGGATGCCGACGGACTGCTCAGCGTCACCGCGCGCGAACAGAGCACCGGCGTCGAGGCCGCCGTGTCGGTCAAGCCGTCGTACGGCCTGTCCGACGACGAAATCACCCGCATGCTGGCCGACAGCGTGACGCAGGCCGACAGCGATGCGCGCGCGCGCATGCTGCGCGAGCAGCAGGTCGAGGCGCGCCAGCTGGTCGAATCGGTGCGCGCCGCGCTGGCGGCCGACGGCGACCTGCTGGACGCCGACGAGCGCCGCCTGGTCGACCAGCGCCTGCAGGCCGCCGCGGCCGCGCAGGGCGTCGACGACGCCGATGCAGTGCGGGCCGCGGTGCAAGCCCTGTCCGACGCCACCGAAGACTTTGCCGCCCGCCGCATGGACCGCGGCATCCGCGCCGCCCTGGCCGGCCGCAAGCTGGACGAAATCGCCTGACCGAACCGCCCGAGAGTATGCCCAAACTGACCGTATTGCCTCACCCGGACGTGTGCCCCGAAGGCGCCGTGATCGAAGACGCGCCGCGCGGCACGTCCATCTGTCGCGTGCTGCTCGACAACCACATCGAGATCGAGCATGCCTGCGAGCTTTCGTGCGCCTGCACCACCTGTCACGTCATCGTGCGCGAAGGCTTCGCGTCGCTGGAAGATGCTTCCGACGACGAAGAAGACCTGCTCGACAAGGCCTGGGGGCTGGCCTCGACCTCGCGGCTGTCGTGCCAGGCGCTGGTGGCCGATGCCGACCTGACCGTCGAGATCCCCAAATACACCATCAACCACGCCAAAGAGGAACACTGATGAAGTGGGTCGATACGTACGAGATCGCCGCCGCGCTGGCCGACACGCACCCTGACGTGGATCCCAATACGGTGCGCTTCACGCAACTGCGCGAATGGGTCATGGCCTTGCCCGGCTTCGACGACGAGCCCGGCCACAGCGGCGAGAAAATCCTCGAAGCCATCCAGATGGCCTGGATCGACGAGGCGGCATAGTCGCCGGGGCAGGGTATGTATTAGCGGAATACCGCAATACTTCGGCCCGGCCGGCATACACTTGCCGTACGCTGGCATTGCACAGCGTTTCACTTCACCGCCCAGCCTGGATCCCCATGACCGCCGCCCTGCGCTTTGGCCTTGCCGCCAACCGCCTGCACCACGAAACCCCCGATGCCGCATTGTTCAACTGGCTGCGCGCCAGTTCGGCTGGCATCCGCCAGTTGGGCATGCAGCTGCATACGGTCGGGCGCACCCACGACGCCATCCTGCGCGAAGGCATGCTGCAGGGCTATGGCGGCCTGATCCGGTACCCGTACGGCCGCGAGGGCGGCCTGATGAAGCTGGTGGCGCGCGTCACCGAGGGCCGCGAGGGCGAAGCGCCGTTCGATGGCGCCATCTACCTGATCGACCCGGTCGACCCGTCGTCCATCTTTCCCGAGGCCCTGGCGCTGAAGCGGCAATGCATCACGCATGGCCGGCCGTTCATCTCGACGCAGGCGGGCGCGATCGAATGGGTCGAGGTCGAGCGCGTCCTGGCCGGGTTGGCGCCCGACCCCGCCGTGTCCCGCGGCTTCGATTTCGGCGCGCAGACGATGGCGCTGATCGCGCACGACGCGCTGAAGGACGAGATGGTGGCCTTCGCGGCCGAGCATTTCGACCTGCTGTCGCAGTTTGCGCATCGCGTCGCCACCGGCACCACGGGTGGACGCCTGAACGAGCTGGCGTGGTCGCGCGGCTGGCCGGCCGACAAGCCGTGGGCGCATCGGTATCTCAGCGGCCCGCTGGGGGGCGATGCGCAGATCGCCGAACTGGTGCTCGAGCATCGTTGCCAGCGCGTGGCGTTCTTCGAAGACCCCCACGTGGCGCGCCAGCATGAAGCCGATATCCAGTTGCTGGAACGTGCGGTGCGCGTGGTGACCACGCAGGCCACCTGCGTGACGTCGCCGGGCGTGGCGCGGCGTTGGGCCCAGGCGGCGACCCTGCGCCAGGCCCACGCCTGACCTGCGCGCAAGCCTTGGCCGGTGGGGCTCGCGCCTGGCTAGCGCTCGGCGACCTCGGGCACCATGCCCAGTTGGGTCGCCAGGTGCATCAATTCCTGCTGGCGCCGCGCGCCCGTCTTGCGCAGGATCGCCTTCAGTTGCGCCCGCGCGGTTTCGCGGGAAATCGCCAGGGTTTCGGCCGCTTCGCCGACGCTGTCCTGGCGCGCCAGCAACGACATCAGGCGGATTTCCGCGGGCGTCAGCCCGAAGATCGATTGCAGCAAGGTCTGGGGCAAGGGGGGCGCGGTTCCCGATTCCAGCACGACCAGCATGGCCGCGCGCCGCTGGATGCCGCGCGATTCCGCCTGCGCCTGGGGTAGCGGCACGGCGATCAGCAATTGCATGCCGCGGTCGTCGGGCAGGCGCAGCGCGGCGCTGCGCATCTTGCCCTCGGCGCCGCAGGCCTGCCGCAAGATGTTCCGGATCCGCGGCAGCGCGAAACGCGAGCCGCCCAGGTGGTCGAGCATGGCGCGGCGGCTACCCAGCCATTGATCGGCGGCCCGGTTGGCCTGCAATACCCTGGCCTGCTCGTCGGCGATCAGGATGGGGCAGCTCAAGCGGTCCAGGGCGCCGCGGCTCCAGAGGTTTTCCTGCTCGAGGGCGCGCAGGCGGAAGCGCAATTTGAAGCTGCGTTCCAGCACGTCGTGCAGCCGGGCCACCCGCGCCGCGCTCTGTTCGTCGAAAGGCGCGTCGCCCCGGGTGCGGTGGATGGACAGATTGCAGTCCGTGCCTTCGAAGATGCCGACCTTGTGGCCCATCATGAAGGAAATGTCGTGCGGCCGCAGGAAGTCCTGGTAGAAGGGCAGTTTTTCCAGCCGCTCGCCCAGCGCCCGGGTATCCAGGTACTGCTCGCCAGGGCGTTGCAGCACCGGCAGCGTGTTGATCGGGTTCAGCAGGTGGAACTCGTCGTTGTAGGCCTTGATGGCCGCTTCCGGGGTGTCGACCGTTTCCAGGAATTCGAAGTAGCCGGAATCGACGTTGCGCGACATCAGGCAGGCATAGGGCGCGCCCGCCAGCCGGGCAATGCCGGCCAGGGCCTGCTTCCACTTCCCGTCGTCCAGCACGCCTTCATAGAGGTCGCGCTCGATGTCTTTGAGGGTCTGGTCGATGTCGCTCACGGCAGCACCAGGGCGTACGAAGGGATTGGGCATGTTAGCTCAAATTGAAACAATATAGAAACAAAAAGTGAAAACAGTTTGTGAATGTCATAACCCGTTTGGAGGATGACGAGCTGGCCTTGCCATTGGGAAACTTCGGCACCGAGGGGTTTTCCAGGGAGAAGAGCCATGAAATATGCCTTGTGCCGCGGCGCTGCGAGCCGCTGCGGGATGTCCAGTAATTTACATATTTTGTTACTTTTGCGGCGACTGACCGTGCCGGGCCTGGCCCTGCTGCTTGCCGGCTGCGCCGCGACGCACCAGAGCAAGATCGGCGAAAGCCTCAACGACGTGGCCCAGGGGCAGTTGGACAGCGCCCTGGTGAAGGTGAATGCGCAACTGACCGGCGACGCGGCCGACGACGTGCTGCTGAACCTGGAAAAGGGCGAATTGCTGCGCCTGGCCTCGGACTATCCGGGCAGCCTGACGGCCTTCGAGGTGGCCGACAGTTCGGTGAAGAGCTGGGAAGAAACGGCCAAGAGCGCGACCAGCGAGGTCTTCAAGCAGGCTGGCGCCACGCTGCTGGGCGACGGTTCCCGCGATTACGAGGTACAGGACTACGAGAAGGTCATGCTGACCACCGTGATGGCGCTGGACCGCCTGGCAATGGGCGACCTGGACACCGCGCGGGTGGACATCAAGCGCACGCACGAGCGCGAAGCCATCATCGCGGAATTCCGCGCCAGGCAGACCGCGGCGGCCGAGGAAGAGGCCAAGGAAAATGGCGCCCAGGTGCAGAGCGCGGAATTAAGCGGCTACCCGGTGGAGACGCTCAACGATCCCGAGGTGCTGGCCCTGAAGAACGGCTACCAGAACGCCTTAAGCCATTACTTGTCGGGTTTCGTGTACGAGGCGTTGAACGAGCCCAGCCTGGCGGCGCCGGGCTATCGCAAGGCCATCGAGCTGCGGCCTGGCACGTCGGTGCTGGACGCCGCGCTGAGCGGCCTGGACGGCCGCCCGGCCGCGCAGCGCAAGAACGGCGCGACGGACGTGCTGTTCGTGGTAGAGGTCGGGCATGCGCCGGCGCGCCAGTCGCGCACGTTCATGTTTCCCGTGCCGACGCCCAACGGCCTGGTGACGGTGGGCATGTCGTATCCGGTCATCGAGGCCGGTTCCGACGGGCCCGCGGTGGACACCATCCGGGTCGGCAGCACCGAGCTGCAGGCCGGGCTGGTGGCGGATTTCAACGTCATGGCGCGGCGCGCGCTGAAAGACGACCTGCCGGGGATGCAGGCGCGCGCCGCAGTGCGCATGATTGCCAAGGCGGCCGCCCAGGCGGTGGTCAACAAGGAACTGGGCCCCCTGGCCGGCCTGCTGGGCAATATCGTGGCCGCCGTGGCGGAGCCGCCGGCCGACGACCGCATGTGGCGCATGCTGCCGGGGCGCATCTATGTGGCACGCGGCTTTCTTGCGCCGGGCGAGTACGAGTTGGCGCTGCCGGGCACCGGCCAGCCGCCGCAGCAGCTTTCCGTGGGCGGACGGCACATGATCGTGCCGGTGCGCGCGCTGGCGGCGACCACCTATTACGGCAAGGCGGGCCAGTTCGGCAATCTTGCCAGCCTGCAACCCTCTGGCAAGCCGGCCAAGAAAAAGGCCAGGAAGGCGCCGGCCGCCCAGTCGGCCGCGCTGTGAAGGGGACGACGGTCATGAGAAATAGCGAGATGAAACTCTGGAAGGCGTCCGCGCTGGCCATCGTGCCGCTGGCGCTTGCTTGCTGCCCCGTGCCGGCCATGGCGCAAGCCGCGCCCGCGCCATCCTATGCGGCGTCGCCCGGCATTGCCGCCAAGCTGATGGTGCGCGATTCGGTGCGCGACTTGCGGGTCCAGTCGCTGCGTTCGCAGCGCCGCAACGACGTGATGGTGGTGCAGGCGGAAATGGTCAATACCAGCGGCCTGAATTCGCGCCTGTACTACCGGTTCCGCTGGCTGGACGCCGACGGCATGCAGGCGGGCGACGACGAGGCCTGGAAGCCGCTGCACTTCATGGGCAAGCAGAACCAGTTCGTCAAGGGCGTGGCCCCGGGGCCGCAGGCGGCCGATTTCCGTATCGAAATGAGCGCGGAGTCGCCATGAGCGGCGCCGCGTGCCAGGCTGGCCGGTTGGCCGGCCGCAATAGCAATAGCAATAGCAAGGGAGAGTTCATGAGTTCCGGTCTGTCTTTGCGTGCCGCATGCGGCGCGGCGGTGTTTTCGGTGTTGTTGCTGCCGGGTTGCCAGGTCATGCAGCCCAAGGTGGATGCGCCTACGGGAGTGAGCTACGGGGACGCCAAGGCGGTGGAAACCGTCACCAACGAGTTCGGGTCGACCGACCTGCAGATGATCGCCGAGCGGATGACGGGGTCGCTGCTGGAAAGCGCGGTGCTGAGCGGACGGCCGACGCTGACCCTGGCGCCGGTGCGCAACAAGACCAGCGAGTACATCGACACGAAGTCGATCATGGATTCGATCCAGACCCGCCTGATCAAGAGCAACAAGGTGCGCTTCACGCGCAGCATGGACGAGATGCAGACGGGCGTGGAAGAGCTGCAGCGCCAGAACCAGAGCGGCCTGTACCGCAGCGCGGGCAAGGCCAAGATGGGCAACATGGTGGGTGCCCAGTACACGCTGGAAGGCGAGATCGGTTCCATCGTCAAGCAGGCCGGCTCGGTGAAGGACGTTTACTACAAGATGACGCTGAAGCTGTACGACGTGTCGGCGGGCACGATCGAATGGCAGGAAGAAAAGGAAATCCGCAAGACCACGCGGCGCTGAACTCAACCCTGGGGAACTTCCGTCCATGTTCAAGTTTGCTTCCAACATTGCCGTGCTGGCGCTGGGCGTGGCTGCCGCGTCCGTCGCGCACGGCGCGCCGCCGCGCATCGCGGTGACCGACCTGGCGTACGAGACGCGCGTCAGCGACTATTTCCGCGTGTCGATGGGTTCCAGCCGGCAGCGCCTGAGCCAGTCGGCCAGCGTGCGCGAAGGGTTGAACACCTATTCCGAGCGCGAACGCCTGAGCGCCAGCTCGGAGAGCCGCTACTACGAAGCCGAAGGCACGCATTCGTATATCGAGTACGGCGAACTGCGCAAATACACCGCCGACCTCAAGGCCGCCATGCTGCAGGGCGGCGGGGTGCGGCTGGTGCAGGCGCGGCCCTACAAGGGCAAGCCCAACGCCACCGTGTACGACATCGTGGCGCGCATCCGGCAGGGCAGTTTCGCCGGGGCCGACTACGTGCTGTTCGGCACGGTCAGCGACATCCAGTTCAACCAGAGCACGATGTCGTTCGGCGGTGGCGCGAGCTCGGCCGTGCTGGCGCTGGACATGTCGGTCGACTTCAGCCTGATCAATACGCGCACGCTCGAGGTCAAGGCGGCGTTCAGCGCATTGGGATCGGGACAGGACGTCAAGCTGTTCTCGCAGAACGGCCACGCCACGTTCAGTCGGCCGAAGGTGGTGGCCGAGGCTTCACGCAGCCTGGCCGAGGCGGCCTACAGCGCGCTGGCAGCCCAGTTGGCATTGCCCGAGCGGGCGCCGCGGCAACTGGCCGGCGAGGGCCTGCCGCCCGTGCCGGTGTCGCGCAACGAGCCGGTCGTGACGTACTAGGTGTCCCGGCGGCGCTTGAACAGGACCGCCAGGCCGCAGGCGATCGACAGCAGCAGCAGCAGGGCGGCGATGCGCAGCAGCCCCGTGCCGCCCAGCACTTCGCCGCCGCCCGTCACGGCGCCGGATATGCCGCCCAGCCACAGCAGGGCGCAGAACAGCGCCAGGATGAACAGCAGCACCGCCGCGCACGCCAGCAGCGTCAGCATCAAGCGGCCGGCGCGCGGCGCGGCCGGCGGCATGCGGCGCTTGGGCAGCACCACGTACATCAGCAGCACGATGAAGACCGCGATGATCAGCAGTTTGACGAGCATCGTGGCCGGCTCCGTGCGCTAGTCTTCGCGCCGCAGGTGCGGGAACAGGATGACGTCGCGGATGCTGGGGCTGTCGGTCAGCAGCATCACCAGGCGGTCGATGCCGATGCCGCAGCCGCCGGTGGGCGGCATGCCGTATTCGAGCGCGCGGATGTAGTCGGCGTCGTAATACATGGCTTCTTCGTCGCCGGCGTCCTTGGCCTCGACCTGGGCACGGAAGCGCTCGGCCTGGTCTTCGGGGTCGTTCAGCTCGGAGAAGCCGTTGGCGATTTCACGGCCCGTCATGAAGAGCTCGAAGCGCTCGGTGATGCCGGCGCGCGTGTCCGAGGCGCGCGCCAGCGGCGAGACCTCGATCGGGTAGTCGACGATGTAGGTGGGGTGCCAGAGCTGCGCTTCGGCGGTTTCTTCGAACAGCGCCAGCTGCAGGGCGCCCAGGCCGGCCCGCGACAGCACCGGCCCGGCGACGTCGGCGCCCAGCTTCTTGAGTTCGGCGCGCACGAAATCGGCGTCGTCGAGCTGGGCCTGGGTGTAGCCGGTGGTGTACTTCAGGATCGCTTCGCAGATGGTCAGGCGGTCGAACGGGCGCGACAGGTCGAGCTCGCGGCCCTGGTAGTCGAGCACGGCGCTGCCGGTGGCGGCGATGGCCGCCTGGCGCAGAATCTGCTCGGTGAAGTCCATCAGCCAGCGGTAGTCCGCGTAGGCCGCGTAGAACTCCATCATGGTGAATTCGGGGTTGTGCCGGGGGCTGACGCCTTCGTTGCGGAAGTTGCGGTTGATCTCGAACACGCGTTCGAAGCCGCCCACGATCAGGCGCTTCAGGTAGAGCTCGGGCGCGATGCGCAGGAACATTTCCATGTCGAGCGCATTGTGGTGCGTGACGAACGGCTTGGCCGCCGCGCCGCCCGGGATCGGGTGCAGCATGGGCGTTTCCACTTCGAGGAAGCCCGCGTCGAGCATGACCTGGCGGATGCTGCCGACGGCCTTGCTGCGAACCTCGAAGGTGCGGCGCGTGGCCTCGGTCATGATGAGGTCGACGTAGCGCTGGCGGTAGCGCAGTTCCTGGTCGGCCACGCCATGGAACTTGTCGGGCAGCGGCCGCAGCGACTTCGACAGCAGGCGCGCCGTGGCGGCGTGCACCGACAGCTCGCCCTTGTTGGTCTTGAAGACCGCGCCTTCGATCGCGATGATGTCGCCGATGTCCCATTGCTTGAACGCGGCATAGGCCTCGTCGCCCAGCGTGCCGCGGTCGAGGTAGACCTGGATGCGGCCGCTGCCGTCCTGGATGGTGGCGAAACTGGCCTTGCCCATGACGCGCTTGAGCATCATGCGGCCGGCCACCTTGGCCTGCACGCCGGCGGCGGCCAGGGCTTCCTGGTCTTGTTCGTCGTATTGGCGGTGCAGGTCGGCGGCACGCGCATCCGGCACGAAATCGTTGGGATACGCGACGCCGGCTTCGCGCAGCTTGGCCAGCTTGGCGCGCCGTTCGGCGATCAAGCGGTTTTCATCCTGGGCGGCCGGGGCGGGCGAGTGGTCGGTCATGGTGGGTCAGTCGTAATTGCGGATATCGTCGATTTCGGTGGTGCCGAAGTCGTCGCGGTCGAGGTAGGCCAGGATGCGGGCGGCCGTCGCGTCGGGCGCGGCCAGCTTGCCGGTGGCGTGGAAGTCCTGGAACTTGGCCAGCGCCGGGAAATCGGCCGGGTCGCTGGCGCGGATGGTTTCCTGCATGCCGGTATCGACGATGCCGGGGGCCAGGGCCACCGCGCGCACGCCGTCGGCGCCTTGTTCCTGCTTGAGCACGCGGGTGTACATGTCGAGCGCCGCCTTGGTGGCGCAGTACACGCCCCAGCCCGCATTGGGGTTGCGCCCCGCGCCCGACGAGATGTTCAGCACCCGCCGATCGGCCGGCAGGCCCTGCACCGCCGTCACGAAGCGCGCCGTCAGCAGCATGACGGCCGACACGTTCAGGTTGAACGCCGCGGCGATGGCCGGGCCGTCGGCCAGCGCGCCGGCCTGGGCCACCGGTTGCACGGTGCCGGCGTTGTTGATCAGCAGGTAGCGGCCGGCGTCGCGCGGCAGGGCGGCAGCGATGCGGTCGGCGGCTTGCGCCGCCGCCTGCAGGTCGGACAGGTCGACCTGGATCTGCTCGAGTTCGACGCCCTGGGCTTGCGCGTGGGCGGCCAGGTCGGGGTCGGCGCGGCGAGCCAGGGTGACCAGCCGCGTGCCGGGCCTGGCCAGTCCGCGCGCCAGCGCGGCGCCGATGCCGCGCGAGGCGCCGGTCAGGATTGCGATCGTATCGGTCATGCGCTAGGCCTCGTCAGGTAAGAGGGGCGCCACGGGGCGCCCGCGGGATCACACGCCTTGCTTCAGGCTGGCCTGGATGAAAGGGTCCAGGTCGCCGTCCAGGACTTTCTGGGTGTTGGAGATTTCCACGTTGGTGCGCAGGTCCTTGATACGGCTCTGGTCGAGCACGTACGAGCGGATCTGGTGGCCCCAGCCCACGTCGGTCTTGGAGTCTTCGAGCTTTTGCTGTTCGGCCATGCGGTTGCGCATTTCCAGCTCATAGAGCTTGGATTTCAGCATTTGCATGGCCTCGGCGCGGTTGCGGTGCTGGGAACGGTCGTTCTGGCACTGCACCACGATGCCGGTGGGCATGTGCGTCAGGCGCACGGCCGAGTCGGTCTTGTTGATGTGCTGGCCGCCCGCGCCGCTGGCGCGGTAGGTGTCCACCCGCAGGTCGGCCGGGTTGACCTCGATCTCGAAGGAATCGTCGATCTCGGGGTACACGAACACGCTGGCGAACGAGGTATGGCGCCCGCCGGAAGAGTCGAACGGGCTCTTGCGCACCAGGCGGTGCACGCCGGTCTCGGTGCGCAGGTAGCCGAAGGCGTATTCGCCCTCGAGCTTGATGGTGGCCGATTTGATGCCGGCGACTTCGCCTTCGGATTCTTCCAGGACTTCGGCCTTGAAGCCCTTGCGCTCGGCGTACTTCAGGTACTGGCGCAGCAGCATCGAGGCCCAGTCCTGTGCCTCGGTGCCGCCGGCGCCGGCCTGGATGTCCAGGAAGCAGTTCAGCGGGTCGGCCGGGTTCGAGAACATGCGGCGGAATTCCAGCCCTTCGAGCAATTGCTGGAAGCGGTCGGCGTCGCCTTCGATGGATTCGAGCGTGGCGTCGTCGTCATCGGCGGCGGCCAGTTCGAACAGCTCGTGGGAATCGGCGATGCCCGCGTGCAGCGTGCCGAGGGTGCCCACGACGTCTTCCAAGGATTTCTTTTCACGGCCCAGGTCCTGGGCGTGCTTGGGGTCGTTCCAGACGGCCGGGTCTTCGAGCTCGGCGTTGACGACCTGCAGGCGTTCGGCCTTCAGATCGTAGTCAAAGATACCCCCGTAGCGCCTGCTCGCGCTCGGTGTAGTCGGCAAGGCGGGCGGCGAGTTGGTTCTGGCGTTCGGCTTCCATGGTGCTTCCTGATGGCTTATCTGGTGCGAAACCCAGCATTTTAGCGTGGATTATTCGGCATGCTCGACGACCAGTTGGGCCGACACCATGCCGTTCCAGACGTTGGGTTCCAGGCGATAGGCCATCCGTACGTGCTCGGGTAGCGACTGGTCGTGCCCGAACCAGATCGCGTCGAAGCGCTGGTGGCCGCGTTCCAGCGACAGCTTCAGGTGTTTCTCGCCCACCAGCCGCTGGTTGCGCACCAGGAATTCGTCCAGGAACAGCGGGGCGGCGAAGCCCGCGCCCCACACCTGCTGCTGCAGCAGCGTGGCCACGTCGGCGTTGGCGTAGCCCGATTCCAGCGAGCCGTCGGTTTCAAGCAAGGGCTCGAAGCTGTTGCGCCCGGTCAGTTCGCGCACGGCCGCATCGAAGGCCGGCGCGAAGGCGGCGAAGTCGTGGCTGCCCAGGGTCAGCCCCGCCGCCATGGCGTGCCCGCCGAACTTGCGGATCAGGCCGGGATGGCGCTTGGAGACGAGGTCGAGGGCGTCGCGCAGGTGCACGTCGGGAATCGAGCGGCCCGATCCGCGGATTTCATCGTCGCCGGCCGGGGCGAATGCCAGGGTGGGGCGCCAGAACTTTTCTTTCAGGCGCGACGCCACCAGGCCGACCACGCCCTGGTGCCAGCCGGGATCGAAGACGCATACCGTGGCGCCGTCGCCCGCGCCCGCGGCGTCCATGGCGGCCAGCGCCTGCTCGCGCATTTCGGCCTCGATGCCGCGCCGCTCGCGGTTGATCTGGTCGAGCTGGCGCGCCATGTCGAGCGCCTGCGCCTCGTCGTCGGTGGTCAGGCAGGCGATGCCCAGGCTCATGTCGGCCAGCCGGCCGGCCGCGTTGATGCGCGGCCCCAGCGCGAAACCGAGGTCGAAGCCGCAGGCGCTGCGCGGTTCGCGCGAGGCCACCGCGAACAGGGCACGCAGGCCGGGCTGCATGCGGCCGGCGCGCATGCGCTGCAGGCCCTGGGTGACGAGCAGGCGGTTGTTGTCGTCGAGCTTGACCACGTCGGCCACGGTGCCCAGGGCCACCAGGTCGGACAGCGCATCCAGGCGCGGGCCGCCATCGGGCGGATAGGCGCCGCGCCGGCGCAGTTCGGCGCGCAGGGCCAGCATCAGGTAGAAGATCACGCCGACCCCCGCCAGGTTCTTGGACGGGAATCCGCAACCCGGCTGGTTGGGGTTGACGATGGCCAGCGCGTCGGGCAGCGTGTCGCCCGGCAAGTGGTGGTCGGTGACCACCACGCCGATGCCGGCCGCGTTGGCCGCCGCGACACCGTCGACGCTGGCGATGCCGTTATCCACCGTGATGATGAGGTCGGGCTTGCCGTTATGGTGCGCGCAGGCCAGTTCGACCACGGCGGGCGACAGCCCGTAGCCCGTCTCGAAGCGGTTCGGCACCAGGAAATCGACGTCGGCGCCGAAGGCCCGCAAGGCCCGCAGGCCGACGGCGCAGGCGGTGGCGCCGTCGCAGTCGTAGTCGGCCACGATCAGCATTCGCCGGTTCTGCGCGATGGCGTCGGCCAGCAGGCGCGCGGCGTGGTCGACGTGCGTCAGGCCGGCCGGCGGCAGCAGGGCCGGCCAGGCCAGGCGGGTCTGGTCGGGATGGGTGACGCCGCGCGCGGCCCACAGGCGGGCCAGCAGCGGGTGGACGCCCGCGGCCAGCAAGGTGCGGCAAGCCTCGGGGTTGGGCGGGCGGACAGTCAGACGGGGCGAGACCACCAGGTATTCCAGTTTTTCTTGGGCGCAGGCAGCCAGGCCAGCAGGCGGCTGCGCGGTTGCAGGGTCAGGGTGGCGCGCCGGTCGGCGCCCAGCAGCAGCAACTGCGTGGACGGCGGCGGCGTGCCGGCGGGGCCGTTCAGAGGGCGCAGGCGGCCGGCGTCCAGGGCGGCCAGGGCGTCGAGCCAGGCTGCCCAGTCGCCCGCGCGGTGCGGGGCATCGAGCTCGCCGAAGACCTGTGCCGGGGCGGGCGCGGCAGCCGGTGCCGGCCAGGCTGCCGCGCCGCCGTACAGCCACAGGGCATTGACCGGCGCGGCGCCGCGCGCGGCGCGCGCTTCGTTGGCGGGATGCTCGTGCCAGGCCATCTGGATCTCGTTGAGCAGGCGGCGCCAGGGGCGCATGGCGGCGTCCTGGCTCCACCAGTCGCGCAGCGGGTGGCCGGCCACGGCGGCCGGGCTGGCCGTGCGCGGCGCCAGGCCGTCGGGCAGCCACAGCCGCCAGCATTGCGGTTGCAACGGCTGCACGGCGAAACCGGCCGCCTCGATACTGGGGCGCACGGCATCCAGCAGGGCAGCCGACTCATCGGCGCGCACGTCCATCTGGCTGGGGTCGAGCAGCGTGGCCTGGTCGGTGCCCAGCGCCAGGTGGGCCAGTTCGGCCAGCCAGACGGGTTGGCCGTCGGCCGCCGCCGCGCCGGCGTGCAATGGGCCCAGGCCGGCGCCCAGCGGCGAGCCGGGCGCCGGCCGGTAGCCGGCCTGCTCCAGTTGCCAGGCCTCGAAGGGCGTACAGCCTTGCTCGCGGGGATCGAAGCCCGCCAGGTGCGCGCGCGCGGCCTGCAGCCAGCCATGCAGCACCGGGGCGCGCTGCGGCAGCAGCCGGGCCAGTTCTGCGGCGACGGGCAGGGGGGGCAGGGCGCCCGGAATCACGATGAGCATGGCGCCGATTGTAGTCGCAGGCCATCGGCGTGCCGCCGCCAGGGTTAATGCCATAATGCTCGGGTGCTGAAGATACCCTACGAACTCTGGATCGGCGCCCGCTATGCGGGCATGGCCCGCATCCGCCAGCGACGCGGCCGCCGCGACCGCTTCATTTCATTCATTGCCGCCACCTCGATGGCGGGCATCGCGCTGGGCGTGGCCGCCCTGATCGTGGTGCTGTCGGTCATGAACGGCTTCCAGAAAGAAGTGCGCGATCGCATGCTGTCGGTGCTGCCGCACATCGAGCTGTACATCCCCGGCGCCGTCCCCGAGCGCGTGCTGGAACAATGGCGCCAGTTCGCCGACGCCGCCCAGCGCAACCCCGAGGTCAAGGGCGCCGCGCCGTTCGTGGCGGCGCAGGCCATGCTGGCGCGCGGCCAGGCCTTGCGCGGCGTGCAGGTGCGCGGCATCGACCCGGCCACGGAAGGCCAGGTGTCCGACATTCCCGGCCAGATGGTCAACGGCAAGCTGTCCGACCTGAAACCGGGCGGTTTCGGCATGGTGCTGGGCAGCGACCTGGCCGACGGGCTGGGCGTCAAGCCGGGCGACACGCTGCTGATGCTGGCCCCGCAGGGTTCGATCAGCCCGGCCGGCTTCACGCCGCGCATGCGCCAGTTCACGGTGGTGGGCACGTTCACGTCCGGCCACTACGAATACGATTC
>Ga0182736_1002345_pt1 | contig 14707 bp, 10 predicted proteins | sample eDN5th30CKraftBY_FD_128882 | JGI IMG/M metagenome (GOLD analysis project Ga0182736, IMG submission 128882) | Enriched backyard soil microbial communities from Emeryville, California, USA - eDNA 5th pass 30_C Kraft BY (version 2) (version 2) | ecosystem: Environmental > Terrestrial > Soil >...
AGAAGTTTGAGGACGGTGTGGTTGAGGAAAAATGGGACCGCCTCACGCGTACGCCTGGACTGAAGCCGGTCACGTTCGCTACCGTAATCAAGATGGCGGGTGAGGCGAAAACTGCACAGGCGCGTGAGCGCCTGGCTCACTGGAAAAAGCAGATCGCGGAGGCGGACGACGAGGCGCGACTGTATGACACCCTGCCGCAGTTGATCGGGCGTGATGCCTCTTTGGATCCGGTCGCGCGCAAAAAACTGGCGCAGGTGTTGCAAGCGCGGCTGAAAGAAGTGACCGGCGTCCGTTTCCAGATTAAAGAAGTTCGCGACCTGCTCACGCCGGTCGTGGTGCAGGCCGCCGACCTTGCACCCACTTGGGTGTGCGAGCATGTGTACATCACCGACGAGGAGATGTACTTCAACAAGCGGACCAAGGCTCGGCTCAGCTACCGGGCCTTCAACGTCCAATACAACCGCGAGATGCCGAAGAACGAAAACGGCGATCCTGTCAAAGCGGCGGCGGACGCTGCCGCCGACCGCTGGAATATCGAGATCGTTCGTCGCGCCGGTTACCATCCGCGGATGGGCGACACGTTCGAGATCAATGGTGTGCCGCACGTCAACCTCTACGATCCGGCTTCCGTGCCTTCGATGCCCGAGCTGCTCACGGCGCACCAGCAAGCCGCAGTGGAACTGGTGAAGGCTCACATCGCCAACATTCTGACTAACGAGCGTGAGCAGCAGCTGCTTACGTCGTGGCTCGCCTATGTCGTGCAAAACCCCGGCGTCAAGGTGCGCTGGGCGCCCTATCTGTGCGGACCGGAGGGAGACGGAAAGAGCTTCTTTCAGGAGCTGCTCGGCTTGGCGATGGGCGCCGCCAATGTGCGCTCGCTTAGCGGCCATATCTTGGAGGCGAGCCCCTTCACGGACTGGGCCGTGGGTCAGTGTATTCTCGTCATCGAGGAGATGAAGCTTCATGGGCACAACAAGTTTGACGCCAGCAACAAGCTCAAGCCGTTCATTACGAACGAGAGCATCGACGTACACCCGAAGGGAAAGCCAACCTACCAGGCGGTGAATACGACGCAGTACATTGTCTTTTCGAACTACCTTGACGGCGTGCCGATCACCGATACCGACCGGCGTTATATGTTTCTGCGTTCGCGCTTTGGCGCCGCATCGCTTCAGCGATTCAAGACTGATAATCCTGACTGGTATCCCCACCTGTTCAGGGCAATTCGCACGCATCCGGAAGCGATGCGTTTCTGGCTGATGCACTTCACCGCTTTCCATCCGGATTTCAAGCCGGACGGCAACGCGCCTCTGACCGAGATGCGCGACATGGTGATTGACATGTCGCGGACCGAGGCGGACGCCGCTTGCCAGGCGGTGTTGCGAGACAAAGCCCCTGGGGTTACGGAATCGTGGATCGCATCGACCCTTTTCGTGGCGGCGGTTAAGGCGAAGCTGGGGCCGGATAGCCAATTGGGACGACAGAAACTTGCGGGCATTGCGGCGCAGTTTTTGGCCGACAACGGGTATGTCCGCATGAGCGGCGAGCGCCACCGCGTAGGGCCGAACCGCGACCCGTCGCATTTCTGGCGACATGAATCGCTGTGCGAGCTTCCCCTGAACTGGTGGGGAGTTGCTGAGCCAATCATTGCTGCTTCGTTTTTCCAAGCCGCGTCACAGGGCTTCTTGGACTGAAGCGCCTGCGCTAGCTACCGAAACCGGCAGCTAGCGCAGTACCTTGCACAGCAGCTAGCACAGCCGTTAAACCCTTTGTTTAGAAGGATCTCACTCTTTATTGATCTAGGTAGGCAGATAAATGTAGAGGTTACGCGCATGAGCAGAAGTACGCAGGCAAATATATTTCTCTTATGGATGATGCGTCTTGAAACCTCGAACACAGCGTAGCTAGCACAGCCCCCTGTCAGGTCGCGCTGTGAACGTCGTCTGGTCGTCTTTTCCGATCAACCATAGCGCCTATACTTTCTCGCCACAGGTGAGCTTGCCGACCGCTGCTAGGCTCGTCAATTCCGCCTAAGCTCGTGGTACTGGGGGGCCCTTCCCATTCCCTTCTGCGTGGTCGTATTCGGATACAGCTATCGCGCGCGCGCGCGCGCGACGACTACGACATGGCCGGCGCTGTGAGGCGACTGACTGTCATTATCGCTTCGACTGTGGTCTTCCGCACCGTGGTGTAGGACCCGTTACGGTTGCTGTTACCGCCATACGGAGCGAATGCTCGCCTCTCGCAACGCTGGTACGCGACGCTGGCCACACGGCGGCGCTGCAAGCGTTCGTGGCCTGGTCGCCGTGTTCGTGCAGCCACGGCGCCCGCTATGTGACTTATAGCGCGCATCAGGAGTCGGGCTGTATGGGACGATGACGCCGCGTTCGGTGCTGACCGCCATACGCTTTGGTGCGAAAGGGAGCGGGCTGCACCTGACCGCGTTCTACTAGACGGCAAGCCCGTCCGCGAGCGCCAAGCGGGCGTCTCATCGGAATGGCTTAGACAGTTCGTCGCGAGTCAGGGGATTCATGCCTGTTTCAGGGTTTCCTGCGTCAACTTGCGTTGCATGGCGTCACGCCGGAAACGTAACTCTTCGACAAGGCGCCGCGTGCGTCCTGACCTGCGAAGTCGCGGCGCAAACCCGCGCAATGTGTTCGGCGACATCCAAGCGTGCCCCATAAGCCGAAGGCGATGAAAAGCACCACGATGGCCAACCTGGTATATCCGCACAGTGAGCGTTTTCAACGCTTCTCCATCGACGCGCTTGTGTCGGTCTCAGCCTTCTTACAGCAACCGACACTTTCACACTCGCCGGCAATTTGCTCGCGGCTGCTTCGATATGCGGGTTCGTCATATTTGCGAACGCAAAATTTCACGCGGGCCGATTTGCTGAAAGCGATGCCCATCTGGGGCACACCGCAGGTGGACAATCAATGTGGGCACCCAGCTCCCGATTTGGTGTCTAACTAGGGCTCGTTTTGATTTTTTGACATGGTTGTCCATCATGGTTCAGTATTTATTTATACAGTCTCCTAGAGACAAGGAAAGGCACGGGGCGCTCGCTGCAGACTGATCCGGAATGGAGACCATCATGAGCAAGGGGCAGAGAATCGGCTACGTGCGGGTGAGCACGGTCGATCAGAACGCGGAGAGGCAGTTGGAGGGCCTTGCGCTTGACAAGGTCTTCACTGACCAAGCGAGCGGCAAGGATACGAAGCGCCCGCAGCTGCAGGCGGCACTCGACTACGCAAGAGAGGCGGATACGCTCATTATTCACAGTATGGACCGGCTTGCACGGAACACAGAGGACTTGTTGCGAATGGTGCGTGAACTCACGTCGCGCGGCGTGGCTGTCGAATTCGTGAAAGAGCGGCTCATGTTCAGCGGAAACAGCGATGAGCCGATGGCGCACCTGATGATGACGATGCTGGGCGGCTTTGCGCAGTTCGAGCGCGCCCTCATCCGCGAGCGTCAACGAGAGGGGATTGCGCTGGCCAAGGCGAAAGGCGATGTGTACAAGGGGCGTAAGCCGTCACTTACGAAGGCCCAAATAGCGGAGGTGCAGCAGCGCGCTTCTAAGGGCGAGTCCAAGGCGAGGCTGGCTGCGAGCTTCGGCGTGGCACGACAGACCATTTATAACGCGCTGGGGCGCCATCGAAGTACGCTATAGCGCACGTAAGTGTGACGACGCCACACGAGCACGACGCGCACAATCCTGTCGATTGTCGTGAGCGTTTCTCAACACACAAACGATGTAGGACGGCGGCGCGTCCATTGCCGCTGAGAAAGCCTATCAATGTCCGCATCAGCGGTATTGACCGCGCAGAGCGAGCGAAGCTGAAGGTATTAACCGCGATATCAAGGGAAGTTCTTCGACGAGCGCGCTACCATCTTGGAAACTAAAGCTGGCGCCTCGCCGGCTCGAAGCAGGGCTAAGAGGCGCTAACTGAATGACTTTTGCGGGTGTCTCCAACATATGACTCAGCAAGCGACCTTGAGGAAGGCATCGTGGATGAAAGCGAGCCGCTCGATGCGGATGCGCAGTCGGCGGAAGTTGTGAAGCCACGAAATGGTCCGCTCCGCGACCCAGCGTGTTTTGCGCCGCCCGCTACCATGAGGCTGACCGCGTCGAGCGATTTCGGTCGCAATGCCGGCGGCATGCAGTGGACGTCGATATTTGTCATGGTCGTAGCCTCTGTCGCCCTGAACGACCCGAGGCTTCGATAGTGGTCTGCCACGCTTGCCGCTGATGGGCGGAATAGCCTCGACCAGCGATTGAAGTTGAGTGACGTCGTTTCGGTTGGCTCCGGTCAGTATCACCGCAAGCGGGATACCCTGGGCCTCGGTGATGAGATGGTGCTTTGAACCGGGTCGCGCGCGGTCTGTGGGATTCGGTCCTGTTTTTGACCTGAGCCCACAGCGCGGATTGAGGAGGAATCGACGATGACGCGAGACCAGTCGATTTGATCGGCTGCGCGCAGTCGCGCAAGCAGCACCTCGTGCAACTGCTCTCAGACGTCGGCGGCCTGCAAGTCACGCAAACGACGCCAGCAATTCATGCCGCTGCCGCGGCCCATCTCGCGAGACAGTAGGTCCAAACGCAGGCCCATCTGTAAGATGAAGAGAATGCCTTTGAGTACCGCACGACGATTGTCGAGCGGCTTGCGCGCTGGATACCGGATTTGCCGTAACTCCAAGAATCGGAACTACCGGATCAATGGTTCGGGTGATCGGCTGTTTTCGCGATGCTGGTGCCGCAGGCGGAATCATGCTGCTCGTTGCTGCCGTCAGCACCTGCGAAGATGCATTGACCACCCCCAGAACCCTGGATGCGATTCAATTGTCGCCCCCCCGGCATACCGGATTTGGATTTCAGCGCGGGTCCCATAAAAAGCGTGCACGCAAACAGCGACAAAAAAAATTCAAAAAGATTTGAACCTCCGATTCGGCTGTTAAGGGGCGAACGCAAATTCGGGCAGTTCCTAGCTGGCTTCGAACAGACGCGCTCGCTCAATGTCGGCTCGCTTCGGCCCGCCTATCCGTCGTGACGTCAACGACTGCGTCGAAGCAAGGTCATACGTGCAGGCGTGGCGCCGGCGCATACTCGACCCGACCGGACGCCTGCATGGTTTGGGATCAGACATCCGGCAATGGCGCTGGCCGCCGTCGATCGGCTGGTCCATCACTCGAACACCTTTGAACTCAACGTCGAAGGCTACCGCAGAGGAACCGCCCTTGAACGCAAGCACCAGGGAAAGGGATGACCGGCCACTATGGCGGCACCAAAGACCATCAGCGTGCCACCGTTCCCGGATGACCCGCAATGACAAGCAACTCAACTACAAGTCGTTGTCAGCCTCACCGACTGATGCGCTTTCTCATCTTGATTGACGCGCGGCATGCAACACGTGCCAGCGTCAATCAACATCGGTATCATCAACCTCGCTGCGACGCCCTCATCCTGTTTGTCGCGCGTCTCTCATCCAGACTGACGCGCCACAGGCGGATGCGGAATGGCACCGATCCATCGACGGGTGTGCCTCTAGGTTCGAAAGTAGGCGTTCGCAGGCCGGGGAAGACTTGTTGGATTCGCCAAATGGCGGAGTTGCTATATCAGAATGGAACGATTCTCGAACCTGGCGCTGATGAGCTGGGAGATACGAGCGACGCAGCCTTCTGACCGCCGCGAACCAACCGTTCTCAGGCTGGAGGATGTCTTTCCGACCCGGCCATGACTGTCGCTGCCACTGATCGTCTGGTCCATCACTCGACGATCTTCGAACTGAACGTCGAGAGCTACCGACGCCGGAATGCTAGCGACAAGAAAGCTGCGCCGGACAAGTTGATCGCCGTTTGGCCGGACTTCACTGTTGACGCTCTGCGCGTGCGGCCTTCGTCGAAAAGCGACCGCGCCTCCTTATTATCCGAACTGGAAAGCTAGCGGGAATCGCGAGGCGATCATGGGAGCGTTTCAGGGGCGATTTTACGGTGGCGATCGGCTGGGCGCCCCGTCTATCACCACCTCTGGAACCGCTGTTTTCCGCTAGCGTATCGATGCGGACACGAGAGCGATGCGCGCAATGCACATCGACATGAAGCGCCAAGCGCTACTGCAAGTATTCCCTGGCATACTGACACGGTGCCCACCGATCGTCGAACATTCGAACGCACCGATTATCGACTGGGTGAAACGGCTCTGATAGTTACGTGGACTTCGCGTGATCAGATCGAAGTGGTCGAGCTTCATGAGCATCGAGGGGAACTGGAGACTTTGGCGCGGCACCTGTAGCTTCGGCAAGGTTCACTGATGGCGCGAGCAGCACCAAGTAGCCGGCGTCGATCAGCGCCTGTCCGATGGCGGGACCGAGCTGTGTCTTGCCGCCGCAGGGAGGCCCAAACAACAGGATCGTGGCGCCTTTCTCCAGCCACGATCGTCGCTGGCCAGCGCCGTGATGTGCGCTTTCAAAACCATCGGCACTACGCTGAAGTCGAAAGTGTCGAGTGTCTTGGCTGGATCGAGATGTGACTCGACGCGGCGCAGTTCAATGCGCCGTTTGACGCGCTCGGCGAGTTCGTGCTCGAGCAGCGCACCAAGCAGCCGCGTGCCTGCCAGCCTCCTTGTCGGAGCGCTGAGCGAATTCGGGCCGCAACCGACCGATGGTCAGCAGCCGCAGTTCACTTAGCATCAACCCCAAGCGCGCGGCATCGTAATTAGCGTCGGTGCTCATAACGGCACCTCGTCATTAAGCAGCGTGTCGTAGAGTGCCGCTGACGGCGCCTCAACTACCACGTCAGGACACTGAGGCTGACGCGGCGCAAACCCTTGGCGCAGCTGCGCTCCAGGTCTGGCAACTCCTGGCGGCGAGCAACGTGTCGAGCCGTTCGGCTAAGATTGCCTCGACGCCGCGATGCGCGGCCAACTCGAGCAGTCCCATCATGAGCTTGAGAGCTTCACGCTGTATCAGTCGCGCCTCCAGTTGCTTCCACCTGCCGCGATATGCTTCGCGCGGAAGCAGATCATCGCGAGACCCCAGGCCCTTGAAGGTTGCGGCTTACGTTTGACTCTTTCGATGAAGTGCCGGTAATCGAGGGCGCGGCCGCAGGGCACGCGCGAGCCTCGTGGATGCTGTGCACCAGTACACCGGACAGATAGCAGTCGAGCCGGTCGCTATAGAGTCGTACCCGCAGCCGGGACCGATCTGACGCGACGGCGCGCTCCAGAGGATCGCGCGCACGGTGGTTGTGCCGCATCCCGTAACCCGCGCTTCCTCCTCGACGAAGTCGGACGTGCGACGTTCTGGAAGATCGCGCAGATGCTCGCGCCCAACCCTGAACCCGGCGGCATTGCGACAGTTGCGGCGCATGACGACTTCCCGAACAAGGTCGTCGTATGCGGCGCGATCGGCAAAATGACGACGACCGCGTAGCATCGACGCCTGATCGATCGCCTCCTTCAGATGGCGATGCGATGGCTCCACGCTGCCATACTCCTGCCCCAGTCCCCGGTCGTTGCGCGTGCCGATCATGCCGTAATGCTCAAGCAGCCCCGCATAGCGGGCTGTGAAGTCGTCCTCTTGCTGGAGGTTCTTGAACGCCGCCGACAAATTGTTTGTCCGGTATTCTCGGGCACACCCGTCGACCTGCAACAACGCATTTTGCAAGCCTTGGGATAGCGCTTCGAAGCTCTCGCCGCCATCGACGACACAGGCGTACTCGCAGTGCGAGAGACGGCGCTGTGCGGCGGGTCCAAGTCCCGTCGGTCAACCGCTCCGTCGGGAGCAACCGGAGCGGCGACGGAAGCAATGAAACGGCTGAAGCCTTCGGTTTGCGCATGATCTGACCATGCTAAATTGCCATCGCGGCTGCTAGCACCGGCCGCCCCGCGGTACGTCGCCACAACTTGCGGGGATGAGTGGTGGTGGCCGACAGCGAGCCGGCTTCTTTCGGTCGCTCTGGCGGTCGACGTCATCAGTCTCGGGTACTTCCGTTACTTCGCAAAGGCGGCTGGCGAGGAGCGTTGTATTTCGACCTTCCGCACACGCGATTTCGCTTTTCGGAACAGGTTTCCATTGTTCGCGTGGGTTCGCACAGAGACAATAATTTGGACGGGTTTTGAGTAGCCGAGTACGTCGCAATGTCTGAGCGGGCACCCGGGTCGACAACTCTCGTCTTCGGGAGCTGCTGTGAGCACAGCGCACAGCGCCTCCTAGGCGCGCGCCGAGCGTTGTCCGATTGACCGATTGCAGGGCGCAGCAGCTTGAGAGTTCCGCGTTCATCTTTTCGGTCGAAATGGCGTCACATCCTAGCCCTAAGCACGCCCCGAAGTCTCACCCGAAACGCCTCCTTGCAGGCTAAACTTCCAACCTTGCATTCTCCAGTTGAAAATCTTGCATTGTTCCGTCCCCTTTTATGATCAAGCGGCAAAACCCGTGTCCCGCAGTACGGTCGAGAACGCAGGCATGACAATCACGAGAGCCGCTAATCACCTAAAGCTTGCCGACCAGACACCTTTCAGAGGCTGGCCTCCGTCAAGAAGAAGCCGGCATCCAAGGTCGGCGAGACACGGTGTCTCTTCGCGTGCGGATATAAGCAGCTGGTTCAAGCAGAAGTCGATGGGGTGCGACTTAAATTAAAACGAACGCGGGGAACAGTAATGACGGATTCAACCTTGCCAAAGCTACTACAATTGCGGCTTCTCGTCGGCTTTCTTGGCGAGCGCGCTCGGTACGCTTGGTGGTCGACGGCGTTCTACGAAATATCGAGCCATCTCTTCCTCGAGCCGGTCTTCTCGAAAACGTCTCGACTCGCCCAGTACCACGGTGTGCTAGAGGCCGCCAGACGATTGCATGACGAACATCTAAGCGTCGGCAGTTACCACTTGTTCCGCTTGCCCGAGGAAGTCGAGCAAGACCTGCACGCGACCGTGCAAAGCAGCGAGGGAGAGGAGTTCGCCAGCCAGGCGCTACAAAGTAAAGAGGCTGCGCTCGAAGCGTTGGAGCGATTGGCCGCCTCAGGCGGTGCGTCCAGCGTGGGGCCAACGGCGGTCGGAAGCATCGTTAGCTTTGACTCCAGCGAAACACTGGAGGCAATTGCTGCGGCCTATCTATCCGCGTTCACGCACGGCACCAAGACTTATCCGTATCTAGTGGGATGAGCGTGGCAGACAACGCGCCCTACACGACTAAGTTGCAAGCAGGTCTTGGACTCGTCAACGAGACCAAGACGCTGCTCGACTTGTGGTCGCCCGGCATGTCGGCCAACCAATTGCACCGGGTTGCGCTGGAATCGGGTCGTTTCCCGACAATCACGGCGCGCCGACTCCGCAACGTCGTTATTGAATGCTTCGCTCCGCGTTATTTGGTGTCCGGCGGTACACCGGCTGCGCATATCAAGCGGCTGTCGGCGGCGATCTCGACCGCTGATCTGACGCAGCTCATGCTCGTCTTTACTAGCAGAGCCAATCCGATCCTTGGCGACTTCGTGCGCCACGTTTATTGGGCTCGATACGCAGGCGGATACACCCAGATCACTAATGATGACGCCCGCACCTTTGTCGAGCGCAGCATTGACGACGGCAAAACGATCAAACGCTGGTCCAAAACCACGGTGCGGCGCGTCTCCGCCTATCTGACGGGATGCTGCGCCGACTACGGGTTGCTCGAGCGCGGTTTGCGTTCGAGCCGCCGCATCCTGCCATTCCGCATCTCGCCGTGTGCGGCTGCTTACTTGGCCTACGAACTGCACTTTTCGGGTGTTGGTGACAATGCACTGCTGAACCACGAAGACTGGCAGCTGTTTGGCCTGGCACGCGAAGACGTGCTGGAAGAGCTCAAGCGACTTTCGCTCAAAGGGTTACTCATCCTCCAAGCGGCGGGTGACGTGATTCGCATCAGCTGGAAACAACAAGACATGGAGGAGCTCTGCGATGTTCTCACTCAAAGCTGATTTTGATGAACTGCGCGAGCGCATTCGGCTCGGGCGCGAGCTCGGCCACGCAAGCTTCGAGCCGATTTACTACCTAGTCTTTCCGCCGAAGCAGATTCTCGAGGTGAAGCGGCAAACGCCCGCCTGGATTGCCAAGCTGCACCAGGAAGGGTGGGACGTGCATACATTCTCCATTGCAGAGCAGATCTGGGCCTTGCTCAAAGACGACCCGTTCTGGTCGCTGTGCGTGATGGAAGACAAGTCAGCGCCATTGGATTGGCAGCGTACCAACAAGGCGCTGGCGGACATCCTGACGGCCGATAACGGTCTGCTGAAGCGGCTAGAGGACGCCCTCGAGCCGCTCGAAGGCCAGCAAAACACGCTGCTGTTGGTGACGGACCTTGAGGCAATGCATCCGTTTATGCGGATCGGCGCCATAGAGAGCCAGCTCCAGGGCAAGTTTCATGTGCCGACGATTTTTATGTACCCCGGCGTGCGAACCGGCAAGACGCGCCTGAAGTTTCTCGGCTTCTACCCGGAGGACGGCAATTACCGCTCCGTCCACGTCGGCGGCTAACAGACAAAAGAACCTGGGACAAACCTATGACTATTCGCTCACTCTTCGACCCAAGCAAAGACATCTACCGGACCATCGAAAAGGTCATCACCTATGGCGCCTCACAAGAAGGCCGCCTCAAGGCTGAGATCTCTGAATACGTGGTCACCGAGAGCATTGAGGAGCAGTTCCGCAAGCTCCTCGATCGCATGCAGCTCGCGATGGAGGCTGGTGGCGAAAATGAGGTGGGCGTCTGGGTCTCAGGCTTCTATGGCTCCGGGAAGAGCTCCTTCACCAAGTATCTCGGGTTGGCGTTCGATGATCAGCGCAACATCGACGGCACGCCGTTCATCAATTACCTGCAAGACCGGCTGCACAAGCCACAGACTAAGGCGCTCCTCAGCACTGTGGCGAAGCGCTTCCCGGCCGCTGTGGTTATGCTGGACCTTGCCAGTGAGATGCTCGCCGGCGCCACGATGGAAGACGTTTCCACCGTTCTTTATTTCAAGGTGCTGCAGTGGGCCGGTTACTCGCGCAACCTCAAGGTCGCGGCCTTTGAGCGCATGGTCGAGAAGGACAGTCGCACCCCTGAATTGCACGATCGCATCGCCCAAGCGCTGCCAGGCGCAACCTGGGTGCGCGTGCAGAACAACCCGTTAGCCATCGACGGGCTGATCCCAAAAATCGCCCATGAGATGTACCCGGCACTCTTCCCGGAAGCCAAGTCCTTCTCTTCCAGCACCGATGGCTTTTTCCAGTTTGAAGACCAGCGTGTGCAGGAGATGATCGACATCGTCCGCGAAAAAAGCGGCAAGCAGAACATCATCTTCATCGTCGACGAAGTCGGTCAGTACGTCGCTTCGCGTGACAACCTGATCCTCAACCTCGATGGCCTCGCCAAGAACCTCAAGCGGTTGGGTGACGGAAAGGTCTGGATTATTTCTACCGCGCAGCAGACGCTGACGGAGGACGACCCGCGCGCCACGCTGAACTCCGACAAGCTCTACAAGCTGAAAGATCGCTTCCCGATCCAGATCGACCTCGAATCGAGCGACATCAAAGAGATCTGCTACCGCCGGTTGCTCGGCAAATCACCGGCCGGCGAGACGGAACTGGGCGAGCTGTTCAATGCCCACGGTCAGGCCCTGCGGCACCACACCAAGCTGCAGGACGCCAAGTATTACGATGCGGACTTCAGCAAGGAGAGTTTCACAAATCTCTACCCGTTCCTGCCGGCTCACTTCGACATCCTGCTGCACCTGCTGGGCGCGCTTGCGAAATCCACCGGCGGTATCGGCTTGCGCTCTGCGATCAAGGTCATCCAGGACGTCCTGAAAGGCGAAGGTGGCTCCAAAGCTATGGCCGATCAGCCCGTAGGCTGGCTGGCCACTACGGTCACGCTGTACGACGAACTGGAAAAGGACATTCGCCGTGCCTTCACGTCCATCCACCAGGCGGTAGGTAAGGTCCAGATTCGCTTCCCGGATTCGCAACTCCATCAGGACATTGCCAAGTCCGTCGCCGTGCTGCAGATCCTCGGCAACCTACCGGTGTCGGTGCAGAACGTCGCCAGCCTGATGCATCCATCCGTGACCGCAGCATCGCAACTTGACGCTGTGAAGAAAGCCGCCGAAGAAATGCTGGGCGACGTGCATGTGCCGCTCGGCGAGAAGGATGGAAATCTCGTGTTCCTCAGCGAGAAGCTGCGGGATATCGAGCAGGAGCGTGGTGCCATTGCACTGCGCACCGTGGACGTGAAGCGGATCTTCAACGACGCGTTGCGCGAGTCCTTCGATCCGCTGCCCCGCGTCAGTCTCCACAGCACGATGACCGTCGCAACGGGGCTGAAGGTCCAGTCTGGCAGCGCCATCACCAGTTTGGCCGGTGATCAGAGCACCATCCAAACTGTTGTCGAGCTGGTGCCCGCCAGCGACTACGACGCCGCCAAGAATCGGATGCTGGATGACTCCCGCAGCCGGGCGGGTCGGAATGTCATCGGACTCTTGGCCCGCGCGGATTCCGAACTCGACGATCTGGCAAATGAAATCTATCGCTGCCAACGCATTGCCGAACTACACCGCAACGAACCTGATCAAGAGGTCAAAGACTACTGCACGGGTCAGCTCGATCGCGCCGCCAAGCTGGCTACTCAGCTTCAGAGCAAGATCAAGCAAACCCTGCAGGCAGGCTCGTTTGTGTTCCGTGGCCAGGCCACGGCAGTATCGACACTGGACGCCGACCTGCTGGGAGCCGCCAAAAAACTGCTTTCCGACGTGGCTGATCAAGTGTTCGACCGTTATGTCGAAGCCCCAGTACGCGCGTCCACGGACACTGCCGAGAAATTTCTTAAAGTCGCCAACCCCGCAGCCATCAGCAGTGCGCTGGACCCGCTCGGCCTGGTGCAGACCGTTGCTGGTCGCGCCTCGTTCAAGACCGACCACAAGGCGATGATCAGCATTCGCGACTACATCGACAAGCGCGGCACAGTCGAGGGCAAGCGCCTGCTCGACGACTTTAGCAGCGACCCATTTGGCTGGTCGCCCGATACCACGCGCTACATCGTTGCCGCCATGCTCATGGCGGGCGAGATCAAGCTCAAAGTCTCGGGGAGGGAAGTCACGGCCGCAGGCCAGCAGGCGATCGACGCGCTGAAGACCAACAATTCCTTCAAGCAGATCGGCGTGGCACTACGTGACGAGCGCCCGTCCATTGAAACGCTCGGTCGCGCCGCGGAGCGGCTCACTGAACTGGTGGGCGACATGGTGATCCCGCTGGAGCAAGAGATCAGCAAGGCGGCGGCGAAGCACTTCCCACGCTTCCAGCATGACTACGGCTCCTTGGCCGAAAAGCTAGGCGGCCTTGGACTGGCTGGCAGTGACCGCATCCGTACCTTGAACCAGGACATAGCCGATGTCCTATTCACCGATGCCTCAGACGCCCCTCAGCGCCTGGGCGCCGAAACCTCCGCCATCTACGACAACCTTAAGTGGGCGCTGGAAGTGAAGCGCGTGCTCGACAACGGTCTCGACGCCACTCTGCGTGATCTTCAGGCACATCGCCGCGAGATCGAGGCATTGCCCGACACCGGCGTGCCCGGGGAGCTGCGTCGCGAACTCGCCGAAGACCTGGGAACCCTGTCAGAGCGTCTTGGCAAAGAAGACTTTTACAAACACACCGCCGACTTCAATTCGCTGCTCACACACCTGAAAGGCCGCGTGCGCAATGCCGTCATCACGCTCTCCGATCAGCAAAAGCTACGTTTGAGAGAAGGTGTTGAGGATTTGCAGCGTATTCCCGAGTGGGAAGAGCTCACCCAGGAGGAACGTGGCAACGCCGTTAATCGGCTGGACGGGCTCGCCCTGGCAGCGACCCAGGATCTCGTTGGACTCAAGAAGCTGCTGACTCGCGACTACGACATTAACAGCACCCTCGACGACCTGAAGCGATCAATTCAGCGCCAGGGCCAGGAACGCCTGCGCCAGCGCATGGAGGAAGAGCGGGCCAAGACCGGCGAGAAGGGCCCTGCCAAGCTCACGAAGTCAATCACTGTGCCGGCGAAGATGATCTCGGCGGCAGACATCGACGCGCTAATTCAGCAGCTTCATGAAATAAAGGCTCAGCTCGCGCTCTATGCCGAGATCGAAGTGTCTCTTGTCGTGGCTGGACAACCTGGAACGGGTGGGAGCTAAGCGTGGAACTGACCACCGAATCCAGGCAACACATCGAGCGGGTCGCAGAAGACGTCCTCGGGCAGCTCGAGCGCACCGCATCAGCCGCCAAATCAAAACTCAACGAGACGGTCAGTTTGACGACGGACGTGCTCGCCGGCGTTAACACGCTTACCTCTGGTTCTACGATTCAGAAGCTCAGGGAAATCGACAGTCAGAACCGTGCATGTTGCGAGCTGCTTTCAAGGGAGCCGGCGATCGCGCGTGTTGTGGTCGAAGACGAGGAAGGCGAGCGTCAGATCTACTATTTTTGCCGAGGCGACCAGGGGATGGCTAACCTCGGCGTCATCAGTTACCGAGCCCCGATCGGTCGTCTAGCTTCGCTCCCGGTCGGAGAGGAGTTCAGACGACCCGATGGCCGCGAACTCTATGTGCTCGAGCGCTCTCAGCTGCGACCCGCCGCACTGGCTGATGGCTGGGATTCGCACGACACCGTAGTGGAAGGCGAACATGTGGGCCCGCTCACCATCGAGTCGCTGCGAGCGCTGCTGGCTGA
>Ga0182736_1002346_pt1 | contig 14703 bp, 16 predicted proteins | sample eDN5th30CKraftBY_FD_128882 | JGI IMG/M metagenome (GOLD analysis project Ga0182736, IMG submission 128882) | Enriched backyard soil microbial communities from Emeryville, California, USA - eDNA 5th pass 30_C Kraft BY (version 2) (version 2) | ecosystem: Environmental > Terrestrial > Soil >...
GGTTGAGGTCGGAAATGGCATGTGGCGAGCTTTGATATAGCATGCCGCAGGATAAGGGGGAGTAGGCGTTTTCTCGCGCTGAGACTGACTTTGCCAGGTGGGATAGCCAATTCCGATCGAGATGCATCCATCGGCTAAGTGCTGATGGGCGGCATTGAGTCGCCCAATCTGGACCAATGGAAAGGGCTCGTTGTTTTCAACGTGGCCGGCCGATTGGAGGCCGCGATTAAGCCCATCGCCTCGAAAGGAGGCGCGGTATTAGGACCGGAGTATCCGATCAGACTTGACCTCAACAATTCCCAATATGGAGGGAATGGCGCAACTCTGTAATCACCGATGGAATCGGGGAAGTATCATTATGATGCCACGCATGTTTGACGGCATCCTCTTTGTTTTTGAGAAACTAAGGCGTTGTTGTCGTTGTTGTAGTGGTCGTGGTTTCTTCGATGACCGGGCTGGTTCGTTGAACGACCATTTTGGAGACGATCATTTTGTCACCGTCCTTGGTATAGTAGACGGAAACAGGCACGCCACTACGGATGACTTCGACAGCGACAGGGTTACCTGCCTCGTCGACGATCGTTGTACCGGTTTTGTACGTATAAGTGGTGGCAGTCGATTCCTTGCCGGTGAGAATCAGGGCACCCGTGGCTGGATCGAATGTGGTGACGGTGCCGATGGCTGGCGCTGTTGTGGTGACAGTTTCGCTGACTGTTTGCGCCCAACCGATACCCGACAGAGCAATGATTGCGGAAAGGATGAGATGGTACTTTTTCATGATATCATCGAATCGTTCCGTAGTGATTCCATGGATGGCCTGATGGCAGCATCGGGGGGGGGCTGCGGGGCGAATAGTCGTTCGCAGGGAAGCGCTTAGCGGTACCGGAAAGCGGTTCTTGCTCGATCGTGGTCGAGTCGACTTTGGCATCCTTCTCTTGTCGTGATAGGCGGCGAATTTCCAAGCTATGTCCGAGGTAGCGGCCAATACCCGCCGCGAAGATGACGATAGCCGTTATGGCTAGAAATCCTGCGATGATTAACCCGGGCGAACGAGCGAAGAGATTGCCCGAAGAGGAATCCGTAGGCCATAAGTGCGAAGATCCCCATGGTGATCATTTGGCCAATGGTGATGAGAAGGCCGATAAGCAGTGCGGCGAGTTGTTATTAGGAATAAGGTGGCGAATTTTTTTAATCGGGGGAAATGTTGGATTTACACCATAAGTATTTGCAAGGGAAGAAAGGGCGAGCCTGGGAGGTCCTGAGAACTGGATTACCGGGTTCATCATGGAGCGATGTTTGATACGGTTCAGGATGGCTGGGGGTGGGGAGTGGGGGCTGTCTTGATCCTAAAATAAGAGATGATTTAGCTTTTAGGATGTCGGTCGGTGTGCTACGCGCTGCATGTATTCACAGCCATGAGTCAAGATATCTCCCCTCGTGCGATCGGAGTTCGCTGGTTCGAAGAGGTCTGGAACGCCCGAAACACTGGGGCGATTCGCGAGATGATGTCGCCGATGGCGAAAGCTCATCTCGAGGGCGGGATGGATATTTGCGGCCCGGAGGCGTTTATGGACTTTTTTCAGGCTTTTCTTTTGGCTTTGCCCGATCTGCGTCTCGATCTTCTAAAGACAGTTTCCGACGGTGAGGATGTCTTCGTCCACTGGAAGGCCCGAGGGACGCACGCCGGAGCGGCATTTGGTTTCGAACCCAGCGGTCGGGGAATCGAATTCTCCGGCATTACACGTATGCGCGTGGTGGATGGCCGGATTATCGAGGGCTGGGATTGCTGGAATCAAGAAGGGCTCTTTGCTGTGCTGGCGGGGCGACCGCGCGCCGACAGTTGCTAAGATTAGGGTTGCGATAGTATCAAGGGAAGCCGCGTTTGAAGCTTGGTTTGCGCAAATACTTAGTCAGAGCTAGTTATCCGATGAATCGCCAATAGGGATTTTCCTTACATTGCGACGATCTCGACGCGGCGATTCTTAGCGCGTCCTGTCTCATCAGTATTCGGAGCGACCGGGGCGGCCATGCCGACGCCGACAGGGATGACGGCACTGCGGTTGACATTGTATTGCGAGACGAGGGCCTTGACCACGGCATCAGCGCGCTTTTGGGAAAGCTCCCGATTGTGATCCAGAGAGCCCTGGTTGTCGGTGTGGCCAACGATGAGGTACTTCGCGCCCTGCCCGGCGCCGATGGCCTGAGCCATCTCATTTAGCGAAGGAGCGGATTCGGACTTGATGTCGGATTTATCTGTATCGAAATAGACTCCGTAGATGGCGATACGGCCGGTTTTGGCGATCGATTGCTCGATTTCCTCAGCCTTTACCACGGTCATGCGGGCCTCCATGGGCTTTGCTTCAAGTACGTCCACTCGTACGACGGTCTGGCCTTTCTGTAGATCATGGGCCTCTTTTAGAGCATCGAACCCGGTCGAGTCGTCGTTGATGATGAGCGCGTAAACGCTGATGTAAACGGGGTCACCATTAGCATTGGTCCCCTTGAGTACAGCATAGCGTTGTTCGTCGTGATTGAACTCATGGAGTGCAGACAGCCCGGGAGTCTTTGTGGCATCGGGGAAGATTTGAGAGACAAAGCGGTTATACCCATTGTCCAGTTCGTCGTTCGCCGCCGTAAAAAGGGTGGTGTAGCCGGCGGGTTTCAGGAGGTTTTCATACTGGCGGATGGCTTCCAGCGTGGAAACGTCTCCGGGGAGTTTATAATACAATGTCGTGCGAGCTCCCTCGAGAGTTTCCTTTTTGGTCTTTTTAAAAGCGTCGTCCGAGTACGACCATTCGATTTTTTCGAGAGCGACTGGCATTTCGTCGAACTTGGCAAACTTATACCAGATGATCTCAGAGCCAGTGACACGCTTGAGGAGGGCGTGATCTTTGGATCCCGGAGCGTCAGCCGCAAATAGCGGTGAGAGCACTGCACAGACGGAAACGAAGAGTGGCAGGGAGCGGAGGATCAATGTCATACGCAAAGGTCCATCCTAGCCAGCCCCTCGACTGGAATCGAGCGAATTCGAGCACCTCATGAGCCGGCGGCCCTGCTGCGAAAAAGGGGGAAAAGCTTTGAGTTTACACTGTCAGGTACGAGGCGTAGCGTAGAAATAATCGTCGAATCACCATGAATCCCGAACCTGCCAGCTTCACTCAACTCCTTGAAGAGCGGCGGGCTTCCGCCAAGGAATCCCTCCGAGAGGCGTCCGATGAGGAACTCCTCGCTATCCTGCGGGAGATATTTCCCGATCCCACGCATCCCTGGGCCGATGCTTTTGCCGCTTTTTTACAAGAGCACCGCTCCGAAAGGGCTCTCCGTGGCGAGACGGCTGATGGATATGCTTTTGTTTATTTTCCGCAATCGAATCGCGGCGTCTGGTATCAACATGTCGGTTCTTTGCTTGGGGTTGGTCTTATTGGAGATCGGGGACTGAAGGCTTTGGCGGAACTCTCGAAGGGATATTAAGCTTACTTAGCATGCGGCGCTTGAAAGACGTCTGCCTGCTCCATGCCATCCGCTTCTTTCGGTTGCGGACTTCCACGGAGCGGGTGGCGAGGGGCTTTGCCCTGGGAATGATAGCTAATTTTTTCCCGACATTCGGCTTTAGTGTCGTCGTATCGGGATTTCTAGCCCGGTTGTTCGGGGGAAATCTCATCGCGGGATTCGTTGGCGGTGCGACACTGACGTTTTTCTGGCCGTTTTTGTTTTTTCTCAACATCCAAGTGGGCGGTTTATTCTCGCGCTCCCCGATTGCTGTCGATGACATGGAGGACGTGACGGAGCAGACCGTGGACGCTCTCGTATGGGGGCAGACATTTATGATCGGAGCCGTGGTGAATGGGCTCATTTTCGGCCTGATTTCCTACTTCATTGTGCTGGTGCTCTATCGTCGTGTACAGCCCAAGGCGCTGGCCTGGTTACGCTCCCGGGTGGTAGAGCGAAAGCGAAGTGAGCAGACGAAGCTGGTCGCTGGGCGGTGAGGGCGGCGCGGGCTGTATTCGATCTTCCTTCTTTTCTAGTGCACCGCCCCTTGCCAGTCGCTGCCGCAAGGGCCGCCTCCGGCATATTCCTCGACATGGCTCACGGTTTCGCCGCGCATGTTTAGAACGGGATGGTAAAAACGGGAAACCTTCTCAGAGGCTTCGTCGATGTAGTGCCCGATGAAGGTTCTGCGGCTGCGATTGGTCGTGCGATTTGGGCCCGAGCCGTGGATGAGGTTGCCTCCGAAAAACATCGTGGATCCGCGCGGCACGGGGACTGCGATGGGCTTTTGACCGCGGGGGAATTTTCCGATATGCCGGGCCCCATATTCCTTTACGCTATCATCACCCCCGTCGGGGCAGAGGATATCCATACGGTGTGATCCTGGAACGACCCAGAGGCAGCCATTGTCTATATCGGCTGAGTCAATCGGTGTCCATGCTGCGATGCAGGTGGCTGGCTGGGCGACGAGGTAAAAATTATCCTGGTGCATCTGCTGGCCGGCCGCGCCTGGTGGTTTAAAATAGTACATAGTCTGCGCGCCGAGTGCCGGCCTTCCCAAAAGGCTCTCCAACACGCTGGCGACAGTGGGTTTGATAAACCACTCGACCACTTTCTGACTATAGCGGTGAGGATGCATGGCCCGCAGTTGGCGCTTGGTGATATCGATTTCTTCATAACCGCTGCCGCCATCGAATACTTTGCCTCCGCAGTGTTTGTATTCCTCGAAAAAGTCCTCGATCTCCTGCAAATCCTCATCGGTGAAAAGGTCGTCAACCACACAGTAACCATCTTCGTGAAATAGCTGACGCTGGGTTTCATTTAAAAATGAGTTCAGTAATTGCATGGATCACAAGCTATGATCGGGGGAGGTTGTTTTGGAATGGAATGTCTTGCTAAAGACCTGTAATATCTTCCTGTGAAAGTGAAGCCAGTCATGCCGTCGCCGCATCGGGGACTCGTTTGTTCGGAGTTTCAAAAGGGACCGCGCTATGCAAACTGGCGTCCGCTGGGCAGCGGAGATTGGCTGTTGATCTATACGGCGAAAGGCTCTGGAGCGTACTCTTCGACTTCTGAAACATTGGCGACGCGGGTGGGTGATGCCATCCTATATGCACCCGGTGAGGAGCAACGTTATGGAACGGCCGGACGTGACTGGCGGCTGCTCTGGGCGCATTTTCCCGCACGACCTGCTTGGGATCCCTGGCTTGCGTGGCCGCGTGCCAGTAACGGCGTGCGCATGATCACGCTTCCCAGTGGCGAGATTCGCCGGAGCTTTGTGGCTGCGATGAAGCGGATGATCAGCCTTTCCCGCCGGAATCTCCCGGGATCGGCGGACATCGCGCGCAATGCCTTGGAGGAGGCGCTTCTCTGGGCGCATAGCGGGGCATCTGGCGATCCGTGGTTCCGCGTCGATTCACGGCTGCGCCGCGCGGCAGATAGTCTCACGGCGGATCTTCGCGCACCATTTCGTCTGGAGAATACCGCGCGCGGGGCCGGGCTTTCTGTTTCGCGCTTTGAGCATTTATTTAAGCAAGCCATGGCTTGTACTCCTCAGCAGTATCTGGAAAGGCATCGCATGGATCATGCGCAGAGTCTTCTGCGGGTTACTTCTTTAAGTATTGGCGAAATTGCCAGCGAAGTCGGATACGAGGATGCTTTTTATTTTACCAATCGCTTCCGGCGATACACTGGCCAAAGCCCTAGTGCTTTTCGGCAGAAAATGATGGAGGGGAGGGGATAGTTGTCTGCGAGCGGGATGCGCTATCCTACTAGTTTGATTCCATTCTGCATGCGCTCGATATCCATGGCGACCAGGCATACGTCGTCGTCGAACGCACGCGTAGCCGAAAACGCTTTTACTTCAGCCACCAGGCTATGGCAGAGTTCTTTGGGTGGGAGCGTTTTGCGATCCTGCACGGCCTGGACCAACTGACGGTAATCATAATACTGCCCCCCTGCGCTGCGAACTTCAAAAAGGCCGTCCGTGAAGAGCAGGATGAGCTCGCGTGCCGAGAGATCGCAGACTTCTTCGTGATACACGGTCTGGCGGATGAGACCCAAGGCGGGGCCGGGCCGTTGTCCATTCAGCGGAGCTGAACGAACATTTTTTCCTTCGCTGGCATGAGCTACCCGCAAGGGGCGGGGATGTCCGGCGTTAGCATAGTGCAGCCGCCCTTTTGTTAAGTCGGTGACCACATAAAAGGCCGAGGCAAAAAGTGTTGTGCCGCTATGTCGAAGGGCGTCGATCAGCGCGCGATTGAGTTGAGTAAGGAGCGCTGCTGGAGAGCCCCACGCGGGGCGCAGTTCACTGAGTAAGGCCCGCAAGGTTGCCGCTACCAGCGCGGCGCGCACGCCATGCCCCATCACATCGCAAATAAAAAGCCCGGCTTTGTCCTTGGAGATCTCCAGCACGTCGAAGAAGTCGCCGCTGACTGTCATCGAGGGCTGGAAGACATGATAGAAATGCAAGGCGCTTTCTTGCTCTGATGCTCCCCGTGGGAAGTGGGGGAATCTCTGCGGGAGCAGTGCGCTCTGGAGTTCTCTCGCCATGTCGAGGTCTTCTTGAAGGGCCTGATTATGTGCGCGGAGTTGCTCTGTGACGCGGGCTACTTGCTCCTCGGCATGCTTGCGCTCTGTGATATCGCGAGAGAGTCCAAACGTACCGATGATCTGGCCATTGTCGTCGCGTAGTGGCATCTTGGTCGAGGAGACCCATGTGTCATCGCGATCAGGCCAGGTTTCGCGTTCTTCGAGGTTTATGATGGGCTCTCCGGTCTGGATGATCCTTTGTTCATCGGCGAGCGCGGCGCTCGCGTGCTCCGGTGAAAAAAGGTCCTGGTCGCTTTTACCGATGAGATTGGCAGGATCACCGCGGCCGGTCCACTGAGCCATGGCGCGATTTACCGCGATGAACCGACTGTCGAGGTCTTTAAAATAGATATTATCGGGGAGGTGTGCCATGAGCATGTCGAGCAGGCGGCGCTCTTTTGCTCGAGTGACCTCGGCCAGTCGTCTTTCCGTGATATCCCAAACGACGCCGACGATGGTTGATCCGGCTTGAAATCTGACGCGCAGCAGATGCACGCTGCCATCCTTGGGCCACACGACGCGGAACTCGTCATCATACTCGGCTCCTTCAGCCAATACGCGCGCTGTGGCCTGGCGCACCGTCTCGCGATCCTCGTCATGGATCAGAGGCATCACATCCTCGTACCGGCCTCTGAATGTCTCCGGATCTACTCCGAAAAGCTGGTACGTGCGGGCATCCCATTTCACTTCTCCGGTCTCCACGTCCCATTCCCACGTGCCCATGTGCGCTGAACTCAGTGCGAGATCGAGCCGTTCCTCCTGCTTCTGGCCGATGTTATCTTCCATGAAGGTGTAGCCTCCTATACATTATACGCACGAAACAGCCTGGGGGGACCTCTTTTTTGTTGGGATTTGGTTTTTGCGTAAATTTCTTATGGAGAAAATATTACGCGTGTGCTTGGGGTGCTATGGCTTCGGACTGGTGCAGAATTCGTTTAAAAAATTCATCTTTTCAAATGTCACTGAAGAACGAACGCCGACACGAATCGATGAGCGAACGGTTTTCCACGCAGATCGAGAGCTATGAAATAACCTGCTAATGGAGGACCGTCTTTCGACTGCCATAAAATATTCCCTTAGAAATATATCAGAGAAATACCTAAAGGCTGTACGTAGTGGTAAACTGAAAAGACGGTCGAAACGAGTCCTAGACAGGCGAGCGCGTATGGCATCGAGTTTTTGTACAGCGAGCGTACGCCCGCCATTGCTGCGACTACCAAAAGGAAAATCGGTGCGATGCAAAGTAAAGCACCGATCCACGATTGCTTCACCAATCCCACCAGCAACCAATGATTGATCGGTTCCGGCAGTAAGCGTACGTAAATCCCTGGAGAGATGAGCCACGTGCCGAAGGACTCGACGCAGAACCGCTCGGGTCCTCTCCAGAAAATATAAAGGATGACGAGCAAAACCGTCAGGCCAACAACCCGTCTGCCATTCAAGATGTCTCGCATAAATCCTCCAACCGGAAGTCTCTACTCGCAAAGCATTTTTGGCAAGAAAAACGATAGTGGTTTAGTGGGCGAGGGGTGTGCTGAGTGATAGCTGGACGAAGTGAATCAGGGGAGGGCAATCTGCTGGTCCCTGCACGCAGCAAGTGTCACATGGTCCGCGAAAGATCAGGCTGTAATGTGTTACGAAACAAACCAGACTGGATGATGTCTTACCAGTGCTTCCAGATCCAATACCCGCCGCAGGCCAGCAGTGCTACAACCGTTAGGATCACGAGCAGCGCTTTCCGAGCTTGATGATCCATCTTTGATCTTCCGACAATCGAGCGATCCTCATCCCGATCGGGCCATGGCCACAGCATCGCTACTAAGTCCAAAAAAAGATCCAATAGCCAATTCATGCCCGCCGTTCTTGGTTGAAAGCGATAGTCTCTTCGACCTGCGTTTCTACGCGGTTAGGTTTATGCACTTTTCGATGGTCTCATCATAGATGGAAAAAACGAGTGAAAATCGATCGACGGAAAATTGGAGGAGGTCGTTGAACTTAATAATCAATTTTCAGAACTCTGATGCCCTGTGGTTTTTATGGAGATGAAAGGCGAATAAATTGACGTGCCTGGTTGGCTGAAGGAGTAAATGACGCCCCGAACGGGATGCGAAAGTTATGGATGAGAGTTGAGAGGCCTTCACGCTCCAGGAAATCGGAGTCCGAATTTGACGCCTGGCGATTTTTTGCTAAGTTCGATGAATGACGAACTTTAATCGGCAGCTGTCCAAGGGAACTTGGGAACACACGTTTTCTATATGAAGATCCCATTGTCAGTGCTTGATCTTGCGCCCGTTATCGAAGGAGGCAGTGTGGCTGAGAGCTTTCGCCGGAGCGTGGATCTTGCACGGCACGTAGAGGGGTGGGGCTTTCGACGGTTCTGGCTGGCTGAGCATCACAGTATTCCCGGCGTAGCCAGCGCGGCAACGGCTGTGCTCATCGGTCATGTGGCGGGCGCGACCACGACTCTGCGTGTCGGCTCAGGTGGCATCATGTTGCCCAATCATTCGCCGCTCATCATTGCCGAGCAGTTTGGTACACTTGAGGCGTTATACCCAGGGCGGATCGATCTCGGGCTCGGTCGTGCACCGGGCTCGGATCAGATCACGGCACGCGCGCTGCGCCGTGATGAGCGCGCGGCTGATGATTTTCCACAACAGGTTCAGGAGCTCCTCTCTTATCTCGGGCCAGTGAAGCCGGGCCAGCGCGTCGTGGCTATCCCCGGCGCGAATGCTCGTGTGCCTATCTGGCTCCTTGGTTCCAGCACCTTTAGTGCGCAGCTTGCCGCTGCATTGGGCCTTCCCTTTGCTTTCGCCGGGCAATTCGCCCCCGCTCAGATGCTGGAAGCGCTGCAACTCTATCGTGGGAATTTTCAGTCCTCCGAGTATTTGGAGAAACCTTATGTAATGATCGGCCTGCCGGTCATCGCCGCTGAGACTGACGTGGAAGCGCAGCGGCTCGCCACTTCTGCTCAGCAGCAAGTTCTAGCCCTGATCCGCCGCCATCCGATCCCCGTGCCGCCGCCCATTGAGACTCTCGATGGCAATTGGGATGCCTACGAAAAAGCGGCTGTGGCCGCGCACCTCGGTGCCGCCATTATCGGGGGACCGGAAAGCGTGCGGGAGAAAATCATTAACTTCGCGGCCCGCACTGGAGCAGACGAACTCATGATCCACTCTCAATTCTACGATCACGCTGACCGCTTGCGCTCATATGAGATCGTAGCGGGATTGATATGAGAGATCGTAGCGAAATGCGGGGATGGCGACCTTTTCCCCGAGTATCTGAGTGGTGTTATCTCGGTTGGCGAATGCGCTGCATTAGGACATCACAGTCGTGAGTGTTTTGTGATCTTTTTGTTGGGATGACCAAACATCATCGGTTTCTTCTTCAGGGAAATCTAACCGGTTTTTAGAATTATCAATCTCTAAAAGGAATGTTCGAATCTGTAAGGGTTCGATTTTGCCGAGTTGTAGAGTTGCGCCTCCAAGAGAAAGGGTGACATCGGCGGGCCGCGTGTCTCTGTTTTGCAGACGAACGCTCATGCGCTCAGTGTCCAGTTTCTCGATTGTAAGCAATTGGACGGATTCCGGTGTGATTTTCCCCAAGCTGCCCTGTCTTTGCCAAGGGCCCTTTTGGGACGGCGCGATGACGGCGGCCGGAGGGGATAGGAGTGTGTCCGTGATGTGATCGGCATTGGCATCTCGGCCAAAGAGACAGAACTGAAACTTGAGTTCGCCGCAATCTACCACTGGTTCCCAATTTTTTTCAGTCGGTGCGTAGGTGGGATCGCAGGCGTACCGTGAGGCTCGTGCCAGTGTGATCCTAAGCTCATCAGGAGTTGCATCAAAATCGCTGAGCACATCGCTGGCAAAGCCGATGGAGTCATCCGGGCTGGAACGAATCACCCATCGTCCTCCTGGGACCTGGCCCTCAGCTTCGCGCCGACTTTTTCCGCCTGGCATGTCGTATACGAATTCCCCATCACACGGCAGCACGAGCTTCAGGCGCGCACAACGTTCGTTCCAGAGGAGGCGTCCTTCTATGGTTAAGGCTGGCGAATCTGCGGCCGTAGAAAATGTGAGATCAATCCACGAATTCTCTCCCTTCCAGCGTGTCCATAATTTCGCCCGGAGCGGCCCTGATTCGAGTACTTCGCTCTGAGCCAAGGTCCATTGCTCCTTGAGAGTTTCCAGGTTGTAGGACTCTTTTTCTTCGTGCAGTCCGCCCCAGGAGCCCCAGGGATCCTCGACGACGCGGAGCTCGAAATGCCGGTCTCCTGAGAAGAAATTGTTGCCCCCGCGGGAGATGCTTACCTGATTATCAATGACCGCTACACTCCAGTCTCCGTTCGTGATCTGTGGGGCAGGTTGTTGCTGCGAACTGCAAATGGAGGGGAACCCGTTTTCAATAGCTTTCTGCCGCCAACCGACCTGTAGAACGGTCCAACCCCACGCAGGTATCTCGACAGGCACCGCTACGCGTCGTCGCCACGGCACTTCCGGCATGGAGGTGTGCTCGGTCTGAATAACCTGGAAGGGAATCGCGGCTCCCGCATGATCGTAAACGACGACGGGTAACTCTTCGGCCCGGTCTCTGAACAGAGAGACAGGTCGATAGTCAAGGGGCACTTCTGCCTCGATCAGGCCTTTGAAAGGCCGCGGCAGGGCGTTCCAGAGGAGCACGGGAACGTCTTTGGGCAGATCCGGTTGTTGTGGTGGAGGCACAGAGCTATCGACTAGCGCTGCCAGATGATTCAGTGCCTGAAACTTCGCCTGCAAAGATCGATGAAGGGCGAGCCCGACCCACGCGGTTTGCTCTTCCATGGCGCGCTCAATGCTGGTCCCCGGAAGGATGTCGTGAAAGGCATTGAACAGGAGAGCATCCCAGGCTTCGGTGAGATCCGTGCTGGGACCCGGAATCGCGGTTCCTATGACGGAGCGAGTGATCTCGGCATTCGCGACCTGGGCTTCTCCTTTGCGGTAGAGGCTTTTGAATTTCTGCACCGAGGAATAACACCCTCGCAGGCAATAGCCGAGTTCCCCTTTCAAGATCGGCCGTGCTTTTTTTACGGCGATCTCAGCTTCCAGAGTTTCGAAGAATCCGTGAAGAGTATCATACACGACCTCTACCTCTGGGTGCTGCTGGCTCCAGAGTTCCACTTCCTGCAAGTGCCGGCGTGTGGGGCCTCCGCCATGGTTGCCCAGTCCAAAGAGCACCCCCACATGCACAAGGTCTGTCTTTCGAGCCTCTTGCAAGGTATGATCTAAGGTCTCCAGCAGATTGCTACGATCGCTGCAATACCACATCCAATGCTGGCGGTAGCAGAGGATACGATTGCTCCAATCGCCTTCCCACCAAAAGGCTGGGGTATCCAGGGGAAACTCATTTTGCTGAGGGCGGGTAAAAGAAAACCCTCTCATGCCAAAGGCGGACAGGATATTAGGCAAGCCCGGTGTATGTCCGAAAGAATCAGCCTGCCAGGCAACGGTCGGTCGGACTCCTAGATTTTTTTCGAAATAGCTCAGTCCTCTTTCGAACTGGCGGCAAAGGATCTCTGTCGAGGCCAGATTGGTATCGGGTTGAATGACCGTTCCCCCCACGACGTCCCAACGCCCTTCCTCGATGCGAGCGCGAATTCGATTAAAAACGACCGGATCCGTTTTTTGGATGTGTTCGTAAATAGCAGACTCTCCCCGCATGAAAGTCAAGCGGGGATGCTCATCCATCAGGTCGAGAATGGTCCTGACGGTTATTAACCCCTCATTGAGACCCTCCCGCCAATCCCAGAGCCAGACGGGATCGATGTGGGCATTTGGCAGTAAATGAAAGACGAGGCGCTTTATTTCAGACATGGGAGTGGTCGGTGATGTGTTTCCGTAAAGATGTCTTCGCGCGCCGATGACGCTGCTCCATCAGGTGGCATGACCGGGCGCCAATGAAGGGAGGTTTTATTGTAACGGCGGCTTCGTATCCCAAGACGTCAGGGGTGGCCGTATATTCCAGGGGTAAGAGGTTAAGCATTGGTAAATGTATAGATTAGATACAAATAACGCATAAATGAGCGTTTGTCGATTTCCCTCTTTATATTTGCCCTTGAAAAATGGATTCTTGAAGAGATCTGGAGTAATTGTATGCTTTTAGACACAATTTCTTTCCACCCTACGAAATCATGAAGCCCGTTCAGGAAGCCTTGCAAAATTACGACGAAGCGACGCGGTACCATGCAGTAAAAGATCTTTTGCGGAGAAAAGTGCTTACTGGCGAGGTGGCTCATGGGGAGCAGTTGAAGCCCGAGTTGGAGCTCTGCCGGGACATCAATCTCTCGCGAACGACGGTCCGAAAAGCCATTGCCGATCTGGTGGATGAGGGATTGCTCGTGCGGTATCGTGGGCGAGGAACCTTCGTCAATTTTAGCCGAACTTCGGTCCAACAGCGCCTTTTGGCTTGCATGGTCTGTCACTCGAACGTGGCAGGAGCCTATGACTTGCTGATCCGAGGCGCAGAGCAGGCAGCCTCGGAGATGGGCTATCAGTTGCTTTTAGCCAATTCCAAGAACGATACCGGCACGGCAATGGAGCAGGTGATCCGCCTGAACGAGGCGCGCGTGGCCGGATCGATCGTGGTCCCTTTGCAGACACTTTCGTCGGACAAAACGACCGCGGATATCGTTCGCGCATTAAAGCGAGCGAATCAGAAGGTGGTTCTGGTGGATGAGTTTTCATCGGACGATTCGATCCCAAGCGTTTGCAGTCAGAACCGGGAGGCCATGCATGAGCTGACCCGGCAGTTGATCGAGCGGGGATACCGTCGCATTGCCTTCCTGACGAGCCTTCGCATTGAGTCAGTGGCCGAGCGGGAGGAAGGGTTTCGTCAGGCGATGGAAGCTCATGGTTTGGAGATTCCGCCTGAATATTTTTTGGAAGTGGCCGGGCGCGATCCAAGCCGGCAGGGAATACAGGAGGTGGATGTTTTCCTGGCTATGCGGAATCCTCCGGATGCCATCGTCTGCCTTCACGACCTGATCGCTTTAAACGTCTTGCGGCGTTGCGAGGAGCGCGGATGGCGTGTGCCTGACGACGTTGCGGTTGTTGGCTTTGACGATTTACCTCAGGCCGCTGTTTGTCAGCCTCCGTTGACCACCGTCCATCAGCCTCTCCTGGAAATGGGGCGTCGTGCTATCGAGTTGCTGGTGCGGCAATTGAAGGGAGAATCGCTGACGGCGCATCACGAGCGCCTCCCTTGCAGCCAAATTATCCGCCAGTCTTGCGGTTTGAAAAAGCCCACAGGATCGACGGCTCGTCGTGGATCGGATGCTGATCCGATGCCTCACTCGGAGCCGTCGGTATTAAGTCAGATTTAAGGGAGAATCGAGGACACGGTATCGATCCAGGGGCTCGGTTTGTCGGACTTCTCCGCCTTTTTCACGATCACTCCGGACCATTCTTCCGAGGCCGTTACGGGAATGTCGATGTCCACAAAGGAATCCTTGGCGGCATTGGCCGGGATCTCGAGTTTTCCGACCATATTCTGCCCGTTGGCATCGCGCATATAGACCGCATAGCCAGCCGTGGCCGTGCCATCGTTATAAACGCGGAATCGCAGAATGGAGTCTCCGGCGGGCACTTTGATGCCGAACCAATATGCGACATAGTCCCACTGTCCCAGAGAGCCTTTCATCCGGACGACCTTTCCGCTGTCGGCGCCGGCCACGGTATTAGTCTCCAGGACGTCCTTGGCGGATTTTCCATCACCCTTCAAGGCGCTGTCGCCAGGGGCTTTTTGATGAACGGTTTCCGCCAGGGAATTCAGGGTGAAGAGCAGTCCGCAAGACGCGGCGATGGTCAAGAACTTCGCGATTTTCATGTCTATGATGGGGTTGAGAGTGGGGAGAGTTGAAAACGAACTAACCTAATAAAGATAAGAAACACCACTCTGAAAGCAACTGTTTTGTTTTTTTAAAGTACATTTAACGGGTTTTTGAATAGAAATACCCGGCAATGCGGGGTGGACGGTTGAGAAAACGCGCTATTTCTCCTTCGAGAAAAGGGAGGATTTTGACCTGGATCACGTTGAGAGGGTGCAGGATTTTCAAAAAGCACTTGCATAATGTATATAAAACATACA
>Ga0182736_1002351_pt1 | contig 14685 bp, 13 predicted proteins | sample eDN5th30CKraftBY_FD_128882 | JGI IMG/M metagenome (GOLD analysis project Ga0182736, IMG submission 128882) | Enriched backyard soil microbial communities from Emeryville, California, USA - eDNA 5th pass 30_C Kraft BY (version 2) (version 2) | ecosystem: Environmental > Terrestrial > Soil >...
GACTACGTCGGCAAGAACGTGCCGACCGCACGCGGGGAGAGCGTGCACGTGCTGCTGGCCGAACACGACGGCCGCGACGCGGTGGTGATCACCCGATGACCGCCAGGCACCTGCTCGCGGCCGGCGACCTGACCCGCGACGAGGCCACCGCGATCCTCGACGACGCCGACCGGTTCGCCCAGGCGTTGCTCGGACGCGAGGTCAAGAAGCTGCCCACCCTGCGTGGACGCACCGTGATCACCATGTTCTACGAGAACTCCACCCGCACCCGGGTCTCGTTCGAGGTGGCCGGCAAGTGGATGAGCGCCGACGTGGTCAACGTGTCGGCGTCGGGATCCTCGGTGAACAAAGGGGAGTCGCTGCGCGATACGGCGCTGACCCTGCGCGCCGCCGGCGCCGACGCGCTGATCATCCGCCACCCGTCCTCGGGCGCGGCGCACCTGCTCGCCGAATGGACCGCGGCCGAGGAGGCCGGCCCGTCGGTGATCAACGCCGGCGACGGCACCCACGAGCACCCGACCCAGGCCCTGCTGGACGCGTTGACCCTGCGCCAGCGGCTCGGCGGCATCGAGGGCCGCCGCGTGGTGATCGTCGGCGACATCGTGCACAGCCGGGTGGCCCGCTCCAACGTGCAACTGCTGGCCACGCTGGGCGCCGAGGTGGTGCTGGTGGCGCCGCCGACCCTGTTGCCGGTCGGGGTGGCCGACTGGCCGGTGACCGTGAGCTATGACTTCGACGCCGAGTTGCCCGCCGCCGACGCGGTGCTGATGCTGCGGGTGCAGGCCGAGCGGATGACCGGTGGCTTCTTCCCGTCGGCGCGGGAGTACTCGGTGCGTTACGGACTCTCGGAGAAACGCCAGGCGATGCTGGCCGACGACGCGGTGGTGCTGCACCCCGGTCCGATGCTGCGCGGCATGGAGATCGCCTCGTCGGTTGCCGATTCCTCGCAATCTGCGGTGCTGCAACAGGTTTCCAACGGCGTGCACGTGCGGATGGCGGTGCTGTTCCATCTGCTGGTGGGCAACGAGTCCGCCGGGTCGGAGGACCTGACATGAGTGTGCTGATCCGCGGGGTGCGGTGCTATGGCGAGGGCGATCGCGTCGACGTGCTGGTCGCGGACGGCCAGATCGCCGAGATCGGCGCCGACGTGGGTGCGCGCGATGCCGATGTCGTGATCGATGCGCCCGGTCAGGTGCTGCTGCCCGGCTTCGTGGACCTGCACACCCATCTGCGTGAACCGGGCCGCGAATACACCGAAGACATCGAAACCGGCTCTGCTGCAGCGGCTCTCGGTGGCTACACGGCGGTGTTCGCGATGGCCAACACCACGCCGGTCGCCGACTCCCCGGTGGTCACCGACCATGTCTGGCATCGCGGTCAGCAGATCGGCCTGGTCGACGTGCACCCGGTCGGCGCCGTCACCGTCGGACTCGGCGGGACGCAGCTGACCGAGATGGGCATGATGGCCTCCGGCGCCGCGGCGGTACGGATGTTCTCCGATGACGGTGTGTGCGTCGCCGATCCATTGGTGATGCGCCGCGCGCTGGAGTACGCCACCGGCCTGGGGGTGCTGATCGCCCAGCATGCCGAGGAACCCCGGCTGACCGTGGGCTCGGTCGCCCACGAGGGGCCCACCGCAGCCCGGCTGGGACTGGCGGGCTGGCCGCGCGTCGCCGAGGAGTCGATCGTGGCCCGTGACGCCTTGCTGGCCCGCGACGCCGGCGCCCGCCTGCACATCTGCCACGCGTCCACTGCCGGAACCGTGGAGATCCTCAAATGGGCTAAGGCGCAAGGGATCTCGGTGACCGCCGAGGTCACGCCGCATCACCTGATGCTCGATGACAGCCGGCTGGCCGACTACGACGGGCGCAACCGGGTCAACCCGCCGCTGCGCGAGGCCGCCGACGCCGCCGCGCTGCGCCGGGCGCTGGCCGACGGTGTCATCGACTGTGTGGCCACCGACCACGCGCCGCACGCCGAGCACGAGAAGGCCTGCGAGTTCGCTGCCGCCCGGCCCGGGATGCTCGGGCTGCAGACCGCCCTGTCGGTGGTGGTGGCCACCATGGTCGAGCCCGGCCTGCTGACGTGGCGCGACGTGGCCCGGGTGATGAGCGAGCGGCCCGCGGAGATCGTCGGCCTGCCCGATCAGGGCCGGCCGCTGGAGGTGGGCGAACCGGCCAACCTGACGGTGGTGGACCCGCAAGGGAGCTGGGTGGTGACCGGGGAGCAGCTGGCCAGCCGGTCGGCCAACACCCCCTTCGAGGCGATGACCCTGCCGGCAACCGTCACCGCGACGCTGCTGCGCGGCCGGGTGACCGCCCGTGACGGGAAGAGTCCGGCATGAACACGCCCACGATGGTGGCGTCATTGATCTTCGCGTTCGTGCTGGTGGTGCTGATCGCCTGGCTGATCCGGCTGATGATGCGCGGCTGGCGGCACCGCGGTCAGCTGCAGGAAACGCTGATCGGCACGCTGCCGTCGGTGCCCGACACCGTGGGCCCGCCCACCGTCGCACCCACCCGCGGCCTGTATCTGGGCTGCACACTGGCACCGAAGTGGAATGACCGGGTGGTGGTGGGTGACCTCGGTTATCGCACGAAGGCGGTGCTGACCCGTTACCCGGAGGGAATCATGGTGCAGCGCAGTGGCGCCCAGCCGATCTGGATCCCGCACGACTCGGTTCAGGCGGTCCGCACCGAACGCGGCATCGCGGGCCGGACCATCCCTTCGTTACCCACCCGACCCAACGACGGCGTGCTGGCTATTCGCTGGCGACTGCCGTCGGGCACCGAGATCGACACCGGCTTCCGCGCCGACGATCGTTCCGACCACACCCGCTGGCTGGACGCCGGCGACGATGCCGCGCCAGGCGATGCCCAGCAGCGGAGCAACTTGGAGGATGACCAATGAGCAACCCGGGGGCGGCGGCCCTGGTCCTCGAGGACGGCCGGATCTTCACCGGAAGGCCGTTCGGGGCGGTGGGACAGAGCCTGGGTGAGGCGGTGTTCTCCACCGGCATGTCCGGATATCAGGAGACGTTGACCGACCCCAGCTACCACCGGCAGATCGTGGTCGCCACCGCGCCGCAGATCGGCAACACCGGCTGGAACCGCGAGGACGGCGAGAGCCGCGACGAACGGATCTGGGTGGCCGGCTACGTGGTGCGCGATCCGTCGCCGCGGGCCTCGAATTGGCGTGCCAGCGGGAGCCTGGACGACGAACTGGTGCGCCAGGGCATCGTCGGGGTGGCCGGTGTGGACACCCGCACCGTGGTGCGCCACCTGCGCAACCACGGCTCGATGAAGGCCGGCGTGTTCTCCGGTGAGGCGCTGGCAGCGCCCGAGGAGTTGGTGAACCGGGTCCGTGAGCAGCCCTCGATGCTCGGTGCCGACCTCGCCGGGCAGGTCAGCACCGACAACGAGTACGTGGTGGAACCTGTTGGTGCGCACCGATTCACCGTCGCCGCACTGGATCTGGGCATCAAGACCAACACGCCGCGCAATTTCGCCCGGCGCGGGATCCGCAGCCATGTGCTTCCGTCGTCGGTGGACTTCGACCGGATCGCCGAGCTCAAGCCCGACGGGGTGTTCTTGTCCAACGGTCCTGGCGACCCGGCCACCGCCGACCACATCGTCGCGGTGACACGCGAGGTGCTCGGTGCCGGGATCCCGCTGTTCGGCATCTGTTTCGGCAACCAGATTCTGGGCCGGGCGCTGGGTTTGAACACCTACAAGATGGTGTTCGGCCACCGCGGAATCAACATCCCGGTGATCGACCACGCGACCGGCAAGGTGGCGGTGACCGCGCAGAACCACGGCTTCGCCTTGGAGGGCGAGGCCGGGCAGCGTTTCGACACCGACTTCGGCCCGGCGGTGGTCAGCCACACCTGCGCCAACGACGGGGTGGTCGAGGGGGTCAAGCTCGCCGACGGCCGGGCGTTCTCGGTGCAGTACCACCCCGAAGCCGCGGCCGGACCGCACGACGCGGAATACCTTTTCGACCAGTTCGTCGACCTGATGGCAGGGGAGAAGTAGTGAACTCATCTCCGGCGAGCGTGCGCAGTTGTACGCCACACACGGCGTGTCCGCGTGCAAACACGCACGCTCGCGGCAAGAACGCTCGCGGCAAGAACGGTGGCGCGTAATGCCGCGCCGCGCCGACCTGAACCACGTGCTGGTGATCGGCTCCGGGCCGATCGTGATCGGTCAGGCATGTGAATTCGACTATTCGGGAACCCAGGCCTGCCGGGTGCTCAAGGCCGAAGGCCTGCAGGTGAGCCTGGTCAACTCCAATCCGGCGACCATCATGACCGACCCCGAGTACGCCGACCACACCTACGTCGAGCCCATCACCTGGGAGTTCGTCGAGAAGGTGCTCGCCCAGCAGGCCGAGCGGGGCAACAAGGTCGACGCCCTGCTGGCCACCCTGGGCGGGCAGACGGCGCTGAACACCGCGGTCGCGCTGCACGAGCACGGGGTGCTGGAGCGCTACGGCGTCGAGCTGATCGGCGCCGACTTCGAGGCTATCCAGCGCGGTGAGGACCGCCAGCAGTTCAAGGACATCGTGGCCCGCGTCGGCGGCGAATCGGCCCGTTCCCGGGTCTGCTACACCATGGCCGAGGTCGAGGAGACCGTCGCCGAACTCGGGCTGCCGGTGGTGGTGCGCCCGTCTTTCACGATGGGCGGCCTGGGTTCCGGGCTGGCGGCCAGCCTCGACGAGGTGGAACGGATGGCCGGCGACGGGCTGGCGGCCTCCCCGACGGCCAACGTACTGATCGAGGAATCCATCTACGGCTGGAAGGAATACGAGCTCGAGCTGATGCGCGACGGCAACGACAACGTCGTGGTGGTCTGCTCGATCGAGAACGTCGACCCGATGGGCGTGCACACCGGCGACTCGGTGACCGTCGCCCCGGCGATGACGCTGACCGACCGCGAATACCAGCGGATGCGTGACCTGGGCATCGCGATCCTGCGCGAGGTCGGGGTGGACACCGGCGGCTGCAACATCCAGTTCGCGGTGAACCCCAAAGACGGCCGGCTCATCGTGATCGAGATGAACCCGCGGGTCTCGCGATCCAGTGCGCTGGCGTCGAAGGCCACCGGCTTCCCGATCGCCAAGATCGCCGCCAAACTCGCGATCGGCTACACCCTCGATGAGATCCTCAACGACATCACCAAACAGACCCCGGCCTGCTTCGAACCGGCACTGGACTACGTCGTGGTCAAGGCGCCGCGCTTCGCGTTCGAGAAGTTTCCCGGCGCCGACCCGCGACTGACCACCACGATGAAGTCGGTCGGCGAAGCGATGTCGTTGGGCCGCAACTTCATCGAATCCCTGGGCAAGGTGATGCGGTCGCTGGAGACCGATCGTGCCGGGTTCTGGACCCAACCCGACCCGGACGGCACCGCCGACGACGTCCTGGCGCGGCTGCGGGTGCCCACCGAGGGCCGCCTCTACGACATCGAACTGGCGCTGCGACTGGGCGCGAGCGTCGAGCAGGTCGCCGAGGCGTCCGGGGTGGACCCGTGGTTCGTCGAGCAGATCAACGGCCTGGTGGCGTTGCGCGCCGAGGTCATCGACACCCCGGTGCTCGACGCGGATCTGCTGCGCCGCTGCAAATACAGCGGCCTGTCAGATCATCAGATCGCCGCACTGCGGCCGGAACTGGCCGGTGAGGACGGCGTACGGCTGTTGCGAACGCGATTGGGGATCCACCCGGTCTTCAAGACCGTCGATACCTGCGCGGCGGAGTTCGAATCCAAAACGCCGTACCACTACAGCACTTTCGAGCTCGACCCGGCCGCCGAAACAGAGGTGGCCCCCCAGAACACGAAACCCAAGGTGCTCATCCTGGGCTCCGGACCGAACCGGATCGGCCAGGGCATCGAGTTCGACTACAGCTGTGTGCACGCCGCGATCACCTTGAGCCAGGCCGGGTTCGAGACCGTGATGGTCAACTGCAACCCCGAGACGGTGTCCACCGACTACGACACCGCCGACCGGCTCTACTTCGAACCGCTGACGTTCGAGGACGTGCTGGAGGTCTACTACGCCGAGCAGCAGTCCGGTCAGGGTGGCCCCGGGGTGGTCGGGGTCATCGTGCAACTGGGCGGGCAGACACCGCTGCGGCTGGCCCAGCGGCTGGCCGACGCCGGGGTGCCCATCGTCGGAACCAGCCCGGAGGCCATCGATCTGGCCGAGGACCGCGGCGCGTTCGGCGATGTGCTGACCAGCGCCGGGCTGCCGGCGCCGCGATACGGTACGGCGACCACCTTCGAGCAGGCTCGGCGGATCGCCGCCGACATCGGCTACCCGGTCCTGGTCAGGCCGTCGTATGTGCTCGGCGGGCGCGGCATGGAGATCGTCTATGACGAGGAAACGTTGCGTGACTACATCACCCGGGCGGCGCTGTTGTCGCCGGAGCATCCGGTGCTGGTCGACCGGTTCCTGGAGGACGCCATCGAGATCGACGTCGACGCCCTGTGCGACGGCACCGAGGTCTACATCGGCGGGATCATGGAACACATCGAGGAGGCCGGTATCCACTCCGGCGACTCGGCGTGCGCCCTGCCGCCGGTGACACTGGGCCGCAGCGATATCGAGAAGGTGCGTCGCGCTACCGAGGCCATCGCCCACGGTGTCGGGGTGGTGGGGCTGCTCAACGTGCAGTTCGCCCTCAAGGACGACGTGCTCTATGTGCTGGAGGCCAATCCGCGAGCCAGCCGGACGGTTCCGTTCGTGTCCAAGGCCACCGCCGTTCCGCTGGCCAAGGCCTGCGCGCGGGTCATGCTCGGCGCCACCATCGCCGGGCTGCGGGCCGAGGGCCTGCTGGCGGCCTCCGGCGACGGCGCCACCGTCGGCCCGCACGCTCCGATCGCGGTCAAGGAGGCGGTGCTGCCCTTCCACCGCTTCCGCCGTTCGGACGGGTCCGGCATCGACTCGCTGCTCGGCCCGGAGATGAAATCCACCGGTGAGGTGATGGGCATCGACCGTGACTTCGGCACGGCGTTCGCCAAGAGCCAGACATCCGCGTACGGCTCACTGCCCGCCGATGGCACGGTTTTCGTGTCGGTGGCCAACCACGACAAGCGTTCGCTGGTGTTCCCGGTCAAACGACTGGCGGACTTGGGCTTCCGGGTCCTGGCTACCGAGGGCACCGCGGAAATGCTGCGCCGCAACGGCATTCCCTGCGAAGTGGTGCGCAAACACTTCGAGGAAGCCGGTGAGGACAAGCCGCTGCCGTCTGCGGTGGATGTGATCCGGGCCGGTGAGGTGGACCTGGTGATCAACACCCCGTACGGCAACTCCGGCCCGCGGGTGGACGGCTACGAGATCCGCGCGGCCGCGGTGAGCGTGAACATCCCGTGTGTGACCACCGTCCAGGGTGCGGCCGCGGCGGTGCAGGGCATCGAGGCGGGCATCCGAGGCGATATCGGGGTGCGCTCCCTGCAGGAGTTGCACAGCACGCTCGGCGGGCACTAGTGAGTTTCGGGATCCGGCTGGCCGAGGCGACAGCGACCCGCGGGCCGCTGTGCCTGGGCATCGACCCACACCCCGAACTGCTGAGCGCCTGGGGACTGCCGTCGACACCGGACGGCCTGGCCTCCTTCAGCGAGAGGTGCGTCGAGGCGTTCACCGGGTTCGCCGTCGTCAAGCCGCAGGTGGCGTTCTTCGAGTCGTACGGCTCAGCCGGCTACGCGGTGCTGGAGCGCACCATCGCGGCGCTGCGTGAGGCCGGCGTGCTGGTGCTCGCCGACGCCAAGCGTGGGGATATCGGCTCAACGATGGCCGCCTACGCGGCGGCCTGGGCCGGCGAGTCACCGCTGGCCGCCGACGCGGTGACGGCCTCGCCGTATCTGGGCTTCGGATCGCTGCAGCCGCTGCTCGACACCGCCGCCGCCCATCAGCGCGGCGTCTTCGTTCTGGCCGCCACCTCCAACCCGGAGGGCGCCAGCGTGCAGTGCGCCCGGGCGGGCGGCGGCACCGTGGCGCAGACGATCGTCGACGCCGCCGCTGCGGCCAACCGGGCGGCCGGCGGCCAACCCGGCTCGATCGGGGTGGTGGTCGGTGCCACGCTGCGCGAGGTGCCCGATCTGAGCGCCCTGGGGGGCCCCGTGCTGGTGCCGGGCATCGGGGCGCAGGGCGGACGCCCGGAGGACCTTGCCGGACTCGGTGGGGCCGCCCAGGGGACGCTGCTGCCCGCGGTCTCCCGCGAGGTGCTGCGGGCCGGCCCGGGCGTCGGGGGGCTGCGTGACGCGGCCGAGCGGTTACGCGACGCCGTGGCCTATCTGGGCGGGTAAGCGGACCGCGGAGAATCCAGCGACGGGCCACCGATACGGTGACCCGCCGCTGCGCATCAGGTGCTAGGGCGCGCCCGGGCTGGGCACGGCGATCTCGGGGTGCTTCTTGAGGTACTTCTCGAGCTTCTTCCGGTCGTGGTGATCGAGCGTCACGCCCGGAATCGGCTGCGGAGTCGGGGTCTCTTTGGTGGTGGCGAAGCCGGTCGCCGCGTTCGCCACGCCGGCTGCCGTACCGACAAGGCCGCCCATCGCGACGCTTGCCGACAGCACCGCGGCCACCAGGATGCGCCCGATGTTCATGAGACCGACCCCCTTGAGATTTTCGCTGCCTCGACCTAACCGGAGCAACCCTCGAAGAGGCTGACAACGCAATCCGCGACGGCTGTGAAATACCAACGGGCAGCAAGAGATACGATCTTCCTCACCGGATTCACAGCGCGGGCTGCGCCGCGGATGTGGGCCTCGTGGTAGCCGAGTGACCGTGCGGTGGGCGCACCCCGATCGGTGCCCGGCGGCACCGCGCATCCCGTGCTGACCCCGGCCCCCGACGCCGGATGGCCGTCGTGCGGCCGGCTGCGGCTGGGGGTAGCTGAGGCGCCGGGACCGCGCCCGCACGATGGACATTGGCTACTACGGCGCGTAGTTGTGCCCGGTCCGACACGCCCGACACGCCGTGAGGTGCGAATTCAATGCTGAGCGGAGCCCACCGGCCCGCCGGGGCGTCCGAGGGCTGCGCCGAGTACGCCGTCACGCCCGCCCCGTCGCAGCAAACACGCAGGTAGACGATGGTTTTTGGCCTCCGGCCCGAGGTGGGTGCGCCTGCCGGTGCGCCGGTCGCACCGGCAGGCGCGACCCCGGTCTGGCTCCCCTGTGCAGCCACCGCACGCTGGGCATTTGTAGCCGGAAAGCGGGGGTGGGGTTAGATTTCGTCAGACGGCGTGGGTACGGTCGTCGTCTCTGGCGGGAGTACCCGGCCGAGACAAGGAGAACATCGACGTTGTCGATGATGACGAGACGGAGGAATCGTGGCCCTTCCCCAGTTGACCGACGAGCAGCGCGCCGCCGCGTTGGAGAAGGCGGCGGCCGCGCGTCGGGCCCGAGCGGAGCTCAAGGACCGGCTCAAGCGTGGCGGCACCAACCTCAAGCAGGTGCTCAAGGACGCCGAGACCGACGAGGTCCTGGGCAAGATGAAGGTCTCTGCGCTGCTGGAGGCGTTGCCGAAGGTCGGCAAGGTCAAGGCGCAGGAGATCATGACCGAGCTGGAGATCGCCCCCACCCGCCGGCTGCGCGGCCTGGGCGACCGGCAGCGCAAGGCGCTGCTGGAGAAGTTCGACTTCTCCTGACCTGTCGGTGAATGCCGGTGGAGGACCGGACAGCCGGCGCGCGGGGCGCGTGATGGTGCTGTCCGGTCCATCCGCGGTCGGTAAGTCGAGCGTGGTCCGTTGCCTGCGCGAGCGGGTACCGGACCTGTACTTCAGCGTGTCCGCCACCACCCGGGCCCCGCGGCCCGGCGAGGTGGACGGCGTCGACTACCGGTTCGTGACACCAGAGGAGTTCGACCGGCTGATCGAGGCCGACGCGCTGCTGGAGTGGGCCGACATCCATGGTGGCCTGCAGCGATCCGGTACCCCGGCCGCCCCGGTCGCTGAGGCGGCCAGGGCGGGTCGGCCCGTCTTGATCGAGGTCGACCTGGCCGGGGCCCGGGCCATCAAGAAGGCCATGCCGGAGGCCGTCACGGTGTTTTTGGCCCCGCCGGACTGGGAGACGCTGCGGGCCAGGCTGGTCGGGCGCGGCACCGAATCCGCGGAGGTCATGGAACGCCGACTGGCCACCGCCCGCACCGAGCTGGCGGCGCAAGGAGACTTCGACGCGGTGGTGGTCAACAGTCGATTGGAAACCGCCTGCTCAGAATTGGTATCCTTGCTGGTGGAATCCGCACCGGACGCAGTCTGTCGGCCCGGACGACCGCCACAGGCGTGACCCACCCCAGCCATCAATAGCCAGGAGATTGTCTTAGTGAGTACCTCGAAGGCCGACTCGGCCACCCTTTCGCCGTCCGGCGAGACCGACGAGTTCGACCCGGCGTTGATCGGCGGCTACGACACGCCGCTGGGCATCACCAACCCGCCCATCGATGAGCTGCTGCAGCGTGCGTCGAGCAAGTACGCGCTGGTGATCTACGCGGCCAAGCGGGCGCGGCAGATCAACGACTACTACAACCAGCTCGGTGAGGGCATCCTCGAGTACGTCGGGCCGCTGGTCGAGCCCGGCCTCCAGGAGAAGCCGCTGTCCATCGCGCTGCGCGAGATCCACGGCGACCTGCTCGAATACACCGAAGGCGAGTAGCTGAGGCCGGGGCGGGACGGGTCGGTACCGGTGGAGCGCAAGCGGATCGTCGTCGGCGTCTCCGGCGGTATCGCCGCATACAAGGCATGCACGGTCGTCCGGCAGCTTGCCGAGGCGGGTCACTCGGTGCAGGTGCTGCCTACTGAGTCCGCACTGCGGTTCGTCGGGGCGGCCACCTTCGAGGCGCTCTCCGGGCAACCGGTGCACACCGGTGTCTTCGACGACGTCCCGCAGGTTCCCCACGTCGCCATCGGCCAGCAGGCCGACCTGGTGGTGGTGGCGCCGGCCACCGCCGATCTGCTGGCCCGGGCGGTCGCCGGCCGCGCCGACGACCTGCTGACGGCCACGCTGCTCACCGCTCGCTGCCCGGTGCTGTTCGCGCCGGCCATGCACACCGAGATGTGGCAGCATCCGGCCACCCGAGAGAACGTGTCAACGTTGCGCACGCGCGGCGCGGTGGTTCTCGAACCCGCCTCGGGCCGGCTGACCGGCACCGACACCGGACCCGGCCGGCTGCCCGAGGCCGAGGAGATCAACACCTTCGCGTCCCTGCTGCTGGAGCGGCCCGACGCGCTGCCCTACGACCTGGCCGGGCAGAAGGTGCTGGTGACCGCCGGCGGCACCCGGGAGCCCATCGACCCGGTCCGGTTCATCGGCAACCGCAGCTCGGGCAAACAGGGCTACGCGGTGGCGCGGGTGGCCGCTCAGCGCGGCGCGGAGGTCACGTTGATCGCCGCGCATACCGCGGGCCTGATCGATCCGGCCGGGGTCGACGTGGTCCATGTCAGCTCGGCGCAGCAACTGCAGGACGCGGTGAGCAAGCACGCCCACGAGGCGCAGGTGCTGGTGATGGCCGCCGCCGTCGCCGATTTCCGCCCGGCCCGGATGGCGCAGGCCAAGATCAAGAAGGGTCCGGGGGAGGATGACCGGCCCCCCACCATCGACCTGGTCCGCAACGATGATGTGCTGGCCGGCGCGGTCCGGGCGCGTGCCGACGGCCAGTTGCCCCACATGCGGGCCATCGTCGGTTTCGCCGCCGAGACCGGGGACGAGAACGGCGACGTGCTGTTCCACGCCCGGGCGAAACTCCAGCGCAAGGGCTGCGACCTGCTGGTGGTCAACGCGGTCGGGGAAGGCCGGGCGTTCGAGGTCGACCACAACGACGGGTGGCTGCTTGCCGCTGACGGGACCGAGTCCGCCCTGGAGCCCGGATCCAAGACACTGATGGCCAGCCGCATCGTGGACGCGGTCGTGGCGTTCCTGGGCGGCGGCGGATAGTCCCGCCGCACGCATTGATCGCCTGCGAGCCCGCGGGTAACTTACAACTCGTAAGTTATTCGGGAGGAGTCAGGCGTGGACGATCGACGGTACGTGGTGATCGGGGGCGGCCTGGCGGGGCTGGCCTCGGCGGTCTGGTTGGCCGAGGCGGGCAAGAAGGTGACCCTGCTGGAACGGCGCGGGCGGCTCGGCGGACGCACCCACGCGATGAAGGTGGAGGGCATCGCCGACGTCCCGGACAACGGCCAGCACGTCATCGCCAGCGGCTATGAGCACCTGTTCCGGTACCTGACCAGCGTAGGCACCCGGTCGATGGTCGAGTTTCCGACCGGCGGCACACTGCGCTGGCCCGGGGGCGCCACCACCACCATGGCGACCCGCGGACCCGGCGCGCTGCGGACGCTGTTCGGCGTGCACCCCCGCGCCGGCCTACTCGACCGGCTGCGCACGGGCGTGGCGACCGCACGGCTGACGCACCAGGCCCTGTTTCAACCCGCCGATCTGCCCGACCTCACCACCGACCAATGGTTCCGCCGGGTCGGGATGCCCGCCTCGGCCCGGGAGGCGGTGTGGGATTGGCTCGCGCTCGGCATCGCCGCCGAGCCGGTGGAACGTGGCTCGGCCAAGGTCTTCGCCGACGTGCTCGCCACCGGTATCCGGCTCGGCCTGCGTCAGCGCAGTGCGGTGACGATCGGCTATCCCACCACCGACCTCGACACCCTCTACATCTCGGGTGCTCTCGCCGTGTTCGACCGGTTCGGCGTCGACGTGCGATACCGCGCGGTAGCCCGGCGAATCGTGGTGGAGGACAACGCCGTCCGCGCCGTCGAGCTGGCCGACGGCACTACGCTACCGGCCGACGCTGTGGTGTGCGCGGTGCCCAACTCCAACATCGGCGGTTTGCTCGACGACCTGCCCGAGCACGCCCAGATCTACGCCGCGGCGGACAAGCTGCACCACACGCCGATCGTGAGCACCAACCTCTACCTGGACCGGCCGCTGGGCACCGAGGCGGCGATGGAGGCGGTGATCGGCGGCAAAGGCATCATCGACGAGGTGTTCGACCGCCAGCGGATGCAGCGCCGGGAACCGGACGGGGCATGGCTGTACTGCCTGACCACCAGCGGTGCCTACGAGCAGATCCACCGCACCAACGACCAGATCGTGGCCGAGCAGATGGAGCTGCTGCGCCGCTACTATCCGGCCGCCGCCGAGGCGAATGTGGTGGCCGCGCAGGTGGTCAAGATGCCCAAGGCGACCTTCTCGCAGGTCGTGGGCACCGATGGGCTGCGCCCAGACCAGCGCACCTCGGTGCCGAGCCTGGTGCTGGCCGGAGACTGGACCCGTACCGACTGGTCGGCGACGATGGAGAGCGCCGCGCAGAGCGCCGCCCGTGCCGTGGCGTTGCTGCTCGAACTGCCGGCGTCGAGGTGAGCGCCCAGCCGGCGATGCCGAGGCGGCGGATGCCGGCCGCGGCTCGTCGCACCCAGCTGCTGGACTGCGCCCGCGACATCGTCGCCGCCGAGGGTTTCGCCGCGGTGACCATCGACCGGGTTGCCCGCGCCGGGCAGGTCACCCGGACGGTCGTGTACCAGAACTTCGGCGACCTCGCCGGCCTGATGTCGGCGCTGCTCGACCGGGAATCGCAGATCGCCTTCGCCGGAATGCGGAGCCTGGAAGGCGCCCTCGCCGACGACCCGGATGCGATCGGTCGCGGCATCCTGGCCTACCTGCACGCGGCGCCGACAAGCTGGCGCATCATCTTGAGCCCGCCCGCGGGAGCCCCGCCGCAGTTGCAGGCCCGCACCGAGATGGGGCGGCGCTATGCCCGCAGCATCGCCGCGGGCCGGCTCTCCGGGTTGGCGGGTCACCCGATCGACGCCGACGGTGTGACGATGCGGCTGCTGTTGTCGGCATTGGAAGAACTGGCTCTGCTGCATCTCACCGATCCGCGAGCTCACCCCGACGAACTGGTGCTGAGTTACCTGCGGTCACTGGTCGCCTGGGCCGTCCGGGTCGAGACGGCGACACCGCCGGCGGGACGGTAGAGTGGGCGCTCGCAGGGCCGAGTCGTCCAGGTTTCTCGTCGTGGGGGATGTTGTCGAGGATTTTCTGGACGCGGGGCAGCACAGCCATTACCCGGCTCGTGGTACCGGGGGATGCACATCGGGCTGCCAGGCTCTCCCGAGGACCGCAGGGCTATATTTGCCCGAGCTAACTTTTGGATCGATTACCCGGAAGGCGACATTGTGAGCGAAAAGGGACGGCTGTTCACCAGTGAGTCGGTGACGGAGGGCCACCCCGACAAGATCTGTGACGCCATCAGCGACTCGGTGCTCGACGCTCTGCTCGCCGATGACCCTCGTTCGCGTGTTGCGGTGGAAACCCTGGTCACCACCGGCCAGGTGCACGTAGTCGGCGAGGTGACGACCAACGCCCGCGAAGCGTTCGCCAACATCACCAACACGGTGCGCGAGCGCATCCTCGAGATCGGCTACGACTCGTCGGAGAAGGGCTTCGACGGTGCGAGCTGCGGGGTCAACATCGGGATCGGTGCGCAGTCGCCCGACATCGCTCAGGGCGTGGACACCGCCCACGAGGCCCGCGTCGAAGGTGCGGCCGACCCGCTGGACTCCCAAGGCGCCGGCGACCAGGGCCTGATGTTCGGCTACGCGATCGCCGACACCCCGGAGTTGATGCCGCTGCCCATCGCGCTGGCCCACCGGCTGTCGCGTCGGCTGACCGAGGTCCGCAAGAA
>Ga0182736_1002353_pt1 | contig 14665 bp, 12 predicted proteins | sample eDN5th30CKraftBY_FD_128882 | JGI IMG/M metagenome (GOLD analysis project Ga0182736, IMG submission 128882) | Enriched backyard soil microbial communities from Emeryville, California, USA - eDNA 5th pass 30_C Kraft BY (version 2) (version 2) | ecosystem: Environmental > Terrestrial > Soil >...
CAACCCTAACCGGAAATCGCCGATGACCACCCGCCCAGCACTCGGCCCGCTACGGCGCTACTGAGGGCGCGCGGGCCGACCGCTGTGCTTCCGTCGAGCTACACCACGCACTGGGACCTATCCGATAACTGCTGAAGCGGGGTCGGTGAAGAACGCCCCATCTGAGCGGACGATCCCTGTTCCGCCTTCGGCAATCGAGGCGGGCTTTCTTGATTTCGTGAGGTCCCGTAAGGGGCCGCTCTTCTACGATCCAAAGCGTCGCAGCCCGGACGCGAAACGCCCGCCTTACAAGATCGTGGCCAACAGGATTGCAGACTGGGTCCGAGAGCTGAAGATCGAAGGCGTCGGCCGGGCAGCACGGGTCGACCCAAACCACGGTTGGCGGCACCGCTTCCACACCAAGGCCCGTGCAGCTGAGGTGAGCGACCAAGTTGCCGATCGGATTACCGGTCGAGGCGCTGCCAAGGGAAGCGGTGCAAAGTATGGCCGGGCGGAGCTTGAAACCATGCTAAGGGCAATGCGCAAAATCCCTGTCCCGCACGAGGCTTACCTTGGAATGAGGAGGGGAGAGGCGGTCACCGCCAACCATGCGGAGACCAACTCAGCTGCTGCCTGATGAGCCGCCCCACCCCTTCTATCGGCCTTAGCTGCAACGAGGCGGATAGGTCGATAGCGGATGGGGCGACGGGTTATACAAATTACACACCCAAGGGTTTGTATAGCCTGGCCTCAAAAATCGTCAGCGAAGTCATCCTCATCAGTCTCGGGGAGGTGGTCGCGCAACTCGTCAAAGAGTTCACTGAAGCGCCGCCCGAAGTAGATCGCTAGTGCCCTAGCGGCGATTTCGGGATTGTCAGCCAGCTTGGTTCCGAACTCTTTTGAGAGACGATCAGCGTATCGGAGAGCTTTCTCCTCCTTCATCTGCTCCAACTCAGCATCAGATAAGGGAGCCTCAACCTCATGGCCCTTCAGCACTCTTGTGGCCTGCCACCAATGGGGACAGTCATAGGCACTATCGCCCAAAGCTCGTTTCACCCGGCGCATGATCGCCACCTGTGAGCGGGATACGCCCGAGGCCTCGGCAATTTCTGCCTTGGAGTAGTGGCCCATTAACTCAAGACGCCAAGCATAATCCTGGCGCTCTTGAGAGGTCATCGTCAGCTTTGCCTTTGAGTTGGCTTGGCCGGCTTTTAACACTGCCTGATCGAGCGTGCCCTCAAAGTAGCGCACAGGGATATTCTCGGTGACCCCTGCTGCGGCGTAGGCTGCAACCCGGTGATGGCCATCAATCAACACGGCTTCAGGTCCGACCTGAATGACTAAGACAGGATCGACAACACCGTTGTTTTTGATTGCCCTGACTAGCTCACTAACGTGTCGTTCGCTAATGCCGCGCGGCTGAAACAGCTCGGGAAGCTGAGTGATCGCAGAGAGTGGCAGTCGCTCGGGTAAGGCGCTGGTCTTAAAGCCTAGTGCCTTCGCCTTCAGCTCGGTCAACAAAGCTACCGGCTCGAACTCATCAGCTTTCGTCCTGTCGCCCTTGCTCATGCTGCCTCCGCGCTTACCGAGGGCAGGTTTCCCGATCCAAGCGGTAGAAGCTGCCGCACGTCCTCTTCATCGGTGAGTCTCTGAAGCTGAATAGGAGGCATCCCGGCTCGCACCTTCTCGGCCTCTGTTCTTGCGAGAAGGTCGACAAGTTCATTGCACTTGTCGCCAGAGTGGCCCCGCACCCATTGGAATTGGATATTAGGGTGGGTGTCGGCTAGCCCGTAGAGAGCCTTCCAATAGTGGGCATTTGCTACTGGTTGGCCCTTGCTATTACGCCAGCCCCGGGCCTCCCAACCTGTGCGCCACTCGGTAACGCCCTTCACGACGTATTCGCTGTCACAATGGAGGACACCGTAGGCGTCTTCAGGAAGTGCTTTAAGAGCCTCGATAGCAGCTCTCAGTTCCATCACGTTGTTCGTGGCATGGATTTCCGACCCAGCCAACAACTCCCTGCTTCCGTCAGGTCTGATGATGAGGGCAGCCCAACCGGCAGGGCCAGGATTGTGGAGCGATGAGCCGTCCGCGTATGCCGTGTAGGTATCAGCGATGGGCTTCCCTCCGATCAATTCGCTAACCGCTGGAAGTCGGCGGCAGTCATTGCTGGATGGTGAGTTGTTCCTTGTCATGATTTCTATGCAGAATGACAGCGGGCAGACCAAGGCCGTGAGGTGGCTCAATCTGCCCAATAGAAGTGTTACGATGGAGTAGCAGGGCCTGTGAAAACAGATGCTCACAGACACGCGTGAGACATGCGCGTTCAGGCGCTTATGTCTGGAGGTGCAACCTAATCTCTGGAGGTGTCACCTAATCGCGTTGCCTCTGAAGCTGAGTGGAAATTCTATCAGGAAATGTGCAGTGAGACTGCACTTTTAGACCGCTCAGTAGGTCACGCCTGTAGCACTCGGTAGACCTGCATCCGTGAGCAGCCGAGGGCCTTCGCGATAGCCGCAGGTCCATGCCCTTGTGAGTGCATTGCCTTCACCCTGTCATGGTCTAGACGCCGCTTCCCGCCCCTGTAGACGCCTTCTGCTTTCGCCTTCTCGATCCCGTCTCTCTGCCGCTCCTTGATGAAGCGCCGCTCCATCTGAGCCACCATGCCAAGGACCGTCAGGACTAGGTGTCCCATCTCCCCGCGTGTGCTGACATGGGGATCGAGGACGGTGAGGAACGCACCCTTCTGCTCGACTTCATGGACGATGTTGAGAACGTCTCTGGTATTCCGCCCGAGGCGGTCGAGCCGAGTGACGACAAGTTCATCGCCAGAGCGAAGGAACTCGATGATGGTCGCTAGTTCATTCCGTCCATCCCGGCTTGCGCCTGAGACTTTCTCAGAGCGAATGACCTCACAGCCTTCAGCCTTGAGCTTGTCGATCTGGGTCTGAAGGTCCTGGTCAGAAGTGGAGACACGAGCGTAACCAATACGAGCCATTGTAACCTCAGGGTCTTAAACCTGAGTGATTTTGCGTCACATCTCTCCTATGTCAACCCTGATGTTACGCAATCGAACGTGGCCGTGTTACGTCACGTTAGGGTATACCCTGATGTGACCAGGGAGAGTTATCAAGCACGTCCAGCACGCAGGCTTACCGCGATAGCCCCTGACAGGAGCGGTGTTGTCCACAGCCACAGTCAAGCTCACGCTTACGCTTCATTAACAGACCTTCTTTCACTACAGATGACAGGTTAATCCCTGTCGGAATAGCTTGGCGGGACAACAACGAATAAGGGGAAATTGATGGGCATTCACTCAGAGACGGATACAGTCGTAAAGCGCATCCTCCCCTACCTTTCCCGCAGAGGTTATGACCTCGAAAAGGATCTTGATTTTGAGGTTGCCACCAAAAGCACAACCGCTCACAGCACTGGATATGTCGACCTTCTTGTAACATGCGGAGGTGCCAAGCCTCTGTTCGTGATTGAAGCGAAAAAATCCTCCAAAGTCCTCAACGCGAAGGACGCTAAGCAAGCTCTCGCTTACGGAGCCTCGCACAAGGTGCCGTTTGTAGTTGTCACCAACGGTAAGGATATTCGTTGTTACAACGTTCGGACCAAGCAGCCGCTCCGTTGGGACGGGAAGCTGATCGAGAAGATCCCCACTAGGGACCAACTAAAAAAGGTCCTGAGCTTCCTGAAAACCAATCCCGACGCTACCGATGTTCCTCTTTCTAAAGACGAGAGCCTTCCGTTCCGTCCGGGCCTGCCGTTGAAGCAGCTAAATGCGTTGTTCTCGCGGTGTCACAATACCATTCGGAAGATCGAGAAAGATGAGGAGAACGCATTTGATGATTTCTCCAAGTTGCTGTTCTTGAAGCTTCTTGAAGAAAAAGCCGACACAAGTGACTTCGAGCTTCCATATTCATATCGCTTTCATGAGCTTGCCGAGAGACCAGATAGCGAAGCGGATCAGGTCCGTGACGCTATTCAAAGCATGATCGAGGCTGTCCGTAAGCGGACATCCTATGGAGAAGTGCTGCAAGATCCTATAGAGCTGAAAAACGCTAAAACATTCAAATATATTGTTGAAGAATTGGCTGCTGTCTCATTTCATGATAGCAGCCTGGACTCCAAAGGAGCGGCGTTCGAATACTTCGTCAGGGCTACTTTAAAAGGAAAAAAGCTTGGTCAATATTTTACTCCTCGCCCGCTCGTAAAGCTCATGAATGTCCTGGTCGGACAAGAAAAAATCTATAATGCCTTGAGAGCATCTACTGCTGACTTCAAAGTCATTGACCCGGCATGTGGAACGGGTGGGTTTTTGATCTATCTTATGCAGGATGTTCTCTCGCGGATTGAGGTTGATCTCCAAAAATCAAAGATCACGAAATCTACCGCGAAGTCTCTAAGCGATGCCGCCAAACAAAAGACATTCTTCGGAATGGACGCCAATGACGGTGTGGCATGTGCCGCTAAAATGAACATGATTATCGCTGGCGACGGGCACACAAACATTCAGCCTGAAGACAGCCTCACGGTTAGCGCGACCAACTGGCGAGTAACGAAGCCAGACTGTCACATCGTAATCACGAACCCTCCGTTTGGAACATCCGAGAAGGACTCCCTCAGCAGCGCGGACTGGGGACAATACGATATTAAAGCGGGACGCGGGCAGCAATTATTTCTGCAGAAGATGATCCTCTGCTGCATCGGAGGCGGAGATATTTGCACCGTCATAGATGACGGACTACTAAACACGGCTACCTCAAAGTCTCTCCGGCGTTGGATCTTTGAAAAGTGCCAAGTAAGGGCAGTAGTGCGATTGCCGGAGGATACTTTTAAGCCGAACAAAATCAACGTTCGCTCAAGCGTTCTGCTTTTGCAGCGTTATGATGTTGATGATCCAGATCTCGATGCGAACAACTATAATATTCAATTCATTGATATTAAATCCCTCGGCTACCTCGGCTCTGGTGAGCTAATTAGGGGCTTCGACATAGAACGTCTCTATCAAGAGATTGAGGGCAAGTTCCACAACGGGGCCGGGACGACAAACTCTGGCTATAATTGGGAGGCTTTTCAGGTTCCCCTCAATGACATCAAAGGCGACGGCTCCTATCGCCTAGACTGGAAGTATTGGTATCCTGCCATCCGGCAGCGGATCAAAGAAATCACTGATGAAGGTGGAGTTCCGCTAGCCGCGTTGAACACGATCAAGACAAAGAGGGGTAAGAGTCCGAGTTCGGACCTGTATGTCGATGAGGCAGATGGATATGCATTAGTCGTTAAGGCTGGCACAAACATTACGAAATACGGCTCTATCGCAACTGATGGCGATTACATTGAAAAGGACATCTACGAGGAGATGCCTGCCGAGGTGCGACTCCAGAAAGGTGATGTTCTGCTGGCTTCAACCGGGACAGGAACACTCGGGAAAGCTTGCGTCTATGATTTAGATCTACCCGCCATTGCCGACGGCCATGTCACCATAATTCGGCCCGATCTTACTAAGATCAATCCATACTACTTGGCAGATTATCTCCGTGTTGGGTTTGGGCATGACCAAATTGAGCGTCTCTACACCGGGTCTACTGGTCTAATCGAACTCACGCCTGAGGACGTGGACGCATTGGTAGTCGACGTGCTCGACGGTGACCTAGCCGCGCAAGAACTTGCGTCTAAGCAGCTCAGAGATGCGGAAGCGACATACAAAAATGCACTCGATGTCGCGACGTCAGCACTGAAAGATGCTCGTTCAGGTTTTGGCGGTCCCGACGGTCATGCTGGAGCCGTTTTGATCGGGGATGAACAGGTTAACCAGAATGAAAATGCTGAGGACGCAGCCGCGGAGTTGACCGAGTAGCCTAGTATGAAGCCTCAGAGGGGGCGACGGGGGGACTTATCCCAAGCGAGGTCAACAATACCTCTCAGAGAATTTTGCACCAAATATCCGGGGCTGCCCGCTCAGCCTCGGTTAACTGCCCGCAGCGTCGGACAAGCGGCTATAGGCGAAGATAGTAGAAGGTCGTTACTATGGACCTGCCTTGTTGTTCAGCGCGGACACCTTCAAGAGAGTGAATGCCTTCCAAGGCACTGTGATGGCGGCATTACCCTCCTGTGTCCTTGCCGATAGCGGCCTGTAATGGTATCAACACAACTGTTCAACAATCCAGACTGACCCTGTAAAAACCTCTAATGTCTACAGGATCTTAGCTTCGGACAAGACAAGTCCTCTCCTGGGCACCATCTTTCCTAGATGGTGTAGTTTTATCAAGCACTTAGCTTGAACATAATCTCAAAAATGCAGGGTGCTTAAAAGCGCCTCATGTTCTCGGTCTGCTGGGCCTCCGGTTCGGGGATCGTTTTCCCGGAAGTATAAAAAGGCCACCCGAAGGCGGCCTGTGTTTAAACGCTGATCAATCAAGGTGCATCTAAGAGCCCGTTTGAGAATGGCTACGGGTGAGCAATGCGGCGGAGCATGAGGCTGCTCATGGCAACCCTCATCATCGCTTCTGAGACATCACAGCGCTCCTCGAAGTCGCGCACCAGTCGGCGCCAGCGCGTCATCCACCCGCATGTTCGCTCCACGACCCACCGGCGCGGCAAGGGCTGAAAGCCGTCCTGATTGGCCAGCTTGCGCACGATTTCGATCACGAAGTCCCGGTAAGCGGCTTGGCTCATCAGCCGGCCCCGGTCATAGGCGCCGTCGGCAAACAGGTGTTGAGAAAGGGCCAGCGTTGACGCACCGCCTTGATGATCTGCTCAGCGCCCTGGGCATCCTGCCTTTTCGCCAAGCTCCTTGCGTAGATTAGAGCTGTTTCCACTTACGTGGAATCACCTCTCTTCTTTGCTTGCCGCATTTTTGACGGTGAACCGGATCCACTTCACCGAAAAATGCTCTAGGTGTCAGTCCTGGCAGGACATTTGGCGGCAATTCGCTCGTCCATGAGGAGACAAAGCCTCTGAAGTTGCTGTAGCGCCCTTGAGCCACATAGCTGTGCCCTTTGTAGACGAGGATGTAGGTGTAGAGGGGCATCGATGCCTCAAAGCCTTGGATCGACAGGCTCAGACTCCAGCGCCAGCACGCCGAAGACGCATTCATGGACGCGCCTGAGCGGCTCACGGGCGATGAAGCGGTCGAGGGCTTCCATTCCGAGGGCGAATTCCCGGAAAGCCATGGAACGCTTTGTCCCGAGGCCTCGCTCGCGCAACCGATCTAAGTGCTCGGGCGTGTCGTAGTCCGGACCATAGATGATCCGCAGATACTCGCGGCCTCGGCACTTGATGGCAGGCTGCACGATTCCGCGTCGCCCCTTCGTAATGAAGTCGATGGGCTTGATCACCATGCCCTCGCCGCCATGGGCCGTCAGGTCCAGCCACCACGCGATAGCGGCCTCCATATCGGCCTCGCTTTCCAGGTTCACCGACAGGGTCGCTGTTGCCTTGAAGAGAGGGTCGGCCTTGGCAAGACGGGAAAGCTGGGTCATGTGCCAAGGGTGAGACTTGTCGCTGTGCACCTGCCCCTCGCTGGCGAGCAGATGGAAGGGGGCAATCTTAAGGTCGTCTACGCTCGCGACCGGCCATGTATAGCCCCGTACAACCGAGGAGAAGGCTTCGGCCCGCGCGAGACGACTATCCGTCTTGGCGAGGAGAGCCTCAACGGGCACTCCATGGCTCGCAGCCCTTCGCAGGGCATCTCTTGACGCAGACAGTCCGATCCGGGCGGCCACCCCTGTGGGAGCATACTGGCTCGTGATCAGAGCCTGCGCCTTTGCTGACCATGGCATGATCTCGGCATCGAGTAGAACCCAGTCCGTCCCGAGCTCGTCGAACAGGCCGCTTGCGTTCAGAGCGCCTCTTGCTCGGTCAAGAACAGCGTCGCGCTCTCTCGGGTTGGTGAAGAAGGTGCGTCCCGAGCGGGTGTAGACAGCACCGATCTCACCCGAGACCACCCCGAAGCGCTCGCGAGCCGCCTTTTCATCCCGGCAAACCACCATGAGGGCTCTGGAGCCCATGTGCTTTTCCTGCGCGATCACTTCGCGCACGCCCTCACGTTGATAGAAGGCCAGAGCTTCGCGCGGATGCTCCAGATAGCCATCTTCCTTCGAAGTCTCAGGCGGGGACATAGTCGGCGGTAGGTAAATCAGCCACTTCGGATCGATTGCGAACCGCGTCATGACCTCAAGGGCTGCCGCTGTGTATTCCTCACGAATCGTCACCGAATTCTGTAGCTTCGTCGTGATGATGCGCTTGCCTGAGACATCGGAGAGATCGAGGAGGTCGTCAGCCTCGGCTTGCGCACTGATCTCTTTTGACTCAGCGGCCGGAGGGCTCAGCGGACGCACCGGCTCCGAGTACACACGGGCTGCCGGAACGGAGACGATCTCCATCTCCGGATAGCGCAGAGCCGTTAGCTTGCCGCCGAAGACGCAGCCGGTATCGATACACAGGGTGTTATTGAGCCACTCGGTTTCGACCACGGGCGTGTGGCCGTAAACGACCTTCGTATCGCCGCGATACTCGCTGGCCCAGTTGTGACGCACGGGCAACCCATACTCATCCACCTCACCGGTCGTTTCGCCGAACAGGCAGAAACTCCGAATGGCCGCTGAGGCACGCCCCTGCATCTCGGCCTTAATACCAGCGTGAGCGACGGCGAGCTTGCCGCCATCGAGCAGGTAGTGGCTGACGAGGCCGCCGATGAAGCGTTTCACCTTCGCTCGGAAATCCTTCGGGGTCCCGCTCAAATCCATGATGGTTGTATCAAGACCATGAGCAACCTTCACATCGCGACCATCAAGCCATTTCTCGACCTTGGCTTCGTGATTGCCAAGGACGCAAAGGGCGACACCGTCCTCGACCATGTCCATGGCAAGGCGCAAGGCATCGGCGACGCGCGGCCCACGGTCCACGAGGTCTCCGACGAAGACAGCTTTGCGGCCTTGAGGCGGCGTCACGCGATAGCGGGGCTCGCCAGCTTCTCCGGTGGTGCGCTCGATGGTGTACCCGAGCCTCGAAAGCAAGTTTTCCAACTCGTCGGCGCAGCCATGCACGTCGCCAATGATGTCGAAGGGACCCCGCTCGTCACGTCGGTCCGTCCAAAGGCGCTGGCGGGAGATTTCAGCCGAATCGATATCGGCCTCCGAGGAGAGGCGATAGACATGACTGAACCCCTCCCCTCGCAATCCGCGCATACCCTTCCGGAGGGCAGCCATATGATTGCGTACGACATGAGGGCCGAAATCCCGATCCGGTCGGGTTTTGTTGCGGGCTTGGCAGACCTCTTCGCCTGGATCGATGACGATAGCAACGGCAAGAGCATGCCAGCGCTTAGCGATGTCGATCAGCTTCTTGCGATCTTCCGAGCGCACATTAGTGGCATCAACCACCGTGAGCCTACGCCCCTTCAGACGCAGTTCCAGAAGAGTCTGGAGAAGAGCAAAGGCGTCAGGGGTCGCTGCCTGACTGTTCTCGTCATCCGAGACGAGTGCCCGGCATACGTCGGACGAAACGATCTCTGTCGGCTTGAAGTGCTTGCGCGCAAACGTGGACTTGCCCGAGCCAGAGGCTCCGATCAGCAGAATGATGGAGAATTCCGGTACCGTGATCCGCGCCACGGGCGTGGGTGAAATGCTGGTTGTGTTCATCGTGTAAAGACCGCCATCTGACCCGGTGCGCCCAGCGTGGCATCTTCATCCCCAAGGCCCTCGAAGCGGACCGAATAACCGTGCTCTCCCGCGACCCGCTCTGCCCAAGCCGAGAACTCGGCTCTGCTCCACTCGAAGCGGTGATCGGGGTGCCTGAACTGGCCTGCGGGCAGGCTCTCGAACAGCACGTTGTAATCCCGGTTCGGGGTCGTGACGATCACCGAAGCCGGACGGGCGTCGCCAAAGAGCGCACGTTCCAGATGCGGCAGTCGGTCGAGTTCCAGATGCTCGATCACCTCCACGACCGCCGCGATATCGTAACCGCGCAGGCGCGTGTCACGGTAGATCAGCGAACCCTGAAGCAGCTTCAACTTTCGCTTCATAAGGTCGGGAAGCTCGGTGAAGCGGGCATCCGCGCGGGCGAGTTCGATGCTCGACACCTCGACCCCGACGATCTCTTCAAGACCCTTGATGGTCAGAAGCCGGGTGATCAGCTTGCCGTCGCCGCATCCCAGATCGAGCACGCGCTTGGCTCCGGATTCGGCGATCACCTGAGCCACCCGGTCGAGCCGTCGCTCGTGCAGGCGAAGGGGCTTTTCGATCACGGCCTCGACGGCGTCCTGCCGCTCCGGATCGAGTCGGGTTTCGGACTCTTCGTCTTGAGACAATCGCGCGAGGGCGCTCTTGGTCAGATAGCCACGCCGCTTGAGATAGCGGGAGACGATGAGGTCACGCTCGGGATGGCTTGGGAGCCAGCCTTCACCCCGGGAAAGCAACTTTTCCAACTCATCCTCGCCGACGAAGTAGTGCTTGCGGTCATCCAGCACCGGCATGAGCACATAGAGATGGGTGAGCAGGTCGGAGAGGCGGACGGTCCCTGATAGCTGCAAGGTGACATAGGGCGCACGTCCCCAGTCCTCCCGCACCGGGTCGAGTGGGTAAGTCGTGATCTCGACCTTATAACCGAGCGGGCTGAACAGCCGCTCCACAAGTTCGGCTTTGCCCCTCACGGGCAGAGGCGCAACCGTAGCCTCAAGTGGGATCGGCGTCTCGGCCAGAGCCTGCCGCTCCTTGCTGCGCCCGGCCATGGCCTCACGGATACCCCGCGCGAGAGCCACGCTCATGAACGACGAGGCCGCATAGGGCCGGTCGTTTACATACTGATCAAGCATGCCCTCGCCTCCGGAGCCTGAGCGCCCCCGAACCAGAGAGACGGGATCGATATCGAGGGTGATGGCGAACTCACACCGTTCCGGCGTCGCCTCCGGGTAGAACATGACAGCCTGACCGAAGCTCAACTCAAGCCCATGCACACGGGCTGGGTTCTTGTGGAGCAGGAAGCCGAGGTCTGTTGCAGGACGATGGGTAGTGGAAACGGACAGGAACACAGCGAGACTCTAATCAGTCATCGCTACTTTATATCATTAAGTACGGTCGGCGGTCACGGGCCTAGTTCTCGAAATTCGTCAGCTCAACGTGGCGACGCTCATGTCGCCCTGTTCCGACAGGCGCGGGCCGAACTGGGATGGGCTGGCCGTGACTTGGCCCGTGAGGAGTTCGGCGCAGCGGCTTCCCATCATCATGGCCGGGGCGTTCGTGTTGCCCGCGTTGATGTTGGGCATGGCCGAGAGGTCGCAGACGCGCAGGTTCTCGATGCCGCGCACGCGAAGCCTGGAATCGAGCACCGCCATCGGATCGCTCGCCGTCCCCATCCGGCAGGTGCCGCTCGGGTGATAGTTCGTTTTCACGAAGCGGCGGCAATGCTTCATGATTGCCTCGTCGCTGAGGTCGCTCGGATCGGGGATCGAGATGCGCTCGATCCGTTCCTTCAAGGGCGTCGTCCCGAAGGCGCGGATGAAGAAGCGCTGGCCGTCGATCATCGCCCTGGCGTCATCGGGGTGCCTGAGCAGATTAGGCGAGACGAGGGGCATGTCGTCCGGGTCGGCGGAGCGCAGGCGGACATAGCCGCGGGATTTCGGCTTCACCACCACGGTCGTGATCGTCACGCCATAGGTGTCGTCGACGAGGCCGAGGGTGTCGCGGTCGAGATAGATGATCGGCACGCAGAAGGCCTGGATCGTGGGTTCCGCGTTCGGGTCGGCCGGATTGACGAAGGCGCCGGCCTCGACGCCGGCCGAGAGAATCGGACCCGAGCCGAAGAGCCGGAAATGGATGCCGTTGAGCAGCATCCGCCAGCCGACGCCCTGCTTGTAGTAGCCATAGGGCCCGTTCGCCTTGGCGATGAGCGGCACCTCCGGGTGATCGATGAGGTTCTCGCCGATGCCGGGCAGGTCGGCGATGCAGGCGATTCCGTGCTCCCGCAACTGATCGGCAGGACCGATGCCGGACAGCATCAGGAGCTGCGGCGTGACGAGCGCGCCGGATGCGACGATCACTTCGCCATCCGCGAAGACCCTGTGATCGGTGCCATGGGCATCGCGATAGGTGACGCCCACCGCGCGGCCGTTCTCGATCTCGATCCTGCGCACCCGTGACTGGAGCCGGATGACGAGGTTCGGGTTGTCCGCGAGCGGCACCAGGAAGGCATAGGCGGCGCTGCTGCGCCGGCCGCGCCGGTTCATGAACTGGTAGAACCCGACCCCCCGTTGCGTCGGCCCGTTGAAATCCGGGTTGAACGGTTCGCCGAGGGCCTGGATCGCTTGGACGAACCAGCGGGACACGTCGTTGATGTGGCCGGGATCGGAGACGAGGAGCGGCCCGTCGGCGCCGTGCAGATCGTTGTAGAACCTGTTGTTGCCTTCCATGGTGCGGAAGTGGGGCAGGACGTCGGCCCAGCTCCAGCCGGGATAATCGTTCTCCCCGTGCAGCATCTCGTGCCACTCGTCGTAATCGGACGGCCGGCCGCGCATGTAGACCTGCGCGTTGACCGAGGAGCCGCCGCCGAGAACGTTGGCCTGCGGAATGTCGTGGACGCGGCCGTCCAGATGCTCCTGCGGCACCGTGTGGTGATACCGCATGTACTTGCTGCCGTTGATCATCTTGAAGATGCCCGGCGGCATGTCCAGGAGCGGATGCCGGTGGGAGTAGCCGCCTTCGAGGAGCAGCACGCGCCTGCCTTCGTTCACCAGCCGCGCGGCGGCCACGGATCCCGAAGAGCCGCCGCCGACGATGATGTAGTCGAAACGCTCTGTCATGGTTCCACCTGTCACGCCTTGATCGCTTCGAGTCCCTTCCAGTCGAAGGCGATGCCGTGGCCGGGCCGGTCCGGCGCCAGGGCAAAGCCGTCCTCGATCCGGAGCGGCTCGGCGATGTAGCGTTCGAGCCCGAAACCATGGGCTTCGAGGTAGGAGCGGTTCGGGCAGGCGGCGAGGAGATGAACGGTCACGTCATGCGCCCCGTGGCTCGTCACCGGCAGGTTGAAGGCCTCGGCCAGATGAGCGATCTTCATGAACGGGGTCACGCCGCCGCAATTGGTGACGTCCGGTTCCGGATAAGTCACGCCGCCGCCGGCCACGTAGAGCTTGAACTCCCAGAGCGTGCGGAGATTCTCGCCCGCCGCGATCGGCAATCCGCCCTCGCGCACGATGCGCGCGTGTCCCGCCGGATCGTCGGGAATGGTCGGTTCCTCGAGCCAAGTGAGGTCGAAGGGCTGGAGCGCCCGCGCGGCCCGGATGGCGCCGTCGACGCTCCACTTCATGTTGGCGTCGGCCATGAGCGGGAAGCCTTCGCCCAGATGCCCGCGCATCGCCCGCACGCGCTCCACGTCCTCGAACAGATTGGCGCGTCCCACCTTCATCTTGATGGCGCGGAAGCCCTTGCCGAGATTGTCGTCGGTCTGGCGCAGGAGCTTGTCGAGGGGCAGGTCGAGATCGATGCCGCCCGCATAACAGGGTACCTTGGCGTCGTAGCCGCCGAGGGCTTTCCAGAGCGGAAGGTCGGCGCGCTTCGCCTTGAGGTCCCACAGGGCCATGTCGAAGGCCGACAGCGCCAGCACGGTCGGGCCGCCGCGGCCGCCGTAATGGAGCGCCCACCAGGCCTTGTGCCACAGGCGCTCGATGGCGTCCGCGTCCTCGCCGTCCATGATCTCGGGCAGTTCGCGGGCGAGGATCGTGTCGATGGCGGCGCCGTTGCGCCCGACGGTGAACGTATAGCCGACGCCCTCCGCCCCGTCGGCATCGCGGATCCGCACGGTGTTGAGCTCGAAGGCGCGCATCTCGCCGTGCATGGAATCGGTCAGAACGCTCGGCAGCGGGATGCGGTAGAAGCCGGGTTCGATGGAGGTGATCCGGGGCATGGTCGTCCTTCGTTCGCTTGCGTGTCGAATACGGTTCCGGCCCTCACGCGGGCTCCTCGGTGCGCATGCTCAGGCGCGCCTGGATGGCGACGACGAGCAGCAGGAACGCGCCGCGGATGACCGATTGCCAATAGGCGGAAAGGCTGATCCAGCCGAGGCCGTTCTCGAAGTTGAGGATGTTGAAGATGAGCCCGAGCAGGAGCACGCCGGCGAGGGTGGAGCCGACGGAGCCGACGCCGCCGGTGAGCAGCGTGCCGCCCACGACGACCGCCGCGATGGCGAAGAGCTCCCAGCCGACGCCCTCGATGGGCTGGCCCGCGCCGAACTGCGCCGCGAGGATCACGCCCGCGAGGCCCGCAAGTCCGCCGCTCGCCAGATAGACGAGGGCCTTCACCCGGTTGGCGGGCAGGCCCATGAGCCGCGCCGCATCCTCGTTTCCGCCGATGGCGAGAACCGTGCGTCCGAAGGAGGTCAGGTTGAGGACGAGGGAGCCGACGAGGTAGGCGATCAGCGCGATCCAGGCCGGAACGGGAAAGCCGAGGAAGTCCCCCTGGCCGAGTTCGGTGAATCCCGACTCATACGAGACTGAAACCGACTGGTTCTCCGCCAGCAGCAGCGCGCATCCGCTCGCCGCCAGCATGGTCGCGAGCGTCGCGATGAAGGGCAGGATGTTGAGCCGGGTGATGATGAAGGCGTTGCAGGCGCCGACCGCCAGCCCGGCGGCCAGTCCGCCGAGCAGTCCGGGCAGGACGCCGTAGGGGGAGAGCAGGGCGGAGACGAC
>Ga0182736_1002354_pt1 | contig 14649 bp, 10 predicted proteins | sample eDN5th30CKraftBY_FD_128882 | JGI IMG/M metagenome (GOLD analysis project Ga0182736, IMG submission 128882) | Enriched backyard soil microbial communities from Emeryville, California, USA - eDNA 5th pass 30_C Kraft BY (version 2) (version 2) | ecosystem: Environmental > Terrestrial > Soil >...
TCGGCATGCGCAGCCTCATGGCCGCCGTGATCCAGGCCTGCACCTTCGGCGTCTTCAACCAGGCCGTGCCCGACCGCCTGCCCGCCTGCCCCGCCGGCGGTTCCACCCTGCTCAACGTCAAGACTCACACGCGCGACGGCCGCCAGATCCTCGCATCCATCGGGCCCTGCGGCGGCGGCGCCGGCGGCGGCCCCCTCAAGGACGGCGTCGAGGCCTGCGGCGCCAACAACGCCTTCCTCAAGAACACCCCGGTGGAAATCAACGAAGCGGAAGTCCCGATCGAAATCATCCGGTACGGCCTGGTGCCCGATACGGGCGGCCCCGGGCAGTTCCGCGGCGGCAACGCCGCCACCATGGAGTTCCGCGTGCTGACGCCCAACGCCGTCGTCACGGCCCGCAACCGCAACCGCTCCGACCTGGCCGCCTGGGGCGTGCGGGGCGGCCGGGCCGGGGCCAACTCGCGCTTCATCAAGAACCCCGACGGCACCGATCCGGTGGAACTGCGCAACACCGACCTGGTCCACTGCGCGCCGGGCGACATCATCCGCCTTCAGGGCCCGGCGGGCGGAGGCTACGGCCATCCGCACCGGCGCCCCGCCCCGACGGTGCTCGACGACGTGCTGTGCGGCTTCGTGTCCATCGAGCGGGCGCGGGCCGAGTACGGCGTCGCCTTCAGCGCCGACATGAGTATCGACGAGGTGGCCACGGCCAAGCTCCGCGCCGACACCCCTTGCGCCGACTCGCTGCCGCATTTCCACTTCGGCCCCGGCCGCGAGCGCTTCGAAAGCATCTGGACGCCGGCGCGCTACGATGCCCTGACCCAGATCATGGCGACCATCCCGATTGCCTGGCGCCATTTCGTGAAGCATCACATCTTCGAAGCCCTGCTCGACGACGCGCCGCCCGACGGCGACGGCGGCGCCGATGTCTGGCGCCTGTACGACGGCCTCAGCCGGCAATACACCGACCTGCCCGGCATCGCGCCGGCGCCGGCCGGGCGGGCCCGGATGGCCTCGTAGCCACCGCTTCCCATACCCAGGAAAGATCATGAGCGCGCCATCCTCGCTGTTCGTCAAGGACTTCAAGCGAACCCCTTACTGGTGGGAGGCCTTCGAGCCACCCGAAGGCCATGACGCGACACCGGGCGACCGCATCGACGTGGCCGTGGTCGGCGCGGGCTACGCCGGTGTGTGCTGCGCCCTGGCCCTGGCCGAGGCGGGCGTGAACGTGGTGGTGTTCGAATCCGGCCGGCTGGGCCAGGGCGCCAGCACCCGCTCGGGCGGCCAGGTCAGCGGCGGGGTCAATGTGCAGAAAAAGGCCTTGTCGTGGGCGGGCGAAGACGCCGTCACAGCCGCCGAACGGCTGACCGGGCGCCTGAAGGACGCGGCCGCTTCCATGACCTACCTGGAATCGCTGATCGAAAAACACGGCATCGACTGCACCTGGCAAAAAACCGGACGCCTGACCGCCATGTGGCTGCCCTCGCACTACAAGGCCTGGACGGCGCGCCTGGCGCCCCTGAACCAGCATACCGGCGCCGACGCCGAAATGATCCCCCGCGAGAATCTGAAAGACCACATCGGCTCGTCCATCTACCATGGCGCCGCGCTGATCCGGCGCGGTGGACACCTGCATCCGGCCCGGCTTTACGGCGGCATGCTGCGCGCCGCCCAAAAAGCCGGCGCCCGCTTCGCCAGCGATTCCCCCGTCACCCAGATCACCCGAAAAGCCGGCGGGTACATGCTCGCCGTGCCCGGCGGCGAAGTCGCCGCCGACGAGGTCGTGATCGCCACCAACGGCTACACCTCGTCGCTCACCCCCGCCTTGCGCCGCGGCGTGATCCCCGTCACCAGCCACATGATCGCCACCGAAGAACTCGCGCCCGACCTGGCCGCCAGCCTGCTGCCGCAGAACCAGGCCGTTTCCGAATCGCGGCGTGTGGTCAATCACTACCGGCTTTCGCCCGACGGCAAACGCCTGATTTTCGGCGGGCGCGCGCGCTTCGTGCCCACGCACGAAGACACCACGGCCCGCCTGCTGCACGCGGCCATGCTCGAACGTTTCCCCCAACTGCAGGGCACCCGCATCACGCATACCTGGGGCGGAAACGTGACCATGACGTTCGATTCGATGCCTCATATAGGCGGCAACGACGGCATGTACTACGCCCTGGGCTGCAACGGCAGCGGCGTCGCCATGATGAGCTACCTGGGCCATAGCGTAGGCCGCAAGATACTGATGAAATCCCGCGAGCCGGTCAATGCCTTCGACACCGGCGTCCTACCCGGCCACCCTCTGTATTCCGGCAGCACCTGGTTCCTGTTCGCCCTCGGCACCTGGTACCAGTTTCTTGACGCCCACGAGCACCGGAAAGCTCGCCCCTGAATCCCGCCAGGGCGCCTGCCCATCGGTTTTGCGCCAGGCGCCATGACTGTTTCGTGACTCAACCCGCACGCACTGGAGCACAGCATGAACCCACAACGTCGAAACTCTCTAAAACTGCTTTCGGGCCTGGCCGGTTCATTGCTGCTGCCCGGCATCGGCAACGCGCAGAAATCCGGCTACCCGCACGACGCCGTCAATGTCATCGTGCCCTACGGCGGCGGCGGCAGCACCGATATCCTGGCGCGACTGCTGGTCGACGATATTTCATCGCGCTACGGCGGCAAATTCTTCGTCGAAAACAAGCCCGGCGCCGCCGGCAACATCGGCACCCGCCAGGTGGCGCTGTCCAAGCCCGACGGCTCGATGCTGCTGTATTCCACCGCCACGCCCTTCGCCATCAACCCCTACGTCTACAAGACACTGCCCTTCGACCCCGACCATGACTTCATCCCCATAGCGCGCACCGTGCAACTACCCCTGGTGCTGGTCGTCACCAAACAAATCGGCGTCACCAACATCAAAGACTTCATCGACTACCTGAAGAAGCACGAAAGCACCAGCAGCTACAGTTCCTACGGCGTGGGCGTATCCAGCCACCTGGCCGGCGCCAACTTCGTCAACAAAATCGGCGCGCCCGGCGTCCTGCACGTGCCCTACAAAGACATGCGCGCCATGCCCGACCTGGTGTCCGGCCGCAACACCTTCCACATCGACGCCTGGTCCGCCGTCTCGCCGCTGGTCAAGGCCGACAAGCTCGTGCCGCTGGCCGTGTCCAGCACCACCCCGCTGCCCTGGGTCCCCGACCTGCCCACCATCGCCGACGCCATCGGCCAGGACTACGAAATCGTCACCTGGCACGGCGTCTTCGCCCCCAAGGGAACATCCGGCGACATCATCAAGTTCCTGAACGAGGAATTCCGCATTTCAGTGGCCAAGGACTCCAGCCAGAAAGTCTTCGAAGAACAAGGCTTCCTGACCTATCCGCACATCTCGCCGGAGGAGTTCGCGGCATTCATCCAGGCGGATAAGGCGCGGTGGGAAGGGTATGTCAAGACGGCGGGGATCCAGCCTATGTGAAGGAAGACCAAGCCCCCGATTCATAGCCAACGCTACTCGCCGGGAGTCCACCTTCGAAGACGTAAAAGTTGAGGCATGGATAATGACCAAAGAATGGGAGAATCCGTATACACCATGGTATGAAGCTTTGGCTGTAAAAAATATAGCGCGGGCTAGCGACCGTCCTCCACTCGATGACCCGCCAGTGCCTTGCGTCCGGAATCGGTCAGACGATATTGTTGCAGGCGGCTGCTTGGTTTATCCGGGAGCGTATAAGCTATCAAGCCCAAATCGAGCAATTCCTTGAGGATGCGTTTAAGCGCGCCGGTTTTGGATTTCAAGCCAAGCGCCTTCGTCAGTGCGCCAGCGGACAAGGCTTGGCGCACCAATAGTTGCAATATGTCTTCTGACTGGGCCTTTGACTGGGCCTTTGACTGGGCCCGCAATTGGAATGTGGACCGGCCATAGGAATGAAATTCTGATTCAGCCACTACGGATACCGGCTCGCTCAAGTAAATCCGCATGCGCACTCCCGTGGCGATTTCGTTGATATCAGGCTCCGGCAAACCTTGGCTGGCGGCCTCGGCATACATGCGCTTTACACCGCTGCCCCATTGCTCAATCAGTTTCAGCTCACGGAACACGCGAGCGATTACAGGATTACGAATCCGCGACACTCCGCTTTTCATGTCTTCGACGGTCATGCCAGGAAGTAGCATGCCGGGACTTTCGATGTCGATACGGTCGTCAAAAAAGGCGATCCGTATGGGCGTGCCCCGTTGCGAATAATCACTATGAACCAGCGCATTGATGATTGCCTCGCGCAAGATCGATAAGGGAATGCTCCAGACGTCTTCGCGCTGCATGCCCCCAAACCGGGCACTCTTGAATGCATGTTTCTTCAGGAAAAGCTCAATAGCGACAACGGCATCGGGCAGGTGTTCGTGGATTTCAGTCTGATCGAAGATCTCGACCTTGCCAACCCCGCGAAACCGCCCACACTGCACCCAGGCATCCGGAAAATGCTGTTCGCGCGCCTTGCCGAAAAGCAGGACGGCGCCTCGCGTCGGAACCAGCCGGTTCTGTTCCCGCCGCAGCATTTTGAGGGTGATCAGAATCCTTTCGTCCAATACGCGCTGCGCGCCAAACAGGCGTTGCGCGGCGTCGAGATCGAGATCCTCCAACTCAAGCTCCGGCATCGGTTGCTCATCAAAAACGATGCCGCGGGCGGATCGCTGCAATTCGGCCACCACATCGGGTCCGGCCTGACGGTTGCTGGACCCCAGACGCACATAGACCCCATTCTCCGGACCAAGCCTGGTCACATAATGCGGGCGGGACGAGCTGGGAAACACTTCGACAGCCAGGAAAGTGTGCTCGCCCCGACTCATCAATTCAATGTTGGGTACCAACCGTGGCGAGATGCCATCGGTAATCAGGTTGCCGATCCGCTCTTCCTCATCCAGCGGGTTGGTGACGCCAACGACGCGACGCGCATCGTCGACACCTATGATCAGCCGGCCGCCCGCCGAGTTGGCAAACGCCACCAAAGTCTTGATCGTGTTACGCGGCGAGGAAAGGTCACGCTTGAATTCCAGCGTCTTGCCTTCCGGCTGTTCCAGTAGTCGATCGAGCGGCAGGTTCATGTCAATCGTCGTCCTCGCGGATTTCAGGCATCGGGTCATCTACAGAATGTTCTTCCCATGAGCATAGCTGCACTGTACCGTTTATCGGTATAGGTGTTTCCTAATGAAGCCACGTTTTGGTCCTGCCTCGCCCGCTTCTGCGGGCTTTTCTATAGCTTTCCCACCAAGTCATCAATATAAACGCGCGTGACCCCTACTTGCCGACCCTAGCCCAAAATTTTATAAGCAGATTTTTTCTGCAACTTTTCCAGCAAATTCGGTGATGGATTCATCGTGGCGGAAATCCCCGGCAAAGCAGGTTGAGATTGCCGGATTCTGGACGCAATTTTCCCTGCCCCCTTCGTTTATAGCGTGCCGGGGACAGCACTTTTCAGGACTACGGGGCCAAGGTGCGTGCCGCATGCGCGAGCACGTGGCGCGAGGAGCAGTGTGAGGCCAGCAGAATGCGCGCCGCCGCGTATTGCGCAGGATGGCCGATTCAGAATCGGATGCGCGCGATGCTATGAAGGCTTGCCGCTTTTTCAGGGGCAGTTGCGCCAATGCGGCCTCCAGCGCTTGCGCCAGTTCGCCCGCGCGCAGGCAGGCCTCGGGATCGGACAGCAAAGGGTGATCGTCCCGGGCCAGTTCTTCCAGCGAAATCATCTCTGTGCGGGACCGCCGTTTCACCTCGTTGATCAAATGGTTTCGGGACGAGCGGAGCAGATACGCCTTTGGGTTCAGCACAGCCGCCGGGCCTTTGCCAAGGAACTGAATCACCGACTCCTGCACAGCGTCTTCCGCCTCGCAGGAAAGGGAGTTTCCCTTTGCCCACGTCCCGATCAGCCCGCTGTAGTGAGCGAGCCAACCTTTTTTGGGCGCAAGTAGGCGAGACATGGGGATGCAGAAGAAATAGGTCGTGTAAACCCGCCATAATAACAATAATTCTCATTTAGATATAGGGGAAGGCAAGAACCCCTCGACCTCAGGGTTGTGGTTCCCGCTGCGACGCCCAGCACAAGCTGGATCAACCGCGCGGCGACGAGTTCTCATATCGTGGCTGCGTGATCAATAACAGATCCGTCTCGAGAGGCGGGTTCTACAGTCCGTGCGCAGTAAATCTTTGAACGGAAATAATCGGCGGTTTCTTCGTCGGTGCAATACACATAACACCCTTTCATTCCCCGTGTCATCAATGTTCTGTATGTATTCTTGATGATCAAATCCACCTCCGCCTTGACTTGGTCAGGGTCTATTTTCAGCCGTTTCTTGTACCCACGAATTGTCTTGTCGTGGCGGTCCCGGTTTTCAGGAACGGTAGTGACCCGACCGTCACGCACGATAAGGTCCGGCCCGATTATTACACCAATGTAATCGACCTCAAGGCCTTGGCAGGTATGAATGCAACCGACCTGCTCAATGGACTCCGGTGCAATGATCCAAAGGCTACCGTCCCTGTCCAAATTCCACTGCCGACGATAGTGGTCGCCAATGACAATGTCATCCGCGAGCGGATTCTTCTTGCTTAGCCAGGGCCAGCAATAGCCGGCAACGACTCGCGCTTTGTTCCCAGTGTTCTTGGCCCTGATCGCTTCATGCAGCGCTTCCGGCGAATCAAATACCCGGAAGTCATATTCGGACGCGTCGAAGATTTGGTTCGCCGTCGAGCGGATATCAAATACGTTATCCAGCCATGCCAAATAGCCGTCGGAGCCGCTGCACCGAAATTGCGATACTAATTCGTATTCTTCAACCTGTGCGCCCTTCGCCGTCGCAAAGGCGCGAATTGCCTCCTTGGTGCCAATATCACCCAAGGTTACGCGCTGATCTTCGTCGATGAAAAATATTGTGCATGCTGATGCGTCGATTAATTCCCTGATCTGGTTCTCGCCCAGATGCCCGTACAGGCCACTCTTTGCGTTCAAGCGATGAGCTTCGTCGACGACCAGAAAATCATAGGTATTAAAGTCTGAATCGAAGAAGCGTCCAGAACCCGAAAACATGTTTGAGAACTTGGTTTTGGTGATGGTCCCTACCAGCCTGGACTGGTATACCTCGCGAGGTGCGGCGTTCTTTGAAACGTACTGGCCGAACAAACCTGTACTTGTCAGACGGACCAGAAGGTTGATTGCAAGCACTGTCTTGCCAGTGCCTGGGCCGCCTTCAATAATCACGATCTTCGGCGAATCGGATGAAGCTGTTCGGGCAGCTGCCTGAGCGGCTTCAAACACTTCTTTCTGGTCATCAATCAGGACAAATTCTGGTCTGGATGTCAACAGACCCTTGAGGGCATCGGCCAGCGCCTTGGATGGACGAATGCGGCCATTGATTAGTTCATAAAGAACTTCTTTGGAGTCACCGTATCTGACATGTTTTTTGATAAAGTCCCGAAGCCGCTGGCGTTCTTTTGCTCCTTTAAGAAACAGCGGGGCTTTGATTGTATAGCCGGCATAATGGGGTGCATCTATCACACCGTCGCGAGCGTAATTGTGCAGATAGGCACAAGGCTTGATGGAGATGCCGCCGTCGTATACGGCTTCGTTGAAACCTTCGAGCAATGAAGCGTATGACCAAGCTTGATAGGAAGGGTGGACGACTTCTCTTTGTCCTTTTCCCAAATAGGTCATCACAATGGCATCTTTATCGGTTGCGACGGCTTTCTCCCATTGCTTGAGCTCAATGACAATCGCGTTTTTGTTTCCGTCGCCATCCCTGCCCGTCAGCGTGACATCAATTCGTTTCGACGATTGCGGGATACGTAACTCGACGGCAACACCCATCTCGTCGGGAATATCATCATCGCGCAGTACCATGGCAACATGCCCCAGGGACTCTCTCCAAGATCGGACTTCGGAGCCACTGACATGCTTCCCTGTTGCGGCCTTGAAACTCGCAAGGATGATGTTTTCAATATCGTCGTAGTCAGTTTGATGTAGAAACTGCTTCTTATCCGCTTCGTAGACAATCACTGTGGTTCCCCTGACAATGGCGGACCTTAGAGTTCGGTGTACTTCTTGTTCGAACCCCTAGCCTTGTCAGCAGGGTACTTTTCAGCGTTCTTCCGGAGCTTTCGCTGAACGGCCTCGTTCAGATCGATCCCAAGCACAGACGCCAGGCGGACAAGATAAAGTTGCACGTCTGCCAATTCTTCCTTTACCGCTTGTGCGGTATCAGGGTTGGCGCCCGCAGTGAGTGACTGCTCTTCAGTCATCCATTGAAAAATTTCCGTGAGCTCGCCAACTTCCCCGGTAAGCGCCATAACCAAGTTCTTGGGCGAGTGAAACTGCGTCCAGTCGCGGTCCGCAGCGAACTTTTCCAATGCGCGGCTCAAAGCGGCCACGTCTATAAGGAGCTCTGTTTGCGAAACGTCTTTGTGGTGGGTCACGGATGCTTGTCCATATTCGTATTATTACTTATACGATATGTTACGCGATCAAGCAAATACTTCGCCGGTTCTTGTGTATTGTTCTCTTCCCCATGGGTGTAGCTAGGGGCGGTGCATTGCTACGCATTTGGGCATGGTCGCGATAAATGTATTCGCCGCTTTTCATGCGGCTTGTGATGTGTTCTAGCTCAACTTTTCAACAGTCAGTGGATTTCCTATATATGTTCCAAAAATTTGGACATCAATAATACATTCTCGCGGTGAAACGCCAGATATTTACGTTGCCCACTAGAGAACGAACCGACATTGGGAGGATGCCGTGGATCCAGACCCATGCGAATCAATGATTCTTGGTGAGCGACAGGCGAGACAATGGTTCGGCCGTTGTCGTCAAATCCAATAAATCCACGATCAAATAGATGGTCCATACTGGGCGTCAGAAGCAAGCCGTTTTCACCGTCCAGGCGCTCTTCATTATTGGCGTCACGCCAGGGTTTGCAATGGCTGGCCCGCAAATGCTCTTCGCGATTGACGCCCGTAATACGGCACGCATGTTCCAATAGCATCACTCGCTTTTTGAATAAGCCTTGCCCGCGGCGGGCAAGGACAATAGCTTGCCTCTCTGTTTCTGCTAGCGTCGTATCTGTGTGTATCTGGTTCAGTTCGTATTCTTCCCACTGCACAAGTCCAGCTCCCGATGAGGTATATGTTGGCGGCTCCTCGGCAAGGTAATACCCCATCACTAAACTATGCGCCTCAGCGCCCAGCAAATCAATAAGCGTTGCGGCAAACGCTTCAGGAAGGCACGTCAGGTAAACACTTTGCAATCCTGCGCCGTTAGGGCGCAATGGTGCGTATTTATTGGGCAGCAATGGTGCCAGCAACATCATGTGTTCAGCGGGCTTTGTCGGTAACCGTAGCTCACGGAATTTGACATCTATACGCCAGCCGATGTTATCCCAATAGGCGCCTGCCTGGCCAAACTCCAAGGGCTTCGGAGCTTCGTAAGCGTATGAAGCCGCAGTCCCGATTGCGCGGATATACGTATTGCTAAAGGAGAAAATGACATCACCAGGCGTGACTTCGCGCATGAAATCATAGAATGGGTTTTGAGCCTGGTTTGCTTTGCGTTTAGGTGACCAGAGATAGTCGCCCGGCACTTCATGGCGGTATGTTTGGTTTTGATTGACCCACCAATAACGCATACTAGGCTGATTCGCTTCAGGAAAATGTCGGGTGTGGAATGTTGGAGTACTAATGTAGCATCGGCGCCGGCGGTCTGGGCGTTCCGGCCTTTTGAACCATGCAGCCTTTCCTAATCCTTGCTATAAGGCTGTATTACCGAGCTTTTTTCATGTTTATGCGGTGCCCATACATGCTCGTGATTCAATTAATCGCAGGCACTGCTAGTAAATGGTTTGAAAAGCCGGTTTCAGTTTCGCATCGCCATGTCGCCCAGAGTTTGCAACCGTCAGCAGATCCCAAGTCAAGCTCGAGTGCCAACCAGTTTCGCGCAGCCATAATGGACCTGTCATGACTTGGAAAAGCCATCATCTCTGCGACATACTGCACGTCGATTTTTTGTGGCTGTTTGGCGTTGGAGTTCAGCCAAGCCAAGAATAGCCGTTCCATGACGCCCATCAATGAAGGGTGGACGACAGCCGACGACGTGAACTGGTGGATTTGCGACCAGGTTTCTGACGCAGGAAGATCCTTCCTGTAGGCTGTTCCCCAGGCCGCTACGTGAACATCTCCAGAGACCAAGGAGATCCGTATTCCCTGATCTTTTGCGACCGTCGACAACACCTCCAGCAGGCGCTTGCGCTCTCCTTCGTGATCGTCATGCGACCAATGATCCTTCAGATCATCTGCATTGCTGTCGGTCACATGATCCTGGCCAAATTGATCAAGAAATAGTTCGGCCAGCGATAGTTTTGGATGGACCACAGGGACCGAAGACATAAACAGCAAATGCTGACAAGACTGGGTTGGCTGTCGCTTTGTCTCCGTCTTCCGTACGGTTGTCAGCCAGCGCTTAAGAGCACCCCATGTCCGCTCACCAAGGATCTGTGTACGTGAGCGCTCAGTCCGCAAATCAGCCGCGATGATGGAGATGGGTCCGACCGAATACACTGAAGTGAACCCCGACTGTTTACCCAAAAGCGGCAAGGCGACGGAATCACTGGCCAGTACCTGACTCCATTCTATGGGCTTGAACAGGGGATCTTGATTGGAGAATCCATCAGGCGTTGCGTCCTCCAAAGTTGGAAGATCGGCCAACGCATGCTGCATCTGAAAAACCCAGAACGCACGGCGGGCATGCTTAAACAATGTCTGGAATAACGGGCAGCGTTGCATCTCGCAACTGTATGAGCCCCAGCCATCAAAAATATCGTGGTCATCCCACATCATGATGGACGGGATTGACGCCATTGCTGCTCCAGCGTCAAGAGACGGTTCTGGATCTGACCACGCCGAACGCCCTTTTGGCAGCCATCTCTCCTTGTAGAGTTTGAGATAGTAGGACTCGATCCGGCGCTCCAGAGCCGGAGACACTTTGAAGGCCAGTTGCTCCTTGCGTGGCAACGCAACCCATTCCTTCAGTTGAGGAATATCCTCCCAGATTGAATCAAAATAGATCTGGTCCCCACCCATTAGCATCAAATGAAATCGCTGCAGTCCCTTTTCATGAACGCGCTGCTCATGCCAAAGTTGTTCCTTGTCCAGCAACTTTGTTGCTTGATCCCCCTGTCGGAGGCGCAGATCACGATCATGACTGTAGAGTAGATCCTCCCAAACCGCGTTAGATTTTCTGATGAGTTTGCGCATAACGGCTGGATCCGAAAAGCCATTACACGACACATAAGCCATACGAGGCACATAGCCCTTCCCTGGGAGAGTCATTTTCCAGTGTAACGAGCCTGGAATGCCGTAGGAAACGGTACGTTCGTCCTTCCCAATTTTGCAGGACAAGTCATAGCGAATATAACGTTCCCCTCCAAAAACGAGCAGTTCCCTGGGCTCCTCGCATAACCACCCATCAACTTCGAACGCAGGTACAACGGTAGCCTCCTTAAGTCCCAGTAGCGCGGTAACTCTCCATTTTCCATCAGGCCCAATTCCCCGGAAAGAAAGGACCGGGCCGATCAGCAGATCTTTCTCGTCCATTGCGTCATTTCCCTTTTGTTTTACGCTTCTTTAGCGATGATTTGACGATGCGAGGCCGTAAATCTGTTCGTTTCGCTACCAATTCGCTTTCTCCGGCCTGCTGCAGCCGCTCAAAGAATCGCTGGCTGGCATGCCGCGTCTGGGTATCATCCCGACAATTGTTTAAGAACGCAAATTGCATCTTCTGCACATCGTCAGCCAAGATCCCAAAAACTGCGTCAATTACAACAGCAATCAAGAAAACCTGACAGCGTCGTGCTTGTGTCTCGGTTGCGCCACGATGAGCCCCCGACCCCTCAATCCTCCACATACCAAGTATCTTCCGACAGCATCACCTGCTGATGGCCATAGCCGGCAGGCATCATGGGGAAGCAGTTTTCCTGCGGCAGCACGGCCACGTCCAGGAAATACGGGCCGTCGTGGGCCATGCAGGCGGCCAGGGCCTGGTCCAGGTCGGCGGGGTCCTGCACCCGGGCGGCGCCCCAGCCGAAGGCTTTGGCCAACGCCACGAAGTCGGGCAGGGACGCGTTGTAGCTGTGGCTGTAGCGCCCTTCGTGGATCAGTTCCTGCCACTGGCGCACCATGCCCATGTGTTCGTTGTTGCACAGCACGACCTTGACGGGGGTGCGGTGCTGGATCGCGGTGGCGAGTTCCTGGATGTTCATCAGCACGGAGGCGTCGCCGCTGACGCATACCACCGGCTTGTCGGGGTGGGCGATCTGGGCGCCGATGGCGGCGGGCAGGCCATATCCCATGGTGCCGGCGCCGCCGGAGGTCAGCCAGCGGTTGGGGCGGTTGAAGCGGATGTACTGGGCGGCCCACATTTGATGCTGACCCACGTCGGTCGAGATGATGGCGTCGGTGCCCGTGAGGATGTGGTCCAGCCGCTGCATCAGGTGCTGCGGCAGAATGTGTTCGGCGGACGGCGCGACCTTCAGGCATTCTTTGGCGCGCCAGATGCCGATGCGCTGCCACCATGCGTCGAGGCGGCCGGCGGCCGTTTCGGTCTGGGCCAGTTCCTTGCGCAGCGCCCGCAGCAGGGGATAGCAGTCGCCCACCATCGCCACGTCGGCGCGCACGACTTTGTTGATCGATGCGGGGTCGATGTCCAGGTGGATTTTGCTGGCGTACGGGCAAAAGTCCGACAGGCGGCCGGTGATGCGGTCGTCGAAGCGCGCGCCGACACAGATGATCAGGTCGGCGTGGTGCATGGCCAGGTTGGCCTCCAGGGTGCCGTGCATGCCCAGCATGCCCAGGAACAAGGGGTCGTCGGCCGGAAACGCACCCAGGCCCATCAAGGTCAGGGTGCAGGGCGCGCCCATGTCCTGCACCAGGCTGGCAAAGGCCTGGCAGGCGTCAACGCCCGAATTGATCAGGCCGCCGCCGCCGTAGAACACGGGCCGCTTGGCGCTGGCGATCAGGGCGGCGGCGCGTTTGACCGCGGCCTCGGCCGCGGGGCCGGCGGTTTCCACGGCCAGCGCGGCGGGCTCGCCTTCGGTCTCGGCGGCCTGGGGGGCGACCAGCCCGATCTGGATATCTTTCGGGAAATCCAGCAATACAGGGCCGGGGCGGCCCTGCCGGGTGAGGCGGTAGGCCTTGGCGGTGAGGGCCGCCACATCCTCGCCGCGCCGGATCTGCGCGTTCCATTTGGTGACGGGCCGCGAGATGCCGATGGCGTCGCATTCCTGGAATGCGTCGGTGCCTATGGCGCTGGTCGTGACCTGGCCGCTGATGCAAAGCACCGGAATCGAGTCGCACAAGGCGTCAAGCAGGCCGGATGTCGTATTGGCCATGCCCGGCCCGGATGTTACGATTACCACCCCCGGCTTGCCGGTGGAGCGCGCATAGCCTTCGGCGGCATGGACCGCCCCCTGCTCGTGGCGCACCAGTACATGGCGGATGCCGGGTTCGGAGTACAACGCGTCGTAGAGCGGCAGCACGGCGCCGCCCGGATAGCCGAAGACCGTGTCCACGCCGTGCGCAATCAGGGTATGGAGCAGGGTTTCGGCGCCGTTGCGGCTGCGCGTTTCGCTGGAGGAGTCCACGGCCGGGGACCTTTGCACAAGATGTTGTAATTCCTTAGTTTATCCTTTTTACCGGGCCGTTCCCAAACCGCATCATGACCGATAAAGCTTCTTCCTGGCACACCGTCAAGCAATCCACCCTGCACGGAACCGGCGTATTCGCGGCGCGCGATATTCCGGCCGGCACGCGCATCGTCGAATATGGCGGACGGCGCATCAGCGCCGAGCGGGCCGACGAGCTGCATCCGGTCAATCCGGACGATCCGTTCCACACCTTCTTCTTCGCGCTGAGCACGGGCAAGATCATCGACGGCGGCAATCGCGGCAACGACGCGCGCTGGATCAACCACAGCTGCGCGCCCAACTGCGAAGCGCAGGAAGGCGCCTCGGGCAAGCGCGTATATATCGTGGCGTTGCGCGATATCGCCGCCGGCGACGAACTGTTCTACGACTACGGGCTGATCCTGGACGGACGCGTCACCAAGAACAAAAGGGAACAATACCGCTGTCTGTGCGGCGCGCCCGAGTGCCGCGGCACCATGCTGGCGCTGCCTGAAAAGAAAACGGCCGCCAGAAGCGCCCGCGGCGGAGCCGCGCCCGGGCCGAAAACGAAAACGCCAAAAAAACCGGCTGAAACCGCCCCGAAACGCGGGAAACCCCGAGGTATCAAAACCATCGCAACGCGATAGCATGTGGGCAGGTCCATAATCCGGAAACCGCCGCCTCGACCCCGCCCTCCCATGCCTACGCCCGACACCGCCGCCCGCGACCCCATAGAGCCGATAGAACCCATTCTCGACCTTCCCCCCGACCCGCCGGTCAAGGTTTCCCTGAAAATAGAAGACTGGATCTCGGTGCTGACCCTGGCGGCGCTGGCCATCATTACGCTGGCCAATGTCGTGGTGCGCTACCTGACCGACGGGTCGTTCGCCTGGACTGAAGAGATTTCGATTTTCCTGCTGATCATCCTGACCATGACCGCCGGCGCGACGGCGTTCGTGCGCAACCA
>Ga0182736_1002357_pt1 | contig 14639 bp, 7 predicted proteins | sample eDN5th30CKraftBY_FD_128882 | JGI IMG/M metagenome (GOLD analysis project Ga0182736, IMG submission 128882) | Enriched backyard soil microbial communities from Emeryville, California, USA - eDNA 5th pass 30_C Kraft BY (version 2) (version 2) | ecosystem: Environmental > Terrestrial > Soil >...
GCGGCGCATGGGCCAACATCCGCGCCATGCCGAACCGCGTCAAAACCTTCCCGTTCAGCCAATGGGTCTACCGACAGCGCAACGTGATCGAGCGCTTTTTCAATAAACTCAAACACTTCAGGGCAATCGCAACCAGATATGACAAGCGCGACGACAACTTCCTCGCGTCTGTCCAACTCGCGTCAATACGCATCTGGTTGCGGAGTTATGAGTCGGTCACCTAGAGAGGCAGATGGACGTCATGGCCACCCGACGGGCTGCCTCATGCTCCCTTCATGAGTTGTTCCAACTGATCTTCTCCGGCCAGCTTCGCTGGAAAGGGCGACTGTCTGGACGATCAGACTATGGCGCCCTCCTTCTCGACGCAGACGAAGTCACACGTATTGTTCGTTCCCGTGACACTAAAACTGGCTTCACCAAGGAGGAGCTTGCGGACTACATTCCCGGAATGGCAAGGGAGTCCGTACAGGCCCTTGTAGACGGCGGGTATCTCCGGACCGTAGAGGAATTCAATCCAGAGGCCCGGAGGAAGTGCATCGTTGTTTCTAGAAGCAGTGCTGATGCTTTCCATACGACCTATGTCGCGCTAGGCGAACTCGTCCAGAGTTCGGGGCTTCACCACAAGAAGGTCCGGCTGCTGCTCCGGAGTGTTGGTATCATGCAGGCTTTAGATCCGGCCAGATACGGAGCCTTCTTCTATCTGCGCGCCGAGGTTCAGCGGGTGCAGCAAGCGGATACAGGCTTCTGGAAATACGACAAGGCTATGGCCCAGCGGAAGGCGCGGCTTAGAAAATCCGGACGGGAATAGTCGATAGCCCTAACTTAAGGGCGTCTACGTGTGTGCAATGTGAGAAGTCCGGGCTCTCGCCGCCTTGCTTGCGTCCACAGGGATGAGGGCGACTGCATTGCTTGAGCTCCTAACTGCTATATGGTTGGTGGGCACAAACGGCTATGATGGCCGAGATTCGACGTCTAGGCAGGTATTATGGGGGCGCAGCATAAGGCAAGCCATCCGTCCTACTTAGCGACCGTCAGGTCGCGGTCTGGGCGTCGATCCCTTTATGCGTGCTGAGATTGTCGTGCCATATGCCTTCAAGTACCAAGTCCGAATATCGCATGTCCTTCTCCTTCGGCGGGCTCTTTCTCAATGAGTCGATTGAAGCGAGCCGCCTTTTCAGTCGCCTTGGAGATTGGCGGGCAGTCCGGCATGAAATGATTACCGCGGGTGCTTTTCGCACTGAAAGCTCGGCCAAGCGCACTGTCCGCGAAGTATTGAGCCGCCTCCAGACACTCTCCGATACCGAGATCGCTCTCTTGGCAGAAGGGAACTTGGAGGAGCAGGCATTGCTGCTTTGGCTCGCCGTCTGCCGTACGTACGAGTTCGTGGCCGAATTTGCTGCTGAGGTGCTCTGCGAGCGCTTCCTGTCGTTTCGAGTTGAACTTGGCTACGACGCCTTTGATGCCTTTTTTGAGGCTAAGGCCGAGTGGAACCCTGACCTATCGAGTATCCGTCCATCAACACGCGCGAAACTCCGCCAAGTCTTGTTTCGGATGCTGAGGGAGGCCGGCATTATTTCTGCTTCCGACGAAATTAGGAGAACCATTCCAAGCCCCCGCCTTGAGTCCTTAATCTCAGCGACCGAGGCGCGATGGCTACCAGGTGTGCAGATGACAGCGGGGGGTGCATAGTGTCACGTCGAGGAAGAATGACACCTAAGGAACGCTTCGATCACCTAGTTGAGGTCATTTCAAGTGAGCGGTTTCTGAAGAAGCAAGGCCTAGGAAATGAGGTTCCGTTTTTCATCTCCCCCTATGCTGCCGAAGACGCGGTCGAGATGGAGCGTCAGCGCGGACAGCTCACCAACCAGCTTGAAAACCGCGGGCTGACGATCCTCGATATAAATCTGTACGATCTATCAATTGAATTGCTCCACAACCGCGGCATTTGGATGGATCTATTGCAGGCTGAGCCCTCCATTTCAAAGGCTGAACTCAAGGAGCTACTTCAGGGAGTCCTTGATCCGGAGACTCATCTCATCCCAGCAATCGCGGAGCGACTGCGCTCTTCTACGTATGATGTCTTATTTCTTTCCGGCGTGGGTGAGGTGTTCCCTTACATCAGGTCCCACAACGTCCTGAACAATCTCCAGAGCACGGCCAAAGATCGGCCAACGGTGATGTTCTTTCCGGGCAGCTACACCCATGAGCTCGCCACCGGGGCCTCTCTCGACCTTTTCGGGCGTCTGCATGACGACAAGTACTACCGCGCTTTCAACATCTTTCATTACGAGGTCTGACCAGCGATGACGATTAAGCTCAGAGATATCTTCGAGAAAGCCGTCGATCGTCCCATTGAGGGTGTCATCAAGGCCGACGATGAGGCAAGCCTTCGGCTCGAGCTCGAGGAATACGTCATCACCAACGAGGTCGAGAAGCGCCTGGAGCAATTTCTCGATGCATACAACAGCTATGAGACCGCTAACGGGGTTTGGATTTCCGGCTTTTTCGGATCCGGCAAATCACACTTATTGAAGATGCTGGCGCTTGTCCTCGAGAACCGTCAGGTTGATGGTGTCCCCGCCCTAGACATCTATCTGGAAAAGACCGCTGAAAACGAAATTTTGCGCGGCGATCTCAAGCGCGCTGTAGCAATTCCTTCCAAGAGCATCCTTTTCAACATCGATCAGAAGGCCGACGTCATCAGCAAAACGCAGATGGACGCGCTCTTGTCAGTGTTCCAGAAGGTCTTCGACGAAATGTGCGGCTACTATGGGAAGCAGGGCCACATTGCGCAATTCGAGAGAGACTTGGACAGCCGAGGCCTGTATGCCGCGTTCAAGGAGTCTTATGACCGTATCGCCGGAAAACCGTGGGTGCGTGGCAGAGAGCAGGCCCTCCTCGAAGGGGGCAGCATTGCCAAAGCCTATGCCGAGGTGAGTGGTGCGGATGCTGCGTCAGCCGAAGGCATCCTGAGCAAGTACCGTAGCGACTATAGGGTTTCGATTGAGGACTTCGCGCAGCAGGTCAAAGACTACATCGACCGCCAAGGTCCCACCTTCCGGCTAAATTTCTTCGTCGATGAGGTCGGTCAGTACATCGCGGACAACGTCAAACTTATGACGAACCTGCAAACGATCGCCGAGAGCCTCAATACAAAATGCCGCGGGCGCGCGTGGATCATCGTCACAGCGCAGCAGGAAATGAAGGCGGTCATTGGTGACATGACCCAAAATCAGGCCAACGACTTTTCCAAGATCCAGGCCCGGTTCGCCAATCGCATGCCACTGACCAGCGCCAACGTCGATGAGGTGATCCAGAAGCGCCTGTTGAAGAAGACCGACGACGGGGTCGCGGCGCTCTCCGATCTATATCACGAACAGGCGAACAACCTGCGGACGCTGTTCGACTTCTCCGACGGCTCGATCCACTTCAAGAATTTCAAGGATCGCGATCACTTTATCCAGAGCTATCCCTTCGTCCCCTATCAGTACGAGCTGTTTCAGCTCGCCATTCAGAACCTTTCCACGCACAACGCTTTCGAAGGTCGACATAGCTCCGTGGGCGAACGGTCCATGCTCGGGGTGTTCCAGGAAGTCGCTGTCCATATTGCCGATCTGGAGCTTGGCGGCATCGCGCCCTTCGATCTAATGTTCGAAGGCATCCGCTCTGCCCTGAAGTCTAGTGTGCAGCAATCGATTCAGTTGGCGGAGCGAAACCTCGGGGATCCCTTTGCGGTGCGCGTTCTGAAGGCACTGTTCTTGGTAAAATATGTCCGTGCTTTCAAGCCGTCTGTGCGGAACATTTCCATCCTGATGCTAGAGCGGTTTGATCAGGATATCTCCGCCCTTCGGAAGCGCATTGAGGCCGCGCTCGCGCTGCTGGAACAGCAGACATACATCCAGCGCAACGGCGAACTCTTTGAGTTCCTCACCGACGAAGAGCAGGACATAGAGCAGGAAATCAAGAACGTCGCAGTAGATGCGTCGGAGGTGTCTCAGGAGCTCGAATCTCTGATTTTCGACGCTATTATCAAGCACCGGAAGTTACGCCATGAGACGACCGGGAACGACTACGCCTATGCGCGCAAGATTGATGACCGACTGACGGGACGCGACTACGAACTTTCCATCAACGTGCTCACCCCCTTCTACGAGCACGCGGACAATCCCGGCTCAGTGAGAATGCAAAGCATGTCGCGGGATGAGCTTGCCGTCCTGCTGAAGCCCGATGCGCGACTGATTAATGATATCCTGACCTACAAGCGGACGGACAAGTATGTTCGACAGAACCGCACACTGAGCGACCAGCCCACAGTCGAAAGAATTATCAGTGAAAAGGGTCAGCAAAATGCAACGCGCTATCGTGACCTCACAACCCGCCTGAGGACGCTGCTCTCAGAGGCGCAACTTTTCGTTCGTGGCGAGGAGATCGATATCCGGAGCGAAGATGCCCAAGCGCGAATCATGCGCGCCTTCCAGACCCTTGTCGACAAGGTGCACGTGAATTTGGGGATGCTCCGCGGCGTAACCTACTCGGAGACCGACATTGGCAAGTATCTGAAGCAGGCCGAGGACGGCTTGTTCGGCTCGGATGCCGCGGGCCTTACCGAAGCCGAGCAGGAATTACTCAACTTCATCCAGGCCAACAACCGGACCGGCGTCCGTTCAACAGTGAAAGCTGTCCTGGAGAAGTTCGAGCGTAAGCCCTATGGCTGGTCGTATCCGGCGGTGCTGTGCAACATCGCCAGCCTGTGTGGCCGCGGCAAGCTGGAATCCCGTTCAGACTCGGACGTGCTCGAAGGTGCCGCACTCGAACGCATGCTGAAGAACACACAGGCCCAGGGCAATATCGTTCTGGAGCCGCAGGTGGAGTTCTCGCCGGGGCAAGTCCGGCAATTGAAGGAATTCTACACTGAGTTCTTTGATGCCCAACCCTCCACTACAGACGGGAAGGCTCTGGGCAAGGAAACAGCTGATTCCTTCCAGAAGGTGGCCGAGGAGATCCGAAATTACGAGGCCAGAAAGGATTCCTATCCTTTCATGTCTGCTCTCGACCCTGTCCGCGACGCGGTGAAGGCCGTGTGCGGCAAAGCCCCTGCCTGGTATTTGACAGACTTCCGCCATCAGCAGGTTCACCTTCTCGACCTGAAGGAAGAGGTGCTCGATCCCATCCGCAAGTTCTGGAACGGGGCGCAGCGGGGTATCTACGATGAGGCTCGCAGCTTCACTGCCGACCAAAAAGCGAATTTTGCCTACGTTGGCTCAGAGGTTTCCGAACGTATTCGGGTGATGCTGAGCGACCCGCGCTGCTTCAAAGGAAACTCGATACAACTGCTCAAGTCCAACCTGGACGGCTTGAGGGCTGAGCTGAATTCCCGGCTCGCCGAAGAGCGAGCCACAGCGATGGCCGAGATTGAAGATCTGAAGGCAAAGCTCGAGACTTTGCCGGAATTCTCCAAGCTCCCCGAGGCGAACCGGAGGGACATTCTTAAGGATGCGGACGCGGCTGCATCGCGCATCAACAGTGCCGGCCTCATCGCAATGATACGGGAAAGACTTACCGCCTTCCGTACTACCACCTATCCGGAACTCCTCTCACGAGTGACATCGCTTGCTTCGATGCCCGAGAATGAGCCGAAGGAGAATAACCCTGCCATAGGTGGTTTTGTGGATCCAAGCGCCCCTCCCCTGTCCCCGCCGCCTGTTCCTCAGAGCTACATTGCCAGCTCGTCGGTGAAGGTTTCTTTCCCAAAGCCATACCTCGCCAACGCGTCTGATGTCGAAGATTACCTCAATTCAATGCGTGAAGCGCTGCTGGCGGAAATCCGCGGCGGCAAGAGGATTACCGTCTGATGGATGCCACTGCTCCCAAGAAGCTCGACACCTCCGGTCTCAAGAAATTCGCTCAGGCGGCGCGCCGGACGCTGATGGACCAGGTTTCCGTGAAACTCGATCTTGTGCTTGCGGAAGGCAGCGCCGCCCGCCGCGAGCAGCCGCAGGCGGTCAAGGAACTGGAGAAGCAGATTGCCAATGATGGCAGGGAACAGGTCGTAGAACGCGTCGCCTACACTTGGTTCAATCGCTTCTCAGCGCTCCGCTTCATGGATGCCAACCGTAACACAAGGGTTCGTGTGGTCTCCCCGGCAGAGGCACAATCCAGGCCGGAGATCCTGGCAGAGGCCGCCGCTGGGCACATCGATGAGGAGATACCAGAGGCTACTCGGCAGAAAGTCGCTGCGCTTCTTGAGGGGCGGTCTCCAAGCCAGGACCCGCAGGGGGAAGCGTACAGATTGCTGCTTGTCGCCGTCTGCAACGGCTGGCATCGCGTCATGCCCTTCCTGTTCGAGAAGATCGCCGACTACACCGAGCTGCTGATGCCGGACGACCTCCTGTCCACCACCAGCATCCTTACTCGCATGCGCGAGGTCATGACCGAGGAAGCCTGCCGTGATGTCGATATCATCGGCTGGCTCTATCAGTTCTACATCTCGGAGAAAAAGGACGAGGTATTCGCTGGGCTCAAGAAGAACAAGAAGATCACGCCCGAGAACATTCCTGCCGCAACACAGCTCTTCACGCCGCACTGGATCGTCCGCTATCTGGTCGAGAATTCTCTTGGCCGGCTCTGGATGCTGAACCGCCCGAACTCGCGACTGCGCCAGCGGATGGACTACTACATCGCACCTGAGGAGCCTGAAGAAGATTTTCTTCGCATCTCCTCTCCAGAGGAGATCAAGATTTGCGATCCGGCCTGCGGCTCCGGCCACATGCTGACCTACGCCTTCGACCTCCTCTACGCGATCTATGAGGAAGAGGGATACGACAAGTCTGATATCCCTACCCTGATCCTGACGAATAACCTGTACGGCGTCGAGATCGACGAGCGCGCCGGCGCCTTGGCGGCGTTCGCGTTGATGATGAAGGCGGGGGGAGCCCAGCGACGGTTCTTCCGTTCCGCGGTAAAACCAAATGTCTGCGTGCTTGAGAATGTCGTCTTCACTCCTGCTGAGACGCAAAACGTAGTAACTGTAGTAGGGCACGAACTCTTTAGCGCGTCCTTGCAAGAGACGCTTATGCAGTTTGAGCAGGCGAAAAACTTCGGATCGCTAATCATCCCGAAGCTGAGCAATGCAGCCGAAATCTTGCGAATAGTCGAAACAAGGGATTTTGGCAGCGACCTGCTGCTGAGGGAATTGCACGACCGCGTGGTGAAGGTCCTACGCATGGCCGACACCCTTTCGTCCAAATACCACGTGGTGTTGGCCAACCCACCATACAAGAAAAAGGCTGACCTGAACGACAACCTACAAAAATTTCTTGAGTTGAATTTTGGTGAAGGAAAGTACGACCTCTACCAAGCCTTCATCTTACGGAATTTGAATCTTACGCGCGACTTTGGTCTCATAGGGATGATCACAATGCAAGGTTGGATGTTTGCGCCACGCTACGAGGCCATTCGTTCAGCCCTTCTTTTGCGATCGACGGTCCGCAGTATGGCACAGCTCGGGGAGCGAGCCTTCGACTCTATCAGCGGCGAGGTTGTAACTACAACTGCCTTCGTTCTGGCCAAGTCCGTAGCCCCCGGCTTCAAGGGTGATTTTGTACGACTGACGGCCGGACAGAATGAAGCGGAAAAAGAGCGCGACCTCTTAATAGCTGTCATCGATAAATGCAATCCGCTCCGCTTCCGAGTTTCATCGGAGCAATTCAAAAAGGTTCCGGGAAATCCACTCATATATTGGGCTCCAGAAAAAGTTCGTGAACTATTTGAAATCTGCGCTCCGCTCTCAAATACGATTGTTACACGTGAAGGATTGGCTACTGGTAGCAACGCCACTTTTCTAAGAGAATGGCATGAAGTGAGTTTATCCAATGTCGGCTTTGGAATGACTAGCAACAAAGAAGCCAAAGCCACCAGAAAGCGATGGTTTCCATATGTAAAAGGCGGGGGATCTCGACGCTGGTACGGAAATTTGGACCACCTCGTCAATTGGTATGACGATGGAGTTGAGGTTCGTAACTTCAAGGATGAAAAAACGGAAAGGATTCGATCCCACAACTACAATGGAGAATTTGGATTTAGGATGGGTTTCACTTGGTCCGGAATTTCAAGCAACGATTTCGCGGTCCGATATGTCCCTTCCGGATTCATGTTCGATGCGAAAGGGCCAATGGGGTTCATTGAGCAGCCCGAAGTTGAAACGACCGTCTATGGATTTCTGAACAGCCGTGTGGCTAGCTTCCTTCTGGGCATGTTGGCCCCAACCTTAGATTTCAAGCTTACGCACGTTCTGAGTTTGCCGTTTTTGGGACACTCTAGTACGTCGCTCGTTCAGAACGTGCAGTGCGCTATCGACACCGCGAAATTCGACTGGAATTCTCATGAAACATCGTGGGAATTCAGCGTGCTCCCGTTGCTCTCGCCCGACATTCGTGCCGAAACATTGGAGGCTACTTATACCCGGCTCCGCGCCCATTGGCGGGGCCTAACGGAGGGAATGAAGCAGCTCGAGGAAGAGAACAACCGCTTCTTCGTTGAGGCCTATGGCCTACAGGAAGAACTCACCCCGGAAGTGCCAGTCGAGAACATCACGCTCACCTGCAACCCCGCTTATCGCTATGGTGGCGACAGGTCCGAAGCGGAGCTCGAAGCCTTGCTGCGCGCAGATACGATGCGGGAGTTCGTATCTTACGCGGTGGGCTGCATGTTCGGTCGCTACAGCCTCGACGAACCCGGCCTGATCCTCGCCAACCAGGGTGAAGGGTTGGAGGATTATCTCGAGCGGGTACCGGATCCTTCGTTCCCTCCGGACCGGGACAACGTCATCCCAGTGCTGGACGGCGACTGGTTCGCCGACGACATCGCTGATCGCATCCGCCGCTTCCTGCGCGTGACGTTCGGCGAAAGGCATTTAGCAGAAAACCTAGCCTTCATCGAGAGAGCGCTCGGCAAGGACATCCGTCGCTACTTCCTGCGAGACTTCTACGACGACCACGTTCGCCGCTACAAGAAGCGGCCGATTTATTGGATGTTCTCCAGCCCCAAGGGCAGCTTCAACGCCCTGATCTACATGCACCGCTATCGCCCAGATACGGTCGGCGTGGTGCTGAACGGCTATCTTCGTGAATATCGCGGCAAACTTGCCGCTCATCGCACTCAGCTTGAAGCGCTTAGCATCAGTGCTGATGCCAGCCAGGCGGAAAAGACACGTGCTCTGAGAGAAATTGAGCGCCTCAGTAAGATGATAGACGAACTGGATGGATATGAGCGCGATGTTCTCTATCCCCTGGCAACCCATAGGATAGAGATCGACCTCGATGACGGCGTGAAGGTTAACTACGCTAAGTTTGGTAAAGCCCTGAAGCCCATAAAGGGCTTGAACGATGCGGAAGACTGACGATGCAGGATCGTGTCGCGCTCGGGCTGGCAAAGCAGTTCGAAAAGCACCGGATCGTCTTCTGGTACGACGCGGAACAGGACTTCCGTGAGACGTTTGATGCCATCAGACTGCCGGACGTCGAGAAGGTGGAGATTGCCAACAACGAGTTCGGGCTCAAATATCGAATTCTGCGTGAGCAGCCGAAGCAAAAATTCCTTCTCTATAAGCACGGTCCTGAGCCGGAGCCGCTAGAGAACTGGTTGCTCGACGTCCAGCTCGCTCACGGAATGTTCCGAACTGACCAGACCGCGATCTGGCTCAGCGAACTCGGGCTCGGAATCGCCTTTTCGGACCTCGTCAAGGAGCATGCGGAATTCTTCCGGGCTGCCAAGCGTGTGGAGCATCTCAAGCGGTTGACGAAGGCGGAGGATACCAAGACCGCTCTACGACTGAAGATGCTGACGGTTTGCGCGGGCGCAGACCCAAGCTTCGATGCCGTTGTCGAGAGTCTGCTGGGAGAGTTAGCTGCCGGCAAGGACGACAAGCTGCGTCTAATCATTCGCGTGGGTCTCGCCGATTTCCTCTGGGAGCAGATGGGCAGTCACTACGGATACCGGGCGCAGGAACCCAGTATCGAGGATTTCGCGATCGAGCTGTTCAAATCCTGCTACGCCGCTGGCGTGGGTACAGACGCTCAGCTGTCTACCGAGGCAGTGGTCTTCTTCCGACGGTGGAAAAACAACCGCAACGCAGCCGCCGCCTTTGAGGCTCTTTCCGACCAATATGGTGAGGTTTTGGGCATCCGATCCGATCTGGAGAAGCGTGATTTCCGTTCCCTGATCGAGCTTGATTATTTCCGCGAGATTGAGCGAGAAATCATTCGCAATCTGGTCAGAGAGCTGAACAGCCAGACTGTAGCCTATGCTGATGTGGTCTCATGGATACGGCAACGCAGGCAGAGCCACTGGTACAGGGAGTTCGAGACGGTATATCAAGCGCTCGGAAATGCTGCGGAATTTCTGCAGGCGATAGCGCAGATGGATCTTGGTATGGATTCGCTTTCCGACGGGATTGGCCGCTACGCTCGGAGCTGGTTCCGCATCGACCAGCTCTATCGACTATTCGTCGTGAACACCAAGCAAGCGGCCCAGCCGTCCCTACTCGGGGGTCTGACCGAGAGGATTGAGAACCTCTACGTCAACAGATTCCTGCTGAAGTTGAACGATACCTGGCAGGCTCATGTCGATCGTGCCGAGCGCTGGGATGCAGCACCAATTCCGCGGCAGCGGGATTTTTACGCAACCTACGTCGCGCCCTTCCGACGGAAGGACCTGAAGCTGTGCGTTATTATCTCAGATGCGATGCGATACGAAATTGGCGAGGAACTTCTGGGGCGCATCCGCAGCGAGGACCGTTACGACGCCGAGTTAGCGCCGATGCTGTCATCGCTGCCCAGCTACACTCAGCTTGGTATGGCTTCCCTCCTGCCGAATAAGGAACTCCGGATCGCCAACAACGACACCGGCGTCGTGCTAGTTGACGGGCTCAGCTCCCAAGGACTCGCAAACAGACAGAAGATCCTGGAAGCCGGCGGTCGGCCCGGCGACCGTCTGCGCGCCATCAAAGCCGAAGAATTCATGGAGATGAAGGGCGACGAGGCTCGTGCCCTGCTCCGAGAGAATGACGTCGTCTACATCTATCACAACAGAATTGACGCAATGGGCGACAAGACTGTCTCCGAGGAGCGGGTGTTCGAGGCCGTGGAAGACACTCTCGAAGAACTGATCAAACTGATCAAGAAACTCACAGCAGCAAATGCCAGCAACTTGCTCCTGACCGCAGACCATGGCTTCATCTACCAGCACCGCCCGATTGATGAGAGTGACTTTAGTGGCGCAGACATTGTTGGAGAGGCCGTTCTTTTCCGTGATCGCCGCTTCGTCCTTGGCAAGGGACTGCAGCCTCATGCGGGGCTACGGTTATTCGAAGCGTCCAGTCTCGGCCTCGAGGGAGATGTCGAGGTGGCCATCCCAAAGTCCATCAACCGACTTCGGTTGAAGGGCTCGGGTAGCCGATATGTGCACGGAGGAGCGTCGCTCCAAGAGGTCGTGGTCCCCGTCCTGACCATCAAGAAGAAGCGGCAGAGTGACCTGTCTGCCGTGGAGGTCGAGATTGTCGCGAGTTCAAACAAGACGATCACGTCAAGTCAGATGTCGGTGCTGTTTTATCAGACATCGCCTGTCACCGAAAAGGCGCAGCCCCGGCGACTACGGGCCGGCATCTATTCGTCCAGCGGGGAACTCATTTCCGACACTCACGACCTGTTGTTCGACTTCAGATCGGAAAACCCACGCGAGCGAGAGATGAAGATCCGCTTCCTCCTGTCTAAGAAGGCTGACGATTTCAATGGGCAGGAAGTCACACTGCGGCTCGAGGAGCAGCATGCAGGAACATCGCACTACAAGGATTACCGCAGCATGCGATATGTTCTACGCAGAAGCTTCACAAACGATTTCGATTTCTGAGGAGAGCCCGGTGACTCCGCTGGACCAGAAGATTAACGAGCTTTTCCCTGGACTTGTAGTCCGCAAGGACCTCGTGAAGACCGTCAAGGGCAACGCGATCGTCCCTACTTACGTGCTCGAGTACCTGCTTGGTCAGTACTGCGCCACCAATGACGAAGCCTCGATCCAGTCTGGCATCGAGACTGTGAAGGAAATCCTTCGAAAGCACTACGTTCATCGCAATGAGGCAGGTCTGGTCCGCTCCAATATTCGTGAGAAGGGACGCTACAAGGTCATTGATAAGATCAGCGTCTCACTGAACGATAAGAACGATGCCTACGAAGCCGAATTCGCCAACCTCGGTATAAAGAAGGTCATCGTCGACTCAGGTACGGTAAAGGCCCACCCCAAGCTGCTCGTGAGTGGTGTTTGGTGCATCTGCGACGTCGAATATGAGCACACTGAGGACAAGAATGTCTCGCCTTGGATCCTCAGTTCTTTGAAGCCGATCCAGCTCTCCCATTTCGACTATGATGCCTACCTCGAAGCACGCCGAGGTTTCACCACCGACGAATGGATCGACCTTTTGGTCCAGAGTATCGGCTTTAATCCGGAATTGTTCGGCCGCCGCAGCAAGCTAATCCAGCTGATGAGGCTAGTCCCGTTTGTCGAGCGCAATTACAATCTTATCGAACTCGGTCCAAAAGGTACGGGCAAGTCGCACATCTACTCCGAGTTCTCGCCGCATGGGATCCTCATCTCCGGTGGTGAAGTCACTGTTCCAAAACTGTTCGTCAATAACAACTCCGGCAAGATCGGTCTTGTAGGTTATTGGGATGTGGTGGCCTTTGACGAGTTCGCAGGGCGCCAGAAGAGGGTCGACAAAGCGCTTGTCGACATCATGAAGAACTATATGGCGAACAAGAGCTTCTCTCGAGGTGTGGAGACGCTGGGGGCTGAAGCATCCATGGTCTTCGTGGGAAACACGAAGCACAACGTCCCATATATGCTGAAGCACAGCGACCTTTTTGAAGAGCTCCCTGAAAAGTACTACGATTCCGCATTCATCGACCGTCTCCACGCCTACATCCCGGGCTGGGAAGTAGACGTAATCCGGGGCGAGATGTTCTCCAACGCCTATGGCTTCGTGGTCGACTATCTGGCAGAGATCCTACGTCACCTTCGAAACGACGACCATTCGGACCGTTACAAGCATTTGTTCCAGCTTTCGTCGGACATCTCCACCCGTGACCGCGACGGCATCAATAAGACCTTCTCAGGCATGATGAAGATCCTCTTTCCGGGCGGTGGCGCTTCGAACCAAGAAGTCGAAGAACTGCTGCGGCTTGCAATTGAAGGGCGGAAGCGGGTCAAGGACCAACTAAAGCGCATCGATACAACCTATCCCGACACCGACTTCTCCTACATTGATGCCAGTGGGAAGAGGATCCCTGTTACCACTCTCGAGGAGGACGAGTATCCCACCTATTACCACCGGCGGCTGGCGATTGAGGAGAACTTGGCGGCTGCTACTGAGAGCAGCGAACAAGAAGAAGCCTCGCAAGATTTAACGCACGTTACACCACTCAATGCACCGCAAAAGACAGCGCCACAGGAGGGGCACAGGGTTTACAATGAGAACCAGAAAGGCGTTTCCTTCGATCTCCTGTTTGGCCCTTACATCCGAGGTGCTCGGCAGATCACTCTGACAGACCCCTACCTCCGCCTCTTCTATCAAGTCCGAAACCTGATGGAATTTATCGAAACCGTGATGAAGCACAAGTCGCCAGAGGATGAGGTTGACGTCCATGTTATCACCGCGAAGGACGAACTGAAGGGCGACCAGCAGCAGGCTAACCTGGTCGCAATCGAGGAGGCCTGTGCCGGATCAGGGGTCAATTTTACGTGGGTGTTTGACGAAAGCGGCACCATCCATGCACGCCATATAATGACCGATACGGGATGGAAAATTTCGCTGGACCGGGGGCTGGACGTCTTCCAACCGTACGAGATGAACAATGCCTTCAGTTTCGCCAACCGTCTGCAGGAATTCCGCTCGGTTAAGGCGTTCGAAGTCACTTACATGCGTATGACGTGAGGCAACAGCGTCTTTAACAACACAACTTTGCACCCTAGAGAATACGCCCTCCTAAAAACCGCCTGCTGAGGAGCGCTTACACTTTGGGTCTGCAACCAGCTGTGGTGCTGCTTGCCTGACTGACTACGGAGCCAATGTTGTGTTCTTCCGGCGCCTTAGGGCTCGAACAGCGAGGATGAGCTCTACGCAGCCGAGCTTGCGGCCAAGGGTCTTGTAGTCGTATCGGTAAACTACCGGCTGGGAGCGCTTGGCTTCCTCGCATTGCCGGAAATGGCCAAAGAGAATGAGCACGGAACAGTCGGCAATTTTGCCATTCTTGACCTCATCAAGGCACTGAACTGGATCAAGAGCAATATCTCAGGCTTCGGCGGCGATCCGGATGCCATAACGATCGGTGGGCAGTCATCCGGCGCGGAAAACGTGGTGGCGCTCATCAGATCACCCCTTGCGAAGGGATTGTTCAAACGGGCGTTCATTTCTTCGAGCTTTACCGGATTTCTTCCCGGGAAGAATGTGGCGGCGGAACAGAAGACGAAGGGTACGCATCCGATGAAGGCCGCAGGTATTCGGTTGCCTCACGTGGTAACGTCAGACATGGATATCGATGAAGACAAGATCGACGATGCGGTCCTGGCGCTATTGTGGCTGACGCTTCATA
>Ga0182736_1002361_pt1 | contig 14623 bp, 10 predicted proteins | sample eDN5th30CKraftBY_FD_128882 | JGI IMG/M metagenome (GOLD analysis project Ga0182736, IMG submission 128882) | Enriched backyard soil microbial communities from Emeryville, California, USA - eDNA 5th pass 30_C Kraft BY (version 2) (version 2) | ecosystem: Environmental > Terrestrial > Soil >...
GAGGTTGATCCGCCCGCCCCCCGGGACCAGCCGGGAGGAGCCCGGAATCACCCGGTCGATCCCATGGAAGCTCAAGCGGGCCGCCCCCGCCAGCACGCAGGCGTCGCCGGAGCTCAAGCGGAAGGAGCGGGTGGGATCGCTGCGTTTCGGGCCGCCCAGCCGGAACAGGGCGGTGTCGCCGAGGGACAGGGAAAGCACCGGAACGTCGAAGTCCTGCTCGTCCCGATCCTGGTGCAGTCCCATCTTGGCCGCGTTGCGGTAGAGATTGACCAGACAGGAGTCAGGGCGCGGCCCGTCGCCGACCAGACGGCGCCACAGATCCAGCAGCAGGGGCGGCATGGCGGGCCAGGGACGGCCGGTCTCGGGGTGGGTTTCCTGATACCGATAGCCCCCGCGATTCGACACCCAGCCGAGGGGGCCGAAGCTCGTGGTCAGCACCGACATGGGTTTTCCGCCGGGGGTTACGGCCCGGTAGAAGGGCGAGGTCTCGGCCGCGGCGAACACCTCCCGCACCAGGGCGTCCTGAGTGGCGGGATCGAGGGCGGCGGGATGCAGGCGAAAGCCGTCGAACTCCATTCCGCCAGCTTAAGGTTCAGCTCCCCGGTTGGGGAGGGGCCGACGCAGGCGCCGCCGACTGTTGGCTGAACCGGTAGTCGGTGGTGGCGCAGACATCCACATCCGGCTTCACCACCATGGTTCCATCGGTCATCAGCATCTGCAGGTCGACGGTGCAGCCCGCGCTGGAGATCTTCAGGGTTACCGTCTTGCCCGCTGCGCCGACCTGTTTGCCCAGCAGGTCGTCGCCCCAGTCCTTGCGGCCGGGGGCGGAGGCGTAGATGGCGGTGATCGCCTGTTTCTCGGTGTTGCTGAGCTTGATGGAATGCGCGGTGGGCGCCTGTGCGGCCGCCACGCCGGCGGAAAGGCAAAAAGCCGCCGCCGCCCGGAAGATCGTCTTCATGTCCCCTCCCCAAGGGTTCCCGCCCGGCGCCAGGATGGCGCCGGAGGGTTCAAGCCCGCGGGGCGAACGCAACTATGAACGGATGGAACTGGACTAACGCGAGACGCACGAACGCCGCCGGGCCCTGAGATTCAACTCTACGCCTGATCTAGGACGCCTCAAAGGGGCCGGCTTTGAGGGCCAAAATCTCTGTCTCGACGTAGGTCGCGGCATCTTTGCAGCCTCAATCGCTTGCGATATCGAGGCGTCCCGTTGCGTCCGATCAAAAGAGAGGGCTTGCGACAGGCGCTCTGGTTCCCATATCGGCTCACGACGCAAGGCTCGCTTCGGCAGGCCTTGATCGGAGACCAAATTGGGGACGGGGCGGTGCGCGGCGCTTGTCAAAGGCCGCCAAAGCGAACATCGGCCCGTTCGCCGCGAAGGAGCGTGACCTAGATGAGCAGAATTATCGGTATCGACCTCGGCACCACCAATTCGTGCGTGGCGATCATGGACGGCAAGGCGCCGAAGGTGATCGAGAACGCCGAAGGCGCCCGCACGACCCCCTCGGTCGTCGGCATCCTGGAGGATGGCGAGCGTCTGGTCGGCCAGCCCGCCAAGCGGCAGGCCGTAACCAACCCCAACAACACCCTGTTCGCCATCAAGCGGCTGATCGGCCGCACCTTCTCCGACCCGGTGGTCGAGAAGGACCGGCACATGGTCCCCTTCGAGATCGTCAAGGGCCCGACCGGCGACGCCTGGGTCAAGGCCCACGGCAAGGACTACAGCCCGCAGGAAGTCTCCGCCTTCATCCTGCAGAAGATGAAGGAAGCGGCTGAGGCCCACCTCGGCGAAAAGGTCGAGAAGGCGGTCATCACCGTCCCGGCCTACTTCAACGACGCCCAGCGTCAGGCCACCAAGGACGCCGGCAAGATCGCCGGCCTTGAGGTGCTGCGCATCATCAACGAGCCGACCGCGGCGGCGCTGGCCTATGGCCTCGACAAGAGCGACGGCAAGAAGATCGCGGTCTATGACCTCGGCGGCGGCACCTTCGACGTCTCGATCCTGGAGATCGGCGACGGCGTGTTCGAGGTGAAGTCCACCAACGGCGACACCTTCCTCGGCGGCGAGGACTTCGACCTGCGCATCGTCGATTACCTCGCGGACGAGTTCAAACGCGAGAACGCCATCGACCTGCGGAAGGACAAGCTCGCCCTTCAGCGCCTGAAGGAAGAGGCTGAAAAGGCCAAGAAGGAACTGTCGACCACCACCCAGTACGATGTGAACCTGCCGTTCATCACCATGAACGCGTCGGGTCCGCTGCACCTCAACGTCAAGCTGACCCGCGCCAAGCTGGAAGCCCTGGTGGAGGATCTCATCGCCAAGACCATCGGCCCCTGCGAGCAGGCGCTGAAGGACTCCGGCTACAAGAAGTCCGACATCGACGAAGTGGTCCTGGTCGGCGGCATGACCCGCATGCCCAAGGTGCAGGACGCGGTGAAGGAATTCTTCGGCCGCGAACCCCACAAGGGCGTGAACCCGGACGAAGTGGTGGCGCTGGGTGCGGCGGTCCAGGCGGGCGTGCTGCAAGGCGACGTCAAGGACGTGCTGCTGCTCGACGTGACTCCGCTGACCTTGGGCATCGAGACCCTGGGCGGCGTGTTCACCCCGCTGATCGAGCGCAACACCACCATCCCGACCAAGCGCAGCCAGGTCTTTTCCACGGCGGACGACAACCAGTCGGCGGTGACCATCCGGGTGTTCCAGGGCGAGCGGTCGATGGCCGCGGACAACAAGATGCTGGGCCAGTTCGACCTCGTCGGCATCCCGCCGGCGCCCCGCGGCGTGCCGCAGGTCGAGGTGACCTTCGACATCGACGCCAACGGCATCGTCAACGTGCAGGCCAAGGACAAGGCGACCGCCAAGGAGCAGTCGATCCGCATCCAGGCCAACGGCGGCCTCGCCGACGACGACATCGAGCGGATGGTCAAGGAAGCCCAGTCCCATGCGGACGAGGACAAGAAGCGCAAGGCCCTTGTCGAAGCCCGCAACCAGGCTGACGCCCTGATCCACTCCACCGAGAAGTCCCTGGGCGAATTCGGCGACAAGGTTTCGGCCGATGAGAAGTCCGCCATCGAGCGGGCGGTCGATGACCTGAAGGCTGTCAAGGACGGCGAGGATCTGGAGGCCATCACCTCCAAGACCCAAGCCCTGTCCCAGGCCGCCATGAAGCTCGGCGAAGCCATGTACCAGGCCCAGCAGGGCCAGGGCGCGGGCGGCGACGCCAGCCCCGCCGCGGACGAAGGCGTGGTCGACGCCGAGTTCGAGGAAGTGAACGACGATAAGAAGTCCGCCTGATAGGCGGGCTGTGTCAGAACGCCTCGCCCCCTGAGGGCGAGGCGTTCGTTATTTTCGCGAATCATTCAACTTGCTTCTGGTCCGGTCTTGTCGAAGGCCGGAATCGGCCCCACCTCGGCGGTGGGGCAATAGCGGGGGTCGACGCTTAAGCCATGGCGCGCTGCTATTACGAAGTTCTGGGGGTCGAACGAACCTCCACCGAGGTCGAGCTGAAGACCGCCTTCCGTAAGGCGGCCATGCAGCATCACCCGGATAAGAATCCCGGCGATCCCGAAGCCGAAGTCCGCTTCAAGGAAGTCAACGAAGCCTATTCGGTGCTGTCCGACGGCCAGAAGCGCGCGGCCTACGACCGGTTTGGCCATGCCGGCGTCAACGGCATGAACGGCGGCGGTCCCGGCGCGGGGTTCCAGGACGCGGGCGACATCTTCTCCCAGGTGTTCGGCGACGTCTTCGGCGACATGTTCAACGGCCGCCGCAGCTCGGGCCCGGCTCGCGGGGGCGACCTGCGCTACGACCTGGAAATCTCCCTGGAGCAGGCCTATTCGGGCTCCGAGGTCGAGATCGTGGTGCCGTCCACCATGAATTGCGAGACCTGCGACGGCTCCGGCGCCAAGCCGGGCACCCAGCCGACCGCCTGCGCCACCTGCGGGGGTCAGGGCCGGGTGCGCGCCAGCCAGGGCTTCTTCTCTATCGAACGCACCTGCCCCCGCTGCGGCGGCGCGGGCCGTGTGGTGTCCGATCCGTGCAAGAGCTGCCGCGGCGCCGGTCAGGTCCGGCGTGAGCGCACCTTGCAGGTGCGTATCCCGGCCGGCGTGGACGACGGCGCCCGCATCCGCCTTGCCGGCGAGGGCGACGCGGGCCTGCGCGGTGGGCCGCGGGGGGATCTCTACATCTTCCTGTCGGTATCTCCCCACGAGCTGTTCACCCGCGAGGGCCTCGACCTTCATTGCACGGTGCCGGTGCCCATGTGCGCGGCGGCTCTCGGCGGCGAGATCGAGGCGCCCTGCCTGCAGGGCGGAACCGGCGACGAGGACTGCCGGGTCAAGGTCAAGATCGTCGAGGGCTCCCAGACCGGCCGCACCATCCGCCTGAAGGGCCGCGGCATGCCCGCCCTGCGCGGCCGTGACCGGGGCGATCTGGTGGTCGAGCTTTATGTCGAGACCCCGACCAACCTGTCCGCGCGCCAGAAGGAACTGATGCGCGAGTTGCAGGAGATCTGTAGCCGCCAGCCGGAGAACCACCCCCAGCACGCCGGCTTCTTCGACAAGGCCAAGCGGTTCTGGGACGGCCTGACCGGTCAGACGGCCGAGCGCGTCTGATTCGATCACCCGCGCTCAATCCCTGAGCGTCTGATGGTCGCATAGGCGTCACAGGCTTGGCATTACGCCGTTAACGCAGCTGTGCCATGCTTGGGGCGTTAACACAGGTCCAGAAGAGGACCAGACAGGCCGCCATGCTGTATGCGTTGCAGGAATATGCTTACTACGCCGCCACGCCGATGAGGATGGCGGCGCGGGCCACCCGGGATTTCTGGGGTTCGTCCGCCAACCCCATGTCGGGCACTGCCCTCGGCCGGACGATGTTCGCCGGCGCCGATCTCTTCTCCAATGTCACCCGCCGCTACGGAAAGCCGGCGTGGCGCATCGAATCCGTGGAAGTGAACGGCCATCCGATCCGCGTCCGTCCAGTGGTGGTCTGGTCCTCTCCCTGGTGCAAGCTGATCCATTTCGCCCGCGACCGTACCGACCTGCGCAAGGCTGGCCGCCGCAGCCTGCAGCCGCCGGTGTTGATCGTCGCGCCTCTGTCGGGCCACTACGCCACCCTACTGCGCGGCACTGTGGAGACCTTCCTGCAAGACCACGAGGTCTATGTCACCGACTGGACCAACGCCCGGGAAGTACCCGTGCTGGAGGGCCGGTTCGACTTCCACGACTACGTCGACCACATCCGCAGTATGCTGGAGGCCATTGGTCCCCGCGCCCATGTGGTGGCGGTCTGCCAGCCCGGTCCGCCGGTGCTCGCCGCCGTCAGCCTGATGGCCGAGGACAACGATCCCAACCGCCCGGCCAGCATGACCTTCATGGGCTCGCCCATCGACGCGCGGCTCGCCCCCACCGCCCCTAACAAGCTGGCGCAGGAGCGGCCCTTCGCCTGGTTCCGTTCCAACATGGTGCATACGGTGCCGCCGCCCCATCCCGGCGCGGGCCGGCGGGTCTACCCCGGCTTCGTGCAGCTCTACAGCTTCATGCAGATGAACGCCGAGCGGCACCAGCAGGCGCACTGGCAGTACTTTCAGGATCTGATCAAGGACGACGGCGACAGCGCCGGCAAGCACCTGGAATTCTACGACGAGTATCTGTCGGTGCTCGACCTGACGGAGGAGTTCTACCTCCAGACCATCGACATCGTGTTCCAGCAGCACCTGCTGCCGCGGGGCCTGCTGGAGCACCGCGGGCGCAAGGTGAGGCCCGAGGTCATCACCGACGTCGCGCTGATGACGGTGGAGGGCGAGGAGGACGACATCTCCGGCGTCGGCCAGACCCAGGCGGCCCACGCCGTCTGCCCGGCCATCCCCGAGGACAAGCGCGAACTCTACGTGCAGCCGAAGGCCGGCCACTACGGCGTGTTCAACGGCCGCCGCTTCCGCGAGGGCATCTACCCCCGCATCCGCGATTTCATCACCGCTCATGAAGTGGCCGGCTGACCCCATGCTGCTCTAGGCTGCGGATCTCGCCTGAGATTCGCAGCCCCCGCCATGTCCTTGTTCCGCGTCGCCCGCCATGCCCACGACGAGGTCGTCGATATCGACGGCCGCCCCGTACGTCTGCGGGTGGACGCCCGCGCCCGGCGGATCAGCCTTCGGGTCGATGTGGCTGGCCGTCAGGTGGTCGCCACCGCCCCCACCGCCCGCCGGCTCGCCGAAGCGGTGGCCTTCGCCCGCTCGCGCGCCGCCTGGATCAGCGACCGTCTCGACGCCATGCCGCACGGCCAGACCTTCGCCCCCGGCCAGATGCTGGAGATCCAGGGCGCGCCGTGCCGGCTGGAACGGGCCGCCATGCGGATCAAGCCTCGGCTCGCCCCCGCCACCGACGCCGAGCCGATGCGCCTGATCGCCAGCGGCGAAGGAGAGGCCTATGCCGCCGCCGTCCACCGCGCCCTGAAGGCCGAGGCGCTACGGTTGCTGATGGCCCGCACCGAGGTCCATGCCGCGGCGCTAGGCCGGCCTGTTCCCAGCGTCGCCGTCACCGACGCGCGGGCGCGTTGGGGATCGTGCGTGCCGGCCGACCGGTCGGGACCGGGGCGGATCCGCTATAGCTGGCGGTTGCTGCTCGCGACGCCCGAGGTGCTGGACTATGTCGCCGCCCACGAGTGCGCCCATCTGATCGAAGCGAACCACAGCGACCGCTTCTGGGCGGTGGTGAAGCAGCTCTACGGGGACCATCGTCCCGCCCGCGCCTGGCTCAAGGCCCACGGCGCGCGCCTGCACGCGGCGGGTCGTTAGAGGGCCGGCTGCGGGGCGGCTTCAGGCGGCGGGGTCTGGGCCGGGAGTTCGCCTTCCGGCCCGACCGCGTTATCCCCCTCCGGCGGCCCGAGCGCATTGCTGAGCGCGTCGCCGATGGGGTCGGCATAGACAGCGCCGGGCGGGGGCGCCGCGCCTGCGGGAATCGACTGCACCTGTAGTCGCGGCAGGGTGGAGGCCATGAAGGTCCGCCAGATCTCGGCCGGTTCGGCGCCGCCGGTGACCTTGGCCATCGGGGTGTTGTTGTCCTTGCCGGTCCAGACCGCCGCGACGAAGCCGCCGGTGTAACCGACGAACCAGGCGTCCTTGTAGTCGCTGGTGGTGCCGGTCTTGCCGGCGATGTCGTAGCCCGGCACCCGCGCCCGCGTGCCGGTGCCGCCGGCGATCACCTGACGCATCATCTGGTTCATGTAGGACAGGGCCGGGTTGCTGATCACCACCGTCCGCGCGTCCGGGTGATGCTCGTACAGCACCTTGCCGGCGGCCGTGCGGATGCGCTCGATGCCGTAGCTGATGGCGAGGTTGCCCCCGTTGGAGAAGGGAGCGTAGGCCTGGGCCATCTCCAGCGGGCTGACTTCGAAGGCGCCCAGCGCCATGGAGGGATCGGTGCCGATGCGGGAGGTGATGCCGAGGCGACGGGCCGTGCGGGCTACATTGTCCCGGCCCACCTCGTCGGCGAGGCGCGCGGCCACGGTGTTGATCGATTGGGCCAGGGCCGTCTGGATGGTGATGGGGCCGAGATAGCGGCCGGTGTAGTTGCGCGGCGTCCAGTTGCCGATGGAATAGGGCTCGTCCACCACAGGCGTGTCGGGGGTGCGGCCGGCTTCCATCGCGGTCAGATAGACGAAGGGCTTGAAGGAGGAGCCGGCCTGCCGCTTGGCGGTGACGGCGCGGTTGAACTGGCTCTCGCCATAGTCGACGCCGCCCACCATGGCGCGCACCCGTCCGGCGCCGTCCAGGGCGACGATCGCCGCCTGCTCCACGCCGCGGCCCTTGGCGCGGGAGACCACGCTGCGGGCGGCGGTTTCGGCCAGGCTGTTGATGGAGATGTCGAGGGTGGTCTCCACCACGAGGTCGGTATCGGGCTGGCCCACGAGCTGCCGCACCTGGCCGTCCACCCAGTCGACGAAATACTGGGCGTGCTGGCTGGCCAGCGACTTGGACACCCGCACCGGCTTGGAGAAGGCCTCCTCGCGCTGCTCCGGCGTGATGGCGCGAATCTCGACCATCTTGTCCAGCACGATGGTCGCCCGCCGCTCGGCGCGGGTGGTCTCTGACACGGGGCTGTAGTTGGTCGGCGACTTCAGCAGGCCGGCGAGCAGCGCCACTTCGCCCACACTGAGCTGGGAGGCCGGTTTGTTGAAGAAGCGCTGCGCCGCCGCCTCGATGCCATAGGCGCCGGCCCCGAAGTAGACCCGGTTCATATAGAGGGCGAGAATCTGCTTCTTGGAGAACTTCCACTCCAGCCAGACCGCCAGCATCACCTCCTGCACCTTGCGCCGCAGGGTCTGCTTGGGGGTCAGGAACAGGTTGCGGGCGAGCTGCTGGGTGATGGTGGAGGCGCCTTCCACCTTGGCGCCGGCCCGCACGTCCGCGACCAGCGCCCGGGCGATGCCGATCGGGTCGAACCCGATGTGGCTGTAGAAGCGCTTGTCCTCGATGGCCACGAAGGCGGCGGGGACGTACGCGGGCAGGTGGTCGATATCCACCGGCGGCGCATACTGGCTGCCGCGGTTGGCGATCACCGCGCCGGAGCGGTCGAGGTAGGTGATCGAGGGCTGGCGCTGGATGTCATAGAGTTTGGAGGTGTCGGGCAGTCCGCGCGCGAACACCACCAGGAAGGCGACCAGGAAGATCGCCCCCCATACCGCCGCCACCATGCCCCAATACAGGGTCGCCTGCAGCGGCGACCGCTTGGCGGTCTTCCGCGGCCGACCGCCCGGAGGAGGTGATTGAGGTCTGGACCCGCCCGCAGGTCCTCCCGCATTCGCCATCTAACCTAGACTCCGCAACGCCCGCCCGGGACCATTCCTACTCGCGCCGGGACTCTTGGGCGAGAGCCTTGAATGTATGGTGAACGGACGGAAAGGATTTCTACTCGTCCGGCATCACAATGTGGGGCGCTTCGGGCAGCCGGGTTTCGAACAGGCCGATGTCCAGCGGCTGTTGCGGCTTCACCGCGCGCAAGGGCTGGCGGGAGAGCTCCCTCAGCGCGCCGACGGCCAGATCCTCGCCGATGGGGTCGCGGCGCAACTTGCGGGCCGGGTCGAGGGCGTCGCTCTCCGGGGTCCACTTGCCGATCCGCCAGTAGGACACCGACAGTCGCCACACCGTCGGCGGCAGGGTCGCCGGGGGGGCGGGCCAGCGGCGGCCGTTCCGGTTGACCGGCTGGGCGAGGGGGCGCACCCGGCGCCGGCCGTCCTTCACGGGAGCGGCGACGGTTCTCAGGTCGCACCAGCGCGCCGAGGGCTGGATGCTGTGCATCTTGCCGGGACGGTCGTCGTCGAGACGTCCGGCATAGGCGTCGAGGGCGGCCTCGAGGGTTTCGAACGCCGGCCCCGTCTCCTCGGTGACGAAGACGACGGCTTCGCCGGCAAGGCCCGCGGCCTCGCGTTCGCGCGCCGCGAAGCCCTTGGGCGTGTGCAGCGCGGCTTCGGCGGTGGCGGCGATCGGGTAGAGAATGGTCATCGGTGGGGATATGAACCTGACGAGCCGATCTTTCCAATCCATTGAGAGCCTTTCCGCCGATGACCGAGACTGCGCCCATGGGCGGCTTCTGCGCCGAGCGCTTCGCGCCCGTCCGCGCGGCGTTCGAAGCCAACTTCGCCGACGGCCTGGAGGCGGCGGCGCGCTTCACCCTGATGGTGGACGGCGAGACTGTGGCGGACCTGTGGGGGGGCTTCGCCGACCGGGAGCAGACCGCGCCGTTCGGCCCCGACACCCTCGCCCCGGTGTTCTCCACCACCAAGGCGCTGGCGGCCCTGATGGTCGCGCGCCTCGTCGACAAGGGGGCGCTCGCCTATGGCCAGACGGTCGCCAGCGTATGGCCCGAGTTCGCACAGGCCGGGAAGGGCGAGGTCACCATCGCCCAGGCCCTGTCGCATCAGGCGGGCATCCCGGGCTTTCCCGAGCCGGTGGATCCTGAGCTATGGTTCGACTGGGACGCGGCCTGCGCCCGTATCGCCGCGCTGGCGCCCATGTGGCCGCCGGGAACCGCCAGCGGCTATCATCCCTCCATCTTCGGCTACATTGCAGGGGAGATCTTCCGGCGGGTGGATGGGCGCACCATCGGCACGGCCCTGCGCGAGGATATCGCGAAGCCCCACGGCCTCGATCTGTGGATCGGCCTGCCCGAGAGCGAGGATCACCGGGTCGCCGAGATGGAGCGGCCCAAAAGTCTGCCGGACTTCGGCGAGGTCACGCCGGCGCGGCGGGCGGCCTTCCTCAACCGCGGGGCCGCCCCGGGGGGGCGAGGCACGTCCGAATGGCGCCGGGTGGAGATCCCGTCCGCCAACGGCCACGCCACCGCCGCGTCGCTCGCGCGGTTGATGTCGGCGCTGGCCTGCGACGGCCAGCTCGACGGGGTGGAGATCCTGTCCCCGCAGCTTATCGCCGAGGCCTCGGAGGAACAGATCTCCGGACCCGACATGGTCCTGCCGTTCTGGATGAGCTGGGGGGCCGGCTTCATGCGCAGCGGGGCGCTCGGCCTCTACGGTCCCGATCCCGACGCCTTCGGCCACTCGGGGTGGGGGGGGAGCTGCGCCTTCGCCGCCCCCCGCGAACGGCTGTCGGCCGCCTATGTGATGACCCGCCAATCGGCCGCCCTGCTGGCCGATCCGCGGGCGCTGCGGCTGGTCGAGGCGGTCTATGAGGCGTTGTAGAACAAGCCCATGATTGCCCCTCGCTCCCCCGCCCTGTAGACGGCGGACGACAGGGATCGAACGCGCCGCGAGAGGAGGGGGAGCCATGCCTGTGCGCCGCCCCTCGCTCAGCTTCCGCATCCGTCCGGCGCTGGTGCCCAGCATCTGGGACGTACTGGTGTTGGCCCTGGTGCTGGGGGGGCTCGCCCTCGTCGGCCTGGGCGGGCGCGAGGCCTTCGAGCCCCTCGCCGCGGTGCGCGAGACGCCCATCTCCCTCGATCCGGCCATGCTGCCGGACTACGCCCTGCGCACGACCTTGCGGATGCTGGCGGCGATGGGGTTGTCGCTGGTCTTCACCTTCGCCTTCGGGGTTCTGGCCGCCAAGAGCCGGCGGGCCGAGATGGTGCTGGTGCCGCTGCTGGACATCGGCCAGTCGGTGCCGGTGCTGGGGTTCCTCTCCTTCACCATCACCGGCTTCATGGCCCTGTTCCCCGGGCAGGCGCTGGGGGTGGAGCTGGCGGCCATCTTCGCCATCTTCACCAGCCAGGTCTGGAACATGGCTTACAGCTTCTACCATTCCACCAAGACCATTCCGCGGGACCTCAAGGATCTGTCGGATTCCCTGCGGCTCGGGGCCTGGCGGCGGTTCTGGACGCTGGAGGCGCCCTACGCTGCGCCCGGGCTGATCTGGAACGCCATGATCTCCATGTCGGGCGCCTGGTTCTTCGTGGTGGCCTCTGAATCCATCTCCGTCGGCGAGACCACCGTGTCCCTGCCGGGGGTGGGTTCCTATGTGGCGGTGGCGATCCGGGAGCATGACCTCGCCGCCGTGGGCTGGGCGGTGCTGACCATGTTGCTGGTCATCCTCGCCTACGATCAGCTGCTGTTCCGGCCCCTGGTCGCCTGGGCCGAGAAGTTCCGCACCGAGCCCGCGCCGGGCGACGCCGCGCCCACGTCCTGGGTGCTGGATTTCATTCAACGGGCGGAGTTGGCCCGGCGGATCCTGCGGCCTGCGGCGGGCCTGCTGGCCACCCTCGCCAGCGTACGTCTTGGCCGCCCCTTGTCCGCGCCGCCCAAGGTCGCCGAGGTGTGGGCCAGCCCCGCCATGGATGTGGCCTGGTACGGCGCCCTCGCCTTCGCGGCGGTGGCGGCAGGGTGGCGCGCGTTCGCCTACATCACCGAGGCGGTGCCCGTCAGCGAGATCTTCGTTGCAGCGGGCCTCGGCGCCCTGACCCTGCTTAGGGTGATCGTGCTGATCCTGCTCGCCAGCGCCATATGGGTTCCGATCGGCGTCTGGATCGGCCTGCGGCCGCGCTGGGCGGCGGCGCTGCAGCCGGTGACCCAGTTCCTGGCTGCCTTCCCCGCCAATCTGCTGTTCCCCATCGTGGTGGTCGCCATCGTGAAGTTCCGGCTGTGGCCGGATATCTGGCTGTCGCCGCTGATGATCCTGGGCGCCCAGTGGTACATCCTGTTCAACGTCATCGCTGCGGCGCGCACCTTTCCGGCCGACCTGCTGGAGGCGGCCGCGTCGCTGCGGATCAAGGGTTGGAGCTGGTGGCGCAAGGTGGCGCTGCCCTGGGTGGCCCCGGGCTTCGTCACTGGCGCGACCACGGCGGCGGGGGGCGCCTGGAACGCCTCGATCGTGGCCGAGGTCGCCAACTGGGGCGACAGCCGCCTGACCGCCCACGGCCTCGGCGCCTATATCGCCGACGCCACCGCGGAGGGGGACCTGCGCCGCGTCACCCTCGGGGTGGCGGTGATGGTCGTCTATGTGGTGGTGTTCAACCGGCTCGTCTGGGAGCCGCTGTTCCTGTTCGCCGCTCGGCGGCGACGGGCCGACTAGGAGGCCGTGATGGCGAGAGCGGCGACGAAGAAGGCCACCACCCGGGCGCAGTCCGAGGGCGAACTGCTACTGGAGATCAAGGACCTGCGGCAGGCCTACCCCAAGGCCGCGGCGGACGATCTGCTGGTTCTGGAAGGGGTCGAGCTCGAACTGCATGCCGGGGAGATCGTCGGTCTCCTGGGGCGCTCGGGCTCTGGCAAGTCCAGCCTGCTGCGCATCATCGCCGGCCTCGCCCGGCCGGTGGCGGGGTCGGTGCTGTGGCGGGGCCGACCCCTGCGCGGGCCGTCGGAAGCCATCGCCATGGTGTTCCAGAGCTTCGCCCTGTTCCCCTGGCTCACCGTACTGGAGAATGTGGAGATCGGCCTGGAGACGCTCGGTCTTGCTGCCCAGGAGCGCCGCAGCCGCGCCCTGCAGGCCATCGACCTGATCGGCCTCGACGGCTTCGAGAACGCCTATCCGCGGGAGCTGTCCGGCGGGATGCGCCAGCGGGTCGGGTTCGCCCGCGGCCTCGTCATGCAGCCCGAACTGCTGCTGATGGACGAGCCCTTCTCGGCCCTCGACGTGCTGACCGCCGAGACCCTTCGCACCGACCTGATCGACCTCTGGATGGAGGGGCGCCTGCCGCTCCGTTCCGTGCTTCTGGTCAGCCACAACATCGAGGAGGCGGTGCTGATGTGCGACCGTATCCTGCTGTTCTCCGCCAGCCCGGGCCGGGTCGCCGCCCAGATCCAGATCGACCTGCCTCACCCCCGCCGCCGCACCGACCCCGCCTTCCGCCTGGTGGTGGACGAGATCTATGAGCGCATGACCAATCCGGCCGATCCCTCCCTGAAGGCGGCGAAGGCGCAGCCCGAGACCGTGACCGATGCGGGCGTGGGTCTGGTGCTGGCGGACGTGTCGACCAACCTTCTGGCGGGCCTGATGGAGACCCTGGCTGCGGACCCGTTCAACGGCAGGGCGGACCTGCCCGAGCTGAGCGAGACCCTGCAGATGGAGGTCGACGAGCTGTTCCCCATCACCGAGACCCTGCAGCTCTTCCGCTTCGCCGAGGTGGCCAAGGGCGACATCCGGCTGACCGATTCCGGTCGTCGCTTCGTCGATTCCGACGTGGACGCCCGCAAGCGCATCTTCGCCGATCAGCTCCTCGTGCATGTGCCCATCGCGGCCCTGATCCGCCGGGTGCTGGATGAACGCCCGACCCACCGGGCGCCCTATCGCCGTTTCGCCGAGGAGCTGGAGGATTTCATGTCCGAGGAGTTCGCCGACGAGACCCTGGCGGCGGTGATCACCTGGGGCCGCTACGCCGAGCTGTTCGCCTACGACGAGCAGGCGCAGGCCTTCAGTCTGGAAGACCCAGCCTAACGTTCGCGCAGGATTTCCAGGGCCTCGGGATGGTCGATCCAGAGGACCCGGCCCTCCCGGATCGTCCCGCGCACCCGCACCAGCCTGCCCTGCAGATCGAGGGGATGGCGCCCGGCGAGGTGAAAGTCGTCCAGCGCCGCCCGGGGCACATGCACCGAAACGCCCTGTCGCCAGTCCTGGGCGAAGTCGAGATAGGCGATGGCCCTGGCCTCCCCCGCCCGCAGGACGCGGCCCTCCACGATCTGCAGGCCGCGCATCCCTGGCGTGATCTCCTCCGGTAGGCGGACCTCATAGGCGGGAGCCGCCCAGAGACCGCGTTTCGCCCACCGCGCCTCGGCTTCGGCCGCCAGCATCCGCGCCGCCAGCGCACGGTTGTCCCCATAGGTGCGGACCCGCGCGGCCCCCGCCCGCAGCAGCTCGCCTTCGAGCCAACGCCGGCTCCGTGTGAGGCGAACATGCGCCACCGCCCGCCCTGACGGGTCCTGCCGGGCGCCGCCGTAGGCCAGCTCTACCTCCTGGCCGGCCACCAGGCCCTGCAGCAGGGCGCGGGCCGGCTCCGCATAGGCCTCGCCGGCGCGAGGGGCCTCGACGCCCGCCAGCCGCACCTCCGTCCCGTCCGCTGTCTTCACGGTGTCGCCCGAAACCGCCGCGACGATCTTCAGGCGCGGGCCCGCAGCCAGCCGGTCCAGGTCCACCGCCTCGCCGCAGCCGGCGAGCGCCAGCACCGCTATGATGACCAAAGC